>Ga0302325_10016942_pt1 | contig 15423 bp, 17 predicted proteins | sample Palsa_T0_2_FD_201948 | JGI IMG/M metagenome (GOLD analysis project Ga0302325, IMG submission 201948) | Peat permafrost microbial communities from Stordalen Mire near Abisko, Sweden - Palsa_T0_2 | ecosystem: Environmental > Terrestrial > Soil > Palsa > Peat permafrost | place: Sweden: Abisko...
CTTGGAGTAGGCCAAAAGGTTCTTAATGCTATGGTCTGGCATGAGCACCCAGAATGGAGCACCAAACTCATGGAAGAAAAGATCGATGATCCTGCGTTTGGGAGTGGGTTCAAGTGGATGTGTTGTGAGGAAGATGGGAATCATAATGGTTGCCAGACGGGAAAGCATAAAGGAGAGAAGTATCCGGATGCAGTGCGAAAAACACATTACGAAGACGAAATTGAACCTGGAGCCAAGCACCACAAAGTTGACGGATCTAGCATCAAGTCCAGCGGCTCTGTGATTGACCTCACTGACGAGGTTGAAGCTCCAAAGGCAGAAACTGTACCGTCTAAGGTGGAAGAAGCCATTACGATTCCCGATTCGAGCGAAGTAGAAGAGGAGAGTGAAGGCGAAGATTCGGAGGGAGATGTGGAATCAGAGTATATTGAGACTTGCACTTTCTGCGGGCAAGAATACTCTAGCAATGATGATGAGGGAACATGTCTCTCACACGATGGTATGCTTCGCGGGCCTGATCCCTTAACTTAACAATACTGACGCTTGAACAGAATATTTAGTAATTGTGGAAGACTGTCCACTCTCGGAGGCCGAAAAAGAGGCACTTGATGAAGAGAAATCCCCAGAGTGGTTTGTCTGGCGTTGCTGTGGCGAGCCAGCAGATAGTGAGGGTTGCAGAATGTATGACTATCATAATCCTGATCGAGGGATGGGTTACTGAGTGGGCATATTCGCATTCTGGGCTATATGATTCTGGAAGTAATGGCTGCTCGACTGTAATTCGGGTTCCGAATTCTGATGTCCCTTTTCTAAGACTGGGTCTTTGGTAGTGTTGGGTCCAGGCATTCCTATCTGGACTGACCTCCCGAATCTTTACCAGCAAAGCCCTATAAATCCCGTAGTTAGCAGCCCAATAATGGATTTCATCTTTCATAATTTAATCTTGTACGGTTTCCACAGAACATTTTCTCATCGCTTCACGATGTGTTTCCTCCACCAAGAATTCCATGATCTGACTGCTAAATCAGCTGCAGGCTCAAAACGAGCCATGGCGTCCATTGGACCAAAACACATGGGGAATTTTGCAAAGCTACCTCCAGAGGTTAGAGCTGAGATCTGGCAGCACCTCCAAATCGGTCCAAAAGAGGACAGTGGGGGGTGAGACAGGAAAGTTTGGCATCCTTCTGGCCTGTCGCGAGTTATACGGGGAGGTTTCGGAACACCGATACAGGAACGAGATTTTCACGTTCCACCTTTGCCCGGAGCCGACTTATAATATGACTTTCGCCATGACGTCCGGAGGTCTCTGTAGGAATTTAAAAGACAAGGACCTGGCAGACGGTTGCTTTCGCTTCGTACCATACAAGCGATTTCAGTGCATCGAGATTGAGATCCAAGCTCCAGACCGGTGGGAACCACGAAGTTTTACTACGGCATGGACAAAAGTTAGGGATGTGGTCGAACTCCTTGATTAGGTTGACGAGCTACCGAATATCGATATTTTCTTTTTAGAAACCGGCCCAAGTTGGTCTACATTTTTGAGGCGACGGGAGGCTGCCCCCTTGGATATAGAGGACCCAGATAGATTTTGGCACCATTTCGATTTCAAGGTGGTCTTGATGCCATTTTTTGAATTACGCAATGTTCGAAAGATATGTATCCATTGCCTGCCGGGCTTGATTCCAGGAGATACCGTCCTAGGAAGCGCAGTGCGGGTTATGGAACAAGCAGAATATGTCTTGCCAAGCAACAGTGGCAGCTTATGGGACTATACACATGGCTGAAAAGACCTCGAACATATACAGTTCCTGTTTGAAAGTACTCTACATCTTCTTCCCGAACCTACTACCGACTTCAAGCGAGTAGAGACGTTCGCTACATGATTTGATCCGGATCCCACTGGTCAGTAGGCATTATATTTGGAGGATTAGGCACGAATTGCCAAAAGAAATAATACACTGCGAAGTCGAACCGAATTGTGGAAACTTCACGACTGGCTACGTCAGTAGTACCCAACTTCTCGGAAATAGTGTCCCATTCGCGTCTGCTCTTTCCAGAGTCTTTGACCATGTCTGATACATCGTGGAAACACTCTGCTCCAATGGCCCAGATGCCTCGGAAATTTCGAGGCCTGAATGTCTCAGAGCCTCTGGAGCTTTCACATCCAACTGTTCAGGAGCTCCTTCGATATTCTACTCCCAAACGTATTTAGAAAAAGTATACTGACTTTGATTCTTGAGTCGAGGTACTTCCTTTTCAAATCAAATACCGATGGAATGCAAACAATGCGACATTAGCTGTACTTGCAACCCGAACACCGTCGTAGTAGCTCCAGCGTGGGATCAGGTCGAGCAACTTTTACCCTGGCCTCAGAATAGGATATGCGCGCATTCTGGTCATACACCTATAAGTTATTCACGCACGGTGAGCTTGGCAAACACGCTGTAATAGACCCCACAGGATTGCCGGAAACGATGGGTAGCAGGACTTATTGGTATTCTATTGGAGAAATGGTATGGCATCTCTTGTTGGACCTGAAAATGGCTTGCATAGGCTGATAAAGTCGGCCACGATGAGGAACTTAAAGTTGGAAAGGTTAGTTAGATTACTTTGTAAAAGGACATCACAAATTTTTGAGAAGGCACTCGCAGTAAAACAAGAAAGCTGCACCACCGGAAACTGATATTAAATTCAACGTCCTAGCTCAAATTGAATAATGAAAACAGAACAGGTCGTTTCAAATGAAATCTATGAGCTATTTTAGGAAACTGGATTTTACATGTACATTAATTGGGGGAACATTCGGAGAGCACGCTAAGGGCTTGAAGTGGATATTCAAACTCTAAACTTCTTAGCGAGTGTTAAAAGCGGGGTACCGAACATTTAAACGAGCTCACAAACTATATCGGATCAATGCTGGCTTCTGGCCCTTAGTAGTACCATGGAACTTTGGTGTCCACACACACAGAACCCTAATTTTCTGAGCTGCCACTTGGCTAGAATAATTGTTAACGAGAACCTCTTCCTGCTAAAGAGTGATTGTCCCATGCCTTGATGGAATTATGGCCACAGAAGCCCCAAACCTCGGTACTTTGGGTCGATTACCTCGCGAGATTCGCGATATAATATGGGGATACGTCTGCAGTCCAAAGCGCGACCAACCCCCCAAGATGAACAGCTTTGCCAGCCTCCGAACATGTCGTCGGATATACGAAGAACTCTCTGCGGAAATGTATGACAATGAAACTCTCACCATCAGGGTATCGCCCAGATATCAATTCAACTCCTGGCTTTGCTTTGAAAATTCGAGAGGAGCGAGATGGCATGTGAGGGATCTTGAGGACGCCAGATCCCGCGGTTTTCCAAATCTTCCATACCAGAGACTGCAAGAAGTCAAAATCTGCGTCGAGCCCACAGAAGACACTGCCGGGAGAGATGACGCAGGTCAAATAATTTGCCCTTTCTTTAAGATACAAGACGTCGTGGATATTATCGTGCAAGCAGCGGAAGGCGGCCTACGCAATCTGAACTTCGATTTGGTAGAGTCAGAAAGGGGGAAATGGTACGAGGGAGGGATGCCGAAGAGAACAATTTCGCAAATTCAGGATGTTCCAACATATATCCCAGAATTTGATTTCACGATTGTGTGGTTTCCGTTCTATCCATTGCGTCTGCGGTTTCCAAGCATGGATCTGACACAAGATTTTCCAAGAAAGTTGTTTGACTGGTTGAAGGAGCCTCAGAATGTGGAAACAGACAAGTCGAAACGAACGGTCAAGGCGATTCGGGAAAGGACGGATCGCCTCTACACCCACTTGGATTTGGCCCTAGATGGAGTGGAAGGAGAAACTGCAGACATGCTGCGCTTGCATCGCTTTAGTACTTGGTAGGTCTCATTCTCTGAGCTCAGGCACCCTCCTCTCGTCAATGCGAGATATTTTCGCTGCACATATAATTTCAAAGGGGAGACTTCTCAAAATATCCTTCTTACTCACATGCACCTTCTCGCTCGGGCAAAGCTAACTCCAAATCCTCCAGGTATTCGCGTGGAATTGACCAGGAATCGGACTACCTCAGAGATCTTGAGAGAATATGGAAAGAGGGTGTGGGCATTTATCGCAATCAGAACGACTCGAGTGCAATCGAGAAGCGGTACTACATGGTTCATTCTATGAACCCACTGCGCGCAAGACAAACGGAACCATACACAATTGCAGCACCATTTGATAGGGAACCTCGATTTAGTGCATATTTGAAAAACCACAGAACCGCCGTACAAGCCGCAGGCGGATGGGATAGAAATGCGTGGATTCTTCGCTATACAACGGGAATCAAGCCTTGGAGATTCAATTGGGAGGGATGGAGGTTACCTATCTTGTACAAGGAGGGCCATGAGTACCTGCACGAGAGCTATGCCTTTGCCCAGCGATTTGGAGGCCAGGCTTCTCGATTCCCTGCTGAGTTGTACGGTCTTGGATTATTCCAGTAGGCGGTCTCGATGTTTTGCCAATTGGGTCCTCCGATACTCAGTTTGCGGTAGCAAAGGTGTTTTTGTGAAGACATGCCCTGTTCTCGTTGGCCTGTATGATTGAGTCAATGACTTGAGGCTGTTGTTGATACGGGGCTAAGTTACTCGAGAAGCAGGTGAACTTAGATACGACGCTCGGAGTGCTTCTATAACAAGAGAGTAGCAATAGAGCTTAAAGGAGATCTGGGAGGCGATATTATATGTTTGTGAATTAGATAATAGGACGTAGTTACTTCCCTGATTCCAGATTGAATGGAGTCTTATGCGTGTCCTTGAATATTGAAAATAGAGAGAAGAATTTCACAGCTCTAAGGCTTCGAGAACATACCAGCTTATCGCTCTCGATGTAATTTGAATATGGAACCTATGTGAGCTGGCTGAAAGAGAAGATGTGTATAGGCCGAGATGAGATAAGTGCCCCACTTTTTTGGTCGACCTCTTTACGCGCCGGCGCGTTTCGACGCGTTCCCTCAATCGACCTTCGAGACAAAATTTAACACTGTCGATTACAACGACACTCGAGACCGAGGGACATTTCAAAATGGCTGAGTCTACAGAAACAGAGATCAAGGAACGATTTGCCCCTGCCGGCACTGAGATCGAAGCAGATGTCCTGGCCGAATTGCAGTCCATTATGCGCCTCCACTCCATCGACGTACAAGAACTATGGTACAAATGGGAATCCTACAGCATGAAAATGGGTGCAGATGATATGAAGTTGAATATAGAAACAGCAAGGGCTCTAAAGCAGGATATACAGGATGGGTTGGAACGTGACAATAGATCAAAAGCACATCTGTTGAGTACGAGTAAGCGCGGAGGAGCGACCCCTCGGAACGTGGCTAGCAATGGGGACGTTTTTGGAATGTAGGCAAAGATGAAAGGCTGAATATCTTTCAAGCTGATACGTAATCAGGTTGGACAGCCTTGTCCCCAACACACCGAGAGTTGGATCTACGAATAAAGCTGGAACGAGACGCAAGTTCGAGACACCGTCCCTGTCGCGAGTGAAGGCAGAGCCAGCAAGTAGTCCTCCAGACTTCAAGACACCGTACAAACCAGACGATCAGAGTGGGCAAACGTATGCGTAATGTTTAGTTGCTGAGAATCAGGGACTGATGGTGTACAGGATCTCTTTCCATGACAGACCAAATGCTGGCCAGACAGTAGAAATTCTCAACGATCATTTAGCAGCCCCAGAACCTCCGATAGCACCCTACGGAGAACCTCGAATCAAGCTCATGGCCATTTCGGACGTGAAGAAGCTCTCCTACAAGCCAATGGCTATGAAGTCTTCTGAAGCGTCTGAGATCTTGGACGATAGGATAGACGACTTCATGGCTTTGATTCAATCGCATCACAAGCTTGAAGATTCTGAATTCGGAAGTGCTGCAAGTCAGAGCACCAGCGAGATCATTGCAATAGGACGAATAGCTTCTGATGCTTTAGAGGGAAGGCTGAATGCCTCATCACTGGTACTTGAGACTTCACGTCGAATGGGGGCAGGCTTGAGAATACCACTGAAGGTTGATGCGCTGAAAGGGTTCCAGTTTTTTCCTGGTCAGATTGTCGCACTGAAGGGTATCAATGCTTCTGGAGATAGTTTTAAAGTGAGTGAAGTGTTGGAGGCTCCATTGTTACCTGGGGCTGCTTCAACGCCGGCTGGACTTGAAACAAACCTACAAAGACTGAAGGGAGGCCCGGATGCAATGGATTCAGACTCGGAAGTAGCCCCCTTGAATATCATTGTTGGTTCCGGGCCGTACACAGCAGATGACAACCTGGATTTCGAGCCTCTGCATGCTCTCTGCAGTCAAGCTGCGGACTCGTATGCAGACGCGCTGATTCTACTTGGACCTTTCCTGGACATCGACCACCCTCTCATTGCTTCAGGAGACTTCGACTTGCCTGACGAAGCCCTGAAAGAACCCGATACAGCAACCATGTCAACAGTATTCAAATATCTCATCTCTCCGGCATTCATCCAACTCTGTTCAGCTAACCCACATATTACCATTCTTCTGGTCCCGTCTGTGAAAGACGCCATCAACAAGCACGTCTCATGGCCACAAGAGCCTTTCCCACGGAAAGATCTCGGCCTTCCCAAGTCTGTCAGAATCATCGGCAATCCAATGACACTATCACTCAACGAGGTAATCATTGGAATTTCGTCGCAAGACATTCTCACCGAGCTGAGAATATCTGAGGTGACTGGAGGGAGTAAAAAGGATCCTTCAATTCTTACTCGATTACCAAAGTATATGATCGAGCAGCGAAATTTCTTCCCCTTATTCCCTCCAGTCGATAGACAGAGCTTGCCGAAGACGGGTACGACATCTGGAATACCAGCTGGAGCAATGCTGGATACTAGTTACCTGAAGCTAGGTGAGATGATCAATGTGAAGCCGGACATATTGATTGTACCAAGTTCTATACAGCATTTTGCGAAAGTATGTCGATCTTTCTTGATTTTTCGAACAATGCTAATATTGCACAGGTTGTTGAAAGTGTTGTTGTCATCAATCCAGGGTACCTGTCAAAACGAGAAAAGGCAGGTACATATGCGAAGATGACAATTTACCCACGATCTCTGACAGACGAGGAGAGGCGCTCACCAGTGGTTGCACATCAAGTGTTCGAGAGGGCTCGGGTTGACATTATACGAATATGATGTATGCATGATTCCGGTGGGAGCACGGCGCAAATGACATGATGAAAAACGTAATGTGGTAGGTTGGATTAGAAATTGGCGCTACCTTGAGTCTACTCTTCGGCGCTTCTCGCCTTCATAACGATCCATGTCCCTTGAGGTACTTCGTTTCCGACGATTTCGGTCATCCCTGTCTCTCTCTCGTCTTGGTGATCTCGACCGTGAACGATCCCTACTGTGCCGCCTAGGTCGATAGCTATCGCCACCATCTCTTGATCGTGAGCGGTCTTTGCTGTTCCTAGGTCGATATGTATCGCCACCATCTCTTGACCGCTCTCCTCCGTCCCGCAGTGCCCTAGGTCCTTCAGGGGCTCCAGTGACGACCTTTTTTCGGTCAGCTATCGGCATGCTGTTCGCACCACTAGCTCCTCCACGATCACGATCTCTATCCGGCATGAATCGTTCGTCGTTATTGAAGCCTCCGGGTCCTTTTCGATGCTTATCGTCGAATTGACCCCAACGGCCTGTATCTTCAGACTTAAGATCCTTGTACTTTGTAGCCCCTTTCTTTCCTATTTTCGTCATGTCCCTCATCTGTAGAGCCTGTGGCAATAATTCTCGATTGACATCGTCCGCGAATCTCGAGCCCATGATATCTCTCCGATCCAGACCCTCTGCTTTGGCGTCATCCTGGAAAAAAGCACCTTTGTGATAGTACTTTTGCATAAATCCCATCTTACCCTTGCCTTCTTTCTCCTCTTTCTGCTTAGCAATGAATTCATCATCCTCCCTTTTCCTCTCTTCTTCGGTAAGATTCTTTCGTCTTTCGATTTCCTCGAGTTCCTTTTCTCTTTCTTCAATAGCTTCCCGCTCCCTTTTGATCCTCTTCAACTCCCGTAGCTTCCACGCAGCGTACTCAGCCTCAGGGTCAACATCATCCTCATCATCCACCTCATCCCCTTCCTCATCATCATCCCAATTCTTCTTTCCCGCCGCCTTAGCAGCAATATCCTTCCTAATCTGTTCCTCAACAATTTCGTCCGCAGCTTTTCTCCTCCTCTCCTCTTCCTCTTTAATCAAATCCTCTTCCGTCTTCTCATCTTCCTTAGCTTTACTTGCTCCTCCATTTAATTTATCTCTCTTGTCCTTCTTGATAAAAGTAGGACGCATCAACACCCGCCTCGGCGCCTCTTCCTCACTGCTCTCTTCCTCTTCACTACCACTCTCCTCCTCGCTGCCAGATTCCTCTTCGCTCTCCTCCTCAGTGACAAATCCTTCTTCCTCTTGAGCCTTCAATGCTTTCTCCTCCTCTATTCTAGCCGCCTCTTTCGCAGCAGCTTGTTTCCTTCTCTCGTTCAAATCAACCTTGCTCAAATTGCTAGCGATTCCACTCGCAGTCGAGGCTTTCGGTGGTGGTGCAATTGGTTGGGCGGGTTGCACTTCTTCGCCATCGCTCTCGGATTCTGATGATGAGGGTTCTTCGGCGACGGCTTTGCCTGGGCGGTACCTGGGCGCAGGCTTGGGGTTCGCGGTCATGCGTTTGGGAGGCATTTTGAAACTTTGTGGTGGTTGTTTGAGAAGAGGATGTGAATGGGAAATTTGGAAAATGAAGGTCGTTTCGGCGAGGCTGAACGCTAGGGAGAATTTGGCGTGGGGCTGTCGCGAGGCTGCAGGGATGGCATTGAGGGGAGTGAAAATAATGGTATGTGAAGTTTGATGACAGGGAAGTAGGCGGAAACATTATTACTTGTCCTCTTACCGTAACTTAGGTTGTGAATTCCAGGAAGCGCTGTGAAAACTATTTAACAAGTGTGCAATACTTAATATATGTGTCCCCAGGAAAGACTTTTCAGAGCAAAACGATACAAGTTGCCCTTTCTGTATGAGGTAATGCGAGACTATTGCAATTATTGCAGTAGCTCTTCTGTATATGTAAACGATTACCAAGTCTAGTGGTATCGAACCCATCATTTTTGAGACTCCCCAAGCCCAAACGCCAGCCCAAATGCACCATCCTCCCAAATCCATTCACAGAATTTCCTCTTCATCCTCTGTGGGTTCTGGCAAAGGTATCGAATCTGGCACAATCCCAGAGACGGCACTCTCAGCAGTAGGAGCATCCTCGAGCTCAATGTCCCCAAATTTCTCGCTCCCTGCCTCGTCTTCATCAACCCAATTTTCCTTCTCCAATTTCTCTAATGCCAAAGCCTCTTCTCTTGCCTTCTTCGCCAGCATCTTCTTATTCAGCTCATCCCAGGCCTTAGCTCTCTCTTGTACAGTTCTAGCCTTTCCCTTACTCTTCTCAACTTTCTTCTCCTTCTTGTCCATGACCGCCTCTGCGCGATCCATCCCCTTCTCTTGTCGCTTCTTTGCCTTTGCACTCAGAACCGCCTTCCTCCCATTCTTAGATTTCTTCGAGATCCCAGCGCCTTGGTGAATCGCTAGAACCGAGGGTCGCTGCGTCTTTGTCTCGGGAGGCTTGACATCCTTGAGCGACTTGTCGAGGTCGATACCCGGAGACGATGCTCGTTTTGCCGCACGAGAATGCACCGAAGCAGCTAGAATATTATTAATAAACAATCTATATTGAATGCATCAGAGACATTAAGTACGTACCTCCTTTCTTTTTGGGAGGCGCAGTTTTGCCCATCGTGAATGCGCAAAGATGGATTTTCTCGAGCAGGTGGGGTTGAGAAATCGACTGGAATTTCTCGATGTTCGCGTGCCGCTCACATGCCGCGTTGAAACGACTCAGATTCGAACACAAGCGACTTCGATCTCAAGACTACATCCAAACAACCACGACCAGCTGACCACAAATCATTGTCCTCCTACCTCTTCACATGTTGGAAGTCTTCTCCTTTCTGCGCTCAAGATCGAGTCCATATGCCTTGCCATGAATCCTTACAATCAGCGACTGGACGATCTCTTCGACGGTGATCCTAACATCCTGCCAGGATACCATCAAGACTATCGAGAAGGCATTTACGGCTCGGATAAATTCACTCGCGCGGGATTCATCATCCCGCTAATATTGTGTTTCATACCTATCGTCTACCATATTTTCTTCCTCCTAGATTATAATATTTTGCCTCTGCCAGAGCTACTTTGGAACACCCTAGTTTACCTCACACCCTCACGACTACTCGATGCAATCGAGGCCTACACAAACCCTCTCCGCATTAATAATCCCGCCTTGAAGGGCATACCTCGAACTCATGCGGCGAAGAGTGAAGCTATGCGGCGGGTTCTCGGCTTGGACAAGCCAGGAGGAATTATTGGATCTGTTGCGCAAGCCGGGCGGAGGAGAATTTCAACACTTCCCGGTATAAACATGAGCGTGTTGACAGCAGAAGGGCGACCTGCAGGGTTGGGAAATTGGGATAACTCTTGCTATCAGAACAGCGTTCTCCAAGGGCTGGCGTCGCTGGATTCTCTATCAGGATACCTCACGAACCCAAAGATCGAAGAGGAAATGGAGGAGGGAGTTTCGAAACCGGAGATGAAGATGGCCGAGGCATTGAAGGGGCTGATCGCGAAGTTGAATGATCCGGCGAATAATGGGAAGAGGATTTGGACTCCTGCTACGTTGAAGAATATGAGTAGTTGGCAGCAACAGGATGCTCAGGAATATTTCTCGAAGGTGTTGGATGAGATAGACAAGGAAGTGGGGAAAGTTGCGAAGCTGATACAGACGTCACAAGGCTTCGAGTCAGACGACTCCTCGGACTCGAAATCGACCAGCTCGGAGGCGCTGCCAATATCTACTTTTCGAAATCCTTTGGAAGGCTTGATTGCTCAGCGGGTCGGGTGCACGACGTGTGGATATTCAGAGGGGCTTTCAATGATACCTTTCAACTGTTTGACGGTACCGCTGGGTAGGGCGTGGGAGTATGATGTTCTGGAGTGCCTCGATGAATATACCAAGCTCGAAAAAATCGAAGGTGTCGAATGTGGGAAATGCACTCTTCTCAAGTTCCAAAAACAGCTATCCACGATCTTTGATCGAACCAAGGATACTGCCTCAAACTCACCCATCCACCAACAATGCAAGGAGAGGCTTGATGCAGTAAATGAAGCGCTGGAAGAAGACGACTATGAGGACAAGACACTAACTCAGAAGTGTAAAATCTCACCAAAAAACCGAGTGTCATCCATCAAAACACGACAAGCCGTCATAGCACGGCCACCAAAATCCTTGGTCGTTCATGTCAACCGAAGTCTTTTCGATGAACTTACTGGCGAGTTGAAGAAGAACTACTCCCAAGTTCGCTTCCCTAAGAACTTGAATCTTGGCCCATGGTGTCTTGGGAGCTCTGGGACTAGCGGAGACGCTTCTACTGAGGAATGGCTTTTGGATCCGGAGCAGCCTATGGTTTCGAGCAGCCGAAATCCATCCAGACTACATGGACCCATATATGAACTTCGGGCTGTGGTCACGCATTACGGAAGGCATGAGAATGGCCATTACATTTGCTACAAAAAGCATCCTGGCTTCGAGTCCGAGAAAGAGCAGTGGTGGCGACTGAGTGATGATGATGTCACGAAAGTCAGCGAGGAAGCTGTCCTTAGCCAGGGAGGCGTGTTTATGCTGTTCTACGACTGTGTTGAACTTGCAAGCCCAGCCTCCTTGAAGCCTCTGGTGGACGAACCAGCACCAGTGGTCGACGAAACGGACCCCGTGACCGTGGAAGAACGACTGGAAGCCGCAGTAAAAGAGCCTGTACAGTCCATTGAGCAGGCGGATCCAACAGATATGTTAGCTGTAGCAGCAAACATCCCTCTTCCTACTCTTGACGAAGACGACCTCTCAGAAAGCGAGTACCAGGAGTCAGGTCTTACAACGCGAGAAGAAAGCATTGCAACCTCCATCTCCGATTACGATTCCGAAGAGTTCGGACAAGGGGAAGAAGCATATGAGCCTGTAAAGGCGATAGTTGTCCCGCCGTACGTTCAGCAGACAGGTGTATATCATAGTGAAGGAGCTACCAAGGGGAACATCAGTCCCCCTAGCTCGCTTGTTATGGTTTGAATGTTGTGAATTGGGTGTAACACAATCTGTGGGAATGGGTCCGGCAGGAGAGGATGATTGATTTTTTGCATAGCGTGGCGTTGTGGGGTTTGGCAAGGTGCATAGTCATTTGTTGCCCTAAAATAGGCAGGCAGACATTTTAGGCATGCGAGACCTTTGTAAAGGGTGAGGCTAAACAGGATGGCGATTCAATTACACATTACATGTATATTCTACGTGCAGCTTTGAAGTCGCCGGTAACGAATCACAAGCCGCCCTGGTTCTATACATCTCTCCAGCGTCAAAGTCCTACACTGGGACCAGAGGTAAAATGTGATTTGCTTGTTCCTGCTGTATCGCGAACATGGCTTGGGTTATCGGTACGGTGTTGTTATCCTATCCAGGTATCCAAAATACAGCTGCCTCCAGTTCTATTCAGAGCTCCCATTAAGTCATCATCATCCAATCGTAAAATCCCAACTCCTCTGCTCTTCTCTCATCCGCCCAAATCAAACCATCCCTTGCCAACTTTCTCCTCAAAATGAGCTTGCCCACTTCTCGCGGCAAACCCAGCAACCAAACCAACAACACAAAGCATAAAAACACCCACGATGACCATCTTCCTCACAATTCCTCCTCTCCTCTCTCTCCCGGTCGAGGCAGTCTCAAACTTCTTCTCCGATGATTCTCCTTCCCAAATCTGCTTGGTGAATTTAGTCGTATAAGCATAATAAGTTAATACCCCCTCATAACCAACACCATAGTAAATTAATCCGATTAGAGCAATGGTATAGCCAAAAACTTGGAGCGGCATTATCACCGTCCCCCAGAGCAGCACAGACGCAAGGACAAGGAGGATGTTTTTCAAGACGCCGCAGAGCGTCATTACCAGACCTGAAGTTTTGCCAATGAGGAATACCGATGATCCGTTAAGTAGGAATGCAAGCATTGCATTCAGAACCAGCGTCCATATACCAACTCTCCATATATCTTGTATCTGGAATGAGTGGAGTTCCGTAGCAGCAGCAACGAGAAAATTCATAACCGTACACACAGGAGCGTAGTAGTACAGTGAGACGAGAGGATCCATTTTCTGCCCTGAGTCGGAGAGAAGGATCTGGATGAGGATCAGCCGGACGGCTTCGGCGAAGATGCCGCCGGCTTGGAAGAAGAAGCCTAGCCAGACAAACTTGATTTCTCCGAAGGAGGCGAGAGACACGCCGAAGACGATGAAGAGTACATTGAGCAGGACTTTTAGCTTTGGGGAGGCGACGCCGAAGAGCCAGGAGGTGAGGAGGACGGCGACGGGGGCGCTGGCTTTGAGCATTTGGATGAATGCTACGCTAAGGTAGAGGTAGCTCTGGTTACTGCAGACCAAGCTGGCGCTGAAGAGGACGCCAATAGGAACTATGGCTCGGAGGTAAATTCTGGGGGTTATTCGGACTGTTTTGCGGCCATCGAGGAGAGTGGTCGTCCTTGCCAGGATCTGAGTCATGATCGTGGAGAAGAAGAGATGCCAACATGTTAGGATTGCAGCTGTGCCATATCAGTTCAGCATCTTGAAGGTGAGCACGGTAGCACTTACGAAAGTCTAAAGACTGTTAGCTTGTTCTTGCATGAGCTGATTAAGATCTTTTACTTACGGAATTCAAGATTGTCTAACAGATATTTGTTGAAAAGGATAGCGATAGAGCTGAGGACTATCCAGCAGCTGTGTTTCTCGTCAATTGAAAGGAAAGATAATTATGAGAATAGATATACACACGAAATGTAGAGCCAAACGATAAGAGGTATCGCGGGTTCCTGCAGCTTAAGCTTCTCATTCTCCACCGTTGGCAACATCTTGGCGTTCAACATGGCGCCTCCGAGGGAGCCGGCAGTGGACGGATAGCTGCCTGCAGCTTCTCGAGGCAGGATTTCCACGATGAAGATCTCACAACAGCGGTCAGCTTCATGAGATTAGGCGATCACACTGTGACATGATCGATGCTTGAGCAATAAGATATCCAAATCCACGTAAGACTTTAGCCTTCAATCTAGACTTTCACGTAAGACTTGTGAGGAGGGTCTCGGCCGCCGGAGCCGGGGAAAGTTTATTGCGCGTAAGCCTAGGTAGGTATTTATTAGTGCTGCCTATCCATACAGCGAACCAATGGAATGCTGAGCGGGAATTTCTTGCAGATCGACATGGGTGCTGCTATCACGTGCAAACCTTAAAAAGTGGGGTTCCTTCTCCACATCCTCTGACCTTTCCCAGAAGTCAATAACTGATTCTCTATTCCTATTTTCACACAGGACTTGCAGTCAGAAGAACGGCGATTTCTTACGAAAGACAACAATATCGTCGAATTCTCGTCAAATATTCAACGATGCTCAACAATTTATAACGTACCGTGCCTTCATGCCTTTCGGTAGCAAGTCAGCGAAGGAGACGTGTAACCTCTACAGTGCAAGTCATTTGGAGGATGAAGGCTTATCCAAGAGCCCATAAAAGCAAACCTACTTAAAGACTGGGAATGTCCTGAGTCTACACGAAGGATTGAATAAGGTCGTCAATGATTTCATCATTGTCATCACCTGTAGCCATATTTGCAGTTGGCCAACAGCCCAAGTCTATCATAATCGTAACTAGTCTTACAAAGCCCTTGCTGTCTAACTATTTAGTCCCTCCTCGACTCTCGCCGACTGCCACGGCTTCGGCTCCTCTTCCTATCCCGATCCCTGTCCCGGCTCCGACTTCTGCTTCTCTCGCGCCTCCTCTCTCTATCCCTATCCCTATCACGACTCCGACTACGCTCTCTCCTCGAATCTCTCTCTCTTCTCACATACGGACTGCGACTTCGACTCCGGGCCTTCGTCCTGTCCCTATCTCTTCTCCGACTACGACTTCGAGACCGACTCCTACGACGAGGTTTTTCCTCATCCCGAGCTCTTCGAGAGTCTCTGTCCTTGTCCCTATCTCGGTCACGATCTCTGCTCCGACTTCTGTCTCGCTTGCGCGTTGGGCTTCTCATAGTTGTGCTTTCGCGTCTGCTGCTCCTGCTCCCAGAAGCGCCAGGTACATACCGATCGATGTTAATAGGACTGGTAGATCTCTCGATGCGACTACCGCGTCTACCTGTAGGGGTTCTCGATCTGCTTCTGGCCCGGGAAGTCCGTTCACGATCCCGGTCTCTATCACGAGATCCATCTCGTTTCCTAGTTGAAGTAGGACTGGTAATTCGTTCATCGTCC
>Ga0302325_10016944_pt1 | contig 15421 bp, 17 predicted proteins | sample Palsa_T0_2_FD_201948 | JGI IMG/M metagenome (GOLD analysis project Ga0302325, IMG submission 201948) | Peat permafrost microbial communities from Stordalen Mire near Abisko, Sweden - Palsa_T0_2 | ecosystem: Environmental > Terrestrial > Soil > Palsa > Peat permafrost | place: Sweden: Abisko...
CCCCCCGCATCTTGTCACCGATGGCCCGTACCGTTTGGCGGAATGGAGCTTCAAGCGCCGGCTGCGCATGATCGCTTCGCAATTTTATTGGAATCGCGCCGGCGTCAAGAGTCAGATCGTCGACCAGATTTATGCCGACGACGGGCTGGCGGCGTTTCGGGCGTATGACCGGGGTGATGTGGACTGGATCGCCGATCTGGACCCGGACATCGCGGCGGAAATGCTCGTTCGCGGCGGGCGGGATGATCTGCACATCTTCCCGGCGTTCGGCACATACTATTACTCTCTCAATTGCCTGCCGGCGCTGGCCGATGGCCGGAAAAATCCGATGGCGGATGTGCGCGTCCGCCAGGCATTGGCGATGGCGATCGATCGGGGCCCGATCGTCCGCAACGTCGGGCGGATTGGTCAGCCGCCATCGTTTACGTTTATCCCTCCGCATGTGTTTGAGGGTTATTCGTCGCCACGGGGGTTGGCTTATGATCCGGACCGCGCGAGGAAATTACTTGCCGAAGCCGGGTATCCCGATGGCCGGGGGTTTCCAAGCCTGACGATCCTCTATAACACTGAAGGAATTCACGCGGATATCGCGCAGATCATCCGCCGGCAATGGCTCGATAACCTGAACATCCAGATGGACCTTCAGGGTGTGGAAGTGAAGGTGTTCGGCCAGATGCTGCACACCCAGCAATTCGATGTGGCGCGGTCAAGCTGGTACGGCGACTATGCCGATCCGACGACCTTTACCGACAAATATAAATCCGACAGCGACGACAACGATTCCAAATGGAGCAATCCGGAGTACGACCGTCTCTGTGCCGAAGCGCAAAAAGAAATGGATAAGAATCGCCGGCTGATATTGCTCTCTCGCGCCGAAAATATTCTCTTGAACGAAGCCCCCGTCATTCCGCTTTATACGCCCGTCAACGCATACCTGTTTCGGCCGGAAGTGACCGGGATTCCCCTGGCGGCGAATGCCATGTTGGAATTCAACTCGGTACAAGTTGCGCGTCTGCATGGATGATTGGGAAAACAAATGACCCGTTTTATCGCATGGCGAATCGCTCAGTTGCCGCTGACTCTGGCGGTGGTGTATATCGTGACGTTCGCATTGGTGTGGATAGCGCCCGGATCACCGTATGAAAACAATGACCGGGCGCTGAGCGAGGCCGCCAAGACCGACCTGAAAACTCGATTCCACGCTCAGAGCTGGGAGCAGTTCCTGGGATATTATCCGTGGCAGATCGTGCGGCATGGTGATTTGGGCCCGAGCCTGTCCTACGAAGGATGGACGGTCAATGAGATCCTCCGCAGCGCGCTGCCGGTGTCGATGTCGCTGGGATTGATCGCGATCTGGATCGCGCTGATGTTCGGAAGCGCCGCGGGAGTAACGGCCGCGCTGCGGCGGGGCGGCATTCTCGATCTGGGGAGTCTGGCGATCGCGCTGGTGGGGGTGAGCCTGCCGGCGTTTGTGGTGGCGGGATTGCTTATCGCTGTATTTTCCGAGTGGCTCCATTGGTTCCCCAGCGGGGGTTGGGGCGGATTGCGGCAAATGGTGCTGCCGTCGCTGGCGCTGTCATTAATGCCCATGGCCTACATCGCCCGGCTCACGCGCGTTTCCATGCTGGACACGCTGGGGAACGATTTCATCCGCACCGCGCGGGCCAAGGGACTGCCGCGATCGACGGTGGTCTGGAAGCATGCGTTCCGCAACGCTTTTTTACCCGTGTTTACTTATCTTGGCCCGGCGACGGCGTACACGATGACCGGCTCGTTCGTGGTCGAGACCATGTTCAACATTCCCGGCCTGGGCCAGCATTTCGTCAACGGCGTAAAAAATCGGGACCAGACGCTGATTCTTGGAACGGTTCTGGTTTACGCGGCGTTTTTACTGACGCTCAATCTGCTAGTGGATATCGGATATGCGCTGATCGATCCAAGGATCGAGATCGCGGAGAAGGCGCAATGAAACATCGTTTGTTTCACCATCGGCGGATCACCATCGGCGGAGCGATTCTTTGTCTGCTCCTGGGAGCGTGCATCGTTTCGTTGCCGTGGACGATGCGGACCCACTCGACTTTTTACTACGATGGCCAGCGAGCGGATTTGGCTCTGCATGCGCCGCAAACGGATAGCCCCTGGCTCTGGTTCGGAACGAGCAAGTTGGGGCAAAGCCTTCTTGGGCAATGCCTGGCCGGCGGGGTGATCAGCCTGACGATCGGGCTGGCGGCGGCGGCGATCAGTGTGGTGCTGGGCGTCGGGGTGGGATTGATCTCCGGCTATCGCGGCGGGTGGATCGATTCGCTGCTCATGCGGATCGTCGATGTCCTCTACGCGCTGCCGTATATTTTGCTGGTGATTCTTTTCAAGATTGCGCTGGAACGTCCGCTGGGAAGGTTGCTGCAATCCACCGCCGCGTCAAACCTGGTGGTGCTGTTTCTTTCGATAGGACTGGTGAGCTGGCTGACGATGGCGCGGGTGATTCGCGGACAGGTGTTGTCGCTGCGCACGCTGCCATTTGTGGAAGCGGCCCGGGCGGCGGGCGCGCCGGGGCATCGGATTTTCCTGCGGCATCTGCTGCCGAACCTTGTGGGGCCGATCACGGTGTATGCGACGCTGATGGTTCCGCAGGCGATTTTGCAGGAGTCGATGCTGAGTTTTCTGGGGATCGGAATTCAAAAACCGCTGCCGACGTGGGGATCGCTCGCCAGCGACGGTTTGATCGCTCTTTCCCCGGTGGCATCCTGCTGGTGGCTCCTGCTGTTTCCGTGTACTCTGCTGGGCGTGACGCTGCTGGCACTGAATTTCGTCGGCGACGGATTGCGGGATGCGTTCGATCCGAAGCGCGAAGGGGCGAAGATTTGATTCGACCGCTTCCGATTTTTCCTGACGTCTGATGCGAAAAACGAAGTGGATTTTCTTTGTATATCTGGCGATTGTGGGCCTCATTGTCATCGGCGTCGGCGTATCGCTTTCTTTCACTCCCCCGCGCGATCCGCACACGCTGTATGTGGAGGAACTGGCCACGCTCAAATCGCTCGACCCCGCGGAAGCGAACGATGAGCCGAGCGACGATATGATTGGCGAGATATACGAATCCTTGTACAACTACAAATACGGGGTGCAGCCTTACACAATGTTTCCCGAACTCGCGGCGGAGATGCCGCGCTATTCGGCTGATGGAATGGAAATGACCATTCCGCTCCGAAGAGGGATTCATTTTTACGATCCCGGGAAAAAGGTATGGCCGGGCGGCATCGGGCCGGAAATCAAAGCGCGCGACGTCATTTATTCCTTCAAACGAGTTTGCGATTTCAACATTGCAAGTCCGGTTTACTCAGCGGTTTTCCAGGACCAGATCGTCGGCCTGGACGATTGGTGGAATTACACAAAAAGTATTGGAGCTGCGAAGGTTGATTGGGATCGTCCAGTCAAAGGGTTCCAGATTTTGGATGATTACACGATTCGACTGGTGATGCCGCGTCCAAATCCGCAGATGGTTTACAATCTGGCCGCGATGTGGACGGCGGTGGTCTCGCGCGACGCCGTGAATTACTGGGGGAGGGATTTCCGGCTTCACCCCGTGGGGTCCGGTTCGTATTGCATGACGGAATATCTGCGGGATCAGCGGATCATTCTCGAAGCCAACCCGATCTACCGAGGCAGGGGGGACGTGGACGGCGGCGCGATTGTCGCCGATGCGGATCGAATGCCGCATATTGAGCGGGTGGAATATGATTTTTTCGATGAATTGGTTCCCCCGTATTTGCTTTTCACCCAGGGCTTGTTCGACGTCGCGGGGATTCCGAAGGAGTCGTTCAATCAGGCGATCCGCGTGGACACGGGGGACTTATCGCCCGCGCTGGCGAAAAAGGGCGTGATTCTGCGTAAGTCCGACGAAGCGGTCACGGATTATGTCGGATTCAACATGCAGGATCCGATTCTCGGCAGGAATAAACCGCTCCGCCAGGCGATGTCGATGGCGTTTGATCGGAACGCATACATCACGAATTTTTTGAACGGGCGCGGCATGCCGGCAATCGGACCAATTCCACCGGGCTTTCCCACATTTGATCGAAATGCCGTAAATCCTTACACCCAGTTGAACCTCGAAGCGGCGCGGGAAAAAATGAGGCAGGCGGAGGCGATCAATGGAGGCCCCATCCCAACCCTGCGGATTTTGATGCAGGACTCCGATACGACCAGCCGGCAAATGGCGGAGGATTTCGTCCTCCGGATGAAGCAGATCGGATTGACCATCGAGCCGGAATACCGCGATTTCGCCCGCTATCTGGAAATGGTTGATAATCGCCAGACGCAGCTTTTCGAGGCGGGGTGGCTGGCGGACTATCCGGATGAGCAGGATTTCCTCCAGCTTTTTTACGGCAAGAACGCGCCGGCGATGGGTCTCAATTCGGCGGCGTATATGAATCCCGAATTCGACGCGCTCTACGAAAAGGCGGCGGTTATGCGCGATTCGCCGGAGCGCCGCGGGCTTTACCTGCGGATGGAGCACTTCGTCATGGAGGATTGTCCGTGGTTGCTTGTTGAGTATCCAAAATTATTCGCTCTCCATTACGACTGGGTCAGCGGCGGATACCACATGGCGTACGGATACGGATTGCTCCAGCATTTGAAATTGGACGAACAGTTTCGGCGGAAACGGCTTGAGGAAAATTAACCAGGGGGACGCGAAGCGCACATGTTGGCCTATATCGTCCGCAAACTGTTGCTTTCGATTCCGATTCTCCTGGGGATCGTGACGCTCACCTTTGTGCTGTTCTGCGTCGTCGCGCCGGACCCGGCGCGCGTGTACGCCGGGAAATTCAAGAGCGAAGCCCAACTGCAGGCCTTGCGGCATCAACTCGGAACGGATGTGCCGAAATCGCGGCAATTCTGGAACATACTTACATTTCATTTCGCGAATTCGTCTCGATATCAGGAACCGGTCTGGCATTTATTTTTGCGTAAGGCCCCGATTTCGCTGGCGATTCAAATCCCGGCGTTTTTTATTGAGCTGGGACTTCAGTTGGCCCTGGCGCTGCTGGTGGCGTCGCGGCGGGGCACCATTCTGGATTATGGAATCACGTTTCTGGCGGTTCTGGGAATGAGCGTTCCGGTGATCAGTCTGTATCTGGGAACGCAATGGATTTTCGGCGGGTGGTTGCAGTGGTTTCCCGTCGCCGGTTGGAGCCCGGGCTTCTTTTATGCCCTGCATTTTGCGGCGCTTCCGATCATCGTGAGCGTCATCGGCGGGATAGGCGGGGGCGTGCGCTTTTATCGCACGGTAACGCTGGAAGAGATCAATTCCGATTATGTGCGCACCGCGCGCGCCAAGGGTGTTTCAGCGAGGGACACGCTTTTCACGCATGTGTTCGGAAACGTTCTGATCCCGGTGCTCACCAACACGGTGGTGGTGCTTCCGCTGCTGTTTACCGGGTCATTGATATTGGAACGGCTGTTTCAGATTCCGGGATTCGGGGCGCTGCTGTTTGATTCGATCCACGCGCAGGACCAGCCGGTTGTCATGTTCATCGTTTATGTGACGTCGATCCTGTACCTCTTCATGCTGATCGTGACGGATGTTTTATACACCCTGGTCGATCCGCGGGTGACGCTGAAATGACGGCCGCTTTGGATTCACCGACCGGGATTTTGCGGGATGCGCCGCCGACGTCGATCGGCCGGCAGGCGCTGGGCCAGTTGGTCGGCAAACGCATATCCCTGGCGAGCCTGATCGTCGTGAGCTTCTATGTTCTTGTGGGGCTTCTCAGTTTTACGCCCTTCGTGAAGGACAGGATCGATCAGTCCTATTCCCTCGACAACGCCTACGCGCCGCCCGCGCTGCGGCAAACCCTGGCGGACGGAAGTAAAACAATTTCGCCTGCTGTTTGGTTTGGCCTAGATTTCGAGGGCCGGAGCGTCTTCTGGCGAGCCGCCTATGGAACACGCATGGCGCTGCTCATTATGGTCTGCACGTGTGCCATCAGCATTTCGATCGGCGCTGTTCTGGGATTGATCGCCGGGTACTTTGGGGGTTGGGTGGACGACTTAATCACCTGGCTTTACTCCACGGTCAGCAGCATTCCGTGGCTGCTGCTGGTCATCGCGCTGGCGTATGTCATTCAAAACATTCAGATGGTCAATGCGCGACCGGCCCCCTCGTGGATAGCGGAATTCTTCGGTGGATCGACCACCGTCATTCTCGCGCTGGGACTGACCGACTGGGTTGGACTTTGCCGGCTCATTCGCGGAGAGGTTATCAAGCTTCGAGACCTCGATTTCATCGTCGCCTGCCGGGCCATGGGTCTGAGCGAGGGACGAATCCTTCTCCGGCATATTCTCCCCAACACGATGCATATTATCCTCATCACTTTCAGTCTGAGCTCGGTCGCTTATGTTCAGGTTGAAACAGTTCTGGCGTTTCTGGGATTGGGGATCACCTCCAAACCAAGCTGGGGCAGAATGATCGACGATTCCAAGCTGGAATTACTGCGCGGCGTGTGGTGGGAGCTGGCGGCGGCAACCGTTGCGATCCTCGTGCTGTCGCTGGCCCTCAATATTCTCGGCGATGCCCTGCGCGATGCGCTCGATCCAAAACTGCACGGAGTTAAATAATGCCGACACCGCTTCTGGAACTCCGCAATCTTAGTATCGCGTTCGACACCGAACGCGGGCAAATCCGGCCCGTGCAGGGAGTTTCGCTGTCCATTTTTCCGGGGCAAACCCTCGCCGTCGTCGGCGAGAGCGGCTGCGGAAAATCGGTGACGGCTCTGTCGATTCTCCGCCTGATCCCCGGCCCGCCGGGACGGGTGCTTGGAGGGGAAGTGCTTTTTGAGGGACGGGATCTGCTGGCGCTTTCCGAAAAGCAAATGCGGGCCGTGCGCGGCAAAGATATCGCGATGATCTTCCAGGAGCCGATGACCTCGCTGAATCCGGTGTTTACGGTCGGCGAACAGATCGTCGAAGCGGTGCAACTGCATCAGAATGTGGGAACGCGCGAAGCGTACCAGATCGCCGAGCAGGCCATGCACGATGTCGGCATCGCCGATCCGGCGAAGCGGGTGCACGAATATCCGCACCGATTGTCGGGGGGGATGCGGCAGCGCGTGATGATTGCCATGGCCCTCTCGTGCCAGCCGAAATTGCTCATCGCCGATGAGCCGACCACAGCCCTGGACGTGACCATCCAGGCCCAGATTCTGGAGCTGCTTCGGAAACTTCAGGAAGAGCGCGGGATGGCGGTGATGCTGATCACGCACGATCTCGGCGTTGTCGCGGAGAACGCCGATGCGGTGGCCGTCATGTACGCCAGCAAAATCGTGGAATACGCGGCCGTCAATGATTTGTTCGATTCTCCGAAACATCCGTATACCGAGGGATTGTTCCGCGCGATACCAAGGCTGGGCCGCGCCGGCGGGCGATTGCAGGCGATCGCGGGAACGGTGCCGAATCCGAGGCGGTTTCCGGCCGGATGCAAATTTCATCCCCGGTGTCCGCGGATGAGCGGGGATGCGCTATGCGCCCAAAAGGAGCCGGAGCTGCGCGAGATTGCGCCCGGGCATTGGGCGGCCTGCCACCATATCGAGAATTTCGGTCAGAAACCGATCACCCCGCCAACTTCGGATGCGATTCGGGCCAAAGCGGAGGCCCGAACATGAGCGCACTTCTGCAGGTCCGCGACCTGAAAACTTATTTCCCGATCAGAAGCGGGGTGCTGTCCCGAACGGTGGGATGGGTGAAAGCCGTCGATGGCGTCAGCTTCGACATCGGGGCGGGTAAAACGCTGGGACTCGTGGGTGAATCGGGCTGCGGAAAAACCACCGTCGGCCGGTCGATCCTGCGGCTGATTCCCCTGACCTCCGGCAGCGTGACCTACAACGGCGAAGATTTTCTCGCCTACCGCGGCGAAGCGCTTCGCCGCATGCGCCGCAAAATGCAGATCATCTTTCAGGACCCCGTCAGCAGCCTCAATCCAAGGATGCGAATCGGCAATATCATCGGCGAGCCGATCGAGGTGCACAAAATCGCGGCCGGGGCTGAAAAGCGCAAGATGGTCGCTTCCCTGCTCCAGCGCGTCGGATTGGATGAGAACGATGCCGGGAAATATCCGCACGAATTTTCCGGCGGCCAGCGGCAACGCATCGGAATCGCGCGGGCGATCGCGCTTTCGCCGGATTTCATCGTCTGCGACGAGCCGGTGTCGGCCCTGGATGTTTCCATACAAAGCCAAATCCTGAACCTGCTGGCCGATCTGCGCGCGGAGCGAAACATCGCGTATCTGTTCATCGCCCACAACTTGGCAGTCGTGGAACATTTCTCGGATGAAGTGGCTGTCATGTACCTTGGCCGGATCGTCGAGAAAGCCGAAGCGCGGGAGCTGTATGCGAATCCGAAGCATCCGTACACCACCGCGCTGCTCTCGGCCGCGCCGGAGCCGGATCCACGCCGGAAGCGCGACCGCATCGTGCTCGGCGGCGAGCCGCCGTCGCCGGCAAATCCGCCGGGGGGTTGCCCATTCCATCCCCGATGCCAGTTGACCCGCGATGCGGCAGCGCAAGGCGCGGCCGCCCCGAACACCGCGATCACATTATCGCCGCGCGGAATGAACGGCTCGATTTCTCTGCGGGTGATTGATTTCGGCGGAACGACGGAGGTGACGAGCGGAGATGCAAAGTTCCCGGTGCTGAGCAAATGCGCAGCGGAGGTCCCGCCGCTGGAGGCCAAGGATGGGAAGCCCGGGCATGTGGCGGCGTGCTGGGTTACCAAATAAATTTTAGCCACGGCTCGACTGAGCTCGCCGAAGTCAGATGAAAATCAGATGTACACGGATACGGCGCTGGATCATGGGCAGAGAACTTGTGGATGAAGCAGACGCTTTACATTGAAACGACTATTGTCAGTTATCTGACCTCGCGTCCGAGCAGGGACGCGTTGCGACGATCACACGAGCTTTTGACGAAGCAGTGGTGGACGAAGGAAAGATTGCGGTTCGATCTCTACATCTCTCAGCTCGTATTGGAGGGAGCGTCCGGGGGAGATTCAGGAGCGGCCGCGGAACGGCTTCGGTCGTTAAGGGAGATTACATCGCTGCCATTGACCAATGAGATAGATGAGTTGGCTTCAAGACTTGCAACGGCGCTGGACTTGCCGCGGCGAGCGTATGCTGACGCAGGTCATATGGCGATAGCGGCCGTCCATGGCATTTCGTTCTTATTGACTTGGAATTGCCGTCATTTGGCCAATGCCGCATTGGCGGATAGAATAGATGATACATGTGAGAGGCACGGATATTCGGCGCCTCGCATCGTGACTCCCGAGCAATTGATGGAGCGGCCGTGAAAAATGATCCGATCGTCGCCGAAGTGCGGAAGCTGCGAGAGGAGTACTTCGCGCAGTTCGACTATGACCTCAAAGCGATGTTTGATGACTTGCGACGAAAGACCGAAAAATCGAAACGGGAGGGACGGTGCGTAGCAGCGCCCCCGCCACGTCGCTCTAATGCAGGGCGTTCATCTCGCAAGAAGGCTGGCTGAGTCGCCTCGGAGAGAATCAGGGGCAGACAATGGCAGAGATTCGCAGGCGACCCCTGCTCAATTACGCTGATCCCAACATTAAGCTGCTTAGGGCCGATCCTTCGCGCGCTTGGATTCTCGGCGGCCTCGCATGTGCATTCCTTGTCGGCGAAATCATCCTGTTGGTCGCATATCTCGCTCCACATCGAAGGGGATTGATTTTCTGCTTTTATGTGGCCGCTACAATCTTGGCCGGCGTTTTCGGCTTGGCTGGCCATCGCACTGCCCGCCGCAGCGGCAGCGTTCCGGCACGCATATTTGCCGACTTGATTCTCGTCGGCGCGGCTTTGGGCTTTGCCATGATGGATCTGATTCTTATCAGCGGGAGTTAGAACCGGACTATCCGTGTGCATCGGTATTCATCTGTGGCTAATATCTTCTCATGATTCCGATTTTGAATCTCGGCGAGGGCAAGGATCGAGCGAAGGTGGAGACGCTGCTGCGGGATCTATCTCTTGATCCGGAGGCGGTGGCATTGAGTCAGGGCGAACGGGCCCAGCAGATTGCGGCGGTTGGGAAAATCCTGGCGGATGTCGCCAAACGCGGGGATGCGGCGGTGGTGGATAGTTGTCGGCAATTCGACGATCCGGATTTTTCCGCGGATCAGATTCGCGTTTCCGCTGACGAAATGGCGGAAGCGGCGGGGCGGGTGCCGAAGGATCAGTTGGCGGCGATTCGGCGGTCGATCGCGCAGGTGCGCGAATATCAGTCGCATGTGATGCCGAAGGATGTCGAGCCGCTGCGGAGGCCGGGGGTGGAACTGGGGATGCGGTTTACGCCGTTGGATTCCGCGGGACTTTATTTTCCCGGCGGGAAGGCGGCGTATCCATCCAGCTTGATCATGCTGGCGGCGCCGGCGCAGGTGGCGGGAGTGGGACGCATCGTCGTCTGCTCGCCGCCGAGCAAGTATGGGAAGATCGATCTGGTGCTGGCGGCTTGCCATGAATTGAAGCTGACGGATGTTTTTCGCGCCGGCGGGGCCGCGGCGATCGCGGCGATGGCGTTTGGCACGAAGAGCATTCCGCGCGTCGATAAAATCGTCGGGCCGGGGAATACTTATGTGCAGCTTGCCAAGCGGGCGCTGGCGGGATGCGTGGGGATCGATGGTTTCCTGGGGCCGAGCGAGATTCTGGTGATCGCTGATGAAAGCGGGAAGGCGGACTTCATCGCGGCGGATTTGCTGGCGCAGGCGGAGCACGATCCGGGAAGCTGCTTTTTGCTGACGACATCCAAGACGCTTGTGGGCGCGGTGGTCGCGGCAATTGAAAAACAGTTGCCGGCCCTGTCCCGTCGCGCTGCGGCGGAGAAGGCGCTTGAGAATCACAGCGCAATCATTGTTGTGAATTCGATGGACGAGTTGATCGACCTTGCGAATCGATTTGCGGCGGAGCATGTGAACTTGCAGACCAAAGACGACGCGGCGGTCTTGAAGAAGCTGTGGAACGCCGGGGCGGTTTTCGTTGGGCCGTATTCGGCGGTGGCGGCGGGGGATTATGTTGCGGGGCCGAGCCATTGTTTGCCGACAAATACCACTGCGCGGTTTTCCAGTGGGATCAGCGTGTATGAATTCCTGAAGCGTTCGAGCGTGGTGCGGTATGAGGCTGAAGGTTTGCGGGCGGATGCGGATGCGATTGTCGCGATGGCCGAGGCGGAGGGTTTGGATGGTCATGCGAAAAGTATCGAAATTCGTAAAAATCTTCGGGAGAAGAGGAATTGAACCGCCAAGACGCCAAGACCGCCAAGAAATTCACTGACTTCCTTGGCGAGCTTGGCGTCTTGGCGGTTCAATTGCATCTTTTTCCAGCGCAAAATCGCCGTTTCGGCCGCTTGACAGTTGAACCGCGGTCACTACACTACTTCGCTTTTCCCCTGTTGCCGGCGAAACTTGCGGCGCGGGACTGAATTGGAAGGGTTTTTGCCCGCATGCAAGGTGATCGGATTCGAATTCGTATGGAAGCGTATGACCACCGGGCTTTGGACGCATCGGCGCGCGAGATTGTGGAGCACGCCAAGCGGACCAATGCGCGGGTCTGCGGACCGATTCCGATGCCGACGCGGATCGAGCGATATACCGTGCTGCGGAGTCCGCACATTGATAAGAAGAGCCGGGAGCAGTTTGAGATGCGGACGCATAAGCGCGTGATCGACATTTTCGAACCGACGGCCCGGACGGTGGAGGCGCTGAACAGGCTGGTCGTACCAGCCGGCGTCTTCGTGAAGATCAAGGCCTGATTTTTGAACTGATGTACGCTCCTGATTTAAGGGGCGTTTTTAATTTCCAGACCGTGGGGTTCAACCAAGAACCCATTCGCCCGGGTGGGCCACGTGTCGCGAGTGTGGTTTTGTCTCGAAAGGTGCGGCCATGACGCCGGCGCTATTAGGAACAAAGGTGGGCATGACCCGCGTGTACGATGAGAAGGGCGCTGTTGTGCCCGTGACCGTCGTGCTGGCGGGGCCGTGTCATGTGACACAGGTGAAGACGCTGGAGAGCGACGGGTATAACTCGGTGCAGCTTGGGTTCATGGACATCAAGCCGCAACTGAGCCGGATGCCGCTCATCGGCCATGCCGCCAGGGCGGGCGTGGGGCCAAAGCGGCACTTCCAGGAGATTCGGCTGAAGGATGCGACCACGCTGGCGGCGGGGGCGCAGGTGGATGTCGATCTGTTCAAGGAAGTGCAGTTCGTCGATGTCATCGGCACGAGCAAGGGCAAGGGATTCGCGGGTGTCATGAAGCGGCACCACTTCGGCGGCCAATGCGCATCGCACGGAACCGAGCGGAAGCATCGCTCGCCCGGCTCGATCGCATCCCGCGCGACGTGGCGCGGCCAGTGCGGCAAGCCCAAAAAAGGCGTCCGCATGGCCGGGCACATGGGCATGGATCGCGTGACGACGCGGAATCATCCCTTGGTCAAGATCGATAAAGAAAATAATCTGCTGCTGATTAAAGGAGCTTTGCCGGGACCAAATGGCGGGCTCCTTTTTGTCAGGAAATCAATCACGGCTCGGGAAAAGGTCGCGGAAGTAAAGGCATAGACATGATCGAAGTCCCCATATTTGATCAGACCGGCAAGAAGCTTGAGAGCCTTCAGGTGGATGAAGGCAAGCTCGGCGGAACGGTTCACAAGAGTCTTTTGAAGCAAACGCTGGTGGCCTATCACGCGAACAAGCGACAGGGATCGGTGCGAACGCTGGCGCGCGGGGAAGTCGCGGGGTCCACTCGAAAAGTATTTAAGCAGAAGGGGACCGGCAACGCCCGGACCGGTGGAATCCGCAATCCGATTAAAAAGGGCGGCGGTCACGCGAAGCAAAAGCGGCCGAAGGATTGGCGTCAGGCGATTCCGAAAAAAGTTCGCCGGCTGGCGCGAAACAGCGCCATCCTCCTGAAGCTGCAAAGCAGCGACATCCGCGTGGTGGACGATATCACGCTTTCGGAGCCTAAGACAAAACTGATGGCCCAGGTTTACAAAGCGCTGGGGATCGATCGGAGTTGCCTGCTGGCGCTGAATGGCCGCAATGAAATGCTGGCGCGATCGGCCCGAAATCTGGATCGGACGACGGTGACGACGGTTTCGCAGCTCAACGCCTGGGACATTCTCAATAACCGCACATTGCTGCTGACGAAGGCGGCCCTGCAGGAGATTCTGGCATAGGCGCACGAGCATGGATAACACGAACGTCATCATCAAGCCGCTGGTCACTGAAAAGAGCACGCATCTTCAGGAGACGCGGAACGTGTATGCGTTTCAGGTGCGGCAGAGCGCGAACAAGTTTGAGATTCGCCGGGCCATCGAGGCGATCTATAACGTCAAGGTGATGGATGTGCGGACGATGAACCGCAAGGGCAAGCCGCGGCGGTCGCGGATGAAGATGGCCAAGACCAGCGACTGGAAGCGGGCGATCGTGACGCTGGCGGAAAATTCCAGGATCGAACTTTATTGAAGGCGATGAACGATGCCGATTAAATTTTACAATCCGACCTCGGCGGGACGACGAGCGGGTTCCGTGATCGATTACAAAGCGGTGATTACGAAGTTTGAGCCGGAACCGTCGCTGGTGGTGGGGCGAATCCGCGCCAACGGGCGGAACCATCATGGTGTGATTACGGCCAAGCACCGGGGCGGCGGGAACAAGCGGCTTTATCGCATCATCGATTTCAAGCGAAACAGCAAGGACGGCCAGGTCGCGAATGTGGAAGCGATTGAATATGATCCCAATCGCAGCGTGAATCTGGCGCTGATCAAATATGAAGATGGTGTGAAGGCGTACATTTTGTGTCCGAACGGTCTGCGGCCGGGGGCGAAGGTGGTGAGCGGGCCGGATTCTCCGCCGGAACTGGGGAATTGTCTTCCGCTGGCGAATGTTCCGACGGGGCTTGAGATACACAATATAGAGATGAATCCGGGGCAGGGCGGGAAACTGGTCAGGTCGGCGGGTGGAGTAGGCAGGCTGGGGGCACGGGAAGGGGAATGGGCGGTCATTATTCTGCCATCCGGGGAAATGCGAAGAGTTCGCAGCGCATGCCGGGCGACGATCGGACAACTGGGGAATCTGGATTGGATCAACGTGAGCATTGGCAAGGCCGGGCGCAGCCGGCACATGGGGATTCGTCCGCACACGCGGGCCAAGGCGATGAATCCGATCGATCATCCGCTGGGCGGCGGCGAGGGCCGCAGCAACGGCGGACGCCATCCGGTGAGCAAGACGGGCGTTCCGTCCAAGGGCGGAATCACGCGAAGTCCCCGGAAAAACAGCGAGAAACTGATTCTGCGGCGACGGAAGTTCGGAACGCATCAGCAGCGGCCGCAAACGGTGAATAACTAGAAAGTCAACATGAGCAGAAGCGCAAAAAAAGGCCCATTTGTAGATGAGAAGCTCTTTCAGAAGGTTTCCAAGCTGAACGAGAACCGCGCCAAGCAGCCGATCAAGACGTGGGCGCGAGCGTGCACGATCATCCCGGAATTCGTCGGCCATACGTTTGAAGTGCATAACGGGAACAAGTTTCTGAAGGTGTTCGTTCAGGAGGACATGGTTGGGCATAAGCTGGGCGAATTTTCGCCGACGCGGATATTCAAGGGCCACAGCGGCAAGAAGGCGATGGCGGCCGCGGCGGGAGCGGCGCCGGCGCCTGCGGCATCGTGACGGCATTTGCCAATCGGAGTTGACCATGCCATTTGAAGCTAAACATCGGTTTGCCAGAATCGCCCCGCGGAAAGCGCGGCTTTTGATGAACCTGATCCGCGGGCGGGACGTGGATGACGCGATCACCATGCTCCAGTTTTCCAAGCAGCGCGCCAGCGGAATGATCGAAAAGGTCGTCCGCTCCGCGGTGGCCAACGCGGCCGAGCAGGAAGTCCGCTCGCGCAACGCACTGTTTGTCGCCAAGTGCTGGGTCGATCCCGGTCCGGTGATCAAGCGGTTTCAGCCGAAGGATCGCGGCAAGGCTTATTCGATTTTGAAACGCACCAGCCATCTGGTGGTGACGCTGGATGAACGCGAAGAGAAAGAAAAATCTCCGCGCAGGAAATGAAGGACGATTATGGGTCAAAAGGTTAATCCAATCGGATTTCGCGTCGGCATCACCGAGGACTGGAAGAGCCGATGGTACGCCCCGAAGTCCGCGTTCGGCGACTTCCTGGTGGAGGACTTCAAGGTCCGCAAGCATATCGACAGCCGGCTGAATCGCCGGCCGCCGTTCGCGGCGGTCAGCGATATTCTGATCGAGCGGACGCGCGAAGAGGTGACGATTACGCTGAAGACGGCTCGGCCTGGCTTGGTGATCGGCCCCAAGGGCGCGGAAGTGGACAAGCTGCGCGAGGAGCTGGAAGACCTGATCAAGCGGAAAGTG
>Ga0302325_10016946_pt1 | contig 15421 bp, 14 predicted proteins | sample Palsa_T0_2_FD_201948 | JGI IMG/M metagenome (GOLD analysis project Ga0302325, IMG submission 201948) | Peat permafrost microbial communities from Stordalen Mire near Abisko, Sweden - Palsa_T0_2 | ecosystem: Environmental > Terrestrial > Soil > Palsa > Peat permafrost | place: Sweden: Abisko...
CGTCCAATAGCGCTTCCGCGCGGCCGCAAAATCCTTTTCCAGATCCTTCGACAACGGTGCATTTCGCCGCGCTTCCAATTCGAGCGTTGCCTGCTGCAGCGCATTTTTCCGAACAACCGCGTCGCGCGTTCCCTGCTGCTTCTTCCATTGCTCGTATGCCGTCTTATCACGCTTCACAAACCGCAGATCAGAGATCACCACGTCGTGCAGCGCACTGATCGCTTCCCGAAACCGCAGCGGATTCAGCAGCTCGGCATCGAATGCAACCGGCTCGCGCGCCAGGTTGGGCGCAAGACGAATAAACCGGTTGCCGCTCCGTTCAACCAGTCCGCTGTGACCTCCATAAATGAAGCTTTGAATCATCCGGCCGCCCCCACGGGATCGAGTTGCAATTCGGGCAACTGCCGTTTGACTTCATCCACGAGAGAAGGAACGCACTCGACCGCCGAGACGATTGCCGCCAGCCCGTGCCGGGCCTCAGGCGGGCGCACCGACCGGATCGCGATGATCAAGACCGGGAGCAGAGTCTTGGCGCTCTGTGGCTCGCGCACAATGCGATCGCTGATCTGCCGCAGCGCCGACAGTTTCGCTCTACCGCCTCGGTGGATGTTGAGGAGAACAGTTTGCCACAGCGAGGCGGTTGATTCAGCGGATGCGCCCGGCAGGTTCGCGCGTTTCTTGAGGCGGTTCACCAGCTCGGTGCGGACGTCGTCATACGGGGATTCAAAAAGTTTCGCCCAGAACGCCGGATCGGTATCCGCGGGTGACTGCTCGACCAGCGCGCTGAAGGCGCCCTGACGAAGAGACTTCAGCCGGCTGTCAAAGAAGGCGACGACCTCGTCCACTGAATAGACGCCCGGCACGTTGAGCCGCGACAGCGCAAACTGCGCGATCTGGTTCCCCAGCACGGCGCATTCAGCCAGGGACAACTTCGCCAACTCGCCGTGATCGGCATCCGCGCGGATCGTTTTGCCGCCGAGGATTTCCAGGCCCAGCGTCGCCACCGGGACGGCCGGGCGAATTGTCAATTCGACGGCTTGTCCCAGCGTGACGCGATCAAAACTCACGTGTTTTTGAAACGCCTGGCAGATGGTTGCGACCACCGCGGGATTGCGCGTGGCAAGCAGGCCCATCCAGGTGGTCATGGGGAAAGACGAAACTGTGCTGGCATTGTTCAGAAGCTCGGCGGCAAAAGCGGCGACGTCCGCGTCGGTGTGGTCGATTAACCGCAGCAGTGTTTGGGGATCGATTTTCGCAAGCGATTGAGCGTGCAGGCGGCGCAGGAGTTGAATCGCCCAGACGCGCACGGCCCGGCACTGGGCGCGGAGCACGATGTCGAGCAGAGTAGCAAGCGCATCGGGCCCAGCCCAGTGCCGCTCGAACGTCGGGGCGGCCTGCAGATCGCTCAGTCGGCCGGACGCCGCCAAATTCGTGTGACGTGAGTTGAAGGCGAGGAGAGGACTTTTTCCGAAGCATGCGTGCATCAATCCCCAGTTATCGAGGAGATTTTCGCCGGCTCGCATGTCGTCATCGCTGTATCGAATCAGTGCGCCGGCGACGGCCCGGATGTATTCGGCCGCATTGGAGTGGCCCAACAGCCGAAAATAACGCCATGCCCGGCGGCGAAGGTAATGTTTCGTGGCGGTGGAAAAGCTGTTTCCAGCAGGCCGGGCGGGCAATCTCAGCACTTCGGTGGTTTCGAGAGTGCCGGATTCGTACCGATATCGCTTCTTACGTTTTCGGCGAATCGAGCAATCGAGGGCAACCATGAACGCCCCCATCAATTCATGATCGCGATCCACCCACGCCTGCTTGAACAGCCGCTTGAAAACAACCCGATTTTCCCAGGGAGATTTCCCGCCGCTCACGAAGTCCAGCTTGAGCCGCCGCGCCCACGGCCGCGAATCTTTCTTCCACTTCTCCAGCAATCCCAGGAACGGCTTGAAATTGCCCCATTGCTGACGAATCAGATCCAGAAAGGAATCGTCGCCAGAGTCATAGAGCTCGGCAAGAACAAGCGACGAGACAGGCCGATCAGCTGGCACGACGAGATTATCGCCGGAGTCGGGATCGGCGTCGAATTCTCGGAGCGCCGCCGTCAGGGCGAGTGCGATGACAACTTCGGGACTCGCCCGACTCCTGCGGGCTGAGGACAGCCCGGCTCATCCTGTAATTGGGAACGTAATCGACTACGACACGGGAACAATCGGATCGCCATTATCGGGACAGAGATGCGCTGGTGAGCGGATGCGAAATCGATCAGGCGCGATAGGGCTATGAAGCGGCAGTGCCCCCCCTCCTTCGCTACCAACAGCAAATTCACGCCATTCTCCCTTTGCTGAGCCCGATTCTCGGGCTCCGCTGCCTGCTGCTGCAACGAAATGCCCGCTCCGGAGTTTCATTGGTAGAAGACTCCCCAACGATTGTGGGGGCGGTTGGAAACGGGATTGCGCAAAAGCTATCTTAATTGGCGGCTGCAGTTCCGCGAGCCGACGGGCTTCCCCCTCCCACTTTCACGGCAAGGCGGTTGGATTGATGAAGTGGTTCGTGATTCTAGCAGTGCTGGCACTCCTGGCGACAGGCGGCTGGTCGTATTGGCGGGTGAAGAACAGGCCGACAACGACGTTCCGAACCGAAGCCATTACGCGGGGCGATCTGGTTCCGAACATCGGCGCAACCGGCACGGTGGAGCCACAGGAAGTTGTTGACGTTGGTGCGCAGGTCGAGGGGCAGATCATCTCGTTCGGAACCGACGACAAGGGGAAGATGATCGATTACGGATCGACCGTCGAAGCCGGCACGGTGCTGGCGCGGATCGATGACACGCTCTATCAGGCGGACGCCGCCAACGCCCAGGCCGCTCTGGATCAGGCCAAGGCGGGCGTGACCAAGGCGATCGCGGATCTCGCCCAGATGCAGGCGAAGCTGGAGCAGGCGCAGAGCGATTGGGAACGCGCCCAGAAACTCGGCGAGGGGGATGCCCTCTCGCAGAGCGATTACAACTCGTACAAGGCCGCGTACGATACCGCCAAGGCTAACGTCGGCGTCGATCAGGCGATCATCGAGCAATCCAAGGCATCGGTCACGCAAGCCGAGGCAATGCTCAAACGCTCGGTGCAAAATCTGGCATATTGCACGATCAGCTCGCCGGTGAAAGGGGTCATCGTCGACCGGCGAGTGAACATCGGCGAGACCGTTGTCTCCAGTCTGAACACGCCGAGTCTCTTTCTCATCGCCAAAGACCTGCGGCAAATTCAGGTCTGGGTTTCGGTCAACGAAGCGGACATCGGCAATATCCATGCCGACCAGCCTGTCTCCTTTACGGTCGATGCGTATCCCAACGACACGTTTCACGGAACCGTCGGCAAGATTCGCCTCAACGCGAGCATGACCCAGAACGTTGTGACCTACACCGTGGAAGTCAACACCGACAACTCCGATGGCCGGCTGCTGCCGTATCTTTCGGCGAACGTGAAGTTTGAGATCAGCAATCACAAGAACGTTCTGCTGGTTCCCAATGCCGCGCTGCGCTGGTATCCGGAAGTTGCCATGGTGGAGCCGTCGGAGCGCGACGCCGTCCTGGCCGACGCGGAGAAGAGCGAGGACAAGGATGGCTCAGATCATGGCCCCGCCACCCGGCCCTCGGCTCAACATCGCGAGGAGCAAGCATCAACCCGCGGGATGGTGTGGATCGTGGAGGGCAAGTACGTCCGTCCGGTCAAAGTCCGCATCGGGGAGAGTGACAGCATCCTGAGCGAGCTGATGAGCGATTCGCTCCGCGCGGGAGACCAGGTCGTCGAAGGCGTCGAAGACCTGCAGTCGGCCGACACCAGCACCAACCCCTTTGCGCCGCAAATGTTCCGCCGTCACTAAAAGTTTCGATCGCAATGGACCTGATTCAACTGCGCAACATCTTCAAGACCTATCGCGTCGGCGAAATCGATGTGCCGGTGCTCAAGGGCGTCTCACTGGACGTGCTGCGCGGGGAACTGGTGGCGCTGATGGGCGTTTCCGGGTCGGGCAAAAGCACGCTGATGAACATCCTCGGCTGCCTGGATCGCCCCACCACCGGCGAGTATTGGCTCGACGGCGAGCTGGTCTCGAAACTCTCCGCCGACCAGCGGGCGATGGTCAGGAACCATAAAATCGGATTCGTGTTTCAGAGCTTTAACCTGTTGCCGCGGACAACGGCGCTTCGCCAGGTGATGATGCCGCTGACCTACACCGCCTCGGATATCTCCGATCGCGAAGCCAGGCAACGGGCATCGGAAATGCTGGCGCGCGTCGGCCTTGCCGATCGCATGGATCATCACCCCTCGCAGCTTTCCGGCGGCCAGCAGCAGCGGGTGGCAATCGCGCGGGCGCTGGTCAATCGCCCCCCGCTTCTCTTCGCCGACGAGCCGACGGGAAATCTCGACTCGCGCACCAGTGAAGAAGTCCTCCGGATGTTCCAGAAGCTGAATTCTGAGGAAGGCATCACGATCATTCTCGTCACACATGACGCCGAAGTGGCGGCACATGCGAAACGCACCATTCACATCCGCGACGGGCTGATCGCCGACGGCGTGTTCGAACACGCTCAGACCGCATAGAAACTTGAGTCATGAAGAAGCTCTTACGCACCATTCACGTCGCTCTCTACGGTCTGAGCCGCAACGTGATGCGCGCGATTCTCACGACCCTGGGAATCATCATTGGAATTGCCGCGGTCATCGCGATGATGGAAGTCGGCGACGGCTCCTCGAAGGCGGTGCAGGCAAAAATCTCCGGCATGGGCGCCAACGTCATCCTGGTTATCCCCGGCTCCATGCAGAATGGCGGCGTCAGCGCCGGCTCGGGAACCGCCATGAAGCTGACGGCCGACGACAACCAGGCGATTCTCAACTCCATCGATGTGCACGCCTCGGCCCCGCTCGTGCGGATTCGCACACAGGTCGTTCACGGCCATCTCAACACCGTCACCATGGTCAACGGCAGCACGCCGCAGTTTCTGACCGTCCGAGACTGGAACAATCCCACCGCGGGAACTTCCTTCACCGATTCCGACGTCCGCGGCGCCAACAAGGTCTGCATGCTCGGGCAAACCGTTGCCCGCGAGCTTTTCCCTCACGAGTCGCCGATCGGCAAGGAGATTCGGATCCAGAACGTCACGTTCAAAGTTGTCGGCGTGCTCCGGCCCAAGGGCGCCAACATGATCGGCTGGGATCAGGACGACTTCGTGCTGGCGCCCTGGACGACCGTGAAATACCGTGTGTCGGGCACTTCGGCGTCGGTCACGAATAACGCCGCTTCCACCGTTTCCAACACGATTAATACCCTCAGCGCGTTGTATCCAACCGGGGACGCGGGGCTGTACGATTCTCCCTCGGCAGTACAACAGGCGGACAATCCGCATCAAGTACGCTTCGCCAACATCGACCAGATTCTCGTCTCGGCCAACAACGCCAGCGAAGTGCCGCAGACCGTTCGTGAAATCGAGTCGCTGCTGCGCGATCGCCACCATATCCAGGACATCGGCATGGACGATTTTGAAGTACACGACATGACCGAAATGATGTCCACCCTGACCTCCGCCACACGGCTCATCACCACGCTGCTCCTGTGCATCGCCTGCATTTCGCTCGTGGTCGCCGGCGTGGGGATCATGAACATCATGCTGGTCTCGGTTACCGAGCGCACCCGCGAGATCGGGCTGCGCATGGCCGTCGGCGCGCGTTCGACGGACATCCTGCTGCAGTTTCTCATCGAAGCGGTGCTGCTTTGTCTGGCCGGAGGATTGATGGGCGTGGCGCTGGGGCTCGGAAGCTCCTGGCTGGTCACGACGCTGCTCCACTGGCCGACCGAATGGTCGCCTTTGACCGTCTTCGTGGCGTTTATCGTCTCGGCGCTGGTCGGCGTCATCTTCGGTTTCTATCCGGCGTGGAAAGCATCGCGTCTCGATCCAATCGAAGCGCTGCGTTATGAGTGACGCCCGAAACCGCGTAGGGTTCCGCTGACAATTCAGATGGGAAGAGGGTTACCTTGTGAAATGCCATGAGCGTCGCTGGTCCAGTCTCTCTCGCCTCTGCGCGGCGTTGCTGATCAGCGGCGGATGCGCCGTCGGCCCCGACTTTCATCGCCCCAAGCCGTGGATGCCCGGGCAATACGTGAACCCCAGCGCGGCCGCGACAACCCAGACCAGCGCGACGGTTCCGGAGCCACTCGAAATCATTCAATGGTGGCGAACGTTCAACGACCCGATGCTCGACTCGCTGGTGGCGCGAGCGGCGCGGCAAAATCTCGATCTCCAACAGGCAACGGCAAGACTCCGCGAGGCGCGCGCCTCGCTCGGCGTCGCCACGTCTGCCCTCTTCCCCGAAATCGACAACGACGATTCCTATACGCACAGCGGCAGCGGCGCTCGCGGCGTGCGCTCGACAGACCTCTATATCGTCGGGCTCGATGCCGCGTGGGAGGTGGACATCTTCGGCGGCGTTCGCCGCGGCGTGGAAGCCGCCGACGCCAGCGTGCGGGCGGCGGTGTGGGATCGGCGCGACGTGCTGGTGACGCTCGTCTCGGAAGTCGCGATCGACTACATCAACCTCCGCAGCTACCAGCGGCGGATCGCCATCGCCAGCCGCAATCTCGATTCCGAGCGCCGCACCGCTGATCTCACCCGGCAAAAGTTCGGAGCCGGCTTTGTCGCGCAGCTCGACGTCGCCAACGCCGACGCGCAGGCAGAGAGCACCGAATCGGACATCCCTCCGCTCCAAACCGCCGCGCAGCAGACCATTTACGCCTTGAGCATTTTGCTCGGCCGCGAGCCGGCCACCCTCCTGGCCGAACTTTCCACCGAGCAGCCGATCCCCGTCACCCCGCCGGTCATTCCGATCGGTCTGCCGGCGGAATTGCTGCGCCGCCGGCCGGACATTCGCCGGGCCGAAGCGCAGCTCCATGCCGCCACCGCCCAGATCGGCGTTGCGACCGCCCAGTTGTATCCTCAACTTTCGCTCACCGGCGATCTGGACCTCGAGGCGGCCAAAATCAAGCCGCTGGGAAATTGGGCGAGCAGCATCTGGTCATTTGGCCCCACCGTCACCTGGCCGCTTTTCACCGCCGGGCGCATCGAGGCGAATATTGAAGTGCAGAATGCCCTGCAGCAACAGGCGGTCCTGACCTATCGCCAGACTCTGCTTGCCGCTCTGCAGGACGTGGAGAACGCGCTGGTGGCCTATTCCCGCGAACAGGCGCGCCGCAGCGCCCTTGCCCGCGCCGTGGTCTCCAACCGCCAGGCGTTGGACCTCTCCACCCGACTGTACCGCCAGGGTCTGACGGATTTTCTCAACGTGCTCAACGCCGAGCGATCGCTGCTTGGCGAGGAAGACGCATTGGCCCAAAGTGAGGCCAGCGTCGCGACCGATTTGGCCAGCCTCTATAAAGCCCTGGGCGGCGGATGGGAAATCAACCCGCAGACCCCCCAATCTCTCCGCACGGCCTCCGCGCCCGCGACATCGCAGCCAACGCTCGCACGTCAATTGCTCTATCAGCCGACCACGTCTTCCGCCAGCGCACCATGAGCGGGGACGGGTAACGTGCCCTGTAAAGCCGCGACCAGTGGTCGCGCCGGAAACTGACACCCTGAACCCCACCTGCTATAGTCAAAATCGCAGAAAGGATCCCATGGAAACCATCATTCGCGGCAAGGCCTACGTATTGGGCGATAACATTGATACCGACCAAATTATCCCCGCCAAATATCTGTCGTTCGATCCCTCGCTTCCCGATGAGCGGAAGTATTTCGGCATGTACGCCATGAGCAGCGTGCCGGACGGGCAGATGGGGTTGCCGCACGGAAACATTCGCTTCGTCCGGGAAAATGAGTTCAAGAGCGATTACCGGATCGTCGTTGCCGGCAAGAACTTCGGCTGCGGTTCCAGCCGCGAGCATGCACCGCTCGCGCTGGCCGAGGCGGGGGTGCCGTGCGTCATCGCCGAGTTTTATGCACGGATCTTTTTCCGCAACAGCGTCAATGGCGGCTACCTGGTTCCGCTCGAATCGCTCGAACGGCTGGTCTCCAAAGTCCACACCGGCGACGAACTGGAAGTGCATGTTGTCGACGGCTACGCGATCAACCACACCCGCAGCGAACGCTACGCATTGCGACCGCCCGGCGAAGTGCTCCCGATCATCGAGGCCGGCGATGTTTTCAAATACGCGAAGCAAGCTGGGATGCTGAAGTAACCTCGATGTCCCGATCCGATGTCATTCTCATCGAGCATCCCGTCATCGCGACGAAGTTGGCCGAGCTGCGCGACATCAGCGCCGATCACCGGCGGTTTCGCTCGCTGCTCGACGAGATCGCGGCACTGATGCTGTACGAAGTGACGCGCGATTGGCCGACGCAGCCGCGAACGATCCAGACTCCGCTCGAACACACCATCGGCCACGTGCTGGCCCGGAACGTGACGCTCGTCCCCATTCTCCGCGCCGGCCTGGGCATGTCCGACGGCGTGCTGCGTATTCTTCCCGACGCCCGCCTCGGCCACGTCGGCGTCTATCGCGATGAACAAACGCTCAAGGCCGTCTGCTATCTCCAGAAGCTTCCGCCCGACATCGCATCGACCGAAGTGATTCTCCTCGACCCGATGCTCGCCACCGGCGGCAGCGCCTGCGCGGCGATTGCCATCCTGAAAAAGGCCGGCGTGCAGAGCCTGCGTTTCGTTTGTCTGGTTGCCGCGCCCGAGGGGATTGCTGCGCTGACCGCAGCGCATCCGCAGGTGCCGATTTATTGCGCTGCCATCGACCGCCAGCTCAATGAGAAGGGGTATATTCTGCCGGGATTGGGGGACGCGGGGGATCGGCTGTTTGGGACGGAGTGAGAGAAATTCGCCGGAGCGCCCCTGCGGGGCAGCCGCTAAACGGGGAAATGCAATGGTGATCGCTTATCATCTGATCCTTACCAATTATGGATTTTGGCTGCCGAATGATCCGCGGGGATCGTGGTCGGACTTTGTGCGGGCGTGGGAAATCTTTCTTGCGGGTGGACCTGCGACGAAGATCGACTCGCGGCAATCCGTGGCGGGCGCTCCACATGATTTCCAACGCCGGGAGAAAGTCAAAGACGCCATGGTGCGCTCCGCTGTGGTGTTCACCGGTGAACAGGCATTGGCGGTCGGAATCGGCTTCGGCCGATTCGCCGCTCACTCGCAATGCTCGATTCTCGCCTGCTCAATCATGCCGCGGCATTGTCACCTGGTCCTCGATCGTCCTCCGTACCTGATCGAGCAGGCAGCGAATTTATTGAAAGGCGCGGCCACCGCCGAACTCTCGCGTCGCAAATTGCATCCCTTTGCGGACGCGCCGTATGCCGGAGGGCGTCTGCCCACGCCATGGGCTCGGAAACAATGGGCGTGTTACTTGAACAATGAGGCCGATGTTCACCGCGCAATGGATTACGTCGAGTGTAATCCCCTCAAAGACGGCCTGAAAAAGCAACACTGGCCCTTCGTGGTCCCGTACCGTCCCTAACACCGTTTAGCGGCCGCCCCGCAGGGGCCATCTTCCCGCAACTCTCACGCGCCGCATTGGGATGGAATTCCCGATTCCCCCCACCGAACCCAATCGTGAATCGACAGGCACGATCATTCCACCCCATGCCAGTACGTCTCCTCACATCCGATAACACCGCCCACATCCGAATGTTCCTGCCTGTGTCGAAATAAATAATGTCCGCTGGTTTGCCAATTTCGACAAATCAATCGTATGTCACCGTTGGTCACGATCACCATCACCAACAACCGAGGAACCCGCCATGTACGCATTCATCGAAACCCTGGAAACCCGTCAGATGCTCAGCGTCAGCCACCCCGCCGTCCACGCCGCTCCCAGGTCGCCGGCGCCGATTCATATGACGCCGACGGCCGATCAGACCATGGTTTTCCAGGGCAAGTCGCTCAATTCCGATGGATCGTTCGATGCCGACGTTCAGATGACGTTGGTTCCCGTCACTGGCGGAACGTATGGCGTCAGAATCGTGGTGTTGAACTCCGATGGCGGCGTTTCAAATCTGACGACGACACTCGACGCCACCGGGCATTTCTCCTTCACACAGACTGACGGCGGCGGATCGACGGCGGTGCAAGGCCAGCTCAGTACCGACAAACGATCGTTCACCGCGACCTGGAGCAGCACCAATTCCAGCGGGATCAGAAGCGGAACCGCGTCGCTGACGCGTTCAACGCTGGCCGTCGCAAAGACCGCCGGAATGCAGTTCGAGGGTACCGGCACCGGCAGCGACGGAGGACAGGGCACGATGACGGCGTTTGTTCTGCAGACCAATGGCGGCTACTGGGTCGCCCTAGAAGCGACCGACCCAAAAGGCGAAACCGGCGGCATCCTCCTCAACATGAACCCGGGCGGGAAGATCAACTACACGGGCACCGACGACAGCGGCGACCCAATCACCGTTCACGCTCAAATGAGCGGCCGAACCCTTAGCGGCTCATGGAGAACGCTCAACTCCGACGGATCGACCGGCGGAGCAACCTTCAGCTTGACCGAAACATGAAGAACAGAACCCGTTTAGCGGCAGCCCGCAGGGCCTGCGGGGCTGCCGCTAAACGGGGATATGAACCCGGCGCTGAGCCGAAATGCTCTGGCTCCCTCAGTATGCCCGCACCAGGCGCGACCCTGGAAATGCCGTCGTCGCAATGACTTCATGCCGAACGCCATCGGTTGCCTCTCGTTCGGCACACCATTGGCAAAGCCCGACTCCGTGACCGAAGCCGTGGCCGTCGATCAGGCGGATGTTCGAAATCTCGTTGACAGGTTTGAAGAAGCTGCTGTAGATAGTCGGGCCGCTGCCGGATTCGGTGTTGAAGGCCTGGCGGAAGTCCTCGCCGGCGAGGCTGTAGCGCACTCCGTGGGAGTCGGTAACGACAAACCGCACCGGCCGGCCCCAGTGATTTTCGAACTGGATGTCGACGCGCGACACATCGCCGATCCCGCGCTCCGGCTGGTTGTGCTGCGTGCCCCAGGCGCGGATGCGCCGGCCCAGCTCATTCTTGGCGATCACCACCGGCCCCCAGTTGAAATGCGGCGAGTCGGCGCAGCGCGGGCCGATCAGTTGATCCGAGAGCGGCGGAGTCGCGGGATCGCCAAACGCATCGGCGGCTGACTGCGTGATCCCGCCGCAGCACGAGCTGAAATAGGCCTTGAAAATCCGCTCGTGGCCCGGCGGCCCATACCCCAGGCAAATCCCCATCGTTGCGTCCACCGCCGCCCGCGACCTGGACGTCTCGGCAGCGATCCCCCCATACACCTGGCTGCGCTGATCGCTGTACAAATCGAATTCCCGAGTCAGCCCGGACGTTCGCGCTTCGTAGAGAGCATAGGTGCGCGCGACGATCGCCTGCGCCTTGTACGCTTCCTCATGCCAACTGGAAAACATTTCGCGGGCCAGAACTCCCTTGAGGTACTCCTCCAGATTTACCTCATTGATGACCTCGAAGTGATCGTTGCTGAGGGGAACCAGACGGTATCTTCCGTGATACGGCTGCTCGTTGAGGCGCACCGATCCATCGACGGCGGGCTCGATCGTCAGCTCGGCACGGGGGATTCTGAGAGTGCCGATCGTCCAACCCGAAGAGGTGACAGTTACGGGGACACTGCCGCTCGAGGGGAAATTCATCCGCTGTGCGGGGCCGTTGCCGACGTGAATGATGGGAGATTCGCTGGCGCCCAACTCGATCTGCGGACGATTCTCAACGATCAAAACGCGAACGATCGGTGTGCCCGGCGGGATGTGCGACGGCTCCGGCCCCTCGCCGCAGCCGGCCGGCAGCAACAGCAGGCAACAGACCACCAACAGCAGCGATGTGAATCGTCCCATCGGCATCCGTGCCCTCGGGGAAAACGGCTCTTACTGAACCTCTTCCTCCAGCTTCCGCAACCCCATTCCGAAGGTGCCAAGCTGCTGCTTGATCTCGTTGAGGCTCGTCTGCCCGAAATTCTTGCAGCCGAGCAATTCGTCCTCGGTCCGGCTGGCGAGTTCCGCGAGGCTGTTGATGTTCAGCCGCTGCAGCGCCTTGCGCGAGCGGACGGAAAGCTCCAAATCCGCCACGCTCTTGGCGAGCACTTCCGGCGCGACGTTGCCCGGCGCAGCAGCGGCGGCCGCGGGACGGCGCACCGCGGTCTTGCTGTCGTCGGCCGCCTGGCCCAGCCGAAGTCCCTTCTGGGCGAGCAACGACTTGATTTCATTGAGGCTTGTCTCGCCGAAGTTCTTATAGGCCAGCAGATCCACCTCCGTCGTCTTGAGCAGATCGCCGATGGTCCGCAGATTCATCTTCTTGAGACAATTGCGGCTCCGCACCGAAAGCTCAAAATCGGTGATGGGGATTTCCAGCACGGCGCTGCGGCGATCGCCGCGGCGATCGGAATCCTCGTCGTAATACATCGACCGGGCCGACTCCACGTCCTTCATGTAAAGCCGGGCCCGCGTGTGATTCGGGTTGGTCCGCAGCACCGCGTCGAGACAGCGATGGGCTTCGTCGTAGTGATTGTTGTCTTCGTACAAAACGGCAAGGTTGATCAGGGCATTGAGATGCACCGGAGGACTGGTGCAGACCCGCTCGTACAACTCGATGGCCCGGGCATCTTCGGCGCGCCGATCGTACAAAACCGCCAGCGCGAAGCACGCCCTTTCATTGTCGGGGTTTTCGCCCAGCGCGCGTTCGTAATACTCGGCTGCCTTCTCCGGCATGCCCTGCAACTCAGCCTCATGGCCGCGGCGAAAATATTCTTCACTTGCACGATCGTTGATGGAGGAAACGGAAAGCTCGTTCATAGGTTGAATCTGTGATAGTCTGTGGTTCCGAGAGAATCGTCCGCTCCGGATGCATGCCACTGCACCGGATGACGAAGAATCTTAGCCCCGCATTCTCAGGAATTTACAGCGCGGTGTCAATCCTAAGCGAAGGAAGAGAGGGTCGAATGGTTGGATGCAAATGAAGTTCGGGCGCATCAAGCGACAGCACGGGCGGGTGGGAGGATTGGACAAAATCCTCGATCGGATCGTCCGCGATTGCGCCCATGTCTCGCGGATCGTTCCCGGCCGAATCAAAGTGCGGAGGGGAAAATCGCCCTCCTCGTTCAAAGTGCAATATCCAACCGGGGCCGGGCTCAAATGCATTTTCACCGGCACGGGGACGGCACAGGAGGTCTTTCTCATCTGCTCCGACGCGAGTGCCGCTCACCGCTGGCTGCTCGATGAAGGGATCGCCACGCAGGGGGAAGATCGTGACTGACGCCGACCCGGCCGCGATCCGCGCTGCCGTGAACATCCTCCGTAACGGCGGGCTGGTCGCATTCGCAACCGAAACGGTGTACGGGCTTGGCGCTGATGCGACCAACCCAGAAGCGATCCGGCGCGTCTATCAGGCAAAGGGACGGCCGCCGACAAATCCGCTGATTGTGCACGTCATCGACGAGGCGATGGCCATGCGATATACCACGCACTGGCCGGTTGCGGCACAAATCCTAGCCCGCGCCTTTTGGCCGGGGCCGCTGACCCTTGTCGTGCCGCGTGGGCCGTCAATTGCGCCGCAGGTCAGCGCCGATCTCGATACGATCGGGGTGCGCTCGCCGAATCATGCACTCGCGCAATCGCTGCTCCGAGCGTTCGACGGGCCGATCGCCGCCCCCAGCGCCAACCGCAGCAATCGGATCAGTCCGACCACGGCTGAGCACGTGCGCGCAGAGCTGGGAGATGCGGTCGATCTGATCCTCGACGGCGGAGCATGCCAGGTGGGAATCGAATCAACGGTCGTCGACGTCAGCAGCACTCGGCCGGCCATCCTCCGTCCGGGAAGCATCACCGCGGCGCAGATTGCCGATTTGATCGGGGACATCGAAACAGGGGAGCGACGGAGTGAGTTTTCACAGCCCGCCGCGAGCCCCGGGCAGCATTTGGTGCACTACGCCCCGCGCACGCCGGCATTTCGTTTCACCAGCGCGCAAGCGGATCGAGTGATTCGCCGCTGCCAGGAAGAGACATGCTCGGTGGCGATCGTGCTACTCGAGAGACAGATGGGTGACACCATCGTCGCAGCTCTTCCCCCTGGTACTCCGGGGGAGGGTCAGGGTGGGGGCCAGACTGCGGAGAGTCGGTCAACGGGCATTCAGCATCCGCAAACAACACGGCCCCCACCCCAGCCCTCCCCCGGAGTACCAGGGGAGGGGGAACGCTCCCGCCGTGTCGTGATCATGCCCCGTGATCCGCAACAATATGCGCAGCGTCTTTACGCAATTTTGCACGAGCTCGACGCCGGCGGTTTCACGGCAATATGGATCGAACTTCCGCAGGACGAGCCGGCGTGGGCCGCGGTTCGGGATCGCATCCTGCGCGCAACCAACGATTATTTACCCGGCTGAATCGCCTGGTTCTCCGCCAGCGCCAAGCCCGGGCGCGACTCGATGATTTTCACGAAGTCGGCGGCAACGCATTGCTCTTCAACCACGACCTCGTTGGCGCCGGCCCGGCGGGCCTGTAAGCCGCTGGAAGTGAAACGGCATCGCGCGATGATGTGAATGGCCGGGTTCAGGCGGCGCGCGATCGCAATCGCCTCCAACACCGATCCGTCGCTGGGAACGGTGATCGCGAAGAGCCAGCTTCGCTCGATGCCGGCCCGGCGAAGCGTTTCTTCTTCGACAACGTCCCCTTCGATGATCGGAACGACCTGCTCGCATCGGCGCACGGTGTCGGCGTTGAGTTCGATCACGCAAAACGGCACCTCTCGACTGCGCAGCAGGTCCCCCACCGCTCGGCCAGGCAAGCCATACCCGGCGATGACCGCATGGCCGCTCAATGAGGCCGCATCGTTTTGTTCCTGCACTTCGTCCATCGGAGACGTTGGCCCAGTTAGGAGCTGCCGCCCAAGCAGCGGATGGCCGGTATTATCGGACCGCCATCGGACATGATTCTACGCAGTTCGCGCGGAATGGCCATCAGGAGTGCGCCGGCCGGGCAGTGAGATACGCCCCCACCGCGATCAACACGATTCCGATCCAATTGACGCCCGTTGGTCTTTCGCCCAGAAAGAGCACCGCCAGCACTGCCGCCAGCGGAACGCTCAGCTTGTCGATCGGGGCAACCTGCGAAACGTTGGCGATGCTCAGCGCTTCGAACCCGAACAGCCAGCTCGTCGCGCCGGCAATTCCCGATAATACGATCATGACAAACGCAAAGGGATGCACCTGCGCCAAATGTACCCATCGATTCTTGGCGGTGCAGACCGCCAGTGTGAAGAGCATCATCACGACGCTGCGCAACGCCGTTGCGAGAACCGGATTCACATCCTTCATTCCCACTTTGCCGAGGATGGAAACCATGGCCGCGCATGCCGCCGCCAGTACCGCATAGAGGAACCATTTTTGTGCGAACATG
>Ga0302325_10016947_pt1 | contig 15420 bp, 21 predicted proteins | sample Palsa_T0_2_FD_201948 | JGI IMG/M metagenome (GOLD analysis project Ga0302325, IMG submission 201948) | Peat permafrost microbial communities from Stordalen Mire near Abisko, Sweden - Palsa_T0_2 | ecosystem: Environmental > Terrestrial > Soil > Palsa > Peat permafrost | place: Sweden: Abisko...
TTGTGTTGTTTTGGTGGCCACGGTGGTTTTTTTTTTTTTTTTTTGTTGTTTTTTTTTTCTGTTCGGGTGTGGCGCGGCCACGCACAAACACCCCCCCCCCAAATACGCAACAGCCAACCTGGGGCCATGCACATCAACTAAATGGCGGATCCATCTCAACACCTCATCAAAGCTTGCATAGTCATATTGGCCGGGGAGGGGTTCTGTGGAGGGTTGGGCGGGAGCTAGTAAGAGGTTGCGAGTCAGGTTTATTGGTGGGGGGACTGCTTTGGTTTTCCGAGTGTGACAAGGCAGTGGGTTTAGACTGGCCCAGTTCCATTGGAATTGGGACTGGCGTCGAGGCTATTGATCTGATTGGATCGAGGTCGGCCGCAACCCCTGAAATTTCGGGAATTCAAAACAAACCCACCTGTGTTGATGCCACGAAATTGTCGATAGGAGTTAACTAGTGATTTCATTGGTGACTAGACTATTTATAGATCTAACTATCTTGTGTCAAGACAATTAAGACCATTAAATTAACCGACATCAACACCTGCCTCCAATTCAAAGCCAGCACCCTTTTTACTCTCTCGCTGTCTCCAGGAACCTTCCCGAAAGCGTACGTTCTAGTCCACCATGTCGCAGCCATCCGCGTCGTTTTACTTCGTCATAATAGGAACGAAGGACAATACACTCTTTGAACTCGAAGTCGGATCCTACAGAGGCGGTGGCGATGGTGTCGCTAGGGTACCTCTCCAACGTTGATGTGACTGGGAGAGAGACTGGAGGCGAGAGTAGTTCTATTAGGAGGGGCGATATGATATTGTATAGAGGAAGATTTTGGAGATCTTGGTCAGCTAGATTTGCTTGTTGTTCTTCAGGATCGAGACCAGAGTCGATTATTTCCTGGGTGATGTAATTTGCGGTTTCGATGACAAAAGGGTCGGTCGGTCACTGGATTCTGCTCATGATCCTGATCTTCATCCGTAGGAGCGAGCGGTTTCCTTGACATATGCCAATAGCGCATGAGGAACAGCGGATTGTAGCCTCTCTTGATCAATCATATACCCCTGACTCTGCCAAAAGCCGTTCCAATTGTCCCGCAATTATAACCTCCAGACTAGCCAAGGGTGTCTTTCTAAAAATAGATAGCGCAGACCTCCATTCTCAACCCAAAACTGTCGTCCCCTTCCCAGCCAACCAATCTTACTTGACGAGGCTGGTATATACGGTCGTCCAGGCAGTGATTCCATTCACCGTTGCGGATCAATAAAACCCAAGCTGAGTCATTAACACAGAACTATTGGTTGATATGCACGCTTACCTGAACCTGAAGTTTAAATAGACGCCAAATGATTGGCAGCGCAACAGCACACACCTCGCTCCAGTGCGTGAAGCTCACTCATCACAGTTGTGCGTTAAATCAACCAACGCCTGTTAAAAATGTGTGTGTGTGTATGTGTGTGTTCTGTTGCTACGGCGCTGCAACGAAGAGGTCTTGTGCATAACCTGCCGGCCAAACCAAAATAAACAGGCGTATCCACACCGCCCACTCGCCTCGCACTCGCCCACCCACAGCCATCCATCACCACCATCGCCATCGCTCACCAGCCCGGTTCCTGTCATCCGCTCCTGCATCCTTTCTTTATTTGACCCTTCGCAATCACGACGTCGCTACACCAACACCGCCGCAATCTCCAGCGCAGGATCTATCGCGACATCACTCACTATCGCCAGAAGGGATATTACCTTTGCGTCCCACAAAGCAATACAATGAGCACAATCGACTTGTCCTTCTTTGATCGGAACCATTTTATTGTGTTTCCCAAGCCGCCACTCAGACCGGTCTCGTCGCAGGATGTCAAGTATGGTATCGTCGTGACTGGACTGGAGACGTCGCTGTGGCAGGACTTTATCGAGGCGGTGGAGGCGGAATTCGAGGGCGACTATGATCCCGCGGAGGAGAGATTGTGTGTCTACTTTCATAAGGGACCGCGGTAATTTGCCGTGAGAGGAACGGAAAGATTGACGCGTAGGATTGATGAAGGGATTTGGAACCGTGTTTGGGCGTTTACAGATGACGGACGGCCGTTGGAATTGTCTAAACTGGACGTCGCTTTAGTCCCTCGCGTATCTCCCTCTTAAAACTCAACATGTACTGATAACAGTCCGTCCGGGCTCCTTCTACGAGGGCCTCCGAAGTCTCGTCCCTGAGCGGTGTCTCGGCGTTCCTCTCAAACTTGACTTCCGAACCCCCTCCCTCAGAAATCAGTTCCCGCAACCACTGTCGCGTCCTCCCGCGTTTTCTCACAGAAATCACGCCCCAGGAATCAGTAAGTCAAATCTCCACGGCCCAGGAAAGCGATATCCCGTCCGAGGCAGTCAGTCTGATTTCTCGTGCCGAAAAGGACGTCCTGCAATGGAAAGCAAAGAAATTGGATGCTATTACGCGTGAATTCCGGGCCATTCAGATCGGCAGTAAGGCGGGGTTGAGTACCGCTACTATTCGCGATATATTGGGGCCGTTTCCTGCGGCCACGGGGGACAGAATCACGGAGGTGTCTGTTGAGAGTGATGACACGGAAGTCCCTGTGGAAAGCGTGGGGAGTTCGTTATTATCTATTGCGACGTCAACTGCTATTCCTGCTTTACTTACGCTTACTTTGGTCACTCTTTCTCTGCGTGCAGCAAGTCCTACCTCCGCGTTCCCTCCGCTTCGCCAATTGCACCAGCTCCTCACATCCAGTGCCTCGCGCACTCCCTCGGCAGCTACAATCATTTATCGCACCGCAAAACCAATGACCGGATTCAGTCCCCATAATCTGACGTTCCTGGTCCCCTTCCTGGTCGTAGGCTCCGCTGTCGTGGGATGGAATGTCCTGTGTAAGGAGCTGGGAGTGGAATTCACGGGGATTTGGGGCAAGGCAGGACTTGTCGGTCGGGTTTTGGGGAATGTGGATGATGGGTTTGAGGTTGATTGGGATGGTGTTCGGGAGTTCTTTGGCATGATTGAGGGGTGAGGGTATATGTATAAGATATGATACGAGAAAGTTGATTTTATATGACTTTGGATGTATGGCTAGGATCAAGGATTTTGGGAGATAAAATATGTTTAGAGGGGGCGAGTTTGGGTGGTCTTGTTTTTTGGATTAGTCGCTCTTTAGTGCCGAATATTCAAATACAGGAGTATCCAAAGAAACTTCTTTGAGCTAGACCCCATTCGTCACAAATATTTTCATTCAGAGTTAATACTCAACAGGCGATGGCATTGCAAACTCTGATTATCCGTGTGTGTGACATTATTATCGACCAAGTATTGCTATTCTACTCGTACAAGGACTCTCCCAATATCCGTGCATCAAATTAAACCAAACATATCACCTAAACCCTCTATCCTCTACCACTGCCGCCTACTCTGGCTTCTTCGCAACATAAAGCTGCATAGGAGTAAACAATTTCTCCTTCCCCCCCGCAACAAGCGCATCCTGAGCCTGTCCCAACGCATCCGCCGTCTTCCTCGCATCCGGCGGCGCCAACTTCAACAATCCCAACATTCCCAAAAATCCATGCGAAAGGTACCTCACGGGACGAGTCATCAAGCTGACTTTCAACAAATCCGCCAGACTCCGTACATGTTTCAATTCCCCTGCCAGGGGATAATACCAGGGCACCTCGTCGCCCTTGTCTGCGAGATCCTCGTCATGGATGAGTTCGAATCCGACGTCCTTGAATGCTTTGACTGCGACGGATTTTTTGACGAGGGCGGGGATACCGTCGCCGATTTCAATGTCGTAGGAGACTTGTCTGTGATGGGGGTTGGAGGCATCGTAACTGTCGTCGAGAAGCCATTCGTAGGTCGCGTAGGTGCCGCCTGGTTTGAGCACGCGGAAGATTTCTGCGTAGACGCCCTTGAGGGAGGGCGCGTGGCAGGTTGCTTCGATGGAGTAGATTCTGTCAAAGGTGTTATCTGCGAAGGGCATTTTCATGAAATCTCCTTTGACGAAGGTAACGTGGTCGGTCAAGTTTTGATGAGCGGTGTACACTGTCGCGCGTTCAATTCTATGAAAGTCAGAGGATGTCCCCGTCCAAGGGAACGTACTGGTAATCGTTATTGTTGAGACCGACAACGTTGCAGTCGGTGTAGACCGCAATTTCCCTTGCAGGTCCACCGACACCGCAGCCAACATCCAGAACAACCTCCCCGGACTGAATCCCCAACTTCATGGCCATATAGTGTTCATGTCTCGCCAGACCCTAATATCAACACCCCTTCCTCTTCACAAGTGCATACCTGATGAAACCCCTCTCCCTTGTAGAACCGACAGAAATGGAACTTGTCGCTCCATCCATACTCATACAAATCCGTCGCAAGGTTATAATACGAATTGACCAAGGTGGTGTAATTTTCCGATCGGGCAGCCAGATCCTGTTCCGTCTCCGTGCCAGGAGCCTTGTTGTCCCAGAATTGGAAGTAAGAATTCGATGCATGTTGCTGTGCAGCGGCATCTTTCTTGAGAATGGCTAGATAGCCAGCACTGTCAGTGGCCTTCTTTCCATGAAGAGCCTGCGAGAACTCCTTGTCGCGAATCTGCGATTCCGTTGGGGCGTTTGGTGCAATGCTCGGCATTCTCAGTGAACGTAAGTGTCTCAAGTGAACAAAAGAACGAACGAGACAGGTGAAAGACAAGCGATTGAGATGGAGGTCAAGTGTTGAAGGAAACAAATGGCAGGCACAGCGAGTTGTTGTGAGTGAGTGTGTGGCTCGAGGACTGAGACACCCCCTTTTTATTTTCGCTGGGAGATTAGCAAACCGGCCGGCGAATTAAACAGGTGTGGGAAGGAACTTGCCGCGCCTGCAGGTTTTGGTGGCAGTGCCGCCAATGGGAGTGCGCAGTGGCTTGCCTGGGCAAAGCCTGATTTGGTGGGCAGATCGATTCGGAGCATCGGCGTCGCGCTCCGATCACCCGCTTCATCGCTAACAGCACTCTAATAAATAAGGAAGGAGTGGCAAAGCGAATTGCTTGTGTGTGGGGGTGAGGTTTGCATGTGAATGCTTGGCTGCATTGCCGTGAGCCGGCGTATTGGACCCATTGACCATATTATGTTCTCCATTGCTACCGGGAGATGGATCTTTCTGATGCGACGACTGCCCTTAAAAGCTACCACGAGCCTGGTTAACCGGTCAGATTACGGGAGACACGCATTCAAATTCTTTGTTCACGCCCTATTCCCACCAAGGTTATTTTCGTTTGAGAACTGAGATGGACATGGTATGGGTGTCCGAATACTCGTCATCGGATCGCATCGTTAGAAATATTTCACCTGCAAAAGAAATGCCCATCACAGGCCATGATCAATGAATCAACTTTATCAGTATCACTACATAACAGGCTTTAGCTAATAATGTGGACAATTTCAGGCAGGCCATACCCAAGACTAAACGACAACCGAACATTAATGCAATCAAAACCCGCCAACAATCCTCAACATGCAAACAAGACAGACCAATCTTTATTCCAATGCCAAATACAACACGAAAACAGGAATCGCCAAACAAACCGCTGATAATATGAACTCAGTCCTTCCATCCAAGTCCATTAACTCTTAGCATGGACATTGAACCCCCATCTGCCCTCGGCGAGTCCCCGGGCCGTGTCCTCGAGCAACACTCCCTGACGCTGTTTGACATAAACTGCTTTATCGAGGATGACTTGTTTGAGGTTCTGTTCCTGGATGATTTCGACGGGTTTCTCGCATAATTCAGAGAGACCTTCTACTGCAAATTCAAGATCTGCTTGGTTTGTCTCGAAGATTTCGGTCATGTTTGATTTTTCTAGGTAGAAACTATTATTAGTATGGACGTTGAGGGAATGCATACGCTAGAGCGTAACTCCATTTAAGAGTCTGACGACATGCGCTGAGGGTGTCGACGGCGTTCTTGAGGAATTGCACTTCGATCCACGACATATCTGAAGAAATCTGTAGTTGACCCATCTTTTTCTCTGTACGTTGGAATAATTCCCGATCGAGTTTCGCAGATTGTTCATGATTCGCATATCGATTATAGTACTACAATAAGTCATTAACAAAAGGCGGATTTGTACATGGAGATATCGTTCAAGAGAAGCCCGACTCTTAGCTTGATGATCTCTCGCGTCGGTCGAACTTTTCTCCTCATACCGATTACAATTATACCACTGACTCCCATGCTCACTCCAAGGCCCCATACAAATCCAGCAGAATTCATAGGCACATTTCCTACAAGTCATATGATTACATCCGCCGTTCTTTTCGATCGTAGAGTTGCACCGACAACATTCCTTGGTATTGGCGGAGATCCAGTTGGCCGTTTCGGAATCGTCTTTGCATTTCTTGAGCCATCGTCTAACGAGTGGGCAGAGACAGGGCTGGTGGTCCGGCAGGGTGCACCCGAAGCAGAAACGGTGGCCGCAGCCGCAGCGGACGGTGGGCACGATATGGTCTAGTTGGGAGGGAGGGACGTGGCATTCGACGGCGTATTCACAGTTTGGTGCGGGACACCATTTGAGGTAGTCGTTATCGTCGACATAAGCTCGGTTGAGCAGTGTCACGTATCTGATGTCAACGAGGAAGTCTAAAGAGTGTACCTGTCGAATGTTTCTGAATCCACAAGGAGCTCCACTGTTTTCTCATCCACCACGACATTACACTTGTCAAACAAACATTGGACTCGGCTGCTCTCGCCCTCCTCTTTGATCTTCTTGGTGAGGTATGTCTGCCAGCAAACAGTACAAGCTCGATGGCCACACTGCAAAGCATAACTTTCCGCTGAATTATCGTCGTCAAAGCAAATTTCACACTCAAACCCCGGGATATTCTGCACGCGATGTTCCCCTGAATCGTCATTCACGATTCCCGCTTTCTTGAGAGTCCGCTCTGGATCATCCATATATGCCTCGATCACCTTCTCCTTGTTCCAGCGATGATGCCGTAATAGGATCGCCGCCTGATTAGGATCGATATTGCACACCGACGCAACATTTGCGATTTGCGTCTCCTGGGTAGTGCGAATATCACGTAGGGAATGAGGCTGGAACTCAACCTCGTGTGCTTTACGGGCATTCTTCTCTTCCAGGACGAGCGACAGCCCTAGATCCTGGTCCATATCGATGTCTACACGTCAAGACCCCTTTTACAAGCCGCGATACCGTCATCTATGCTGCTGTCTCCGTCATCGTAGTCGATGTCGCTGCCTTCTTCATCGTCATAGTCAAAGATGTCCTCATCGCTCGCATCAGAGGCCATGGCGGGTTTCTTGGTGGGCCGAGGAGAGGGCACGGAGACGGGGGACGCCGGGGCCTTTCGCTTGTAGGGAGGCACGGCGGACGTCGGTGGATCAGACGAGACGAGGGTCGTCTGAGAATGCAGGGAAATGCTATGCGGAAATGATGTAGAAGAGAGAGAGAACAAGGAAGGCTGGTAACGAAAGCAAGTAACAACAGGCAATAATAAGGTTCTGTGCGACTCAGCCTGGACCTGATTTCATTGACGCTCACGTTGACGCTCACTAATTATTTATACCTTCTAAAGTTTCAATTGCAACTGCTATTAAGGAGCCGGATATATCCGCAACAAGCTCCCTTTGACAGCATCCTTGTATGTATCTTAGAAAAAGGGAGAAAGACTAGGAAGAGCTATTGGTGTGTTTTTGAGACTAGTGTACATAAAATCTTCGAACGTGGTCGTAGACTCCGTGAGAGCTTGCTAGCTATGCAATCGCAGGCGCTTTCGGAATGCATAGCGGCACCGGCCACCACAAACAATGGACCTCCTATCCGTTCCCTTCCCCTGATATCCTTAATATCCATAGTTCTATCCCTATTACGACAAATCCGTCTTCCTCCGTCTCGTTTTCCGCACAGGCATTGGCATCGGCGGCGGATTCTTAATCGACGTATTATCCCCCCGTTCAATCTCATCATGTATCCTCAACTCTACCGGTCAGCCATGACAACAGAGGTCTATACTGTACGTATCGCTAGTCTCATCTTTGACTCCCTGTACAAGGTTCTCTCTCAGAAATTTTCCCACGTTCCGAGCCTCGGATATCGCCTCGAGGGCCTCGGGGGTATCCACGCTCAAATTTCTTTTCGCCTCGAATCGGTCCCGGGCTTCTTTTCGGGCGGCTTGCAGGGTCACGGTGTCGCCTTGGAAGGCGATGCCCATTGACCGCAGTAGGTACCGGTAGGTTTGGATTACCTCGGTCCTCGTAAGAACCTTGGCCATGTCCTGACGTCGAGTTTCGGAGACCTTGGTGTCCAGACGGAGATGATCGGCAGCGAAAATAGAAAGAGGTTCAGGTCCAATTATGTAAAAGGCGTTCCGACGGGCAACTTGTTTATATCTCATGCACGCACAGGACCTTAGATCTCAAGACCGCGGTGAGACATGAGATGATTCGCAGGCTACTGAGAGTATCAGCTTAATGTCAACAAGTAAACAGATAATAACGAGCTTATGTAGCTGTTCCGGCTCGATAATGCCTGCTTACCGACGGTTCACGATGGGGAGATAACGGAGCTAATCCGCAGTAAAGGGTTTTGAAGTACATTGTTATAGAAAGAGGTTACCCACAGCCGTATGTGGACTTATATAACCGTCGATAATTTTTACTTTTATTAGTTGTGTTCAAATTACCTGATCGTTAAGATGCACAGCCTCTGTGCAGTTACCATCATACATTGGGATCGTAGTATGCAGACAGAAAGAGATCGGATCGCAAGGCTAGAGGTAACTAGACTGCAATTGCACTCTATACACTATAACAACCTAAAATGTAAGCGAGATCCTCGAGGAGTGTACCTGCGATAGAGATGAAACGCGAAAATATTACGAACCCCGTCGTATCTTCTTGGCTCGATCTTGCTCCCTATAGGCCTGCAAAGCCAGCACACCGGAGCATTGATGTGTGGTTTCCATATCAGATACTTTCTCACACTTCCAAGTTCCATCTCCAGTAGTATAATAAACCTTCCGGATCCCCAGCGTTCGCATGACCTCCCAGCACTCCTTGCAAGGTTTCGACATAGCCCACTCATCGGTCCCCTTCTTCACTCGCGCAACATACATATCACACCCCTCCACACACCGTTTCTTTGCCTTGCGCGCTTCCTTCATCTTCTTAGTCCCATAAAACATACGACGCCGCTTTTGTACCACCGGTATGTTTTCGTTTGGAACATTTAACGCACGACTCTGGTCCGCGTGCACAAGGAGACTTGACAAATTGTCGTCGCTGTCGTTGTTGATGCTGCTTTGAGGCTCGTGAAACCCGCGGTCGGGGGTCAGAGGGCTTGAATCCCAGCCGACGTTCCTGGTCAATGTCGAAGAGGGCTTCTGACGGTTTTTCAAAACACTGCTTGACTGCGCCGCCGAAGAATCGAGCCAAGGTCGCTATCTCGGCATGAGTCGAGGGACATGAGGGCGAGAGACGGTTGCCGCCGAAGTGGTTGTTTGCGGTGGCTAGGATGACGCCTGAGCGGACGAGGACGGCACCGTGGGCCATGTTGAAAGGGGAGTTTGTGGCTGTCTCGGCTGCCAGAGTGAGCATAGACTCGTGCTTCTTCATATCGCAAAATATATAGTTTTAGTGAGGTTAAGCTCGTTGTGGAATCGGGACTCAGCGGTTGATGATAGGACGATGTTTTTTGATGCTTCGGCTGTCAGGTGGTGGTTTCGTTGGTCGGTCGAGTCACCACTTTTCGCTCTAGATCTTCAGGTACCCATTGATTTACGTAATGTATTCTAGGTCGATGAGATTTGATTCTCGATGGCAGACTACTCTTTCCAGAGCAAAATATGACTTATGATTATGTCTGTCTTACATCTAAGCCTTCCTGACAGGGATTAAGAATTATAATAGAAGTACAACATAGATCCAACAACAAATCCCAAGAATACCAATACCCCGATTTGCGATTCACCCATATGCTCCATCGTGCCAGCAACATATGCCAATTTATCCGCAAATTCTCTCCTTCGACGCCAATTTGGATTTATCGACCAAGGCATAACGCCATCTTCTGATTCGAAATCTTCATCTCGTAAAACGGCAGTAAGCGAAACGGCCTGATGATCCGAGAATGTAGCGCAAGTCGTAGACTTGTAACTCGTAGTCCTGATCGTTTCCGGAGAGAAGAGTATCCTATCTGTCCACGAAGGCGTGCGATTGTTAGCGTATGTTGGCGGATCGTGGGAGATGTATTTATATGTTGGGCTGAAATTGATAGGTGCTTCATAGAGATGAAGGGCAAGGGGAGATAAAGGAAGTTGATCGTGAGGAACAAGTTTATGAAACTTTCCGGTCTCGAGGAAATCTAGAATGGCTTCTTTTAATATCTCTATGAGAGAGAGGTCGTCGAGGCTATCGTGATCTGGCGAGATGCTCAATTTGGTGGAAGACCGAGACGGATGAAGAACACTGAGACGATAATTCAAGTCGCCGAGGAAGAAGAGCGGCGTATTTCTCTTGAAAATACCTGTCTGGTCTGGGAAAACTACGTTCTCGACGAGGCATTGGAAGTCAGCGTTGCGACGGTAGAAACGGCCTTCGTGCGCAGCAAGATGAGCGGCAACGAAAGTTACTTCATGCTCCATTCCGTTCCCTACGGTTAATGAAGTTCCACGATAGATGTACCATTGATAAGGGTGAGACGAGCCGCTGCAGCGCCTTTGTTCGACAAAAGACCTAGAAGACCACAACCTGCCCATGCTGTTTGGACTTTCTTCAGCCTCAAGCCAAGACTACTCCAGATGGCCAACGCAGTCTGTCCAACTCTCACGAGCTGAACGAATTCGAAAGAGATTCCGTACTGCTTCCGTGCGATATCAGCCACCGACTCGAGACCTTTGAGGTAGACATCCTCTATGACCGCAAGGTTCATAAATGCGATATGAGACGGCGCCAACTCTTGTAAACCCAGAACGAGTACATCAGGGGGTAGAACAGGGAGAGCGATAGGAGGTTGTGGATGTGGAGAATTTGCACAGTTGAACGTCGTAACATGGACAGAAATCCCGTCTCGTCTCCCAACATATCGCAACTCGTCTGTCAAGACAGCTCCATCCCCAATACTATTCTCGTACATCGAATCATCCAAGTCAACAGAATTAGGAGACATGCTTGCGTCCGTCCGATCGAGATCGAGATCGTATCGTCCCGAGAGCGATATATAAGACGCCTATATCGGAGACGGCAACGGTGGATAGAAGGTTAAGTTTGCTGCAAGGCCGAGACTTCTGCATGAGCCAACTTGTCGCTTAGAGTTCAGGAGATTGATCCAGGCTTTCAGGATATACCGCGCGTCGCTACGGCAACCCCCGCTTGCACAGCCACAAATCAACCAGTTTGATGGAGCCTCATACGTCAGAGACGAAGCCCAGCACAGTACGGGGAAACTCCCCGAAGCTCGGTGTGTCACAGTTTTAGAGTTTATGTACTACCTGCATAGACGTTCATGTATTTCTTATCGAATCCTGTAAAATCGGAATGCGAGAACAGGTTGATTTATCGGAGGCGGAATTTTATACACTTCTGGATGTACCTCTGACTTTCGGTGGCCGAAATTAAAAAAGCGGCCCTGCTGATACATAAAGCTTAGAAATAGGCTCAGCCAGAGAAATCCATGGACGGAATAAACAAGAATATGTAAAGAAATGCCGATGTAGGGACTGAAGCGAAACCATGATTTATCCGAAATACTGGAAATTAGAATTTCTCCGACAATCTTCAGATACGAAAGGCCACGATAAGAAGCTCAAGACGTATTGGGTATGTATCGCTTATTCTAGCTAGATCTTGTACATGAAGCCCTGCGGCTTTCTACAAATGGTTTTATCTGATGTAATCGAAAATTTACCAAGCATTGATAGACATATCGCTCCTAATTCTCTGGTAATCCAACAGACCTTCGATAGGACCAACTATGAATTAGCGGATTATGCGAAGTGGAGAATACGTGCAGAGATAGCCAGATCTTGATCCCATAGTTTTTCATTGGCGACGCGGCGGACATCTGCAACAGTGACTGAGCCGACGACCTTCTCGATCTCCTCAGGCGACATTCTTCGGCCGGTGGTGACGAGTTGTCGGCCGATGTCCTCTGCGACGGGGGTAGTTGAGTCCAGTGAGAGGAGAAGAGATGCACGGAGTTGTGCCTTGGCACGCTCAACCTCGGCTTCCGTTACCGACAGAGATAGACGAGACCATTCCTGCTGTTAACGTTGTAGAAGAAATGAAATACCCTCAAGCAGAAATGCACAAGATCATCGATCTGTACACGGTTTTCGGTAACAAGGTAGATTCCCCACAATCCAGTATCGGAGTAACTGGTGGAGAAACTCATGAAACTGTTTGCCAAACCATTCTTGGCAACAATGCTGCTGAATCGACTTCCCAAATGAGGTGCACTTCCCAATGCTCGGTCCCAGTTACCGACAATAGCTTGCATCACAAGCATTGTCCAGTAATCCGGATGTTTATGCCCAACACCTTCTACAGCAAGAGCGATATGAGCGTGTTGCATGGTATCATCTCTTATTCTGACTTCCGATCCAACGAACCTGGGTTTTGGTTTATGGCTATCACCAAGATTGGTGTACGTGCCGCTGGAAGGAACCTTGCCAAAATGTTTCTCGGCGAGCTTGACAACTTCTTCATGCGGCACACCACCGGCGCTGACCAAGACCATACGGTCAGCACGGTAGTTCTTGCCGATATAGTCTGTTAAATCGTTGCGTTTAATGCTGAGGATATTTTCTTTGGGTCCGAGGATGGTTCGTCCGAGATCTTGGCCAGGGAATGCAGTGGCATGTAAATGATCAAAGACGACTTCTTCGAATTGTTTGTCGACTTCTTCTTGTTCTCGGAGGATGACTTCTCGTTCTCTTTCGATGGCAGAGGTCTCGAACTTGCTGTTTTGCAGGATGTCGGCGATGATGTCAACGCAGGCGGGTGCATCTTGTTTGAAACAGCGGGCGTAGTAAACGGTTTGCTCTCGCGCTGTGTAGGCGTTCAAGTGTGCTCCCATATTCTCGATCTCCAACTCGAGTTGTGTCTGACTGCGGGAAGTGGTACCCTGAAGTCAGCATCATAAAACAGGAGAAGGTTACCTTGAATGCGAGATGCTCAAGAAAATGAGCTGTTCCCGACGTGGCATCGGTCTCTGCACGGGAACCCGCATCAATCCAGATACCAACCGTCGCCGTTTGCAAGTATGGCGAATACTCTGTCGCTACAGACAAGCCATTTGGCAGGGTAGTGGTCTGAGTAGGTCGAATGAGTGAATTTGCAGGAGTTGCAAGTGCTCGTCGGACAATAGGAGCCCTCGGCTTGACCAGCTGAGGCCGAAGGATATTCGCAGACCGCCCAAGGAGTCTTGAAGCAGACATTTCAAGTCCCCGCCAGAAAGAAGAGCTGTGGCAATTGACTCCTCAGTGAATGAGATGGAGAAAGATCGAGGCTGTTGTGTTGATGCTCCGTCTTCCGCTGGGCTTTTGAAATTTCCGAAGACAGAGCTTTCTGAAATGCTGACGTGATGTCCGGTGCTTCTCGACCAATCAAAGGAGTCGGAATCAGCATCGGGAGCAGTCGTTGACTGGCTCCGCACATCATCCGAGCATTCGAATCCCTGCCGACCAGCAAACGCTAAAGAGACCCGAGAAGCACTCCTTCGGCTACAGAGGTCACTCACTGTCTGCTTGTCCATCTCTTGTCTCCAGCAATCCATCATGGCATCTTCACTAAGGCTTATGATCCGTCCCACAATCTTCTCCAAGCAGGCTGTCCCGTCGCCAATCCTTGCTCGTCAATTCACCACCGGTAACCATCGCCTTTCCTCCATCTTTCTTCTGAATTGTATCTGACTGTATAGTCCGACCACTTTTCTTCCACCAGACTAGTCCCGCTAAGATCCTCCCAGCCGGTCCCCGTACTATCCCTCCCATTTCCCGCAAGTGTCGATATCTAATACTCCAGAAACCATCCAAGGAACAGTCAACGATCCCGTCCCAATTCCCGAACCTCACAAAGCACATGGATCATATCACTGGACCTTTGAACGCGCCATGTCTGTCGCGCTGATCCCTCTTATTGTCACCCCCTTTGTCACAGGAACGAGCACTCCCGTTCTCGACGCCCTCATCGGGACTTCTGTCGTAATACATTCGCATATCGGGTTCGATTCCATGATCACGGATTACATTCCACAGAGGAAATATCCTAAGAGTTATCAAGTGTTTACTTGGGGATTGAGGGCTGCTACTGTGGTTGTGTTGGTTGGAATATACGAGTTTCAAGTGAACGAAGTTGGTATGTTTCCTTGAGAAGAGTGAGTGTTAATCCATAGGTATTGTGGAGGGTGTGAAGAAAGTGTGGAAAGCTTGAGGGGATGTGGTATATGAGACGGTATATACTGTCATAGAGACTTGTCAAATATGTAGCTTTATGCTAATTGAGGTATATGTCATTACTCGGAGTATTAGTCGGATTGGATTGATTTCTCATTTGATACGACCTGTCTATACCTTCTTCGATAATCTTATACAGACGTGGATTGCCTTTACCGACTATCTTCAGTTCAATAAATCAAGTAATCTACGTCATGGTCTTAGTGTCGAAGGCCTGAAGTTGATATCACATGGTAATCGGCCTGTAGTGCTGGTCCCCTGGCAACCAATCTGTTTACCCCTTCATTTCGATCTTCAAATCCAAATGACAACCAAGGCGTATTAGACACTACCAAACGATGTCCACCCACGCCAAACGCACCACGGATACCCTCAAAGTCTGTTCCATGAAATCTCCAACTAACCTCAGAACTACCAACTGCTCCGCAAACTAGGAAATGGTGCATTCGGCGAAGTCTACGAAGCAATCATCACATCCTCCTCAAAAAGAGTTGCTATCAAAATTGTCCCTCTCCTTTCCTTCCCTTCACTTTCCCTTTTCTTGTCCTCCTCCTATCTTGCCAGTAATCCAACCTTCCTGCTCTTAGGCCAGTAACCGGCTTTTTCTACAAAGAACAGTGGTAACTTTAGATTCCCAAAGAGACATTGAACACCGATACCCGTCGAAAACGAATCGCCCGCGAAGTCACCCTGCATGCGCAACTAGCCCATCCCTCCCTCCTAAAATCAATATCATCCTTCGAGGATTCCAAAAGAGTTTGTATAGTCACCGAATTGTGTCCGAATGGCACTCTGTATCGATATTTGAGGGGATATCCGGATGGACTAGCTGAAATGGAAGTCAGGGGTATTATGAAAGATCTCATTGAAGGAGTCAGATGTACCGCCCCTTGTCTCCCTCATTGCTCTCCTCTGGCACTTTCCTTGCTTCCATCTGTGTATTCTCGATATTTTTCTAGAGGATGTCTGATATTAGACCTGCACTCCAGAGGC
>Ga0302325_10016948_pt1 | contig 15420 bp, 14 predicted proteins | sample Palsa_T0_2_FD_201948 | JGI IMG/M metagenome (GOLD analysis project Ga0302325, IMG submission 201948) | Peat permafrost microbial communities from Stordalen Mire near Abisko, Sweden - Palsa_T0_2 | ecosystem: Environmental > Terrestrial > Soil > Palsa > Peat permafrost | place: Sweden: Abisko...
TTACCGCTGCGCGCCAGCCCGACCCGCTAAGCTGCCTGGACCGGACGGACCGCCGCGAGGAGGACCCCAGCGCGATGGAGAGGCTTGCCGCTGAAGCGGCCGATGCACTAGCCGGGGCGCCAGCCGACGAGGTTGTCGCCTGGGCCGCGCGCACATTCGGCCGCCGGATCTGCATCACCTCCTCGATGACCGACGCCGTGCTGGTCAACCTGGTCTCCAAGCACATGCCCGGCATCGACGTGCTGTTCCTTGACACCGGCTATCACTTCCCGGAGACCGTCGGCACCAGGGACGCGGTCGCGGCCATGTACCCGGTCAACGTCGTCAACGTGACGCCGCCGACCACCGTCGAGGAGCAGGACACCGAGCTGGGCCCGCGGCTGTACAGCCGGAACCCGGACCTGTGCTGTTACCTGCGCAAGGTCGTCCCGCTCGAAGAGGCACTCGGCCCGTACGACGCCTGGTTCACCGGCGTCCGGCGGGAGGAGACTGACGCCCGGAGCGACACCAGGGTCGTGGCCTGGGACGCCAGGCGCGAGATGATCAAGGTCAACCCCATCGTGGAGTGGACCCAGCAGCAGGTGGACGACTACATCGCTGCCAACAACATCCTGGTGAATCCGCTGGTGTACGACGGATACCCGTCCATCGGCTGCCGTACCTGCACCGCCAAGGTCGAGAACGGCGCCGACCCGCGCAGCGGCCGGTGGGCCGGCACCGCCAAGACCGAGTGCGGCATCCACCTCTAGAGACACCGCATGACCGGGGCAGCGCGCCACACCACCCATGAGGTACTGAACCAGGTTCCGCCGCTCGCCGGCTACGACGTCGCGGAGGACGCCGCGCTGCTCGCGGCGCTCAGCCGGGAGGGCGCCGGCTGGGCCGAGCCCGGCCTGCACGAGCTCGGCATCCTCGCCGGCTCGGCGGCCACGCAGGAGCAGGCCCGGCTGGCGAACGTGCACAAGCCGGTGCTGCGCACCCACGACTCCCGCGGCTACCGGGTGGACGAGGTGGACTTCCACCCGGCCTGGCACGCGCTGATGAGCACTGCGATCGGGCGCGGCCTGCACGCGGCGCCGTGGGCGGACACCCGGCCAGGCGCGCACGCCGCCAGGGCGGCCGGCTTCATGGTCTGGACGCAGGCCGAGGCGGGCCACGGCTGCCCGGTCTCGATGACCTACGCCTGCGTGCCGGCGCTGCGGCACGCGCCGGAGCTGGCCGCGGTGTACGAGCCGCTGCTTACCGCGACCAGCTACGACTTCGGTCTTCGCCCGCCGCAGCATAAGACCGGGCTGCTGGCCGGCATGGCCATGACCGAGAAGCAGGGCGGCTCGGACGTGCGGGCGAACACCACCACCGCCGTCCCGGCCAGCGACGGCAGCTACCTGCTCACCGGGCACAAGTGGTTCTGCTCAGCGCCGATGTGCGACCTGTTCCTGGTGCTGGCCCAGGCCCCGCAGGGCCTGACGTGCTTCCTGCTCCCCCGCGTCCTGCCCGACGGCAGCCGCAACGCCATGCACATCCAGCGGCTGAAGGACAAGCTGGGCAACACCTCCAACGCATCCGGCGAGGTGGAATACGACCAGGCCATGTCGTGGCCGGTCGGCGAGCCGGGCCGGGGCGTTGCCACGATCATCAGCATGGTGAGCGCGACCCGGCTGGACTGCGTGCTCGGGAGCACCGCCGCTGTCCGGCAGGCGACCGTGCTGGCCGCCAGTTATGCCAGGCAGCGTCAGTCGTTCGGCGCGCCGCTCATCGACCATCCGGCCATGGCTGCCGTGATCGCCGACCTGACGCTGGAGTCGGAGGCAGCGACCACCCTGGCGATGCGCCTCGCCGGGGCTGCTGACCGGGCCGCACGAGGGGATGCTGCCGAGGCGGCACTGCTCCGCCTCGCGCTGCCTGCCGCCAAGTACTGGATCTGCAAGCGAACGCCGATGATCACCAGCGAGGCGCTGGAGTGCCTGGGCGGCAACGGCTACGTCGAGGACTACTCGGGCATGCCGCGGCTGCTGCGCGACTCGCCGCTCAACTCCATCTGGGAGGGCTCGGGCAACGTCACCGCGCTGGACGTGCTGCGGGCGCTCAGCCGGGCACCGGACTCAGCCGACGCCCTGCTGGCCGAGATCGACCTGGCCGCCGGCCACCCGAACGCGGCCGCGGCCGCGGCCAGCCTCCGGCAGCTGCTCAAGGACGCAGCAGGCCAGGACGCGCAGCGGGACGCCCGGCGGCTGGCCGGCCAGATCACCCTGACGCTGCAGGCAGCATTGCTGGCCAGGTACGCCCCGGCGGCTGTCTCCGACGCCTTCGCGGCCACCCGGCTGGCGGCCGGGACGGGGACGGGACCTGGTACCCCGTTCGGCAGCCTGCCTGCCGGGCTCGACACCGCGGCCATCACGGCGCGATCCGTCGTTACCAGCAGGTAAGGTCAGCGGATGCAGATCTGGCCGGGCGCTGCCTACCCGCTTGGCGCCACCTGGGACGGGTCGGGCACGAACTTCGCGCTGTTCTCCGAGGTGGCCGACAAGGTCCAGCTGTGCCTGTTCGACGCGGACGACGCCGAGACCCCGGTGGACCTGACCGAGGTCGACGGCTTCGTCTGGCACTGCTACCTGCCGGCCGTGGGACCCGGCCAGCGTTATGCCTACCGCGTTACCGGACCTTATGATCCTCGGCAGGGCCATCGCTGCAACCCGGCCAAGCTGCTGCTTGACCCGTACGGTAAGGCCGTCGACGGCGAGCTTCGCTGGAACCAGGCCCTGTTCGGCTATCAGCACGGCGATCCGGACCAGCGGAATGACACCGACAGCGCGCCGTTCATGCCGCGCAACGTGGTGATCAATCCGTACTTCGACTGGACCGGCGAGCGGCAGCCGCGGACGCCCTACCACCAGACCGTGATCTACGAGGCGCACGTGCGCGGGCTGACCATGCGCCATCCGCAGGTCCCGCCGGAGCTGCGCGGCACCTACTCGGGCCTGGCCTCGCCGCCGGTCATCGAGCACCTGACCAAGCTGGGCATAACCGCGATCGAGCTGATGCCGGTGCACCAGTCGGTACCCGAGCATGACCTCGCGGGGCGGGGCCTGACGAATTACTGGGGCTACAACACCATCGGGTTCTTCGCCCCGCAGAACAGCTATTCCAGCTCACCGGAGCCGCACGGCCAGGCGGCCGAGTTCAAGTCGATGGTGAAGGCGCTGCACGAGGCAGGCATCGAGGTGATACTCGACGTCGTCTACAACCACACCGCCGAGTCGGGGGCACTCGGGCCGACGCTGTCTTTCCGCGGCATTGACAACGCTGCCTACTACCGGCTCGCTGACTCCGACCCGTCGGTGTACCTCGACTACACCGGCTGCGGCAACAGCCTGAACGTCCGGCACCCGCACGCGCTGCAGCTGATCATGGACTCGCTGCGGTACTGGATCCTGGAGATGCACGTCGACGGCTTCCGCTTCGACCTGGCCTCCGCGCTGGCCCGCGAGCTGCACGAGGTGGACCGGCTGTCGGCCTTCTTCGAGCTGGTCCAGCAGGACCCGTTCGTGTCCCAGGTCAAGCTCATCGCAGAGCCGTGGGACGTCGGTGCCGGCGGGTACCAGGTCGGCAAGTTCCCGCCGCTGTGGACCGAGTGGAACGGCAAGTACCGTGACACCGTGCGCGACTTCTGGCGCGGGCATCCGGCCGCGATGGGCGAGTTCGCCTCCCGGCTGAGCGGGTCGTCGGACCTGTACGAGACCAGCGCCCGCCGGCCGGTCGCCTCGGTGAACTTCGTGACCTGTCACGACGGCTTCACGATGGCGGACCTGGTCGCCTACAACGTCAAGCACAACGAGGCCAACGGCGACCACAACACCGACGGCACCGATGACAACCGCTCCTGGAACTGCGGCACCGAGGGCCCGACTGACGACCCGGCCATCTCCGCGCTGCGGGCCCGCCAGGTGCGCAACTTCCTGGTCACCCTGTTCTGCGCCCAGGGCGTGCCGATGCTGCTGGCCGGCGATGAGCTCGGCCGCACGCAGCAGGGCAACAACAACGCCTACTGCCAGGACAATGACATTTCCTGGGTGGACTGGGACGCGGCGGGCAAGAACGCCGGCCTGCTGGAGTTCACCAGCGCGCTGATCTCGCTGCGCCGTGACCATCCGGTTTTCCGGCGGCGCCGCTTCTTCAGCGGCGAGCTGCCCGCGGCCGACGGCGGCGAGGAACGCGACATCAGCTGGCTCACCCCGGCGGGCAGCGAGATGACCGTCGACGACTGGCGCAGCGGAGCCCGGTCGCTGGCCGTGCTGCTCAACGGCAACGCGATCACCGAGCCCGGCAGCCGCGGCGAGACCATCACCGACATGAGCTTCCTGCTGCTGTTCAACGCCGGCGATCAGGACGTGTCGTTCACGCTGCCCGGCCCCGAGGCGGCGGGCGGCTGGCAGGTCATCACGGACACCGCCGAGCCGGGCGGCCAGGAGCCGGGCGCGGGGGCCGGCCAGGGGGCGGCGGGCACCGAGCTGTCAGCCGGCGCACAGCTCGCGCCGGCCAGCACCCGCGAGGTGATCAGCCGCTCGGTGGTCATCCTGCGCGCGACCGGCAGCTAGCGGTGCTGGGTGGCGAGGATAGCGGCGATCAGCACCAGCGCGAACGTGGTCAGGCCCACCGCGCCATGCGTCGCCACGATCCTGGCCGGGAAATGCTGCTCAGCTCCCCTGGCGTGCCGGCCGCCCCGGCCGACCAGCCATCTGGTCAGCATGACGAATCCCAGCATTGCCGACGTGCCGAGCACCCCGAAGCCCGTCCAGGCGTAGGTCACATGGCTCGTCAGCAGGAACACCACCCAGAACGTCAGCCCGGTCGCTGCCAGCAGCGGGTGAGCGAAGATTAACGCCGCCGGGAACACGGTGATCCTGGTCGCCTGCTGCCGCAGGCCGCCGTGCGACAGCCAGACGCCCAGCAGGTAGAGCCCGAAACAGGCGGTGCCGGCCCAGATAATCGTGGCGATGAGCTCCAGGGTCGGCATGGCGTCCTTCTCTCATGCAATCGCCCCGTGCAATGCCAATAGTGCAATCGCACGGATCACATCTTGCACTATTCATGTCGCACGCGCGCCGGTACGCGGCTGTTCGCCCGGTTAACCTGACCGCGATTCCGCGTCAAGCCAGCGGCAACGCCACGCCATTTCCGTGCCGTAACTTCCGCCACTGGCCGCACCCCGCGCATGCGGGCGCCGGCTATCTGATTGACTGCTGGCCGTGCGCCAGATCTATCCGGTTCAGGGGCCAGAGCTGCCGCTCGTGCCGGCGGCGACCGCCGGCCCGCTGCCTGCTGCGGTCCTGACCCTGGCTGACCTCTACGGGAACGGGGCATCCAGTCCCCCGGCATCCCGCCACCTGCGCGCGAACATGGTCGCGAGTACCGACGGCGCCGCCTCGCTCGCGGGCCGCTCGGGCGGGCTGTCCGGAGCTGGCGACCGGATGGTGTTCACTGTGCTGCGCAGCCTGTCGGACCTGGTTCTGGTCGGCGCCGGCACGGCCAGGGCGGAGCGCTACCGGCCCGCGCAGTCCGCCGGGCTGTGGACCGGCCTGCGGGCCGCCGGCGCACCGCCGCCCGCCATCGCGGTCGTCACCGCGAGCCTGCAGCTCGATCCGGACGCGCTGCTGCTGACGAGCGCCGCCGAGGGAGCGCAGACCATCGTGATCACCACCTCGGCCGCGCCAGCCGCGCGCCGGGAGGCCCTCGCGCGGCACGCCCGGATCATCGAGGCCGGCGAGAAGCAGGTCGACGTGACCAAGGCGATCGGCGAGCTGGAGCGCCTCGGCTACTCGCGGATCCTGTGCGAGGGCGGCCCCACGCTACTCGGGCAGCTCGCCGGCGCCGGCCTGGTGGACGAGCTGTGCCTGACCACCAGCCCGGTGCTCGCGGCCGGTCCGGCCGGCCGCATCGTCAGCGCGCCGCCCGCTACCGACGCAACGGCCGGCTTCGCAGCGGGCACGGCCATGCCGGCGACACCGACCGCGGCCGTCGCCGCCCGGCTGTCGCTTGCGCACGTGCTGGCCGACGACAGTTTCCTGTTTAGCCGCTACCTGCGTGAGCACTGAGGCCAGCACCTGGTGCCATGCGACGAGGTCAGGAGTGCGCCATGCCACTGCATGCCAAGGTCGACGAGCCCGACGAGCCGGCTGAGCTTGTCGTCAGTCCCATCTACTGCCGGCTCGAGCACCCGATACCGAAGCACCGCATCCCGCTCAGGCCGACAGATCCGGCGGTCGCGCTGCAGCTAGTCAGGGACGAGCTGATCCTGGACGGCAATGCCCGCCTCAACCTGGCGACGTTCGTGACCACCTGGATGGAGCCGCAGGCCGAGGAGCTGATGGCTGAGTGCTTCAGCAAGAACATGATCGACAAGGATGAGTATCCGCAGACGGCTGAGCTGGAGCGCCGCTGCGTGAACATCCTGGCGAACCTGTGGCACGCCCCGCCGGCCGCGGGCCCCGCTCACGACGGCACGTCTGACGGCGACGAGCCAGCCGGCGCCACCGGCTGCTCGACGACCGGCTCGAGCGAGGCGGCGATGCTGGGCGGGCTGGCCCTGCTGTGGCGCTGGCGCCAGCGCCGCGGCGAGGCCGGCGGCAAGCCGAACCTGGTGATGGGCGCCAACGTCCAGATCTGCTGGGAGAAGTTCTGCCGGTACTGGCAGGTCGAGCCCAGGCTGGTGCCGATGGAACCGGGCCGCCTGCACCTCACCGCACCCGAAGCCGTCGCGCACTGCGACGAGAACACGATCGGCGTGGTCGCCATTCTCGGGTCCACCATGGACGGCAGCTACGAGCCCGTCGCCGAGATCGCGGCCGCGCTCGACGACCTGCAGCGGCAGTCGGGACTCGACATCCCGGTGCATGTAGACGCGGCCTCCGGCGGCTTCGTGGCACCGTTCCTGGCACCTGAGCTGCAGTGGGATTTCAGGGTGCCGCGGGTCGCCTCGATCAACACCTCCGGTCATAAGTACGGCCTGGTCTATCCGGGCGTCGGCTGGATCATCTGGCGGGACGCCGCGGCCCTGCCGGACGACCTGATCTTCAAGGTGAACTATCTCGGCGGCGAGATGCCGACCTTCGCGCTGAACTTCTCCCGGCCCGGCTCGCAGGTGGCCGCGCAGTACTACAACTTCGTCCGCCTCGGCTTCGAGGGCTACCGGCAGGTCCAGCTCATGTGCCAGGAGATCGCGATGTACCTGGCGGCCGAGATCGCGGCCATGGGGCCGTTCGAGCTGCTGTCCGACGGCACCGAGCTGCCGGTGCTGGCCTTCCGGCTAGCCGATCCGGACAAGTCCGGGTACTCGGTGTTCGACGTGTCGGAGCGGCTCCGCCAGCGCGGCTGGCTGGTGCCGGCCTATACCTTCCCTGAGAACATGCAGGACACCGCCGTGCTCCGGATCGTCATCCGGAACGGCTTCAGCCACGATCTGGCCAGCCTTCTGCTCACCGACCTCCGCACCCAGGTCGAGGCGCTGGAGGCCGCTCCGCGGCCGCCGGTGCCGCTGCTGCCGGGCGCGCAGCGCAACTCCTTCGCGCACTGAGCCGGGACCGCAAAGCCGGGCCTGTCGCTGGCAGCGGAGGACCGGACGGCGCCGGAGGCGCCGGATCAGCCGCCGCTGCCGCGCAGCAGTACCTGCGCCACGAGCTCGGGGGCGTCGGTCATCGGCACGTGGCCGCAGCCGGGCAGCAGCACGAACTGTGCCGTCGGCAGCACCGCCCTCGCTACCACGGCCTGCCGCCGCGAGAGCAGCCGGTCCCGTGCGCCCCAGGCGATCGTCACCGGCACGTCCGCCGGGATCGTGCCGCTGAACTGACCCACCCCGGCCAGCACCGTCCCGAGCGCGTCGGCGGACGCCAGGAAGGCAGCCATGTCATCGCCAGCCTGCTCCGGGGTCAGCCGGGACGGCCGACTCAGCACCGCGCCGTAGACCAGGCCCCGGCCCGCGGTGGTCCGCAGCAGGGCGGGGCCGACGGGTTCGAGCCGGGCGCCGGCAGCCTGCATGGTCCTGAAGACCGCGCGGGCGTAGCGGACGTCGCGCCGGCCGCGGAAGAACCCGGCCGGCGACAGGGCGGTCACCGAGGCGGCCCGGCCGGCGACTCCGGCCTCCAGCGCCAGCAGGCCGCCGAGCGAGTTGCCGGCCATGTGCGGCCGGTCCAGGCCAAGGTCAGCCAGCAGACCGAGAACGGCTTCCAGCATGACCCCGACCGGCGGGCGCTCGCCGGTGACGAGCGGCGGAGACTCGCCGTGGCCGGGCAGGTCGATCAGGATCAGCTCGCGCTCAGGCGCAAGCAGGTCCACGACGGCACCAAAGGCCTGGCGCCGGTGCCCGACACCATGCAGCAGCACCAGCGGCGGCCCGGATCCGACTCGGTCGTAGGCAAGTCCCGTGCTGATGGCGCCGCCTCCTGCCGCTCGCCGGCTGCGCGGTCCTCAGGCGCCCTTGCGCAGCCGGTCCAGCGCCTCGGCCAGGATGGCGGCGCCGTCAGTGTCGTTGCGCCGCTCCTTCACATACGCAAGGTGGGTCTTGTAGGGCTCGGCGTGCGGGGGGGCGGGCGGGTTGGCCTCGTCCTGGCCGGCGGGCAGTCCGCAGCGGGGGCAGTCCCAGAACTCCGGGATAGCCGCGTCACAGGCGAAGCTCGGGATGGTCTCGTGCCGGTTGCAGCACCAGAAGGACACCCGCACCCGCGGGGCCGCCTCGCCGCGCTCGGCCTCACCCATCGGGCCGGCTCCGACCCGGCTGCCGCGTATGGCGTTGCCACTACTCACCGCTCACCCCTTGCTCGAAAAACGTGCGATCGCTCGGCCGCACCCAGCGCCGCACCGGCCCTGTCGTTCCGTGCTTATGAAGTTCCGTGCCCGGCCAGCGAGCTGCCCGCGGGATCAGGTCTTGTTCAGGATCCCGAGAACGACGATGCAGATAAACCAGATGATCCCAGTGAAGATGGTGATCCGGTCCAGATTCCGCTCAACTACCGACGACGAGCCCAGTGAGGAGGAGATCCCGCCGCCGAACAGGTCCGACAATCCGCCGCCCTTACCTTTGTGCAGCAGCACTAGCAGGATCATCAGCAGGCTGGTGATGATCAAGATCACGGAGAATGCGATAGTCACTGCGCTTTTTCTCGTCTCTCCCGGCTGGTCCGGTGCGGTCTCAAGCTCCAGTCAGGCGGATGTGCCCTGTCCACGATACCGGCAGATTCTCACGAAATCGCCGGCATCGAGGCTTGCACCGCCTACTAGCGCCCCGTCGACATCCGGCTCGGCCATGATCGCGGGCATGTTGTCGGGTTTTACTGACCCGCCATACAGGATACGCGTAGTAGCACTGGTCGCGCCGCCGTGAGCGGCGGAAATCCGGGCCCTGATGGCCGCGCAGACCTCCTGGGCGTCAGCCGGCGTAGCCACCTCCCCGGTCCCGATCGCCCAGACTGGCTCGTAGGCCACGACCATCCCGGCCACCTGCCCGGCCGTCAGGCCCGCCAGGCCGCCGTCCAGCTGGCGGAGGACATACTCCAGGTGCTCGCCCGCCTGCCGCACCTCCAGCGGCTCCCCTACGCACATCAGCGGGGTGATCGAGCGGCTCAGCAGCACCCGGACCTTGGCATTGACCAGGGCATCGTCCTCGTGGTGATACTGCCGCCGCTCCGAGTGCCCCGCCAGCACGAACTGGCAGCCGAGCTTGGCCAGCATCCGCGCCGAGATATCGCCGGTATAGGCGCCGTCCTCGTGCGGCGAGACATCCTGGGCCCCGTACAGCAGGCGGAGCTTGTCCCCGTCGATCAGGGTCTGCACGCTGCGCAGCGCCGTGAACGGCGGCAGCACCGCGACGTCGACGGCGGTGAAGTCCTTGTCGGTCAGCGCGAACCCGAGCTTCTGGGTCAGCGCGATGGCCTCGAAATGGTTGTTGTGCATCTTCCAGTTGCCGGCGATGAGCGGCTTCCTGGCGGCGCTCACTCCGCACCGTCCCCGGTGGCAAGCGCGGCCAGGCCCGGCAGCGTGGCGCCCTCCAGGTACTCCAGGCTCGCGCCGCCGCCGGTGGAGATGTGGCTGAAGCCGTTCTCAGGCACTCCGAGCTGCCGGACGGCGGCCGCGGAGTCACCGCCGCCGACGACGGTGAAGCCGGGCAGGGCACTGATCGCCTCGGCCACGGCCCTGGTCCCGGCGGAGAAGGCCGGGAACTCGAACACCCCGACCGGCCCGTTCCAGAACACCGTGGCCGCATCGGCCAGCTTCGCCGCGAACAGCTCCCTGGTGGCCGGTCCCATATCCACGCCCTCCCGGTCGGCCGGGAAGGCAGTCACCGGGTAGATGTCGTGCTCGGCCTCCGGCGCGAAGTCCGCGGCCCCGACCAGGTCGACCGGCAGCACGATCTCGACGCCGCGGGCCTCCGCGTCGGCCAGCACCCTGGTGACCTCGCCGACCTTGTCGGCCTCCAGCAGCGACTTGCCGACCTCGTAGCCCCTGGCCTTGAGGAAGGTGTACGACATGCCGCCGCCGACCAGGATCCGGTCAGCCGAGTCCAGCAGCCTGGAGATCACCGCGAGCTTGTCCGACGGCTTCGAGCCGCCGAGCACGACCACGTAGGGCCTGGCCGGGTCGTGCGTGAGGCGCTGCAGGACCGCGACCTCCGTCTCGACCAGGTACCCGGCGGCATGCGGCAGCAGGCGGGGCACGTCATAGACGCTGGCGTGCTTGCGGTGCAGGGCGCCGAAGCCGTCCGCCACGTACACGTCAGCCAGCGCGGCCAGCCGCCGGGCCAGCTCGGCCCGCTCAGCCGGGTCCCTGCTGGTCTCGGCAGGCTCGAACCGGATGTTCTCCAGCAGCGCCACATCGCCGTCGGCCAGGCCGGCCGCGAGCTTCCGCGCCGAATCGCCGGCCACGTCGGTAGCCAGCGGCACCGGCACGCCAAGCAGCTCTGAGAGGCGGGCCGCAACCGGCGCGAGCGACGGGCCGCCGGCCGCCCGGTCGGCGTAGGTGTCGCCCTTCGGCCGCCCCAGGTGCGCGGTGATCAGCACCCTCGCGCCGCGCTCCCGCAGCCGGGCGATCGTCGGGAGACTGGCCCGGATGCGGCCGTCATCGGTGATCGTGGCCCCGTCCATGGGGACATTCAGGTCCGCCCGGAGCAGCACGACCCGGCCGGTCACCGGCAGCGAGTCGATGCCCGCCATGCCGGTCACGAGCGCGCGGGCAGGCTGGAGCCAACGAGCGCGGCCAGGTCGGCGAGCCGGTTGGAGTAGCCCCACTCGTTGTCGTACCAGCCCACGACCTTCACCTGGTCGCCGGAGGCCATTGTCAGCCCCGAGTCGAACGTGCAGGAGTACGGCGTGCCGACGATGTCAGAGGACACGATCGGGTCCGCGGTGTAGTGCAGGTAGCCCTTGAGCGGGCCGTCGGCGGCGGCCCGGTAGGCGGCGTTGATCTCCTCGACCGTCACGTCCCGGTCCAGCTGGACGACCAGGTCGGTCACGGAGCCGTCCATCACCGGCACCCGCATGGCCAGCCCGTCCAGCTTGCCCTTGAGCTCGGGCAGCACCAGCGCGGTCGCCTTCGCGGCGCCCGTGGTCGTCGGGATGATGTTCTGCGCGGCCGCGCGGGCACGCCGCAGGTCCTTGTGCGGGAAGTCGAGGATGACCTGGTCATTGGTGTAGGCGTGAATGGTGGTCATCAGGCCCTTGCGGATGCCGAAGCTGTCGTTCAGGACCTTGGCCATCGGCGCCACGCAGTTCGTCGTGCAGGACGCGTTGGAGATGATGTGGTGCCGGGCCGCGTCGTAACGGTCGTCGTTGACGCCCATGACGATGGTGATGTCCTCGCCCTTGGCAGGCGCCGAGATGATCACCTTGCGCGCGCCGCCAGCCAGGTGCTGGCCGGCGTCCTGCGCGCTGGTGAACCGGCCGGTGGACTCGATTACCACGTCCACGCCGAGGTCGCCCCACGGCAGCTGCGCCGGGTCCCGCTCCGCCAGCATCCTGATCGAGTGGCTGCCCACCCTGATCACGTCGCCCTCAGCAGTCACGTCCGCGTCCAGCGTGCCCAGCAGCGTGTCGTACTTCAGCAGATGAGCGCAGGTCGCGAGGTCACCGAGATCGTTGGCCGCGACTATCTCGATGTCACCGCCGCCCGCGTGCACGGCGCGCCAGAAGTTCCGGCCGATCCGGCCAAACCCGTTGATCCCCACCCGCACACTCACCGCTGTGCACTCCTTCGCTTGTGGGCTCTCAGCCCATCGGCAGCCTGCGGTCGAACCCTACCGGAACAGCCGTCAGCCGCGAGCCTGCCGGGTCGCGGGCTGCCTGCGGTCAGGGCACCAGCATGTCCGCGGTCAGCGTCGACTCGGTATTCGGCACGCCGAGCTCCATGGCCCGCCGGTCTGCGAGCGCGAGCAGCCGCCTGATCCGGCCTGCGATCGCGTCCTTGGTCAGCGCGGGCTCGGCCAGCTGGCCGAGTTCCTCCAGACTCGCCTGCCGGTGCTTGATCCGCAGCTCCCCGGCGATGATCAGGTGGTCGGGCGCCTCCGGCCCGAGAATCTCCAGGGCGCGCTCCACTCGTGCGCCGGCCGCCACTGCCGCCCGGGCGCTGCGCCGGAGGTTCGCGTCGTCGAAGTTGGCCAGGCGGTTGGCGGTTGCCCGGACCTCCCGGCGGATACGGCGCTCCTCCCAGGCGAGCACGCTGTCGTGGGCCCCGAGCCGGGTCAGCAGCGCGCTGATCGAGTCGCCATCCCGCACGACCACGCGGTCGACGCCGCGGACGTCGCGGGCCTTGGCGTGAATCTTCAGCCGGCGGGCGGCTCCCACCATCGCCAGTGCCGCCTCCGGCCCCGGGCAGGTCACTTCCAGGGACATGGACCGGCCCGGCTCGGTCAGCGACCCGTGCGCCAGGAAGGCGCCGCGCCAGGCCGCCTCGCAGTCGCAGGTCGTGCCCGACACGACCTGACGGGGCAGGCCGCGCACCGGCCGGCCATGGTTGTCGACCAGGCCGGTCTGGCGGGCGAGGCTCTCGCCGTCAGCGGAGACCCTGACCAGGTACCGGTTGCCCTTGCGCAGGCCGCCGGGCGCCACCACGATCAGATCGGATGCGTGGCCGAATACCTCGGCGATGTCCTTGCGCAGGCGGCGCGCCGCCGCGCCGGTGTCCAGCTCGGCCTCCACCACGATGCGCCCGGCCGCCAGGTGCAGCCCGCCCGCGAACCGCAGGATGGTTGACACCTCGGCCTTGCGGCAGCACGGCTTCAGTACCGGCACCCGGCTGAGCTCATCCTTGACCAGGGCGGTCAGCGCCATAGGTTCATTCCCCCTCGAATATCTGCGCGAAGGCGCCCGCCAGCCGCCGCGGATCATGCCGCGGTGACCCGTCCGCGACGGCCAGGTCCGCCAGTACGAGACGAGCGCCCAGCAGGCCTGCTGCCTTCTCTAGCTCGGTCGTCGCGCCTGCCGCCGCGGCACGGTCGGCCAGCACGACGTCAATAGCCAGATCGGGCGCATGGTCTGCCAGGACCTCCAGGTGGGCGTGCGGCGAGAACCCTGCCGTCTCTCCAGGTTGCGGCGCCAGATTCAGCGCTACCAGCCTCCGCGCTCGAGTCCCGACCAGCGCTGCGGCCAGCTCAGGAACCAGCAGGTGCGGAAGCACGCTGGTGAACCACGAGCCCGGCCCGAGCACCACCCAGTCCGCCGCCCCGATCGCCTGCACGGCCTCCGGGCACGCGGGCGGGTCAGCGGGTATCAGTGATACCGACCGTACCCGTCCTGTCGTCGTCGCGCAGGCCACCTGACCCTGAACAGCGATCACCTCGTCCGGCCTGTCCGGATCTGCCCCTTCAACCTCGGCCACCAGGTCCAGCGGGACAGCCGACATCGGCAGCACCCGGCCGTGCGCGCCGAGCAGCCGGCCGACCCAGTCAAGGCCCTGGACCGTGTCACCGAGGAGTTCCCAGAGCGCCACGATCAGGACGTTGCCGACAGCGTGGCCAGTCAGCCCTTCCTCCCCCGGCAGATCGCCGCCGCCGGCGAACCGGTGCTGGATGACCCGGCTCCAGGTCGTGCCCCAGGCATCGTCGCCGCACAGCGCGGCGAGCGCCATCCGCAGATCGCCCGGCGGCAGCACGCCGAACTCACGGCGCAGCCGGCCGCTGGATCCGCCGTCATCGGCAACGGTCACGATCGCGGTCAGGTCCCTGGCGACCCGGCGCAGGCCGGACAGCGAGGCGTGCAGGCCGTGCCCGCCGCCGAGCGCCACGACCTTCCGGTTCTGCGGGCGGCCGGCGGGGCTGGTCGAGTCGATCACGCCCGGCCCGCTTACTCTCGGCCCAGGTCGCGGTGCGTCACCTGGATGCCGGGCCAGCTCCGCGACAGCCGGGCCGCCATCTCGTCGGCCATCACGACGCTGCGGTGCTTGCCGCCGGTGCAGCCGACCGCCAGCAGCACGAAATGCCGGCCCGTGCGGTCATAGCCCGCCAGCGCCACCTCGACCGCGCGCACGAAGGCGTCCAGGAAGTCGGTCGCGCCGGGCTGGCCCAGCACGTAGTCGATGACCGGGGCGTCCCGGCCCGTCTGCGGTGCCAGCTCAGGTACCCAGTGCGGGTTCGGCAGGAAACGGCAGTCGGCGACCATGTCCGCGTCGACCGGCAGGCCGTACTTGAAGCCGAACGAGACCACGCTCACCCGCAGTGCCGTGTCGGCCTCGGTGGCGAACGCATCCCGCATCCGGGAGCGCAGCTCATGCACGTTCAGGCTGGTCGTGTCCAGCACCAGATCCGCCTCGGCGCGCATGCCCTGCAGCAGCTCGCGCTCGGCCGTGATGCCGTCCACGACGCGGGCGCCCTCCTGCAGCGGGTGCGGCCGGGACACGCTGTCGAAGCGCCGCACGAGGGTCTCATCGGAGGCCTCGAGGAAGACGACGTACGGCCGGACCCCGCGCGCGGTCAGGTCCGTGATGGCGGATTTCAGGTCGGTGGAGAACGCCCGGCTCCTGATGTCGACGACCGCCGCCAGCCTCGGCACCGCTCCCCTGGACCGCCTGGCAAGATCGGCCATGGTCGGCAGCAGGTCGGCCGGCAGGTTGTCGGCGACGAACCAGTCCAGGTCCTCCAGCGACTTGGCCGCCGTGCTCCGGCCCGCACCGGACAGCCCGGTGATGATCACGATCTCCTGCTGCGCCAGCCCGTCAGCGTTCATGCACTGCCCCCGTTGTCCCCGCCCGCACCCGCACCAGCATCTGCGCTCACATCCGCAGCGGCGGTGTGGCCATTAGCACTATTCCCGTGCAGGGCCCGGTGCACCGCCTCCGCGGTCCGCGGGCCGAAGCCGGGCACCGCCGCGATCTCCTCCACGGTCGCGGCCCCGAGCTTACGGACCGAGCCGAAGGACTTCAGCAGGGTGGCCCGCCGGGCCGGGC
>Ga0302325_10016951_pt1 | contig 15418 bp, 13 predicted proteins | sample Palsa_T0_2_FD_201948 | JGI IMG/M metagenome (GOLD analysis project Ga0302325, IMG submission 201948) | Peat permafrost microbial communities from Stordalen Mire near Abisko, Sweden - Palsa_T0_2 | ecosystem: Environmental > Terrestrial > Soil > Palsa > Peat permafrost | place: Sweden: Abisko...
AGGCCCGCATCGCTGAGAGCCGCCGTCATCGCGTCGGCCTGGCCCTGTCCGTCCTCGCGCGGCGCGGTCACGTGATAAGCGTCAGAGGTGGACCCGTAGCCCCTGATCGTCCCCAGCACGCGAGCGCCGCGCTCCTCGGCCGGACCGCGTCGCTCGAGCACGAGCACGGCAGCGCCCTCGCCCATCACGAAGCCGTCGCGGCGCGCGTCGAACGGGCGCGAGATGCCGGAGCTCGACAGTGCATCCAGCGCGACGAACGCCGCGCGAGCCAATGGTGCGAGTCCCGCCTCCGAGCCGCCGGCGATGACCGCGTCAGCTTCACCGGTCTGGAGCATGCGCAGCCCCGAGCCGAGCGCATGAGCACCCGAGGCGCACGCCGTGCTCACCGAATAGCTCGGCCCCCTCAGCCCGTGGCGCATCGAGATCGCCGCAGCGCCGGCGTTGCTCATCATCAGCGGCACCGCCAACGGGGAGACGAGCTCGGGTCCCCGTTCGCGCAGCGTGTCCTGCGCATTCACGAGCGTCGCAATCCCGCCGATGCCCGTGCCGAGCACGCAGCCCACGCGCCGGGGGTCATACGGCAGCTCATCTCCCCAGCTCGCGTCCTCGAGCGCCTCGCCGCACGCGGCGATCGCCAGCTGCGTGAAGCGGTCCGCACGGCGGGCCTCCTTGACCGAGAGGAAATCTCCCGGATCGAAGTCGACGCAAGCACCCTCGCCGTCGCGGATGCCGCAGACGCCGGCCGACCAGCGCTCGGACAGGGTGCGCGCGCCGACACCCAGCGGCGTGACTGCGCCCACTCCGGTGACGACGACCGAGTCCACCGTCCTAAACGCTCGCGGCGATCAGCTTGATCGCGTCGTCGACGGTCTTCACATCGGCCACGTCCGAGCCCTTCAGCTCGACGTCGAAGCGCTCCTGCACGATCTGCGAGAGCTCGGCGAGGTCGAGCGAGTCGATGTCCAGCTGCTCGAGCGTGGCATCGCGGCTGATGTCATCGGGGTCGGCCCCAAAGCTCTCGAGGGAGTCGACCACTACCTTCTCTATCTGATCTTCGGTCACTGCTGTGCTCATGAGGCTCCTAACGCCGTCGAGGGTTTTCCATCTGCTTGTGCTGAGACTGCAGGGGGTGGCTAGACACTGAGACCGCCGTCTACGAACAGGGTGCTGCCGGTCACGTAGCCGGCATCTTCGGAGGCGAGAAAACACACGCACGCGGCGACCTCCGCGGGGGTTCCGGGCCGGCGCGCCGGGACCGCGGCGAGCATCTTGCCGTCGAGATCCTGCGTCAGGTCGGTTTCGATCAGGCCGGGTGCGACCGCGTTGACCGTGACGCCTCGCCGCGCCACCTCGATTGCGACGGTCTTGGTCATCGCGATCAACCCGGCCTTCGCGGCCGCGTAGTTGGACTGCCCCACGTTAGCCCGCGGCCCGACGATGGACGCGACATTGACGACGCGGCCGAAACGCTCGCGGATCATCGTGCGCAGCCCGCGGCGGGTTACACGGAAGGCGGCGGTCAGATTCGTGTCGATCACCTCATCCCATTCAGAATCTCCCAGCGACACGGCGAGATCGTCCGAGCGCACGCCCGCGTTGTTCACCAGCACGAGCACCTTCCCGAACTCCCCTTCGACGCTGCCGAACAGCTGCTCAACCTGCTCGGCATCGGTCACGTCGGCGCGCACCGCGAAGGCGCGGCCGCCGGCGCCCTGAATGCGCTCGACGGTGGCGGCGGCGGCGCCCGCGTCGTTCTTGAAGTTCACTCCGATCGGCCAGCCGTCGACGGCCAGCGCGCAGGCGATCGCGGCTCCGATGCCGCGCGAGGCGCCCGTCACGAGGGCGCAGCCCGGGTGCTCTGTTGCGGCGGTCACGATCCCTCCCATGTCATCACCGTGACGCCCCAGCTGAGACCGGCGCCGATCGCACCGACCACGATGCGCGCACCCGGGCGCAGGGCGCCCTGTGCGACCGCCGCGCTCAGCGCCAGCGGCACGCTCGCGGCGCTGGTGTTGCCGATCTCGGCGATGCAGTCGAACACGCGCTCCTCGGGCACCTCCAGGCGCGCCGCCACGGAGGTGAGGATGCGCGAGTTGGCCTGGTGATAGACGAACAGATCGATGTCCGAGAGCGCGAGCCCCGCGAGATCCAGCAATTCAGCCGTCGAGGTGCTCAGCCGGTGGACGGCCTGCAGAAAGGTCTCGTGGCCTTCCATCTCGAGCACGCCACGCTCGCGGCCGATCTGGATCGCCGTCGCGCGTGCCCCATCGCTGCCGAACACGAACGGCCCGATCTCCGCGCGGGCGTCGAGCGAGACGACCATCGCGCCGGCGCCATCTCCGAACAGCGGCGCCGTGCGGCGATCGTCGAAGTCGATGAAGCGCGAGAGGACCTCGGCCCCGATCACGAGCGCGTGGCGGGCGCGACCGGCCTCGATCCATGAGGTCGCATGGGCGAGGCCCGCGACCGAACCCGAGCAGGCCGCGCCGACGTCTATCGCCGCGGCGTTGACGGCACCCAGCTCCATGGCCACGACCGGCGCCACCGCGGGCGTGATGTCATCGGAGGCGACCGTGGCGACCAGCACCATGTCGAGCTCCGAGGCGTCAAGGCCTGCGTCCTTGAGCGCAATCCGCCCGGCCGCGGCCGCGAGATCTGAGACGCGTTCGCCGGGGGCGGCGTAGCGGCGCTCGCGGATTCCGGTGCGCCGTTCGATCCACTCCGCGTCGACGCCCACGAGCGCGCCGATCTCCTGGCTGGAGACCACGCGCTCGGGGAGCGCGGTCCCGAGGCCGGTTATCCCGGCCGTGCGCGTGGCCCGGGAGAAGCGCCTGCCGGGCTGCGGCTCGGCCTGGAGCGTGGGCTGCTCAGGCGACACTGCTCGACTCCAGATCCTCGGCGGAGCTCAGCGCCTCAGGGTCGAGGACGCGGGCGTCGGGCAGGTTGCGTCGAGTGAGACCTGCGAGCACGCTGCCGGGACCGAAGTCCACGAACGTATCCGCGCCCAGGGCGGCGAGCGCGAGCATCGTCTCGCGCCAGCGGACCGGGCGGATGATCGCCTCCGCCAGCTCGGCGCGCACATCTGTGAACGGCTGCGTGGTGGAGCCCGAGATGACCGGTACGGCGGGCGGGCGAAACTCGACGCCGTCGAGCGCCTCGCGAAACGGCTCGACCGCGGGCGCCATCGACGGTGAGTGAAAGGCTCCCGCGACATCGAGCAGGATCGCGCGCACGCCCTGCTCGCGGGCCGCCGTGGATGCCGCCCGCAGCCGCTGCAGCGGACCGGCCAGCACCACCTGTCCGGGAGCGTTGTCATTGGCCACGACCACCTCGTACTGCTGGGCAAGGCCCTCGACCTGCTCCTCAGTCGCCTTCAGCACCGCCAGCATCCCCTCCGGCTCGCCCGTCTCGGCGACGGCCATCAGCTCTCCGCGCCTGACCGCCAGCTCGAGACCCGACAGCGGGTCGAGCGCACCGGCGGCGACGAGCGCGCCGAGCTCTCCGAGCGAGTGGCCCGCGAGCGCGGCGGGGCGCACGCGCCCGCTGAGCTCCATCCAGCCGGCGATGCTCGCGCAGAAGATCGCCGGCTGCGCGAACCTCGTGCTGTCGCCGACGCGGGCGAAGGGATCCTCGCCGACGAGATCGATGCAGCGTTCGCAGAGTCCGGGCGCCGTGCTTTCCACGCGCTCGCGAAGATCGCCTGTCTGGCTTCCCTGGCCCGGGAACAGCCCCGCTATCACGCCTGATGACACTACATGCACAGTTCTGCTTCATTACCCCCTTTCCGGGCGGAGGTTCCCCCGTACCCCCCATTTGGGGGGTCATCACGGGCATTTGGGTAGGCAGAACAGCCGCTGAGAGGCGGTGCTCAGCCGTGAAGGCCAAGCCGCTGCGCGCGCTGGACGGCGTCCGCGCGGTTGCGCGCGCCCAGCTTGCGGTAGAGCGTGCTGGTGTGCTCCTTGACGGTGTGCGGAGACAGGTAGAGGGTCCCGGCGATCTCGCGATTGGTCGCTCCGCCGGCGATCAGGCCGAGGATCTCTGACTCTCGGTCGGTCAGCGACGGGACGGCCGAGTTGGTGCTCTCGCGGAACACCTCCTGCCCGTCACCGACCATGCGGACCATCTTCGCGATCTCCGGCGCGGGCCAGTCCTTGGAGATGAACCCGGCAGCTCCCGCGCCGCGCGCCGCGCGTGCCGAGATGCGCCCTGCTCCGGACATCAGAAGGACGCGCGGGGCCGGAGCCTCAGCGCGCAGGCGCTCGCAGATCTCAGGGCCGGACTCGCTGCCCAGAAACAGGTCGACTAGGGCCACGTGCGGCTCGTAGCGCCGGCACACCGCAACGGCTTCAGCGCCCGTGCGCGCGCTCAGGCATCGCTCGACCCAGGGCAGCTGACCGAGCATCAGGCGAAAGCCCCAGTGGACGACGTCGTGGTCGTCGACGACGAGCACGCGCAGGCGCCGCTCAGGCTCGGGCGTGCCGGAGGACCCGTCAGCCATCGCCACGGAGGAGCTCACCGGCCGGTCGGCACGACGAGGCGCACCTGCCAGGCCCCGGGCTCTGACTCTCCGTACTCGAGCACGCCGCCATACTGGAGCGCCTCGAGCGTCGCCAGGCGCAGCCCCATGCCACCGCGGCCGCCGTTGTGAAGATGGGCTCCGTCGTTACGCACCTCAAGTACGAACGTACCCCCGTCGTTGCGAAGCGATACGCCCACGCTGCTCGCGTCGGCGTGCTTGCCGGCGTTGCGCACGGCCTCGACGAGCACCGATTGGGCAAGCGCCTCGAGGTTGGCGGGGACCTGCTCGCATGCGCCCTCCTCGAGCACGATGTCGAGATCGGGGTGCAGTCCTCGGACCCGCTCGAGCTCTTCGGAGAACGTGACGGCCGTCGGTCTCGAGGAGTGCCCCAGCGGGCGCTGCAGCGCCGTGCGCAGGTCCCCGAGCGCGGTCTGCACCTCAAGCGCGCAGCGCTCCTGGGCCTCGGCATCCAGCAGCTCCTCACGGGACAGCGCCAGCGATACGCCGAACAGGCGCTGCACGACGCCCTCGTGGATCTCGCGCGCGAGATCGATCCGCTGTTTCAGTTGCCTTGAGTGCTCGTCGTAGGCCGTGACCTCCCTGGCCACAGAGGCCATCGCGATCGCCTTGCCGAGCGTCCACAGCAGGTGGCGCTCATCCTCGCCCATCTCCGGGACGCCGGCCTCGCGCTCGGACAGCACGACGCCGACGAAACGCCCGGCGGCGGCCATCGGCGTACATACGATGCGTACGCCCTCGAGCAGCTCGCGCACGAAGTCGGGCACGTCGAAGTCGTCCGTCCCCTCGACTTCAAGGACGCGGTCCTCGGCGAGCGCCCGCCGCGCGACCGGGACCGAGTCAACGGTCACGAACAGCTCGGCAAGGCGCTCGAGCTCGATGCCGTGCGCGCCGACGGCACGCACCCGCCGCCGGGCGCTGTCGTAACGGAAGAGCACCGCGCGGCGCATCGAGGTGAGGCGGCAGATCGCCTCGCACAAACTCGAGAAGAAGGCATCCGGCGGCGAGCCCTCGCCGACTCCGAGCATCAGGTCGGACATCACCTCGAGAGCCTCCACGTGAACGGCGCTGGCGCTTGCACGGGCATCGGCCTGCGCCACGGAGCGCCCGCTCGCCCGAGAGTCGCGCCCTGAGGTGGTGTTGTCGTGCATTCAAGGAGGATCCCATGAAGGCCCGCTTCGCAACTTCTTCGGCCCCGAGGGTGTCCTTGAGGCTAGGATCCGCTCCCGTGCACGGGAGAAGTCGACGCGCGAGCGGCAGGAACTCTCCGCGCTCGCGGCGAACCAACCCGGAGGCACGATGAACCACTGCAGGCGCATTGCCGTCCTCTCGCTCATGGCGACGTTGGGACTATGCGCCGCGGCCGCGGCCGCGACCGTGACGATCTCTCCGCTCCCAGGGACGCCGACCGCGCTGCCGAACACGCAGATCAGCTTTCTCGGCGCGCCGGCCGGCTCGCTCAGCGCGATCTCGGTGGTCGGCTCATCGAGCGGCCGCCACAGCGGGAAGCTGCGCTCCTACTTCTCAGCGATCGGCGAGAGCTTCCTGCCGAAGAAGCCGTTCACGCCCGGCGAGCACGTGACAGTTCACGCGAGGTGGGCGAACGCGGGCGCGAACACCACGATCTCAACATCCTTCACGGTCGCAAGGCCCGGGGTCGTGGCGCAGAGCGAATTGCCGTCGGTCGCGGGCACACCTGCGGATGTGCAGAACTTCCAGTCGCTCCCCGATCTGCACCCTCCGACCGTGAGGGTGCGGGTGGCGGCGGGCGCGGAAAGCGCGCCTGGCTACATCTTCGCCGCGCCGTTTCTCGGTCCCGGTGAATGGGGGCCGATGATCTTCGACAGCGCCGGCAACCTCGTGTGGTTTCACCCGCTGCCCCACGGACAGAACGCTGCCGACTTCCGCACACAGGTCTACGAAGGCAAGAACGACCTCACCTGGTGGCAGGGCAAGACGCTGTCGCTCGGATACGGCCTCGGCGAAGACGTGATCATGAACGCCAACTACCGCACGCTCGCGGTGGTGAAGGCAGGCAACGGCCTGCAGGCCGACGAGCACGGGTTCACAGTGACCCCCCAGGGCACGGCCTACATCCTTGCCTATAGCCCGGTGCACGCGAGCCTGCCGACTGCCGGCGGCGCGGCCGACGGGCTGGCTTTGGACGGTGTCATCCAGGAGATCGACATCCGCACAGGCCTCGTGATGTGGGAATGGCACAGCCTCGGTCACGTCGAAGTGACCGAGGCCTACTCGACGCCGCCCGCCTCGGATGCGACCCCCTACGACTACTTTCACATCAACTCGCTGGCCGTGAACAGCCAGGGAAACCTCCTGATCTCCGCCCGCAACACCTGGGCGCTGTATGACATCAACCCGTCCAGCGGGGCGATCGTGTGGCGGCTGGGGGGCAAGAAGAGCACGTTCAAGCTCGGCACCGGCGTGCAATTCGCCTACCAGCACGACGCTGAATGGCTGGGCGGAGAAGAGGTGAGCCTGCTCGACGACGAGGGCGCTCCGGCGATCAAGCCGCCCTCGCGCGGGGAGGTCGTGAAACTCAACCTGAAGACGCACACGGCGACGCTCGCGAACCAGCTCATCCGCAGCCCGGGCCTGAGCACGACCGGCCAGGGAGACCTGCAGGCGCTGCCCGGCGGCGGCTGGATGGTCGGCTGGGGAGAGCTCCCGAACTTCACAGAATTCAACGCACAGGGCCAGGAGATCTACGACGCCCAGCTGCCGGCCGGCGAGAGCAGCGACAGGGTCTACCGCGAGGCGTGGAGCGCGCAGCCGACCGAACCGCCTGCGATCGTCGCCGAGATAAGCCAGTCGGCGGCCACGATCTATGCAACCTGGAACGGCGCGACCACGGTGTACTCGTGGGAGCTTCTGACCGGGCCGAGCGCCACAAACCTCTCCGTGCAGTCGAACACGCCGCAGACGGGCTTTGAGACGGCGATCCCGGCGCCGATCGCGTCCTTCTACGAAGTGCGCGCGCTGAGCGCCTCGGGTAGGGTGCTGGCGACGCTGACAGCGAGCAAAGCGCAAGACGGGTGACACACGGGCAACTGCGAAAGGCCCTGTTGGGCGCGGGCGCGCTGGTGGCCCTGTCGAGCGCCACTACGCTGTCGCTCGCCTCCGCGCGGATCGAAGCTGAGCAGGCGGCCTTCCGCGCTCCGTCCGCCTCGCGCTGCACGCCGGCGACGCTCAACCGCTCGGCGGTGCTGCCGGGCACGGACCTCTCCGTCTCTCCTCTGCCGGGCTCCTACGACGCCTCCCGGCACACGCAGATAAGCCTCCTGGGAGCGCCCCAAGACGCGATCTCGGATGTTCGCGTCAAGGGATCGCAGACCGGCTCGCACGCCGGTCGCCTGCACGGCTACTCCCAGGGGGACGGCGCGAGCTATGTGCTGGCCCGTCCATTCCGCTCCGGTGAGACGGTGACGGTACGCGGAAAGGTGAGGATCGGAACGCGCGAGCAGCGCTTTGCCTTCAAGTTCGTGGTCGCAACGCCCGACAACCTGCCCTACGTCGCGCCCACGCCCCCGTCGCTCAGGGATCCCGATGAGACCCAGCACTACCGCTCGGCCCCGGATCTCGACCCACCGGCGATCGCGGTCACGACACGCTCGCCGCAGGCGGACGGCGAAGACATCTTCGCCGCGCCCTATTCGGGTCCGGGCAAGGCCGGTCCGATGATCTTCAACGAAGCCGGGGAACTCGTGTGGTTCGACCCGCTTCCGGCGAACCTGGACGCGACAAACCTGCAGGTTCAGCAGTACAACGGCCGTCCGGTGTTGACGTGGTGGCAGGGATACATACCGCCGCAGGGGTTCGGGCAGGGCGAAGAGGTGATCGACAACAGCTCCTACCAGCAGCTTGCCCGCGTGCATGCGGGCAACGGCTACAAAGCGGACCTCCACGACTTCCACATCACTCCTCGCAACACGGCCGTGATGACGGTGTTCAACCCGATCGACTGCAACCTGTCCTCGATCGGCGGACCGAGCGGCGGCGCCGTGACCGACAGCGTGTTCCAGGAAATCGACCTGGCGACGGGCCTTGTGCGCAGCGAGTGGCACAGCCTCGACCACGTGGGCTTCACGGAATCCTTCAGCTCCGCGGTGAGCACGAGCACCGAATGGCCGTACGACTACTTCCACGTCAACTCGGTGGACCAGCTCGCGGATGGCCAGACACTGATCTCGGCTCGCAATACGTGGGCGATGTATGAGTTGAACAGCAAGACCGGCCAGGTGCTCACCCGCATCGGCGGCAGGAACTCAGACGTCAAACTCGCTCCCGGCGCGGCCACGGCGTTCCAGCACGACGCCACGGCGCTCTCCAACAACACGATCAGCGTGTTCGACAACGGCGCCGTGCCGAGGGTCCATCCGCAGTCACGCGGGGTCGTGGTCGCGATCAACCCGCGGGCCAACACGGACACGGTGGTCGCCGAGTACGAGCACCCCAGCGCGCTCTCCTCCTCCAGCCAGGGCAACGTGCAGACGCTCGCGAACGGAGACGTGTTCATCGGCTGGGGCGCAGAGCCGTTCTTCTCGCAGTTCAGCGCCGGCGGGCAGCTGCTCTACGACGCGCACATGCGCGGCAGCTATGAGTCCTACCGGGCCTATCGCTTCCCCTGGAGCGGCACACCGGCCGGATCGCCGTCGATCGCGGCCCTCGCCCACGGAGCGGGCGGTCCGGTGACGGTGTACGCGAGCTGGAACGGCGACACGCAGACGGCCGGCTGGCGCGTGCTCGCCGGACCAGCGGCAAGCCAGCTGACCCCGGTTGCCGCGGCGCCGCGCGGCGGTTTTGAGACCGCGATCACAACCCCGGCGGCGGAGCGCTTCGTCGCGGTGCAGGCGCTGAGCGCTTCCGGCGCCGTGCTCGGCACCTCCCGCAGCATCGCCGGCTGAGCCCGTCAGCGTCGGCTGAGCAGCCCCTTCGGCTGAGGACAACACTCGCTGATCGCCGCCCCGCAGGGCGATACCCTTTGCTTTACTCGATGTCAATGGGAGGTCTGTCGGACGTGCCCTCGCGGAATGTCAGGCGCAAGCCGCCGAAGCGGACACAGTCGTCCGCGCCCGAAAACGGAGGCCCGGCGGTGGACGGGGAGACCGCCGAGCGCTACCGGCGGCTGCCCACGGGCACACACGGTCTTGATCCCCGGGAGGTTCAGCGCGACCAGCGCGAACGGCTGCGCACGGCGATGGTCGAGCTGATCGCGCGGCGCGGATACCGGGCGGTGCGCGTCCTCGATGTGACCAAGCTGGCGCGCGTCTCGCGTCCGACCTTCTACAGCCTGTATGCGGACAAGGAAGCTCTGTTCCTCGACGCCTACGACGAGATCTCCGGTCGGGCCGCGAGGGCGGTCGTGGCGGCGTACGAGGCCGAGGGCTCCGAGGGCCAGCACCTGAAGGTGGCGATACGCGCGTTCGCCGCATTGGCCGCGGACGAGCCCGAGGCGATGTCGCTGTTCGTGCTCGGGGCATTCGGCGCCGGCGCGAAGGCGCTCGAGCGTCGCAACCGCACGCTCGAGGCGCTCGAGGATCTGATCCGCAGGAATCGCGATCCCGACTCGAGCGAGCGCCGCGTCGACCTGACGGTGAAGGTCCTTCTCGGCGGCGTACGCGAGGTGACCGCGGCGCGCCTGCGAGGCGGCCATTCAGGCGAACTGCCCGAGCTCGCCGGCGAACTGAGCACCTGGGCGGCCTCCTATCCGCTGACGCTCTCACCCGAGCTGGGCGGATCCCGGCCGGCCGGGCGGCGCCGCTCGGATACCAGCCCCAGCCTGATCTCCGCGCGAGCGAAGCGCGCCGAGGGCCGCCTGCCCAGCGGCCGTCACGCCCTGTCGCGCAAGTACATCATGCAGAACCAGCGCGAGCGGATCGTCGATGCGACCGCCGCCACCGTCGCCGCGAAGGGGCTCGCCGGGCTGACGATCCCCGAGATCGCCCGGCGCGCGAATGTCTCCCACCAGACGTTCTATGAGATCTATCCGAGCAAGCATGACGCGTTCCTCGGCGCGCTGAAGGTCGGCATGCACCAGGCCCTGCGCGTTACCGCCGAGGCCTACGACGCGCACGGCGATGATTGGCCGCGAGCGATGGCGGCCGGCCTGTACACGCTGATCGACTACCTGGCCTCCGAGCCCGCGCACGCGCACCTGAGCCTGGTGGACACGTTCGCCGCGAGCCCCGACGCAATCGAGATCCGTGACCGGGCGCTTGAGGCCTTTGCCGTGTACCTGAGGCGCGGATATGCGCAGGCGCCGAAGAGCCGCAAGGTGCCGGCGATCGCCGCCGAGGCGGTGACCGGGGGCATCTGGCAGGTCTTCCACGACTACATCGACACCGGGCGCATCGAGGAGCTGCCCGGTCTCGCCCCGCAGATCGTCTACCTCGCGCTGCTGCCCTTCCTCGGGCGCAGAGCAGCGGTCAAGGCTGCACGGCGCAGAGAGGGCGCGCTCAGCTGAGCGCCGCTCCGTGCAGCCCGCTGGTCGGGCGCTCGCGTTCATCCCACCAGCCGTTGACGACGCCGAGCGCGCCGCCGATGATGCCCTCCCTGAAGGACTGCGTGTCGTTGACGTGTGGCAGCGGCTCCTGCGGTGTATCGACCCCCAGGAAGTCGCACAGCGGCTCCCATCCTTCGCTGGGGTTCCAGACCAGCAGGCGATCCGCGGGCACCGTCTCCTTGACCTCGTCGTTCCAGCGGTTCATCACCGCGGCCAGGCCGGCATCGCTGTAGGTGTCTCCGGCGAGCACACCGGTGCTGTCGTCCCAGCTCATGCGGAACATCAGCGCGATGAAGCGCTGCCACAGCGGGTCGAGCGCCGCCCGCGCTTCGGAGACGTGGTGAAGGACGGAGTCACCGTGGAACATCCCCCAGACGGTCTCGCGCATGCTGCGCACCCACGCCTCGCTGTCGCGCACGCTCAGCAGGATCTTGGCCTCGGGGTAATGGTCCATCAACTCGCGGTAGTAGCGCGCGGAGGGCCAGTCAACCGTCGAATGAGCATCACCGAAGATCTGCTCCCAGTCGGCCGTTCCCTCGGCGGCGCGTTCCCAGCCCGGCAGACCGCCCTCCAGGTCGGCCAGCAGATCGCGCATGTGGTAGCAGCGGCCGAACCCGAGCTGTTCCAGAGCGATCGTCTGGGTCGTGGTCGCCGTGCGCATGAGACCGGCTCCGATGACTTTCATGTGCCCCCTTCGCAGTTTGAGCGTTCGCCTTTGAGTTTGTACCACCTCAGTACTCAGGCTGCGACCCGCAGATAGGCAAGGACCGCGAGCACGCGCCGGTGGTCATCGTCGCACGCGGGAAGATCGAGCTTGGAGAAGATGTTCGTGATGTGCTTCTCGACCGCGCCGGGCGTCACCACGAGGTTCTCGGCGATCGCCGTGTTCGATCGTCCCTCGGCCATCAGCTCCAGCACGTCGCGCTCGCGCGCGGTCAGGCTCGCCAGCGCACCTGTGGAGCCGTCGCGAGGCACGAGCAGCTGCGTGACGACCTGCCGGTCGAGCACCGTGCCGCCGTCCGCCACTCGCGTAAGCGCATCGAGAAACGCCCTGACGTCGCCGATGCGCTCCTTCAGCAGATAGCCGATTCCCGCGGTGTTCTCACCGATCAGCTCGCTGGCATAGGCGGTCTCGACGTACTGCGAGAGGACGAGCACTCCCAGCGCCGGCTGGCGGCGGCGCGCCTCGATCGCAGCCCGCAGCCCCTCGTCGCTGAAGGTCGGCGGAAGGCGCACATCGACGATCGCCAGATCCGGTTCGTGCCCTGCGATCGCCCTGAGCAGCCCGGGGCCATCCTCGGCCTGCGCGACGACGTCGATTCCGTTCTCGCGCAGCAGCGCCACGAGTCCCTCGCGCAACAGGGCGAGATCCTCGGCGATCACTACCCGCACGGAATGCTGACCTTCACGGTCGTTCCCGCGCTGTGGGCGCTCTCGACGCTGAGCCGCCCGTCGAGCGCCTCCACCCTCGCACGCAGCCCGGCGAGCCCGGAGCCGTCGGGGTCGGCGCCACCGCGGCCATCATCGCCCACGACGACGACGAGTGCCCGGTGTTCATCGGTCATGGACACCCAGCTGTGTCTCGCCTGAGCGTGCTTTGCCGTGTTCGTGAGCGCCTCGGCGACCACGAAATAGGCCGCGCTCTCGACCGCCGGGGGATGCGTGCGACGGGTATCCGTGTGGATCGAGGTGCCGAGCCCGTAGCGCGCGGCCAGCGACTCCACCGCCGCCACCAGGCCGCGGTCGGCGAGCAGCGGCGGAACGATGCCGCGCGCGAGGTCGCGCAGCTCGGCGATCGCATGGTGCGCCTCGTTCTGCGCCTCGCGGATCAGCCGGCGGATCTCGGGCTGGTCATCGACGCGCATCTCCGCCCTTCCCAGCTGGAGCGTCAAAGCGACCAGTCGCGCCTGCGCGCCGTCGTGCAGGTCGCGCTCGATCCGTCGCAGCTCGGCCGCCTGCGCGTCGACCGCCTGGCGGCGCGTGCGGGTCAGCATGTCGATCCGCGCCCTCAGCGCACGGCGCCCGCGCGCCACCAGCACACGATCGTGCAGCGCGACGAGCGAATAGGCGCTGCCGGCGGTGGCCAGTCCCAGGAGCGCCCACGCCGGCCAGAACTCGTGCACGCCCGCCAGCAGCCACGTGAGCAGCCAGGTCAAAAGCAGGATCACGGCGGCGACGCTCACCAGCGCCCACACGCACGCGACGCGACGCACGGGCCCGCGTTCGTGTCGCCAGGCCCAGTTCGCCGTGAAGTCGAGCAGCACGGGCACCGCGAGGCCGAGCCACGCCCACGCGGGCCAGAAGTACCCCTGCCCGCTGAGCGCCCAGATGGCGGTCAGCAGAACCGCGGTCAGGCAGGCGAGCCGGCGAAACAGCGAGCGGGCGTACTCACCGCGCGAGAGCCCCGCCGCGAGCACCGGCATCCAGCGCCTGGGAGCGCCGGCCGGAGCGAAGCTCGTCATATGAGCGCCGTTGCGCATCGTGCGAATCCTCGCACGGCGCCCCCGCCGGCGGTGTCACCCCGTAATGGCCTTCGCGGCCTGGCGGTCGTCGCTGACGCGCTGCACGTCCCACACCAGGCCGGCGCGCTCGAGGCCCGAGATCACGATGCCCGAGAAGTCGATCTCGCGCCGGCCGAGGCCGTGGATGGCGGAGGTGGGAAAGGCATGGTGGTTGTTGTGCCAGGCCTCGCCCATTGACAGTGGAGCGAGCCACAGCAGATTGCGCGAATGATCCTCCGTGCTGAAGCGCCGGCGGCCGAAGAAATGGCACAGCGAGTTGATGCTGTAGGTGACGTGGTGAAGCACGAAGATGCGCGCCACCCCTCCCCACAGCATTCCCTCAAGACCGGCGGCCACCGTGCCTCCGATCAGCACACCGAGGCCAAACGGGATCGCGAGCCCCACCAGCGACCACAGCACGAACGTCCGATCGACGAAGCTGATCACGGGGTCGGCCTCGAGGTCTGGTGCGAAGCGATCGCGTGACGCCCGCTGGGTGTGGTTGAACAGCCAGCCCACGTGCGCGTGGCCGAGGCCGCGCAGGGCTCCCCTCACGCCGCTGCCATGGTCGACGTGAGGGCTGTGCGGATCACCCAGGTGGTCTGAGTAGGCGTGATGCTTGCGATGGTCGGCGACCCAGGAGATGACGGGACCCTCGACTGACATCGTGCCGAGGATCGCGAGCAGCCCGCGCATCCATCCCGAGGTCTTGAAGCTGCGGTGCGTGAGCAGGCGGTGAAAGCCGATCGTCACGCCGAGGCACACCGGGATGTACATGATCAGGAAGATCAGGATGTCGCGCCAGTGGAGCACGCTGTCCCAGGCCAGCCAGCCGACGATAACGAGCAACAGCGGCGGCACCGCGGTGATCACGCCTGTGATCGCGCGGTCGAGGTTCTTCAGGACGGGAACCTTGATCTCGGCCGGGGTCGGCCCAGCGTGCGCTCCCCGCGGTGCCGCGAAGTCTTGGGGGGCCGCGTCCTGCGGCTCAGTCTCCAGGGGCTCTGCGAGCGGCCCCGCGACGGTGCTCATATGTCACAGATGCTGACGCAGCGCGGTCTGAGATTCACTGTGGCCGGCCACCGGCAGCGGGCGGCTCTCCCCCCGGGAAGATGGGGGGATAACCGGAGAGAGCCCGTGGCTCTGCCGCCGCACGCCTTCAGCCGGCCCGCACGTCAAGCACGACCTTGCCGGTCGCACGGCGCTCGTCGATCGCCTCGAGCGCAGCGCCGGCCTGCTCCAGAGGGAAGCGCTCACCGACGATCGGGCGGATCGCGCCCTCATCGACCATGCGGTTCACGGCGGCGCCGATCTCGCGATTGAGATCGGGCTTGCCCATCACGTAGGCGCCCCATCCGGCGCCGATGACCTCGGTGTTCTTGAGCAGCAGCCGGTTGACCTTGACCTCGGGAATCGCCCCACCGGTGAAGCCCACGACGACCAGCCTGCCGCCCTCGCGCAGCGAGCGCAGGCTGTCGGTGAAGCGGTCGCCGCCGACCGGGTCGAGGACCAGGTCAACGCCGCCATCGGAGAGTGCTTTGACCTCGTCCTTCCACGACTCCCCAAGGCGGACGACCTCATCGGCGCCGGCCTGTTCTGCGACTCGCTGCTTGGTCTCATCAGAGACGACCGCGATCGTGCGGGCCCCGACTCCCTTGGCGACCTGCAGCGACGCGGTGCCGACGCCGCCGGCCGCACCGTGCACCAGAACCGTCTCGCCCGCCTTCAGGCGGCCGCGCAGCACGAGTGAGAAGTAGGCGGTGTGGTAGTTGAGGATCAGACCCGCGCCGTGCGCGAAGTCGAGCTCGTCCGCCAGCCTGAACGTGAAGAACTCGGGCGCCACGGCCGTCTCGGCGAAGC
>Ga0302325_10016952_pt1 | contig 15418 bp, 12 predicted proteins | sample Palsa_T0_2_FD_201948 | JGI IMG/M metagenome (GOLD analysis project Ga0302325, IMG submission 201948) | Peat permafrost microbial communities from Stordalen Mire near Abisko, Sweden - Palsa_T0_2 | ecosystem: Environmental > Terrestrial > Soil > Palsa > Peat permafrost | place: Sweden: Abisko...
CGTTGCTGTCGGCAACCTTGGAGTCGACCCTGCTCGACGTCGAGGGACTCGGCGACGCGGCCGGCCCCGCGTATGAGATCCTCGACGAACTTGCCGACCGCGCGGAACGTGCTTACGCCGAATTAGTTCACGAGACAGAGGGTTTCGTGGAGTACTTTCTGCAGTCCACCCCGGTCAGCGAGATCGGGTCGCTGAACGTCGGCAGTAGGCCCACGTCGCGCAAACCGACGGCGGCGATCTCCGACCTGCGCGCGATTCCCTGGGTGATGGCTTGGAGCCAGTCGCGGGTGATGCTGCCGGGTTGGTATGGAACCGGCTCGGCTGTCGAGGGCTGGATCGCCGGCGGCGAAGGACGCATCGAGGTATTGCAGGACCTCTATCAGCGGTGGCCGTTTTTCCAGACCGTGCTGTCGAACATGGCACAGGTGCTCGCGAAAACCGATCTGGGCCTGGCGGCCCGCTACGCCGAGTTGGTCGAAGACGAATCCTTACGGCGGCGGGTGTTCGACAAGATCGCCGCCGAGCATCACCGAAGCATCAACGCACACAAGCTGATCACCGGCCAGGACAACCTGCTCGCCGACAACCCGGCACTGGCCCGCTCGGTGTTCAATCGGTTTCCGTATCTGGAACCCCTGAACCATCTGCAGGTGGAGTTGTTGCGCCGCTACCGTTCCGGCGATGACGACGAGCTGGTGCAGCGCGGAATCCTGCTGACGATGAACGGGCTGGCCAGCGCGCTGCGCAACAGTGGCTAGTGTCCTGAGTCATTAATTCGGGTGCAGTAGTTGCCGATGCTGGCCAGGATTTGGTCGGCGGTCTTGGTCCAGACGTAGGGGCGGGGGTTGTCGTTCCAGGTTTGGATCCAGGTACGGATGTCCGTGTTCAGTTGGCGCACTGAGGTGTGGGTGCCGCGGCGCAGTTTCTTGGTGGTCAACTCCGCGAACCAGCGCTCCACGAGATTGAGCCATGAGGAACTCGTCGGGGTGAAGTGCATAACGAACCTGGGATGCGCTGTGAGCCAACGCTTCACCGCAGGAGTCTTGTGCGTCGAGGCATTGTCTAGCACGAGGTGAACATCGAGGTCGGTGGGGACTTCTGTGTCGATCTTTTTGAGGAAGGCCAAAAACTCTTGGGCGCGGTGACGCGCGTGCAACGAGCCGATCACCTGACCAGAGGCCAGATCCAACGCGGCGTACAAACTCGAGGTGCCGTGTCGAACGTAATCGTGGCTGGCCCGCGCGGGCGTGCCGGGCAGCATCGGGAACACCGGCGCAGTGCGGTTGAGCGCTTGGATCTGGGTCTTCTCATCGACACAGAGCACCAGTGCCCGCTCCGGCGGATCCAGATAGAGCCCGACCACGTCACGGACCTTCTCGACGAACAGCGGATCCTTGGACAGTTTCCACGAATCCTGTTTGTGCGGAGCCAATCCGAACGCCCGCCATACCCGCGAGACCATCGACTGACTCAACCCGAGATGCTCAGCCATCGACCGTGTCGACCAATGCGTGGCATCGCGCGGAGCGCTCTCCAGCGTCTGGGTGATCAGCGCCTTGATCTGCTCGTCACCCACCACTCGAGGCCGGCCGGGTCGAGGTTCATCGAGCAGGCCGTCACAGCGAAGCTCCACGAACCGGTTCCGCCACCGCTTCACCGTGTTGCGCGAGATGTTCATCCGAACGGCCATATCGGTATTGGACTCACCATCGGCAGCCGCCAACACGATTCGCGACCTCAAAGCCAACCCAGCCGCACTGGTCCGACGCCGCGCCCACCCCTCCAACTCGACACGTTCAGCATCGGTCAACACGATCACGGCAGCATGCGGACTGGGCACAACCCAGTCTACCAACTGAGCCGCAATTAATGACTCAGGACACTAGGGGGTCCGTGTCAAGACGCTCTGGATGGCCGGTGCCATGAGCCTGACCAGCGTCTCGACATCCGCATTCGCCAGGATGGGAACTCCGACGAGTCGTCGTCCGACGACCAGTCCGATGAGCATCGACGACGCCAGCCCCGCGCGAAGCGTCGCATCGGGGTTGTCGACCGATCCGGTGCCCATGCCCTCGAGCAGCCGGGCCTGAATGAACTCCCGCAGCTGCGCGGCCGCCTGCTCGTTGGCGATTGCGCCTCGCAGCATCGCCATCAGCGGCTCCGAATCCTCCGGAACTCCTTCCCACACCTCGAGATAAGCGCGGACCACTCGTTCGCCCAGGTGTTCGTCGGGGCCGTCGAACACAGTGCTGAAGCTCGCCAATGACTTTGGTGAGATCGACATGACCGCGGCGAACAACTCTTCCTTCGACGTGAAGAACTGCATCACCAGCGACGGATTGACCCCGGCGTCGGCCGCGACCCGCCTGATCGTCGTCGCGGCGAAACCGTCGGAGGCGAATCGTGTCCGGGCCGCATCAAGGATGGCCTGTCGTGTCGTGCTGGTACCAGGCCGTCGCCCGCGGCGCACCTCAACCGGCGGCCTGCTCTTAGCAGTCACCGCCTGAACTTACCGTTCAAACAGAAATATAAACAAGTGTTGATTTAATTCAATTTCGAGTCTACGGTCGGGGAGGAGCACGGAACCAAGAGGGATAGGAAAAGCAATGACCCAGGTTGAGAAAGTGTTCATGCCGTCCCGCCCCTTGGAGCCAGGTGATAGATACGGGGTGCTGAGCGGGTTCGATCCGGGCACGCGGACGCTACCGGCGGGCTTTCGCCTCGCGCCTGCATTCAAGGCTTTGCCGGTCGACATCGTGCTCGACAAGGACGTGAGTGTCACCATGCGTGACGGTGTGACAACCTATGTCGATATCTTGCGGCCGGCGGGCGCCGAGAAGGTGCCGGTCATTGTGGCGTGGAGCCCGTACGGCAAGGGTGAGGGAAGTGCCCCGGCCGCGATGGGGGTGTTTGGGCTGGTAGGTCTCGACAACGGGATCGTGTCGGGCCTGCATAAGTTCGAGGGGCCCGACCCGGCGTATTGGTGCGCCCGGGGTTATGCGATCTGCAACCCGGATGTCAGAGGCGTCTCAGATTCGCAGGGCGACAGCGTTTTATGGGATCGCCAAGAGGGCGAGGACTGCCACGATTTGATCGAGTGGCTGGCCGCACAGGACTGGTGTACAGGCAAGGTCGCGATGAGCGGGACCTCCTATCTCGCAGTCGCGCAATGGTTCGCTGCCGCCGAACAGCCCCCACACCTCACCGCGATCAATCCGTGGGAGGGCGTCAGCGACGTCTACCGCGATCTGGTGATGCGCGGCGGCATGCCCGACACCGGATTCGCCCGACAGCTCCAAGACAACAGCTACTGGGGCAAGAGCCGCAAGGAGGACATCCTCGCCGAGGCAAAGCGCTACCCGCTCATGAACGGCTTGTGGCGAAACAAGATCCCGCGCTTCGACCGGATCAACGTGCCGGCGTACGTCGTGGCCAGCTATTCCAATTCGTTGCACACGGCGGGCACGTTCCGTGCTTGGCGACGGATGGGTTCGGAAAAGAAGTGGCTGCGCATTCACAACAGTCAGGAGTGGCCCGACTACTACGACGAGGCGAACAGGGAAGATCTGCGCCGGTTCTTCGATCACTTCCTGAAAGGCGAGGAGAACGGTTGGGAGCAGACCCCGCGCGTCCGGTATTCCCTTCTTGACCTTGAAGGCGGAGATCAAGTCAATCTGCCCGCGGACCAGTTCCCCCCGCACGGCGTCACCTACACGAAGTACTACCTCGACGGCCGCTCGCGCACGCTGCGCACGGAGGCGCCCCCGGAGGAGGTGACGACGGCCTACGACGCGGAAACCAATCCGGGCCTGGTCTCGTTCATCGCCCGCTTCGACGAGGAGACCACGATGGTCGGTCACCCCAAGGCGCGGCTGTGGGTCGAAGCGCAGGGCGCCGACGACATGGACCTGTTCGTCTTCGTTCAGAAGTTGAATGTGGAAGGTACGCCTCTGCAGGAGTTCACCGTGCCCAACCACGGCGCGATGATCCACGACGTCACCGAGCGGGGGGCATCAATCCTGCGGTACAAGGGCTCCACCGGCCGTCTGCGCGTATCGATGCGACACCTGGACGAGACACTCTCGACAGACGAAGTCCCTGTCCACAGCTTCGACCGGGTTGAGAAACTCACGCCCGGCGCGGTCGTCGAGGTCGAAATCGACCTATTGCCAGTCGGTCTGGTGTTCCATCCTGGCGAGCAGCTTCGGTTGGTCATCAGCGCGCAGAATTTGTTTGGCCCATGGATGCCGGCGCTGCGCGAATACGTGCCACGCAACAAGGGACATCACGTCATTCACACCGGCGGGAATCGCCCGTCGTGTCTGCAACTTCCCGTCCAGGGCTCGTCGAGCGAGCCGGCGTTACGGGTCTAGACCGTTGCCTATCTTGCTGTGCAGATTTGAGTTACGAGGGTAGTAAATCTGCGAGATCTCCGTGGCTCCCAGACGTCGCGGTCGTCGTAGTTCCAGGCATAGGTGGGGTTGCCGTTCTCGATGAAGTCGCGGAGGTGCGGCTCGTCCAGGTCAGTGGCGGCGAATTCGTAAAGTGACTGGGCTCGCGGTAGCAGGATGCCGTAGTCGATGAGTCGCCCGGCGAAGTTCTCGGCATCAAGGATCTCGGTGATTGACTGTCCCGCAATCGGATAGGTATCGGGGAGGATATTGCGCAGGGAGAGGTAGATATCGACGCCGCGCGAGCGTGGATCGGCGAGGATGCGCCCGATGGGCCAGAAGACGGGACCCAAGGCTGACCGAGGATTCATCAGAATGCTGTGTATAAAGAGGACCCGGGCGAGCGTGACGTCCATGAAAAACTTTTCGACAGGAAGTTCGGATTCGCTCAGGTCGCGGTACTCGATGTAGCCGGACGCAATGCTGGTGTTGTGTGCTCGATACCAGGACTGCGGCGTGGGCGTACTGAGGAACTCCATCCAGCGAGTGATCGCCGGCCGGCTAGCTGTTCCGGGTGCGCCCGCTGCGAGATGGTGCGCCTCCCACGAATCGCACAACAAACGAGCGTTGATTGATCGCCACCAACCGCTGCCGGGCCGTGGCCCAGATGTGGGCGAGAGGGCTCCTCGGCGCACCTGCCACTGCATGAAGGACAGCTCGGCGCGCCGGTAACTTCGGACGGACACACGGTGTGGTCGATCGTCGTAGAACGCGGAGGCCAAGTTGAGTCGTCGAGCGGGATCGTCTTGAACGTCCTCGACCATCCGCAGGGCTAATTCAGCGGCCTGATTCGTCACTGTGGTGCAGGTCGTAGCTGGCTCACCAGCCGCGCAGTTTGTTCTCCCATCCTGTGACACTAAGGCAAGCGAGGGGTCGTACCGTTTATCAGGCCATTAGCTGCTTGCCCGACCTGATATCGCATGCGACATCGTTTCCCAAACGATGTGTGTCCTTGCTTGCCGGTACAGACGTGGCAGGTGTGACCAGTGGCTTACGCGCCGACATAGCTGAGCCGGCAGCGGCCGTCCGCCCTTGCAACGCCGCCGATCTGAGCCGGAACGGGCCGCGGGTGCGACGTCCACTGGGGCGTCACCTGGTAGCGGCCGAACAAGTGCGTCATCGCGGCAGTCATGGCGGATAGCGAGAACGGCTGCGCCGGACACGAATGCCGGCCGTGGCCGAACGCCGTCACCAACATCGTTGAGGGAAGCGACTTCTCGTCGGTCAACCGGTGCCGCGTCCATCGGTCCGGATCCCAGAGTTCCAGTCCCGGAGCGGCAGAGGTATTGAGCAACGGCAGCAGGGTGGCGATCGTCCAGCCCGGCGGGACCTCATAGCTCATCTCGCCGGTGTCCAGGACAACCGGAGACAGCACCGCGCGGGACATGATCGAGCGCTGCGCCAGCCGCGTCGACTCCAGCGCGCAGCGCTGCGCCAAGTCGGCATCGCCGGCGACGACCCGCGACACATGCTCGGGGTGCTCGACGAGGTCGACCAACGCCCACCCGAGCGCCGCGGCCAGGTTAGACATCGAGGCGATGTGGATCAGCGCGACGTCGAGCGCGATACCGCGCACGCGGTTGCCCTCCGCTTCTCCGCACCAGGCGTCGACGATCCGGCTGAACAGCGCCTGATCCTGGGCGGTGTCCGCATCGTGGTGGCGTACGGCGGCAGCGACGATCTCGGCGATCTCGTCGAGGGCCGCCCGCTCAGCGCGCTTGGCCGACGCCGCGACGGCCGCCATCGCATCGGGATGTACGAATGCTTCCGAACCGTCCAGGATGTCGAACGCCCGCACGAGATGCTCGAAAGCTTCGCCGCGCGCTGACCCGGGTCCCGCCCATGAGGCGAGTCCCATCCGATGGGCAAGTCGGCGGGTGAGGTCGAAGACGTCGACCGAGCCCGCCGATCCCAGTTCAGCCGTCGTTTGCTGCAGCGCCCATTCCAGGTTGGACAGATATTCGGCGACGTCGTCGCGGCGGAACAGCGTGCTCGGCAGGATGCGCCGGCCGTCGAAGATGTCGTCGGGGAGCTTGCGGCGCAGCATCAGGAAATCGGCGACCCCTTTGCTGGCCTTCTCCTCGGCCAGCCCGTAGAACGACTCGACGCCTGTCGGGGAGAACGTGAACAGGTAGTGATCCCGGCCGCTGTGCACCACGAAGGTGTCACCGCATTCGGCGCGTGCAGCGGCGATCGCAGCGACCGCATCGGAAACCGGGACGTCCCACGGCAGGCCGGTCCCCGCCGCGCAAGGCGCAGCAGAAGCCGGGCAGGACTCCGGCACGTCTTAGCGCGCCGTCCGATTCCGTAGCGAATTAAACGCGTTACGCAGTGCGTGTTCGGTGATCGACAGCGGCGACATCACCGTTTCGCCCACACTCACCACATAGTCGATGCGCTCGACGATGGCCTCGACCGGCGCGACGAGCGTGGCCAACCGGCCCATCAGGTCGTCAATCCTGCCCAAGGTGGCCTCGAAGTGATCCAGGCCGCCGTTGAGGCGGTCGACCGCGTTGTTCAAATGCGTGAGCGAGTTGTTGAGGTCGGTCAGGGTGTCGCCGAGGCCGCCGAGCACATCTTCGAGTTGGTTCACGGTGACGTCGGCGTTCAACGCTGCCTGGGTGAGCGCCTTGATCCGCTGCCGAGGCCGGCCGCCACCGCTTCTGTCTGCCATGCCGCTCATTATGACGGTCCCGGGAACCCGCGGAACCGATTCCGCATCTGATCGGATATGCGACCCAGATCCGATGATCGCTACTGCGCTGCGGTGACGGGCCGCGCGGCACCGCCCGATGTCATCCAGCGACTACAGGACTACGCCCGCGGCTATGCCGATCGACACGCCGAGCGGCGGCCTTAGTCGGCGGGAAGCTTGCCCGCTGCTTGGCTGTCGAGGAACCAGACGGTGTGCTCGCGACCCACCGCGCCGGCCGCCGGCACCGATATCGGGTTGGCGCCGCCGATCGCGGCGGCGACCGCATCGGCTTTCTCCGCACCCGACACCAGCAGCCAGACTTCGCGAGACAGCTGGATTGCCGGCAGTGTCAGGGTGATTCGTCGCGGCGGAGGCTTCGGCGAATCCTCGACGCCGACGACCAACCGGGTTGTCTCGTGGATGGCGGGAGTGTCCGGAAACAGCGAGTTGATGTGACCTTCGGGCCCCACGCCGAGCAGATGGACGTCGAAATTCGGTGCGGGATCACCTGGCTCGGCATTCGCGGCCAGGAGTTGCTCGTAGGCCAGCGCGGCGGCGGCCAAGTCGCTGCCGAACTCGCCGTCGGCGGCCGGCATGGCGTGCACATTGCGGGCCGGGATGTCGACGTGGTCCAGCAATGCCTCACGGGCCTGTTTGTCGTTGCGTTCGCCGTCATCTTCGGTGACGTATCTCTCGTCGCCCCAGAACACATGTACCTCGGCCCAGTCGATTCGCCCTGCCTGTGCCGCAAGATAACTCATGAGCCGGTTGCCGTTGCCGCCACCGGTCAGCACGACCAGCGCTCGTCCGCGCGCCGCGACGGCGGCGTCGATAACGCCGATCAGTCGCTCACCCGCCGCGGTGACCAGGCCGTCGCTGTCATCGAATGTCTCGACAATGGTGCTCATGCGTACTCCACCCGGTCGATGCCCTCCAGCGCTGAAAAGTAGATCGCGTCCGCGTCCAGTCGGCGCAGATCCTCGGCTAGACACTCCCGGGTTTCCCTGCGCGGCAACGGAACAAGCGCGTCCGGCTTAGCGGTGCGGCTCAACGTGGCGGTCAGCCCCTCCTGCGGTCTGCTCAGCGTCAGGGTCTCGCTGTCGCGCTCCAGTTCGACTTTGAGCTCGCCGACTGCGCGCCGCACGGGTCCTTCGATCCGGTTCGCCAGCCAGCCCGCGAGGACGTCCAGCGCGGGCTCGGACTTCAGCCCTGACACCAGCGCCGACGTGATCGGCTCGTGTGGTGGCTGGTCGATCGCCGAGGCGAGCAGTGCCCGCCAATAAGTGATGCGGCTCCACGCGAGGTCGGTGTCACCCGGGGTGTATCCAGGCAGTCTGCTTTTGATCGCAGACAGCGGGTCGGGTCCGTTGGTTGCGTCCGTGATGCGCCGGATTGCCAATTGGCCTAACGGATCCTGAGCCGGTACGGCTGGGGCCACATCCGGCCACCACACCACCACAGGGATGTCGGGCAGCAGGAACGGTACGACGACGCTGCTCTCATGTCCGGCGAGCGGACCCGATAGATGCAGCACCACCACCTCACCGGCGCCGCTGTCAGCGCCGACTCGCAGCTGTGCATCGAGGCGCGCCTCAGCGGCATCCGCGTCCCCGGTCATCACCACGATCACCCTGCTGGGGTGCTCGTGACCAGCGGCGATGGCGGCTTCGATGGACTCCTCGAGTAGCGCGTCGCTGTCGGGTGCGATGACCAGCGTCAGCACCCGGCCGAGGTTCACCGCGCCGACCTTCTCACGCAGCTCGTTCAGCTTCTTGTTGATCGCGGTGGTGCTGGTTTCCAACAGTTCGACAATCATGGCCGCCGCCATTCCCGCCCGGTCCGGCGAAGCATCTCGAAAGCTGACGCCGGGCCCCAGGCGCCTGCCTCGTACGGATCGGGCTTACCGTGCTCGGCCCAGTAATCGAGCGCGGGATCCAATATCTCCCAGGCTAGTTCGACTTCCTCGTTGACCGGGAACAGCGACGGCTCACCAAGCAGCATGTCGAGGATCAGCCGTTCGTAAGCCTCGGGGGATTCCTCGGCGAACGCGGAACCATAGGAGAAGTCCATATTGACGTCACGGACCTCCATCGCGCTGTCCGGGACCTTCGACCCGAACCGCAAGGTGATCCCTTCGTCCGGCTGCACCCGGATGACCAGGGCGTTGGCGCCCAGCTCGTCGGTCATGGTGGCGTCGAATGGCAGGTGCGGCGCGCGTTTGAAGACCAGAGCGATCTCGGTTACCCTGCGGCCCAACCGCTTTCCAGTGCGAAGGTAGAACGGCACGCCGGCCCAGCGCCGGGTGTCGACCTCGAGAGTGATGGCGGCGAAGGTCTCGGTGGTGGAGTCTTTCGAGAAGCCCTCCTCGTCGAGCAGCCCGACCACTTTTTCCCCGCCCTGCCAACCGGCCGCGTACTGGCCGTGGCTGCTGGTTGTATCGAGTGGCTGCGCGAGCTTGGTCGCCGAGAGCACCTTGATCTTCTCGGTCTGCAGCTCCGAGGGATTGAAACTCACCGGCTCTTCCATGGCTGTCAACGCCAGCAACTGCATCAGGTGGTTTTGGATCACGTCGCGGGCCGCGCCGATACCGTCGTAATACCCTCCGCGCCCACCCAGTCCGATGTCTTCGGCCATCGTGATCTGCACATGATCGACGTAGTGGGCGTTCCAGATCGGGTCGAACAACTGATTGGCGAACCGTAGCGCCATGATGTTCTGTACCGTCTCCTTGCCCAGGTAGTGGTCGATGCGGAAGACCGATTCTTCGGGAAAGACCCCGTTGACCACATGGTTGAGCTCGCGTGCGCTGGACAAGTCGTGGCCGAACGGCTTTTCGATGACAACCCGGCGCCAACTGTCCTCCTGCGGGTTGGCCAAGCCGACAGCGTGCAACTGCTCGCAGACCGAGGGGAAGCTCTTCGGCGGGATCGCCAGGTAGAAGGCGTGATTGCCGGCGGTCCCGCGGTCTGCGTCGAGCTTCTCCAGCGTCTCGGCCAGCCGCGTGAACGCGTCGATGTCGTCGAATGCGCCTTGTACGAATCGGCAACCCTCGGTCAGCCGGTCCCAGATCGCCTGTCGAAACGGTGTGCGCGAGTGCGCTTTGACGTCCTCGTAGACCGTCTTGGCGAAGGCTTCGTCGTCCCAGTCGCGGCGGCCGAAGCCGACCAGGGCGAAATTGGGTGGCAGCAGTCCGCGGTTGGCCAGGTCATAGATGGCCGGCACCACCTTCTTGCGGGCCAAATCGCCGGTCACGCCGAAAATCACCACGGCACACGGCCCGGCGATTCTGGGGAGGCGCTTATCGCGCTTGTCCCGCAACGGATTTTGCCATTGCCCGGTTGTGGGCCGGGCGACGGCTGGGCTCATTTGGTGGCGCTGTCCAACTGCGCCTGAGTCGCGTCGAGAAGCTCCTTCCAGGATGCTTCGAATTTCTCCACGCCTTCGCTCTCGAGCACAAGGAACACGTCGGTCAGGTCAATCCCGATCGCCGTCAATTTGTCAAAGACTTCCTGAGCGCTCGAAGCGGTGCCGGTAACCGTATCGCCGGTGACCACACCGTGGTCGGCAACCGCGTCAATTGTCTTCTCCGGCATGGTGTTCACGGTGTTCGGGGCGACCAGATCGGTGACGTAGAGCGTGTCGGAGTAGTCGGGGTTCTTCACGCCGGTCGACGCCCACAGCGGCCGCTGCACCCGCGCCCCGTCAGCCTCGAGCGGCCCGAAGCGGTCGCCGCCGACAAAGACTTCCTGGTAGGCCGCGTAGGCGAGCCGGGCGTTGGCGACGCCGGCCTCGCCACGCAGCGCCAGCGCTTCGGCCGAGCCGATCTTCTCCAGTCGCTTGTCGATCTCGGTATCCACCCGGGAGACGAAAAACGATGCCACTGAGTGGATCTTGGAGAGGTCGTGTCCGGCGGCCTTGGCCGCTTCCAGCCCGGCCAGGTAGGCGTCCATCACCTCGCGGTGACGCTCCACCGAGAAGATCAGCGTGACGTTGACCGAGATCCCTTCCGCCAGTGTCGCGGTGATGGCGGGCAGCCCGGCCTTGGTGGCCGGGATCTTGATGAGCACGTTGGGCCGGTCGACGATCTTCCACAGCTCAATGGCCTGCTGGGTCGTCTTCTCGGTCTCATGCGCCAACCGCGGGTCGACCTCGATCGACACCCGCCCGTCGACCCCACCGGATGCCTCCCACTGAGGCCTCAACACGTCGGCCGCGTTGCGGACATCGTCGGTCGTCACTGTGCGGATGGTCGCGTCCACGTCGGCACCGCGCTCGGCAAGCTCGGCAACCTGGGCGTCGTAGGCATCGCCGTGCGACAGCGCGGCCTGGAAGATTGACGGGTTGGTGGTGACGCCGACGATGCTCTTGGTGTCGATCAGCTCCTGCAAGTTGCCGGACTGCAGGCGCTGTCGCGACAAGTCGTCTAGCCACACGGATACGCCCGCGGCGCTGAGCGCGGCGAGGTTGGGATTCTGAGTCATCGAACTTCCCTCTTTCAGTTGTCTATTGTTCGTTCGGCGGCGTCGACGACGGCTTCCGGGGTGAACCCGAATTCGCGGAACAACGTCTTTGCATCCGCGGATTGCCCGTAGTGCTCGATCGAAACGATCTCTCCGGTGTCGCCGACCAGCTTGTGCCAACTCTGCGCGATGCCGGCCTCGACGGCGACGCGTGCCGACACCGACGGCGGCAGCACGCCGTCGCGGTAGTCCTCTGGCTGCGACTCGAACCATTCCACGCACGGCATCGAAACGACCCGCGCGACGATGTCCTTGTCCGCCAACAACTTCTGCGCCTCGACGGCCAGCTGTACCTCCGAGCCGGTGGCGATCAATATGACGTCGGGCTCTGAGCCGCCGCCTTCGCCCAGGATGTAGCCGCCTCTGGCCACACCGTCGACGCTGGTTCCCTCGAGCACCGGCACGCCCTGACGGGTCAAAATCAGACCAACCGGGCCGCTGCCGTTGCCGCGAGCCAGGATTGTGCGCCAGGCATACGCCGTCTCGTTGGCGTCCGCCGGGCGCACCACCGACAGGTGTGGGATGGCGCGCAGTGCGGCCAGGTGCTCGATGGGCTGATGGGTCGGGCCGTCTTCACCCAGCCCGATCGAGTCATGCGTCCACACGTAGATGGTGTCGATATCCATCAGTGAGGCCAGCCGCACCGCCGGTCGCATGTAATCGGAGAACTGCAGGAAGGTGGCACCGTAGGCGCGGGTCGGGCCGTGCAGCACAATGCCGGACAAGATCGAGCCCATCGCGTGCTCGCGAATGCCGAAGTGCAGCGTGCGGCCATACCAGTGCGCGGTGTACTCCTTGGTCGATATCGACGGCGGCCCAAAAGAATCGGCACCCTTGATGGTGGTGTTGTTGCTGCCGGCCAAGTCGGCCGAACCGCCCCACAGCTCGGGTAGCTTTGGTCCGACCGCATTCAGCACCTCACCCGAGGCCGCGCGGGTGGCCAGCGCCTTGGATCCCGGTTCCCAATGCGGGACGTCGGAGTCCCAGCCGTCGGGCAACTCCTGGGCGGTCAGGCGGTCCAGCAGAGCTTTGCGTTCGGGTTCGCGCTGCGCCCACGCCGCAAAATCGGTGTCCCACTTTTCGTGGGCTTCCTTGCCCCGCTTCACCAGATCCCGGGTATGGGCGATCACCTCGTCGCGCACCTCGAACTTCTTGTCCGGGTCGAATCCGAGGATCTTCTTGATCGCCGCGATCTCTTCGTCGCCGAGTGCCGAGCCGTGCGCCTTGCCGGTGTTCATCTTGGTCGGCGCCGGGTAGCCGATGATCGTCCGCAACGAGATGAACGACGGCTTGTCGGTGACCGCCTTGGCCTTCGCGATGGCCTCTTCGATAGCGACGACGTTCTCGCCGCCCTCGACGCGCTGCACGTGCCAGCCGTACGCCTCATAGCGGGCGGCGGTGTCCTCGCTCAACGCGATGTTGGTGTCGTCCTCGATCGAGATTTCATTGTGGTCGTAGAACACGATGAGGTTGCCCAACTGCTGCACGCCCGCCAACGACGACGCCTCCGAGGTGACCCCTTCTTCGATGTCGCCGTCGGAGGCGATCACGTAGATGTGGTGGTCGAACGGGCTGGTCCCCTCGGCGGCGTCCGGATCGAACAGGCCTCGCTCGTAGCGGGCCGCCATCGCGAAGCCGACGGCCGATGCCAGGCCCTGGCCGAGGGGACCGGTGGTGATCTCCACGCCCTTGGTGTGCCGGAACTCTGGATGCCCGGGAGTCTTGGAGCCCCAGGTGCGCAGCGATTCGATGTCGGACAGCTCCAGGCCGAAGCCGCCGAGATACAGCTGGATGTAGAGGGTCAGGCTGCTGTGCCCGCAGGACAGCACGAAGCGGTCGCGGCCCAGCCAGTGCGTGTCACTGGGGTCGTGCCGCATCGTCCGTTGAAACAGCGTGTAGGCAAGCGGGGCAAGGCTCATCGCCGTCCCGGGATGGCCGTTCCCGACTTTCTGGACCGCGTCGGCGGCCAGTACGCGGACGGTGTCGACCGCGACCGAATCAAGCTCGGTCCAGTCGTCAGGGTGGTGCGGTTGCGTCAGCGTCGAGACGTCTTCGAGTGTGGTCACGTAGTGAAGTCCTCGGGTCGGCAGCTTGATCCCTTTCCACCCTAATGCCGGAACGTTGCGGGCGTGTCAAAGCTTGTTTCTCCTCCCGACAATTCAAGTGCCGTCAACTGTGTGTTGTGCCGTCGGCGCCCGTCGATTGGCTGCGAATAGCCCCTGCGGTGCATGCTGGGCAAGTCGTCCGGTCTACCATCGTGTGTAGTAGAAGCTGCGCGCTGCTGCGACCCGAGGAGTTATTGCGTGAGCGTTCGCGGGCGCGCGGCGCCGATCCGAGTCCGTGAGACGGTGCTCGCGTATCTGGCGCTGACCAAGCCGCGGGTGATCGAGCTGCTGCTGGTCACCGCGATTCCGGCGATGTTGCTGGCCCACCGCGGCACCGTGAACCCGCTGCTGATCCTCGACACGTTGATCGGCGGGATGCTGGCCGCCGGGGGCGCCAACACGCTGAACTGCGTCGCAGACGCCGACATCGACAAGCTGATGAAACGCACCGCCCGGCGTCCACTGGCGCGGGCGGCAGTGCCGACCGGTAACGCCCTGGTGTTCGGGCTGGCGTTGAGTGTTGCTTCCTTCTGCTGGCTGTGGCGGACGACCAACCTGCTGTCCGGTCTGCTTGCCGTGGGCACGATCGCGTTCTACGTGTTCGTCTACACCCTGTTGCTCAAGCGCCGCACCTCGCAGAACGTGGTGTGGGGCGGCGCGGCCGGCTGCATGCCGGTGATGATCGCCTGGTCGGCTGTCACCGGCACGATCGGGTGGCAGGCCCTGGTCATGTTCGCGATCATCTTCTTCTGGACGCCGCCGCACACCTGGGCGCTGGCGATGCGTTACAAAGAGGACTACAAAGCAGCCGGGGTGCCGATGCTGCCTGTCGTCGCGACCGAGCGCCAGGTCACCACGCAGATCCTGGTCTACACCTGGCTCACCGTGGCCGCGACGCTGGCGTTGGCGCTCGCGACCGGATGGCTGTACACCGCGGTGGCTGCGGTGGCCGGCGTGTGGTTCCTGGCGATGGCGCATCAGCTCTACGCGGGGGTGCGTCGCGGTGAGCCCGTCAAGCCGCTGCGGTTGTTCTTGCAGTCCAACAACTATCTTGCGGCGGTGTTCTGCGCCCTGGCGCTCGATTCGGCGCTGGCGTTGCCGACCCTGTTGAGGATCTGAGCGGCAGCACAAGGCCCTGACCGGCCAATACCCCCTACCCGCATCGGGTCTTGTAGTACGACACAGCGTCGTATTGACTGCCGTCGTGATGTCAGCGATCGGTCAGGGCCGCGGGTGACGGCACCGGTCTGGATGGCGTCTCCGCCCGAGGTGCATTCGGTGTTGCTGAGCAGCGGCCCGGGGCCAGGGTCCCTGCTGGCCGCGGCGAACGCGTGGACGACGCTGAGCAACGAATACGCGTCGGTCGCCGATGAGCTCAGCTACGTATTGGCAGCGGTGCAGGCAGGAGCATGGCAGGGCCCGAGCTCCGAGCGCTACTTGGCCGCCCATGTGCCCTATTTGGCGTGGCTGGCGCAGGCCAGCGCCAAGAGCGCCGCTGAGGCCGTGCAGCACGAGACTGCGGCCACCGCCTATACAGCGGCGGTGGCGGCGATGCCGACGATGCCTGAGTTGGTCACCAACCACATGGTGCATGGCGTGTTGCTGGCGACGAATTTCTTTGGGCTCAACACGATTCCGATCGCGCTC
>Ga0302325_10016954_pt1 | contig 15417 bp, 12 predicted proteins | sample Palsa_T0_2_FD_201948 | JGI IMG/M metagenome (GOLD analysis project Ga0302325, IMG submission 201948) | Peat permafrost microbial communities from Stordalen Mire near Abisko, Sweden - Palsa_T0_2 | ecosystem: Environmental > Terrestrial > Soil > Palsa > Peat permafrost | place: Sweden: Abisko...
GCAACCGCATGGGCACGGCTTGTCGGTCATCGTCACCGCGTCGACGAGGTCGTAGCGGATCAGCGGCTGCGCCAGGTTGAACAGGTTGGTCAACAACAGCCGATCCGCTGGTTGCCCGTACGGTACGACGTTGCCATCAGCGTCCGCCGGCTCGAGAATCACCAGATCGTCGGCGACGTGCATGCCTTCTCCGACGCCGCAGGGAAACGCGTAGGTTCCCTCGGAGCAGCCCCAGAACTCCGACGCCTCGATACCCCATGCGGACCGGACTGCCTCTCGCACGGGCGGGGTGCACAGCTCTCCGGCGACGCTGACCCACGTCGGTGTGATGGTGAGTCGTCCTTGCATCGCCTCCAATGCCAGCTCCCAGATGAGGCTCGGCCATCCTTGGAGAGCCTGCACTGAAGGACGGACGTTGTTGAGACGGTCGACAATCACGTCCAGGGGGAGCGTGGCATCGAAGCAGTGCGATGTCGGGCCGCCACCTTCGAAGCTGCTGAAGGCGTAAAACGCCCCAGACTCATGGCGGGCGCTGCAACTGAAGCACTGCGCCAACACCGCGCCGGGGTCTTCGCCACGTCGCCCGGTCCACCGGGAGCCCTGCATGACGAAGGTGACGAACGAGTCCCAGCCGTAAACGTGGTAGGCCTCGGTTCCGGCATATCCAGACGTGACGATCGCCCGGTACTCGTCGTCGATGTACCGGTCTCCGTCCAGCGAATCGATGTGTTCTTTGACGCGGCCCCGGGTCAACCCGGGGACGGTGAGAATTCGGTCGAACTCCGTCATCATCTCGGTCTTGGTCAGGATCGGTAGCGACGGGAGGTCGGCTTCGGTGAAATTCGCCAGATCGTGGCCCGCCAGTCGTTCCCGCCAGAACGGCGAGTTCTCTGCGGCGTACACCAGCAACTCCCGGAGGCGCCGTTGGCGTTCTGCGGTGAGACGGTCTGCGCCCCAACGCAACCGGCGCACGCCCTGCATGTACGCATCTTGCAATTCAGCACGCTGACGCCGGACCAGCTGTGCGTATTGTCCGGTCGGCGTCGGAGTGGGGAGCATGGTCTGCATGTGACCTTCTTTCTTACTGTGAGAAGTGAAATCTTGAGCTATTGAAATGCGTGGTCTTTTTGATCCCCAGCGCAGACAAGCCGGCTTCCGTCAGCAGCCGTCGCTCGTCGACCTTGCTGGAAGACGTCAAGGGCAGGTCGGCCACCAAAACGAATCGATCGGGCAGCATCGTCTCCGGCAGCCGCTCGCTGGCGGCCTGGCGGACGGCGAGAGGGGTGAGCTCGCCGGTGGGCACCACGAACGCGACAACCCCCAGATCGCCGTTCAGGTCGAAGGTCGTGCACGCCGCGGATGCGACCCCGTCGGTACCCCCGAGCGCCTCGGTCACCTCGACAAGCGACATCCGCACGCCATGTCGCTTGATGACGCGGTCCGAACGCCCTACATATACGTAGTTGCCCCGGTCATCACGGTGGACGAGGTCACCGGTGCGGTAGAGGGTGGTTCCTTTGACGACGTCGGTCCGTAGCACAGCTGCACTCTGCGCCATGTCGTTCAGGTATCCAGCCATCAGCTGCGGTCCGCCGATGTACAGCTCGCCGACCGTTCCTGGACGATCCACCAGCCGTCCGTGTTCATCAATGACGTGGAACGAGCTCCCGGGATGAGGGTGACCGATCGGCACCGGCCCGGCGTCGAGTAACTCGGGCGTCAGTTCCAGATGCGCGACGGCGATGGTCGTCTCGGTCGGGCCATACCGGTTCACTACCTGCAGTCCGGGACTGGCAGCCCACACCGCCCTGATATCGGCCGTGGACGGCGCTTCGCCGCCCAGGGCCATCACTCGCAGCGGGGTGTCAGCCAACTGCGCCAGACTGCCGCTGATCCGGAGCAACCGGAGGTAGCTAGGAGAGAAGCTGGTCGCCGTGATCCCCTCGCTACCGACAATCGAGAAGAACCTGCGTGGGAACAGGAGGGCTTCCCGGTCGGGGATGACGAGGAGGACGCCGCGTACGAGCGGAGGAAAGATGGCGGAGAAGGACCCGTCAAAGTGCACGGGCGAAACGCATAGGGCTCGGTCGTCTGCGGTGAGTCCTACGGCGTCGGCGCATGCTTCGGCTGCGGTGAAGAAGGCCTCCGGGGAAATCTGTACTCCCTTGGGGTTACCGGTCGTCCCCGACGTGTAAATGATGTAGGCGATCGGCCCGGCTGCCGGTGGTGGCGTTGGCCCGCCTGCGGCGCTCAATGCCGAAAGGGAGGTCCACGCGGTGCCGACGGGAAGTCCCGATGGCGCCGTGTGATCCGAGCCTGCGGTGATCACCAGCGCGGGCCGGCAGTCAGCCACGATCTGCGCGCGGCGGAGATCCGGATCGGTGATCGCCAGCGGAACGAACGTGGCCCCCGCCCACAGACAGCCCAGTGCCGCCACAACGAAGTCCACAGAGTTGCCGATCAGCAGAGCAACCCGATCCCCGGGCTCGACGCCTTTCTGACGCAACCCGGCGGCCACTCTCCCCGCTGCGGCGCGCAATTCGCCCCGGGTCAACGCGCGATCGAGGTCCTTGACAGCGGGCCGATCCGGGGCCCGATCGGCATGGCAGAGCACCGCACCGAGCACGCCGTGGTTCGTCACGCTTTCTCGCAGTTGTTGCACGCGCGGCTCAGCCGATTTGGCCGACCGTGGCTTTGGCCAAAGCCCGGTCGATGTCGTCGATGATGTCGTCGATGTGCTCGATCCCGATGGACAGGCGGATCGTCTCCGGCCGGATGCCGGCCTTCACCAGCTCCTCGTCGGACAGCTGCCGGTGGGTGGTGGAAGCCGGATGGATGGCCAGGGTCTTGGCGTCGCCCAGATTGAGCAGCCGCTTGATGAGCTGGAGCGCATCGAAGAAGGCCAGGCCCGCCTCGTAGCCTCCCGTGACCCCGAAGGTGATGATGGACGGCACTCGCCCGTGCAGGTAGCGCTCGACCAGGTGGTGGTAGGGATGGTCGGGGAAGCCGGCGAAGCTCACCCAGGCCACCCTGGGATCGGCGGCCAGGTAGTCGGCCACGGCCCGGGCGTTGGCCTCGTGGCGCTCGAGCCGCAGGGCCATCGTCTCCAGACCTTGCAGGAGCATGAAGGCGTTGAAGGGTGACAGGGTGGCGCCGCTGTTGCGCAGCTGAGTGGAGCGGGCCCGCACGGTGAACGGCCGCTCGGGAAAGTCGCGGGCGAAGACGACATCGTGGAAGGCGGGCTCGGGCTCGTTGAACATGGGGAAGCGGTCAGGATGATCGGCCCACGGGAACCGGCCGCCGTCCACGATGGCCCCGCCGAGGGTGGTGCCATGGCCGCCCACGAACTTGGTCAGCGAGTGGACGACCACGTCGGCTCCGTGCTCGAGGGGCTTGAGCATCAGCGGCGTGGCCACCGTGTTGTCCACGATGAGGGGCACGCCGGCCGCATGGGCCACGGCGGCCACGGCCTCGAGGTCCACGATGTTGCCGGCCGGGTTGCCGATGGTCTCGCAGAAGACGGCGCGGGTGTTCTCGTCTATGAGGGGGGCGATCGATTCGGCTCGGTCGTCGACCGCGAAGCGTGCCTCGATGCCCAGGGTGGGCAGCACGTGGGCGAAGTAGGTGAAGGTGGCCCCGTAGAGCTGGGGGGCCACCACGAAGTTCGAGCCGGCACTGGCCACCGTCAGGATGGCGTAGCTGACGGCGGCCATGCCCGAGGCCACCACCAGGGCCGCCGTCCCCCCTTCGAGGGCGCAGATGCGCTGCTCGAGGACGTCCAGGGTCGGGTTGTTGAGCCGGTTGTAGTGGAAGCCGGGCGTCTCCATGTCGAGCACGGCACCGGCGTGGGCGGCGTCGATGAAGTCGTGGGCCACCGTCTGGTAGATGGGCACGGCCACGGCCCGCGTCCCGTCGGGTGTGTAGCCGCCGTGGATGGCGATGGTCTCGTCGTGCATGGCCTCAGGCGCTCCTCTTCGGGATAGTGCCCAACAGATTGGCGTACAGGCGCTGGGCCACGCCCCGCCACGGCCAGGGGGCGCGGGTACTGACCTCGTCGAAGGGGAAGGCGGCCACCAGGGCCGGGTCCCGCTCACCGGCCACTATCCGCTCGTGCAGCCGGCGGAGCCCGTCCCAGTCGGGGCCGGTCACGCAGTCGAGCGGGAGGCAGGGTAGTTCGTCGTGCTCGTGGCCGGCGTAGCGCCGCACGTCCCGGACGTACTCGCGCACGAGGCTCGAGGGGTCGTACTCGGGATGAGCCTGGACCAGTACGACCTCGGACTGGCCCACCGTTTTCGTAACCACGCTCCACCCCACCTCCTCCGACTGCAGGGCCACCGCGTAGCCGGCGGCGACAACCGCCTCTGCGGGCACGGCGTTGAGCCGCGAGTGGGGCAGCACGACGGTCCCCATTTCAGGCATCCCGGCGGTCAGAGGGTGGGTCCGGTCGGCCTCCTGGGCGAAGACGCCCGTGCACTTGACCGGCAGGGTGGTCCGCTCGACGCCGTCGAAGACGGCCAGGGCGGCGTGGGCCGACAGGCAGGACAGCACCATGGCCTGCACATTCTCGCTCGACCATTTCAGCAGACCGTGCAGATCGGACCAGTAGGGCTCGTCCTCGATGCGGGACTCGATCGGGTTGGACCCGGTCACCACCAGCAGGTCCGGGGGGTCCGAGAAGATGTCCTCGAGGGGGCGGTACTCGGCGGCGATACGCGCCCGGATCCGCTCGCCCCGAGGCACTCCGGCCATGGCGTAGCGGGTCACGACGACCGTCTCACTCCCGGACCCGGCATCCAGCAGGCTCAAGAATTGTCGCTCGGTGGCGCAGAAGGCGGCGTCGGGCATGTTGTTGACCAGGGCGCACGTCCACCGCGCCGATCCGTCGTGCGTCGTCACCCCCGCATCGAGGGCGCCGGCCAGTCGAACGCCCATCTCAATGCCTCACATCGCTGTAGGTCACGGTGACCTCTTGGTGGAGGAGCCGGTAGGCCGCTTGCAACTGCTGTTCGTCGTCGGTCGAGCCGACCACGGCCACGATGTGGTTGCCGGAGCCGTCCCGCCAGTCGAGGGTGGCGCCCGGGCCCTGGTGGAGGCTGACCGTGTCCACCTCGGCGTGGTCGCTGAAGTCGTTGATGCCCTCGATGGCCGTCACCGTGGCGGAGACGGTCGGCGGCTGGAGGAAGAACCGGTAGCCGATGCGGTCGGTGGCCACCGGCCCGTCGACGGACACCGGCTCGCCCAGGGCCACCCGCAGAGTGAGGTCGAGCAAGCTGACTCCGGCGGCCCGCTCCAGCATCTCGGGCACACCGCCGCCCACCCGTCCGTTGACCTCGATGATGCGGGGCCCGTCGGGTGTGAACTTGACCTCGGTGTGCAGGCACCCGGTCCGTACCACGAGGGCGTCGATAGCCCGGGTGGCCAGGTCCAGGACGGCCGAACGGCTCTCGGCGTCGAGGGCGGCGGGGATGAAAAACCCTGTCTCGCGGAAGTTTTCGGCAGGCGGGAAGCGCCCGGTCAGGGCCAGGTGGCTGATGGCGCCGTCAGCGACCAGGCTTTCGACCGATACGTAGCCGGCGTACGGGTCGCCCGCACGGGCGGGATCGTCGGGCAGGTAACCCTCGAGGACCATGTTGGGACGGCCCGGGCCGAGGGCGACGAGCAGATTCTCGAGTTCGGCGCGGTCGCGGGCCAGGAAGGTGTAGCGGCTGCCCTGGGCCGAACGGGGTTTGAGGACGGCGGGCCAGCCGACCTCGGCCTCGATGGCCGAGAGCTCGCGCGGCGACTGGTAGGGACGGATGAGGTGGCAGGGGGGCATGTCGAGGCCGGCGTCGGCCAGGGCCCGGCGCTGGTAGGCCTTGTCGGTGAGGGCGGCGGCGGTTGCCGGGCTGTGGAAGGGCAGGCCCAAATCCTCAGCCACACAAGCCAGTTCGACCATGCCGGCGTCAAGGTAGGTGGTCATGCCGTCGGGCTCCCAGTCGGCCAGGGTCTTGACCGCCTGCTCGACGCTCATCCCTTCGAGGTCGACAACGGGGCCGAACCGGTTGAGGAGATCGGCCATCTCGCTCATACCCGGCACGGCCGTGTCGATCATCCACAGCAGGTCGCAGACGCCGGCGGCCGCTTCGGCCAGCTGCATCACCGGAACGCAGCGCGGCCCGTAGCCCACCGCCACCAATGGCCGGGCCCGTCCGGTCGTGGAATCCTTCATGTGCTCAGCCGATCACGGCCTCGACGCACGCCTGGGCGTCGTAGACGGCCCGGAGGCGGCTGCGGGGCGAGGGCAGATAGTGCGTGAAGTAGCGCACTCCCTCGGTGAGCACGCCCAGCACCGAGAGGTTGGGCTGGAGTCGGCCCTCGGTGTCGTAGGGGTGGAATTCTTCATTGATGGCCACGCTGCCCACCGGCGTGTCACCGTAGCTGAGCTGGGTCAGCCTTCCCTTGGCGTAAAGACGGTTGAGTAGGGGCGAGCCCGACCGGGCCAGGGAGGGCATGTCGAGATAGCCCCGCACCACCCCGTCGACCGTTACTGCGGTCGGCTCGTCGAGGGCCGTGGAGCTCAGGCGGACGCCGTCGGGGCAGGGGGCCAACTCCGGGTCAGGTCCGAGCGGGATGCGCACCACTCCGGCGTCGAGCAGCCCCAGCAGCTGCTGGGAGCGCATGGGTGGCACGCCCGCCTCCAGCCGGTTGATGCGGCCGCGGACGTTGGACTGGAACTCGACGTAGGAGTCAAGGGACAGACCACCGAACTCGATGACCGAACGCAGCTGGTCCCGGAGGATGCGCAGCACTTCCTGGGCCGCCTTGACCGGGCTCCCCCCGGGTCGCAGAGCCTCGGTGAGGTCGTCGTCGATCATGTCGTAGGCCTGGCCCTGGTAGTCGGCGGCCGACGTGTAGTGGCGGTCTGACCCGGCGAAGAGGTGAGAGGCCGGGTCGAAGCGCCCGTAGCGCGGCTCGAGACCGTCGACGACCTTCTCGTAGTGCCCGTCGACCCAGCCTTGCCGCAGGACGGCGCGGACCTCGGTCGACTCGACATCGCCACCGGACTGCACGGCGGCCTGGATGTAGTAGCGCGCCTGCATCTCGGCAAAGATGAGCGGGAGAAGCTCGGCGCGGAAGTCCACGTGTCGCCGCACCGGTGACCCGCCCGGATTGGTCAGCGCCGCGAACTCCTCGGAGGTGCACACCACGGGCTGGTACTGGCCGTAGGGGTCGACGCCGGTGGCCGACTTGGCGCAGTACGGCGCGCCCGAGCGCGAGTAGAGGGTGATGGTCGGCTCCTGGCCGGAGGGCACGTAGCGCATGCGGTCGGCCCGGTCGCACCGGTCCTCAAAGGTCCCGCCTCGTCCGATGGTGAGGGCGGTGAGGACGTCGAAGGCGACCAGGCCCATGCCGGCCACGGCCACCGAGGATCCGGCCGGAGCGCTCTGGTCGAGGCACTCGATGGGGTAGGGCTGCAGGTAGCGCACGCCCCCGTCGGCCCCGCGCTCCTGGTTCCAGGTGTGCCCCGAGGTCAGCACCACGTGGTCGACAGTGAGGGTGGTGCCGTTGTCCAGCAGCACAGCCTCGCGCCTCGCCAGCGCCGGCGAAATGTCGACGGCTGCTGCGTAGTGCCGGACGATCTCGAGGTTGGGCGGGGCGTAGGCCAGCAGCGTGTCGTAGAACCAGGCCAGGTACTCGCCCATCAACCGCCGGGGCAGGTAATCGGTGGGCATGATGGGATCGCCCCCGGCGCCGATGCGGCACTCGTAACCCACCCAGCGGTAGCCCCGGACCACCGCCCACGGGTGCAGGCCCACGGCGTAGGGCGGGAGGGCATCCCCGTCGGGCGCGACGTAGAGGGAGAGCTGACCGCAGGCGTTGTTGAGCACCAGGAAGTCGGGCTGCTCGGCGGAGTAAACCCCGCCTCCGAGCTGAGCGGGCTCGACCAGGTGCAGCCGCACCGGCGTCCCTACCTGCCGGGCCCGGCTCACCGTCCGCTCCAAGACGCATAAACCCCACGAGCCGAGCCCCACGATGGCCATCTCGATCATCGGACGCGTCCCGCACCCGCCGAAGAACGCTCGCGCCAGGTGTGGCCGGACTGGCCAATTCTTTTGCGGCCACACGTTTTCAGGCACCTAAATGGCGTCTCTGCCTGTGTGGCCATCAACGACATGTGCTCCTCCTGCTGGAAGCAACCCGATCCGGGTTGTTACGCCGACGCTTGAGTGCGGGGTATGTAGATACCGATGATGCACCGGAAATGTAGATTACATACTATTGGAAGGTTCTACAACCAGATAGCTGACATCGAGTCTTTAAAGAGCACCGGAAGAACAGCACCTTCCGACACGGGTGGCGCACCGGCGGACCCCGGATCTAGGTGCCCGCGAGCCGGGCGACAACAGGCGCGAAGGACTCCATCGCCTCGGCCGGCACCACGATGTTGGTGAAACCCCACCTCTCGCGGCGCTTCAGAAGCTGCTCACACAATTCGTCTTCGGTGCCCATCAGAACGATCGGAAGGTCCAGCGCGTCCTCGCCCGGAAGGCCGAGCATGGTCGCGGTGCGCGAGGCAGCGCGGCGGCTGGCGACGATTCTGGTGGCGAAGGCCACAATCTGGAGTTCGATCGAACCGAATCGATCGGGCGCCGCTTCTCGTACCCAGGTCAGGCAGCGGTCGTAGCGATCGAGCGTGGCCTGGACCGTCGTGCCGGCGCTGTCGTCCCCAACGCTCAGGCTCGTATTGATCCCGACGGTGTCCGCCTCCCGGGCTGCGAGCGTAAGCAGCCGCTTGCTCCCACCCCCAACCATGACGCGAGGTGGCGAGGCCGGGCGAGGATCACAGTGGGCGCCGCGCACCGTGTAATACGTCCCTGCGGAGGTAGCCTCCCCCTCAGTCCACAGCATCTTCATGACAGCGAGGCTCTCGGCCAGTCGGTCCACGCGGAGAGCCAATGCGTCGAACTCGATCCCCGCTTGGTCGTAATCGCTCCGGAGCGAGCCCGCTCCAAGACCCACCTCGATCCGCCCTTCGGCCGCCAAGCCGAGCGTTGCGATCTCCTTGGCCAAGACCACAGGGTGGCGGAGGTCGTTGTTCAACACGAAAGGCCCCACGTGGAGGGTGGAGGTCGCTTCGGCGGCCACCGTCGTGGCTACCAAAGGCCCGAACTGGGCGTCAAGGTGGTCAGAAACGTACAGGGCCGAGTAACCGAGACCCTCGGCCGTGCGGGCCTGGTCCCGCCAAGCCGACATGGTTGGCGCAACCGCCGCGTACACGCCGAATCGAAACGGGAGCATTTGTCTTCGAACCTCCAAGGTCATGAATTCGGGTCTTTAGCGGACTAATAGTCATTGGATTGTCCATATATCATCCCGTATAGTACGCGCCATGCCAATAGCAGTACGGACGGTCGGTTCGGATTCCTCGCCGGCAGACATTGCGGAGGTGCTTGGCGAGGACGGGTGTGTGGTCATTGCCGACCTCGCATCTCCCCAGACGATGGATCAGATCCGGGCCGAGCTCGAGCCGTACCTCGATGCCACCGGCGGAGGCAACACCGACTTCCTGGGCCCAACCACCCGCCGTACCGGCGCCCTGATCGCTCGTTCGCCGAGCTCTCGCTCGCTCATTACCCACCCGACGATCATCGACACGCTCGACCTCGTGTTGGGCGACCACGCCAGCACCTTTCAGATCGACCTGACCCAGCTGGTGACCATCGGACCCGGTGAGCCGGCGCAGATGATTCATCGAGATCAGTGGTCGTTCGATCGCTACCAGTTCCCGAGGGGCTTCGAAGCCGAAGTCGCGACCATGTGGGCCGTAACCGATTTCACCGAAGAGATGGGCGCGACTCGGATGGTGGTGGGCAGCCACCGGTGGGAGGACGATCCCGACGACGTGGACTTCGCACTGTCATCCCCAGCGGTCATGAGCAAGGGTTCGGTGCTCGTTTATACGGGCTCGGTATTCCACGGCGGAGGCGCCAACGCCACCGAGACCAGCCGGATAGGGATGAACGTGGGCTACTCGCTCGGGTGGCTGCGGCAGGAAGAAAACCAGTATCTCGCTTGTCCGCCCGAGATCGCTCGCACCCTTCCCGAGGGACTGCTCAGGCTGATGGGTTACCAACGTGGCTCTTATTCCATCGGCTACGTGGACGACCTGCGAGAACCCCTGGACTGGCTGTACGGCAGCCCGGCGTTTATATCGGACTTCTACGGTTACCGTCGCGTCGCCCGCAAGCGGCTCAGGGAGACCGCGAGCTACGTTCCGCCCACGGAGCAGCTGAACCCAACATGAAGTTGCTGGACCCGATATCGGCTCATAGGTTGAGCCACGGCAGAGATAGGAAAGTGTGATGCAGGACCAGATTCGCGACGTTTTAGCTGCCCACGGCCGTATGGCGGTCGATCCCCGCGAGGTGGACGATCAAGCCGACCTCTACAAGCTCGGCCTGACGTCGCATGCGTCGGTCGACGTCATGCTTGCGCTTGAGGATGAATTCGACATCGAGTTCCCCGACGAGGTGCTCAAGAAGTCCACCTTCGAGTCCGTACACAACATCGCGCAGGTAATCGAAAGCCTCGTCAAGTCGGCTGCGTAATTGCGGGCCGATCTGGCCGGAGGCGGATCTGGCCGGGGAAAGGGGGGATCGGTGGATTCCCTTGGGAGCGCGACGATTGCGGCGGGTGCATGATCAACGTGCCGGACGAGGTTGACGGGCACCGCGTCCGCGTCGGATGCGATGTCGTGGACATTGAGGATGTCCAAGGCTCGTTGGCGGCGTTCGGCGACCGGTACCTGCGCAAGGTTTTCACGGCGACCGAAATCAGCGACTGCCAGGGCCGTAACCGGGTGCACGGCCTGGCGGCCCGGTTCGCGGCCAAGGAAGCTGTGATCAAGGCATTCGCAGCACCCGACATGCCGTTTCCCCTGCGCGAGATCGAGGTAACGCGGGACGGTCCGCTGCCTCTGCTTCGTCTGAGCGGATCGCTCGCCGAGCGGGCACAACACCAAGGCTGGCTCAGCTCGTCTTTGTCTCTTTCGCACGCCGACTGCCACGCAATGGCCGTCGTCGTCGTGGTTTGTGGCCCGGCCGTTGACGATCCAATGTGCGCCGTCGACAGCGCCGGGGCGGGCGGGCGATGACCCGAAGACATGATCCGGCATGGGTCTGGATGATCGGCGCGTTTGGCGGCGCGCTCGCGCTTGCCGCGGCCGTCCTGGCCGGTCACGGCACCGGTCCCGATGGCCTTAGGTTGGCGGTGCGCTTCACTGCGCGCTGGTCGTTCCTATATTTTTGGCTCTCCTATGCCGGCGGCGCGATGGCCACCCTGTTGGGCCCGGCCTTTGCCGGGCTGGCGCGCCGGGCGCGAGCCTTGGGCCTGGCCTTTGCCGCCGCGCTTCAGGTCCATATCGGGTTGGTCGTCTGGCTGGGAGTCGTCATCGGCCAAATTCCGCTGCAGGGCGGTGTGTTGGGGTTCTTCCTGGTCGCACTGTTCTTCAGCTATCTGCTGGCGCTGATGTCCTTCGGAGTCGGAATACGCAAGCTGGGACGTCTGTGGCGGCCACTGCTGTTCCTTGGAGCGACTTACATTCTGATCGCCTTCGGCCGGGATTTTGTGTTGGGCGCACTCGACCAGCAGAACCAGCATTGGCCCTATGCCGCGGAATACGTGCCGTTCGCCCTGTTGAGCCTGCTTGCAATCCCGCTGCGCCTTGCCGCGTTTCTTCGCCAGCTCCTCGGCTTGCGTTCCGCCACGGCCTGACGCACCTCGTGATTTTGCAAGCCCTTACCAGGCCGCGGCACCTGCGGGGATCGAGCGCGTCTTGTGATCGTGCGCGATCACTACGCGCCTACACGTCGAGCAGGCGTGAACCGGACGGGCATGGAGTGGATGCCGTTGATCACTGTCGACGGCATGCGCTCGACGGGCCCCGCCAACTCCATGTTCTTCATCCGGCTCAGGACCTCCGATACGAGGGCGGCCGCCTCGGCCCGGGCCAGGTTCGCGCCGAGGCAGAAATGGGTGCCACCGCCGCCAAATGCCAAGTGCGGGTTGGGTTTACGGGTTACCTCGAAGCGGTCGGGATCGGCGAAGTAGGCCTCGTCCCGATTGGCCGACGGGTAGAACAAGGCCACCCGGTCGCCCTCCTTCACGGGCACGCCGCGTAGTTCGGTGTCCTTCGTGGCCGTGCGGAAGAACGCGATGATGGGGCTGACGTAGCGGAGCATTTCTTCAACCGCAGTCGGCAGCAGCGACGGATCCGCCGCCAGCTTTGCCCGCTCCTCTGGATGGCCCATCAGCACGCACGTGCCTCCGGCGACCAGGTTACGGGTCGTGTCGCCGCCCGCATTGATCAGCAGCAGGAACAAGTAGTTGAACTCCCTTTCGGTGAGGCGCTGTCCGTCGACCTCGGCATGCAGCAACGATGTCGCGATGTCATCGCCAGGATCCGCACGTTTGCGGGCCACGAGTTTCGTTGAGTACCCAAACATCTCGGCGGCCGCCCTGATCGCGCGCGAGCCGGCTATCGAACCGGTATTCATGATCTCGGTCAGCTCGTAAAGCCGGTAGCCGTCTTCCAGCGGAATGCCGAGCATGTCCGCGATGACGTATGACGGCAGCGCCCCGGCGACGTCGGTGACGAAGTCGCACTCGCCCCGCTCGATCACGCTGTCGACCACGTCGCGCGCCATGTCCGTGATGCGTTCGTTGAGCTTCGCTACCTGGCGTGGCTTGAAGCCCGTGCTGACCAGAGCCCGCAGCTTGGTGTGCCGCGGCGGGTCCATCGTCAACATCATCACGCCCCGCTGGTCGGCGATGTCATCGGGACCGGGCGCGTCGAAGTACACCCCCGTCGCCTCCGACGACCACGTGGCGCTGTCGCGCGACACGGCCAAGACCTCGTCGTAGCCGGTGAGCGCGAGGAACCCGGGCCCATCCTGGTACGGGTGCCATGTCACGGGTGCGCACTCGCGGAGCTTCCGGAACGCATCGAACGGCATTCCCGCCGCGTATGTGTCCGGATCGGCGAGGTCGACACCGCCGATGCTGATCGCGTCTAGGGTCACGCCCCAACTCCCCTTTGGTGATAATCGCGCTCAGGACTAGATGGTGTGACCGCTACCGGCAACACCGCGTCGCGGATCGCCGCCAGTATCGCCGGGTGATGGGCGGAATGATCGCCGGTGGGTGGTACGACTAGGCGGGGCGGCCGCGACGTCGATTGCAGCCGGTCAAGGGCTGCTGCACCGCCTTTGGCGGTGAACAACTCCGCATCCCAGGGCGAGGCAATCACCGTCACGTCCGTTCCACGGCGGGCAAGCGTTGTCAGAACATCCTCCGGCAGATAGACGAGTCCGACCCAGCTCAACGCCCGCAGGACGTATCGCGGGAGGTGGTTGTGGATAAGGCTCGTCGTCAGGGCCCGAGCCTGGTCGAGAAGGGCTTTGAGGGTAATTGTCCTGGATTCGGAAGGGCCGTCGCCTGTGTCATTGGCCACGTTGGCGTGTAGCGCTCTGTTCCGGATGTACCACTGCGACAGCAAGGTGGGGGTGACGCGCCAATTCCACGCCACCAGGTTGACCAGGATCGCCGACCGCGCACCTATATTGCGGGCAACATGAGCGGCGTACCACGAGCCGGAGCAGATACCGACAAGCACGAGTTCGCCGGAGTCTTGGCACGCATGTCTGGACACCGCTATCGAGTCGTCGATGTCAGCCTTGGCATAGATTCTGCGGTAAGGATCCCGGCTGATGTGGCCCGACAAGCCCAGTCCTGCCGGGTCCCAACGCAACGCCTGCGACCCGGCCGCGGCAATGCGACGTGACAGTTCGACCCACTCACGGGCGGGCCCAACGTGCGAGTCCTTGTTCGTCACGAAGAACAACACAGTCTTTGTGGGCGCGGCACCAAGGCTTCGAGGCAACGTGCGGATAGCGAATAGGCCGCTCGGCTCGATTCGCTCGATGCTCTCGACAACCTCGACCCCGTCGGGCCCCTCAGCCGGCATCGTCACCGTTGCCAGGTATTGGGGTGTGGCGCGATGGGTGCGAGTGGGAACGTTTCCGTCGAGCCACTCGATGATCGAATCGACCGCGGTGAAAGGGACCGGTAACAAGAACTCCCTCGACCGGGCGCTATCCGGCAGCCCGCCGGTAATGATCGAATCAACTCCCGCGGCCGACGCCAGTGCGGTGATGTGCTTGTCGGTCTCGGCTGGTCGCCCCACCAGAAGTACCTTGTCGATGCCGTAAGTGCCGAGTGGATCGGCGCTCATCCGCAACGAGGCGAATTCTGCGGCGGCATGTTCGCTGAACCGCCCGCCGATGACTGACACTTCGCCGGGCGTCGGGACGTGCTCGCCCACCAACAACCGGAACAGCGTCGTGTGTTCCCGAAGGTAACGCCTGCCCGTTCCAGCGGGATCGAGGTAGATCACGCGATTGACCGGGTGGGAGTGGGATTGGGCCAGGTACTCCTGGAGGATAAGGCACCCGGCACGTATGCCGATAGCGGTAGCCGACTCCGCGCCGATCAGTCTGAGGTAGTCGAGTGCGTGGCCCACGCTTGCCACCCAGTTGGCCACCGCGTCATCACGGTCCTGGGCGAATGCAGAATCACCCAAGCCTAAATAGTCAAAACGCAGGACGGCGAAACCGCGGCGGGCCAGGCCGTCGGCGAGGAGCCGATGCAGGCGGCTACTGTCCATACCCTCCTTGCCGAGCGAACCACAGATCAGTACCCCGCCCCTGATCTGGTTATCGGCCGGCAGATGAAGGACGCCAAACAATGGGGAATCAGACGGTCCGAAAAATGTCGGCACCTCTGTCGTCGTCAATGGCACCTCTGTCGTCGTCAACGGCGTGTTGCGCTGGCTCCACGGTCGGCCGGGCGTGTCACGCGTGGTGACCAACGACATGTGCTCCTCCTAACGGAAGCAGCCCAACCCGGGATTGTTGCGCCGACGCTTGAGTGAGGGTAGGTGTATACCGGAAATTCACCCAGATTGTAAAATACATACCATTTGACTGTAATACAAGTTTATAGACGACTTTCAGTTTATATAAATTTGGTATGTGCCAGCACTCCCCGGAGGTTTCGAATCCCGTCGGGCGCGCAACACCAGCGTTTCAATGTGTGATCAGGTCGGCGGCGAGGTCTTCTTCGTCGGTGCGGATACTGCCCGGGGAATCCGACCGCAGCTGCCAGTGCGCGACGCCGCCGTCCGGAACGGTCAACTCCCCGGCGGCCAGCGCCTCGCCGATCAGTGCACGCACCCGCCGCTCGTTGGCCGGCTCGGTCGCGAAAACCACACGCAGCGTGACGGTTTCACCCGTTTGGGCATTGGTAACGTAATGCGGCGCGAGCGGGCACGGCGGCCGATGGTCCCAGCCGCCGCACAACGCCTTCGTGATCGCGCCG
>Ga0302325_10016957_pt1 | contig 15414 bp, 11 predicted proteins | sample Palsa_T0_2_FD_201948 | JGI IMG/M metagenome (GOLD analysis project Ga0302325, IMG submission 201948) | Peat permafrost microbial communities from Stordalen Mire near Abisko, Sweden - Palsa_T0_2 | ecosystem: Environmental > Terrestrial > Soil > Palsa > Peat permafrost | place: Sweden: Abisko...
CGACATTGAAGCTCATCTGAAGTCCTGTACACCCACCCACTTGAGCACCACATTTCCACGTCTACCGCCTTTTCACAAAAACTTTCTTGGATCCAAACTCTCAATCCTCGCACTCTTCGCCTCGCCCTCAAAAATAAACTCACTCATCAACTTTCCCGTCGCACAACTATTCTGAATCCCCCAACACGTATGCCCACTCGCCATCCACAGCCCCTTAATCCCCGTCTCGCCAATCAGGGGTCCCACACCATCAGACACGTGAGGAAGGTAGCATGCTTGTTTTATTAAAACTTCGCCGGTTCGTATGGGTGCGGAGATTGAGCCAATGTAGTCGATTATGTCTTGGCAGCGGTCTTGGTCGCAGACTACGAGGTCGCTGGTTTTGGGGAGTGGGATGAGGGAATCGCCTTCTCCTATCAAGATTATTAGCTTGGGGAGGAGGGGGAAAGGGTGAATATCTTACCGCAGGCGTATACGGTCCCGTCAGGACGTGCATACATCTCAGGATTAACATTCAGCCCATGTCGCCTCTTCTTCACATCTGCCCCCTCTTTCCTCCCGAAATCCTTCGGTAAATCAATCTCAGTAAATACCGCCCACGGACTCACGTCCGCTTTGATCACCACGCTGTGCGCTCGGATCGCATCAATCGGCGCCTCGGGAAACACATGGCTTGTCCACGGCCCCGCAGCCAATATCACATCCGAAGCCGGCAAAGTATGTATATGTTTCGTCTCTTTGTTTTCATATGTAACCCCTTTCACACCGTTGGGACCGAAGTAATCGATTGCCGTTACAGAGCCGAGGACGATCTGCACGCCGGCGGCGGTTGCCAGCTCTGCCATTGAGGTCGTGAAGAGATAGGGGTGTACTTGGGCTGTTGTGCTTGGTGTACCCATTTCGGAGTAGCTTTTGATGCATTCTTGGTCAAACCAGTTGAGGTCTTGGGGGATGGGGACCGTTGTTGATTTCCTCCTTTTCTCGAGCTTGGGGAGCTTTTGCCATTGTTGGCCTCCACCTTCAACTGCAGCTTCTGCCCCATTTGTAGGTGTGTGTATCTTCCCTCTTGCTTTCAATGATCCGGCGTGAAGGGTTCTGTATCCCCATCTCTTTGGGCCATCATGCTCTTTTGCCAGCTCGGCGTGTAGTTTGTAGGAGAGCGGGACGATGCTGGACGGATATGCCCATAGTGCCAGCAGACCGCCTGCCTTCCCCGATGCGCCAGAGGCAATAGATCGAGCTTCGACGATGGTGATCTTGTGGATCGAGGGGTTGAAGGACGGATGGCGAGTCAGGAAGTAAGCAGTCGTGCAGCCAATAATGCCGCCTCCTGTTCTCGAGTCAGTTCCGCTCTCTTAAGCCTTGAGAACAGGACTCACCAACAATCACGATATTCCTCTGTTGCGATTCTACAGCCATTTTTCTCTTTATGGCCGTCCTCGAAATAAGCATTGGCTGATCATATCTCAGATCAGCCCGCATGAAGAATCACGTAGACAGATCGCTTCCCCCTCGTCATACGATCAGGGGTGCAAACGCCACCAGTTCCTTTCCTCTTATCGATAACGCCAGCCCCACATAATCGGCCATCCTGATTGCATCCCCGGCAGCATAATTCGGAAGCTCATGAAGCCGAAATACATCCCCCCCTCGCAAGTCTAGAACGGCTCTGCTTCATCATCAATGAAACGTTTTACAAACCCGCAACGACACTCCACCTCCCTGAGCCTCCATATAAAAAGCCGTACCACCAAGACTTCTATGCAAGCGCAGCAATCCCTCTTCCAATCCGCATTCAAAGATCCGAACCAGCGCGTCGCTCACGGCGTCAAGAAATCGATTCCCTTTTTGAACCTTTGGGCTCCCAGTCCGTCTGTACAGCGATACCAGAGCGCGCAAGCACAGGAGAGAAAAATGGCGTCCGCTACGAGCTTTTACGACTTCAAGCCTCTTGACAGTATGTTTGCGCTACTACACATCTCAATCCTTCCCTTCCCTTCCCTCTCCCTCTTCATCCACCATGGCGTGACCAAACCCCGCACCGCCAATTGTATCATTGTTAACCGCTCTTCGTGCTATAGAGAAAGGCCAACCCGTGCCCCTCGAAACCTACAAAGGCAAGGTGTTATTAATCGTCAACACCGCCTCGAAATGCGGCTTCACGCCCCAATACGAAGGTCTCGAGACCCTCTACAAAAAACTCTCCGCCTCGCACCCCGACCAATTCATCATCCTGGGTTTCCCCTGCAACCAATTCGGCTCCCAAGAGCCGGGCACGGACGACGACATCCAATCATTCTGCCAAATCAACTACGGCGTCTCGTTCCCCATAATGGGGAAGACGGATGTGAATGGCGATAAGGCGAATCCGCTGTTTGAGTGGTTGAAGGAGGAGAAACCGGGATTGTTGGGGATGAAGAGGGTTAAGTGGAATTTTGAGAAGTGGTTGGTTGGGAGGGATGGCAAGGTTAAGGGGAGATGGGCGAGTACTACTAAGCCGGAGAGTTTGGAGAAGTCAATTTTGGAGGCGTTGGGGGAGAAGAGTGAGTTGTAGGTTGATTGTGTGTATTGGCTGGGGAAGGGAAGGATGTAATGATGGAGATGATGGGGATGATGGGATGGTGGGATGATGATACCTTGAATGGTTTGGTGGATAGTTTGGCTAGCTCTCCTCTCATAGGAATTGCTGATAATAATGAATTAATTTTTTTAAGTCCTGCAATGACGTTATATTTTCCCATATCCAAACCTGAAAATAGAATAGAAACCCCCTTAAACCAATTTCCACACCCCCTCATGCTCCTCAATACCCACCTCTCTCCCCTCATCCAGCGCCCTCCGCCCCGCCTCCAAAATAGCAGTCGTAGCAATCGTATTCCTCAACGTCGGCAGCCCTCTCTTATCCAGCTCCTCCACCGCCCCACTCCCCTCCCTATTAACCTTCAAACACCCATCCACAAACTTCTCAAAACTAACATATCCATAACCTCCCTGGCCCGCGAAATTCCCTTCCTCATCAGGCGCGTACCGCATATAGAACGGATTGTACCACATAAGTTGCCCAACGCTATCGTCCGCAACATCGTATCCCCTCTTCGCCTGATCAATCCTGATCTCGCCCTTACCTCCCATGTAATGGAAATACTGATTCGAATGCACGCCAGCTTTCTGTGGTGCGGTCCAGGACGCAGTGTAAACGGCAGTGGCGCGTTTTCTTGGGTCTTCTTTCTTGACCCAGTGCACTAAGAGGGAAATCGTGTCCTCCGTAGCAGGATCACAGCCTAGACCTACCGCTACGCCTTTTGAAGCAGAAGCTGAGACCTTGACGGGAGTATAGCCGCGTTGCTGGACCATGGATTCGCAGATATCAATGTGGTGGGAGTTCAGGTAGTACGAGATATCCGAATCCACGCCAGCCCAGGCCTTGAATGTTTCCAGCTGGGATTTGGGTTGTGACATGTAGCTGTAGAAGTAGTTGAAGTCGCCCAAAGATTGGGCTTTGAAGCGTGCGTCGGCGTACGCAGGGTCGTAGCGTTTGTGGTGCTCGATGTAGACGAATACGCCATGTTCTTTTGCTGCGGCGAGGAGGGCGAGGTGGTGGGAGAGGGTTTTGACGGCGGGCTTGGTGATCAGGACGTGGATTTTTCGTTCGATAGCGTAGAGCGCGATCGGGTAGTGGGTTGTGTCTGGGGTGAAGATTGTTATTGCATCGCCGGGTGAGAGGGCGTCGATTGCGGTTTTGTAGGCGGAGGGGTCGACTTTGTCGTCTGCAGGGTAGGATTCGAAGGATGTGTCGAGGTTGTTGTAGAATTGGGTGATATTCTTGTGCAAGTGTTGACCTGGGAATTGTCAGTTGGAGTGAAGTGTGTGAGGTGGGAAGGGGGGGGGAGTACGGATAGCGGGGTATTTGGTTCCTGATGTTCCTACCATAGACAGCTTTCCAACTTTTCCTCGTCGTCGTAGGTCAAACATCGTGAGGCCGACGACGCCTACTTTCTTGTCTGATCCTGAAGCTCCCCCACCGACGAAACCGGTGGTGTATTCGCCTGTGCCTACCATGAGGACATTCAATGGCTTCGTTTGTCCCTTGGCGGGGACATTTTCGGCAGCTTTGCTGTCTGCTGGGACGGGGTGACTGGGCATGGCATCCATCTTGATGTGGATCTCTGGAATGTGTTCTAGCCCGTGTCAATGGAGAGGGTGAGAGCGAATCGAGGTGAGATGTAGTTGGAGAACATCATGAAATGCGATGCCGGATATGTGGCAGGTGGTGGTGGTGTTGACAAGCAGCTGCAGAAACTTATTTCCGGTTTCTGAAGGGGTGTGGGCAGAGGAAATTGAGGGGCAGAGCACGGGGAGACGGGGAGACGGGGAGACGGGGACTTCGCTATGAAATAATCCGGCGCCAGGGAGTGAGACATGTGAGGCATGGTGACCTGACCTACGGGGCATCTCTCGGAATGTTGAGATATTGGTGGAGTTGTGGAGTACCGTTATTCTGTTTCTTTTTCCCTCATTCACTACTAGACTTCTCAAAGGGGCAACTCTCCCTGGTGATTCTTCGAGGGCGCTTCTCTGTTGAGACGCCACTCCCGTCCATAGAGGGGCACGCCGGTGGCATCAACTAGCCCAAGCACACGCCCAGCGTGGTACAGAGGACTCGAGAGAGGCACAAGTATGTATCTTTCAGGAGGAGGGGTCCTGGGGTCCTGGGGTCCTGGAGTCCCACGTGCTCGATCACGCCCTACTGTCACGTTCCAGCTGGAAATACACTCCCTTCATTCAGCCTATTCTCCCAGATCTAGTACTATATATCCCCTATTCCTAGCGAACAACTGCTGTCTAAGCCTCTCGTACGTAGGTTTTTGTCATTTTGAACCTTCCCACCCTCCCAATATTCTCCCAATATTGGGCATTTTTGCCCCGCACTTAGTTACTTTAGTCACCGATAACAGCCTGAGTGAAGCTTACCCAAGGATCGTCTGGCGTCTCTACCCCACGCCTAGCAATCGCTGATCTGATAGTCAGTTTCTGCGCTCTCGTTGGTGGAAAAACTATTCCATCGACAAAAGCCATCGTCGGCAGCCATCGACATCTTGTCTCAAACCCAGCAACCTACATGCAGATTCCCTGGCTCAGTAGCACTGGCCCTGCATCTGGGAACGTCCGGTTGACATGCAACGAGACCCATACAGAACGAATTTAGTCAGGACTTCTCCGCTAGAGCTGTCCAGAAGTGTCCTCGAGCAGGGGAAAATTCCCCTTTCCAGACGGCCAACATCGAGACTCATCTCGAGGCGAGAAATATAGTATGCTTCAGGCTACTCGCGCCGGCCTCTCACGTCATCCCACTATGAGAGTAGCAGAGCAGCCCCAAGAAAAAGAAGCAAGAGGTCCTACTCGGAATAATATCATACGGGCAACGCCCCCACCAGAAGCCTGTGAGAACTACCATTCGGCATGCTGCGCCGCCTGTTTGAGCGGATTCCGGGAAATTTCTTGCTGGCCTAAGTTTCTCTTATACATACCGTACTCCCAAGTGGCCAGAGGTCAGAGATCGTGCTCCAAGACCTTCCGTTCTCGGCCTCCAATTTTCGTTGAGTTTCCATCAGTTGTTTCTTATAACGGGCTCCTCCCTGTTGTTCCTTCCTACTTCCCTATCTCACTTCTTCTAACCTCATCTCCGCAACCTCGACTTTATCTCCTTCCTCTCACCACCAAACTCAAACCGCAACCATGACACAGTCGAATGGAATCAATGGCACAAATGGGGCAAACGGTCACGCGCACACGCGCCGTCCCCTTCTCCCCGGCATCTACGCTCCAACAATGACCTTCTTTAATCCCGAAACTGAAGACCTCGACATCCCCACCATTAAGAGACATGCCATCCGCCTCGCCGAATCCGGTCTCGTCGGTCTCGTCACCATGGGCTCAAACGGCGAGGCAGTCCATCTCTCCCCCGAAGAAAGATTCAACGTCACAAAAGCCACCCGCGAAGCCCTTGATTCCGCTGGCTTCACCCAAGTCCCCATTATCGTAGGAGCCACCGAAGGTTCCGTCCGCGGGACTATCAACCTGATCAAGGAGAGCGAGAAGGCAGGCGGCGAATACGTGCTATTGCTTCCACCCAGCTATTTCCGCAGCCTAATGGACGAAGATGCCGTTTACAACTATTTCATGGACGTAGCAGACGCCAGTCCGCTCCCTATAATTCTGTACAACTACCCTGGGGCAGTGGCAGGTATTGACATGGACTCAGACCTGCTCATCAAGATTGCCAAACACCCCAACATCGCAGGCACAAAGTTCACTTGTGGAAACACGGGGAAGTTAACTCGAGTGGCGCTTGCTACAAACGCGAAGACGCCATTCAGCGAGGGATCGGGATACATGGCATTCGGAGGCATGTGTGATTTCACCGCTCAGACATTAGTCTCTGGCGGGTCGGGCATTATTGCTGGTGGTGCGAATGTGATGCCGAAGGTCTGCGTCAAGGTCTGGGATCTGTATACGGAGGGAAAGAGAGACGAGGCGTTTGAGATGCAGAAGATCCTCAGCAAGGGCGATTGGGTCTTGACAAAGGCAGCTATTGCAGGAACCAAGAGCGCGATTCAGACTTATTTCGGATATGGAGGATATCCTCGTCGACCTCTCAAGCGATTGGATGAGTTCAGGACGAGGGCTATCAAAGATGGTGTTGCGGAGGTCATGAAGCTTGAGAAGAGCTTATAGAGCGATTAAAAGCACGTCGTTGTGGGCGGATGGTATGATACACAAGCTTTTGGAGTTTTTCCCGTGGGGTTTTCTGCTGCATTTTGGTGGCTTATAGCATATATTAAGGGGGACTGGAATTTGGAGGTGCCTATCACGCCATGGCTTTAGACGACGAATTGCACATGATTCAGAAATTAATCTTCAACTTATTCCCAACGATATCACTTTTTAAAACTGTATAGTATATGTTACATACGTTAATGAATTCTTCCGCGTTGCATTTTGATCATTCGCTCTTCAGGGTCATTGAGGTACAATGGCTGGAGCACTTTCGCCAGTTGCGTCCCCGTTTCAAATTAACCACTTCCAAGTGGAAACGATTCACAAAGATAACCTGCATCCTTATACCTGATTAGTTTTCACACGACTGATCTTTGAAATTCCATAAGTTCAAAATCCGAAAAGTCTTGTTTCAGAAATCCTCAAATCTCTGCTTGCAAAAACCGGGGGTTCAACTGGCCGTAACTGGGTGGTTGCGTGGCAAATATCAAGCCCATTCCTACCGCGTTACTTCTGTTATCACTGGAATTGGCGGGCTAGGGAAGAGTGAGATCTGTCCTGGGGGCGTAGACGATATGCGACAAGAGTATGCCACGGCTCCTGCGAGTCGGGTTTTGAGCTAATAGCGTCAGGTCCTGGGGTGTATTTTGGGTCGATGTTAGTAAACCAGACATTGCCAAAGCCGAGTTCATCTCCACCGCAAAATTGCTCGGAAAAGAGGTTAGCATTGTCGAAGATACGCGCGCGCTGCTATCTAATACGAAGAAGCAGAGTGATCAATAAGCCAGCCGACTGATCAGCCTGACTGATAGCTAAGGATTTAAGTCAGTTAGTTGATTATTAAATTTTAAATAAGTTAGTTGGTTAAATATTTCTCAACTAATTAGCGACTAATTAGCCAAGGTGCTAATATTATATTATACGAAATGTGCTTTTGACTTGTTTTTATAAGCTTTAAAAGCTATTAAATAAAGTTTTAATAGTAAACCACTTATAACTTATATAAGTAATATAAAAGAATACCCTTTAAATTAAATATAATAAATTAAGGGGCGAGGTTATAAGTCATGTGTTAAACTTGCTACGCTTTGGTTATTCTCTTTGGCTTTATATAATACCGCATTAATTAAAAAATACCTCTAAGTCGAATAATTGTCACGGGTTTAAAACGATTATACAATCTGAATTGATACTTAAATACAAGAAGATTAAACCAAGGAAGAAAGGAAGGAAGGAAGGAAGAAGGAGAAGAGCTTTTCTAGGGGATAAGGCTTCCGTGCGAGGGTCGGCATAGTAACCTAAGCGAATTGCACATGCCAAAGCACTAAGACTAACCAAGGGTCCAAACCCTCACATTACCCCCCCACCGTGCATTGAGTAGGGATTACGGTTAGTCCTGGTGCGAGGTACGCCATATCTAGCTTAATTGGTTGGCTCTATGCTGAATAAGCATCATCACATCACCATCAGCATTAAACTGAAGAGCGGTGCAACGGCAGTCAGACGTCAAAAGACCGATTGTTTTACCACTATGACAATGGATTTTTTTCGGTTTCCCTAAGGAGATTCGGCTCCAAATCTATTCGAACTCCTCGTTCACCCAGAACCCATCGTCTTCGTAGCAGACTATGGTCCTCCGTCGCCGCCCCTGTTTCAATCCAGAAGAGACGGCCTCTGTTCAGCACTTCTCCAGCTCAATAAGCAGGCGCACAGCGGAGCAAGCCCACTTCTCTATTCCAATAACCGCTTTCGATTTGCTCACATCTGGAATTCGACGGACAGTGCTCATATTGCCCCGTTCTTCCTCCAAATCGGACCCTAAGCAAATCTTATTCGTCACATCTGCATTTCCTTCCCTACCTTCGATGATTTCCGGCATGGTAGCGCAAGCCTTCACAAAGCGCATATCAAAAATTTGGAACTCATCCGAGATACTTGCACAAGCATCACGACGCTCGAACTCTTTCTCTATTCGGATCGCCCGAACAGCGCTTTGCGCGATTCGCCTGTTGCAGAACAAGCACTAGATCTGCTCGACACGCGCCTTGCAGTCGAAGATCTTGTGACTCCTCTTAAGAATCAACTATCAAGCTTTATGGCACAAAACAGCCACCCCATTATAATACGATTCTCTTCATCCCAAGTCTTGAGGCGCTTTTTACACGGATCTCAAAATGGATCGCTTTCGCCGTCGAGTTCCGAATATTATTCGCAATAAATGCAAGGCTGCTATTGCCACAACTCCTGTTATCACAACACCTGCAGCTGATCCAAATCCGGTGATTGTGATTGAAGAATTCAACAGAATATTTTGTACAGTGTGCGCTAATCTATGCTTCAATTCGGGGATTGAGGATGGCTACTGGCAAGACTGGACAGAATTCATGTCTCTACGACAGTCTGCAGAGAACGGATGTGTTGGGTGTTGTCTACTTGTTCAGGCGGTTCGCCTTCTCTATTCACATGATTTTGATGGCGAGCGTGGTAAGATAGAATGGGCAGAGCGGCGACATCTACCAAGGGAGGGCAAAACAATCCCGCGTGTATGGCGTTACAGTATATGGGACCCAACTTTTCATTTTGCCCCACTCCACCACGTATTTGAGCTCTTCACTCTTCCTGGTAAGCCTTACGCAACTGTGAACCCTCAATTGTGTTATATGCTAATCCTCATCCGTTTGAAATGCAGACGCAATGAAGTTATTTCCTGCCCTTGCAACATCTCAAAGAATATCCGGCACTTCTGAAAGTAGACTCGACTGGGCCAAAAGAACTTTGCAGCACTGCCTTGCTAATCACTCACGATGCAATGCCCAAGTTGGGCCCCGTACTCTCCCGAGTCGCATTATTGATGTAAAATCAGATCCTGTCAGGCTCTGTGAGTCCCAGGATGATGTGGGGTCGTACATTTGTCTTAGCCACTGTTGGGGTAGTGTCATGCCCGCGTGTCGCACGACTATCCGCAAATTGAAGCGCAACAAGGAGGGAATCGACTGGAAACTGCTGCCTAAGACGTTTCAAGATGCCATCATTATTACTCGTAAGCTCAAAGTTCGATACATATGGATTGACTCCATTTGTATTATTCAAGATGATGAAGAAGACTGGAGGTCTGAGGCAGCAAAGATGGCAGGTATATATGCCGGGGCTTTGCTAACCATTTCGGCTACCGCCGCCAAGCATGATGACCAAGGGTTTATCTCCACCGCACGAGAATGGATGGATGGCACAAAAATAAGCGTCAGAACGAAAGAAGAGGTTCCTTACGATATATACGTACGGCATAAAATTCCTCACCACCCTGACTTTAGTCCCGGTATCCCGGACGACGACTATAAACCCAATGCAATACGACTTCTGAGCCGTGGATGGGTTTACCAAGAACGACTTCTCTCTTCACGCTTGCTCCGATTTGATAAATTGGAAATGGTATGGGAATGCAAACAAAACACAACCTGCGAATGCATGCAGTTTCCAACTTCACGCACTCTGAGAAACGATTACTACGAAAACCCATTGAAAAGCAGTATCAAAGTCGAGCATGCGAAGGCGCTTGAATCTGCCATCGACGATCCAGCATTGTGTGCGAAGCGATGGCGGCAGATGGTTGTTGAATATTCCGATTTGAGCTTAACAAAGGAGGAAGACAAATTGGTTGCTCTCGCAGGACTTGCTCAAGAAATGAAACTCTATCGGCTAGATGAACTTTACCTAGCAGGGATGTGGGAAAAGAGTCTTTTCAGCGACATGCTCTGGGAATTATTCGAAGGTTTTGTCGGCTACAAGCATTCCGTCGTCTGGAGCCGACCAAGTTGGTCATGGTTATCTGTGACAGGTAGGATATACTATTGTGAAGAAGTCGAACGTGTAACACTTGTCTTTCCCCAGTTGCTTAAAGTTTTTGGAGACCTTGAAAACACATTCGTTGCAGGGGCTGAGACGCTTGCACTAACACTACAAGGTCAGCTACTCTCCACAAAAATTTGTCACTCTCTATCTAAAAGAAGTACGACAACCTTACAAGGAGAGTATTACTATCGATGGGATGAAAAGGGGGATGATTTGCGTGAGGCTTTGCCAAAGGATAGTACAGTTTATTGCCTGCGCGTGGCTGAGACGTTAACAAGACGGATGCCAAAACTTGTCAAATCTGAATTCTACTTGTTATTAGGTCGTAGTAACCAACAGATATCTGCATACAGCCGGCTAGGGATTGTCTTGGCTGTGTTTGAAAATGGCAACAAATCGCCATTTGAAGGAATTGAACATACAACAATTACTTTGGTATGAATACTGTCGGAGGGTAGATAGGAATATACTTCGTCCAAAATAAAATCATAGACTGTTCGCAACTGAAGCCGATTTCGAATTCTACTATATAGCGAAGAGGATCTCAGCGATGACCGGGTGAAGATGCGCGACCGTGGGTGGACTGTGGAGATCACAAAACTCCCGAAGAAGAAATGGATCAGTGAGAACGACCAATTCGAGTTCGATAATGAAGAGGAGTGTAACGTATATAATGATGAATGGCACCGCCGTGAGTGGCAGAGAGAGCAGGAGCAGGAGGATAAGTTGTGGGAGGAGGAATATTACAATAAGAAACGCGATCCCTACCGGAAGAACGATTCGGACTACAATTGAACAGGTTTCCTACTTTCGTGTCCCTGGGCTACCATGGATACAACAAGCCTCTGCCTAAGTCGCGGAAAAATAGACCTGACAGGATACATAGGGAAGAAGGTCCTCGTAATACCGAGATGTTGTTAAGTCAAAGAAGGCACGCAGGATCATCAGAGGTGGAATACTTTGGTAGCTGAGAAGGATAGAGATATTACCCGTAACTCTTCTCAAGACGCTGCTGTGAACCGGGGTGTGAAACACTTGAGTTAGACAATCAGGGCCTTGACACAGAGGCTGTTTGCTGATAACCAAAGAGGTTAGAGAAAAAACTGGTATCAAAGATTTGAGTTAAGAGCCTGGCCTCGACACAAAGAGACTACTTGCTAATGACTTGCAGGCGAACCACAACTCCACCTTCTTCTATTACGCCGAGAATGCTATGAACATTAATTGTATCCGATTTCCTGCCTCCAAAACCAAACCCGAACTAAAGGAAATAAGAAACGATTCTCTATTCTTTCGTGCAACAGTATCATATCATCCGCGCAACTGGTGCCCTCCATGGTATTGGCGCATCGATTATCCGCGTTACTTCTGGCTCTGGCGCTAGCTCTGGCTCATCTGCCTCTTGCGCAGCACTTTTACGCTTCCGGCCGCGTTTCCCCTTGCCTTTGATGACCTCTTTCGTGGCACGCGCTATTTCTGGCTCTGGCTCTGTGTCCGACTCATCTGGCTTATATGGGTCATCTGGTTCATCTCGCTCTAAGGCAGCAGCACTCTTACCCTTCCGACCACGTTTCCCCTTGCCCTTAATAATCTCCTTCGCAGCACGCACAGCTCATGCCACCTCGATGTCCTCAAAGCTCATCACCTTCGCCTTCCCTAGTACAATCGACATGGTTAACCGGCGGACTTTGGCTTCGTTGTTCATGCTAATCAATGTCTGATTTTGATTATGGAGGAGGGCACGTTTGGCATCGAGGATATCACGTTCGGCAAAGGATGCTTGGGCGGCATTGGCAAGCTTTTATATATGCCTCTCTAGGCGCTATATACTTGTCCCACCAAGCGTATAAGTATTGTGATGGAGTACAACCCAAGGTAGGGAGGGAGTGCGAATGGTGGTGCAATTGTCTAATGGCATTCGACTACTGGGCTAAGTGTACAGCTAGCAAGAAACACGATATTTATGTTCCTTCGCGTAGATCACGTGCAGTGCCACGTGACCCCACCACACTATGCTAGGAAATTCTAAAAATCCTCTTTTAATACATTGCTAACAAACTATTAATATGCCTTCTTTTTCTTTTCATCTATATATTTTATAGATTAATATCCTAGTTATCCGCAAACAAAACACTTCTTTGTATAGTCCTCCGTAATTTCGTTGCGATTTGCAAAACGGCTTACAAAATAGCCTAAGAAACGACTTGTAAAACGTCTTAGAAAACATCTTACAAAACGTTTTAAGAAACGGCTTGCAAAATAGCCACGGTTACTAAAGTCGTTTCCTCTTTTATTACGCCCGCGACCTCTATATATTCGGTCGGTCTAGTGCTAAGTAAGTTTATATAAATTATATAAATTATCCTTATCCTTTTAATGGAATGCTAACTAATCCTTTAACTCCTTTTCTTATATAAATTGCTTAATTACTAAATGTAGCTTTACGCATACACCTTTAAAAGTAAATACCGGTTTAAATAACGCAAGTCGGCATTCTAGAATGCTATTACATGCATTAATCACTTAGTCCCGGAGGTTATACTCGTTTTAGTATTTTATAAATAGTCCTCGTTCCGTTATATGCAAAGTGTTAAAGAGTACTTTTAAACATTTGGGCTAAGTTTTCTTAGGGTGTTTTGCTATAATATAATAAAGTGTTATTCCTCTTTATTCCGTTAAATATTTCTATCGATGTTCCTTCGTCTTAAAGTGAGTCTTAGCCATTTTTACTATTATAAAAAAATTGTATAATCTTTTAGATATTTTATTGTAATAAAATATACTAGCTTGTCTTTTAAGTATAATAGAGAATGCCAAGTGGAATTATATTTTTACTAGCCTAACTTTCGTATAATAGTCGTAAAATACTTAAAGTGTAACGTCTAAGATATCAGACTCCTCTCTTTTATACTTTTTGTTATCGCTTATATAAATTTTCATTATATTTGCAAGCAGTTGTAGCTAACTTATATAATTAAGTAAATTGTATAAAGCAACTAGTTCTGGTTATACAATTGGAGATAGTCATCCTTGTCCTAGTAAAGGCTGCAAATTGCTATTAAATTGTCGATATAATCGCAATAATGGGTATAATGTCTCGTTTTAAAGTAATTATTTTAGTAATCAAATCGAGGTTTGCTTTATTTGAGGTAATTCCGTATATCGTATCATTAATCGGTCTTGCTTAACTATTATTTATAGCATCTCGTCCTGTTTAATCGTTATATATAGTCTTATATATAGTCTCTAGTATATCGGATTTAAACTCGAGTTAAAAACCTTATTCGATTCTAGCACCTCTTAGATTTCGTCTTTTATCCATTAGTGCTATGCTTACTTTATAATGACATTGTATATTGTTTTGGCAAAGGAGACTAATCTTATTATCTTGCTTGTCTCTTAATTTATACTTTATATATAAGCAAGTATATATAGAGCTCTTTTATAGCTACTCGACTAGTCTTTTCAAGCATATCAAGTGTCCATCCTTCTAAGCTTTCCCGGATCTCTTCATAATAGTCAAAGTTTATATATTTGTAATATTCACATCGTAGGATCGATGAGGCAATATAATTATTTATATATGCTATTGTTCGAGTTTTTAGGTCGTTTAAATCGAAGTCTTTCTCTTATTGCTACTTATCTAGCTTATAGCTTACTAAGGAAGGGAATAAGAATATATTATCGTTATTATGTTCTTGAAATTGTCTTTGTACAATAGTCTATATATTGTAAGAAATAGCGTTTTGTGTAATAGACGCAAAAATAGTAGAAAAATTAAGCTAACTCGGTATTATCACTTAAGCTTTTCTTTAAATCCTTAGGACTCTTCTATACTTCTTAATTTTACTTAACTTAAAACAAGAGCCTTTGAGTTCCTTTAGCATAATTCGTAAAAGTAGCGCAAAATCGGGTTTTAACCAAGCTAACACAGCATTGTCACTTGGCCCTCTTCTAACTTATTACAACTAGTATAAAATGCCTCTTTTAGAAACTATTTTCCTTAGCTATTGTATAGTTTATTTAACCACTAATCAGTGTTAGTATCGCATAGCCAAGTGATGTAGAATATGTAATACACAATAGTACCCCAAAAGTAATATATTCAATAATGTGTGTCCCTTGTTGAATAGGGACTATTATATATATATATATAATAAGTATAAGAAGTAAAATGGTACACGCAAACCAAGTGCTAATTCGTACGAGTTATGCATAGCCCGAACAGGCCGAGTATAATTGCACGAGTCGTATATATCCCACGAAGTAGGATATACTAAACCCGTTCGCCCGCGCGCAAGTAAGGCCTAAATTAGGGCCCGAAAGGCAAGCCCGACAGAACCCGAAAGTAGGATACGGAACAAGGCCGGCAATTGGGCTGTATAGGAGTAGAAGTAAATGCAATACTAGGGGTAACTATAGTATATGTTCCGACACTTTCCTTTTAGTGTAGCGGAAGACTTGAGAGCTATATTAATAGCGTTATTAATAAAAACGATAACGTTATTATAGTGTTAATAGTTTGTTAATAAGCTTAATTAAGTGGTTAAACATAGGCTAAAAACAAGGCTTTAGAGGGCTTTACTATTAGTTTATCGATTCGATAATAAATAAGAAGATGGAGGTTCTTAGTTAAGACGAATTAGTGGGCATTACTACTATTTGTTAGAGTAAAGACAATGGTGTAGCATTCTATAAAGATAATAGAGGAGGAGAGGTATAAACCTCGATTAACTACAAAGTTTACAAGTCATGTGATAATATCATATCACATAAGCTATAAGCTTT
>Ga0302325_10016958_pt1 | contig 15413 bp, 13 predicted proteins | sample Palsa_T0_2_FD_201948 | JGI IMG/M metagenome (GOLD analysis project Ga0302325, IMG submission 201948) | Peat permafrost microbial communities from Stordalen Mire near Abisko, Sweden - Palsa_T0_2 | ecosystem: Environmental > Terrestrial > Soil > Palsa > Peat permafrost | place: Sweden: Abisko...
GGGCGCCAGGTCTTCGTCGTGTCCTGGGTCAATCCCGACGCCAGCCACGCCGACGTCGGGTTCGACGAGTACGTGATCGGCATCGTCGAGATGCTCGACACCGTGGCCGCGATCACCGGATCGGACGAGAGCCACCTGCTCGGCCTGTGCGGCGGAGGAGTGCTGGCGTTCCTCGCCGCGGCGTACCTCGCCGCGATCGGGCGGGAGCAGATGCTCGCCTCGCTCACCGTCGCGATCGCGGTTCTGGACTATCACCGCGGCCCGTCCGCGATGGCCTTCCTCGACCGCCAGGGGGCCGAGAAGGCGATGCGCCGGGCGACCGAACACGGCTTCTTCGACGCCCGGGACGCCGCCCGGGCCTTCGCGCTGATCCGGCCGATCGAAGGCATCTGGAACATCGCCGTGCACAATTACCTGCTCGGCCAGCCGCCCCCGGCGATGGGGTTGCTCTACTGGGCCGCCGATCAGACCAACATGGCCACGAAGTTCGGCGGCCAGATGATGCAGGCCGCGCTGGAGAACAGCCTGACCCGCCCGGGCGGGGTGATGATCGGCGGCGTCCCGGTCGACCCGGCCCAGATCACCGTCGATACCTACGTACTGGGCGCCTCCACCGACCACATCTCACCGTGGCGGGACTGCTACCGGACCGTCGCCATGGTCGGCGGCGACGCGACGTTCGTCCTCGCGCGGGGCGGCCACGCGATCGTGATCGCCAAGGGACCTGGCAGCCGGCGGGCCAGTTACCGCACCGGAACGATCCCGGGCCCCGATCCCGACGAGTGGCTCGCGAACTCGGCCGAGGTCACCGGCAGCTGGTGGGAGCACTGGAACGACTGGATCTCCAAGCGCACCCCGGGCCAGAAGCCGGCCCCGACGCGCCTCGGCCACGACGCCTATCCGCCTCTGGGCGATGCGCCGGGTGAGTACGTCAAACGGATGGTCACGTGAGTGACCATGGAAAGGACTCCCGATGACTCCTGTACTCGATAGCTTCCGTCTCGACGGGCGCGTGGCGGTCGTGACCGGCGCGTCGAGCGGGCTCGGAGTTCAGTTCGCGCAGGCCCTGGCCCAGGCCGGCGCGGACGTCGTGCTCGGCGCCCGGCGGGAAGACCGCCTCAAGCAAACCCGCACGCTGGTCGAAGCCGAAGGCCGGCGCGGTCTGGCCGTCCGGGCCGACGTCACCAATCCGGAGGACTGCACCGCCCTCGCGAGCGCGGCCATGAGTGAGTTCGGCCGGGTCGACGTGCTGGTGAACAACGCCGGCGTCGGCACCGCCGTCCCCGCGCTGAAGGAAACCCCCGACCAGTTCCGTTCCGTGGTCGACCTCAACCTCAACGCCAGTTACTGGATGGCGCAGGCCTGCGCGCGGGTGATGCAGCCCGGCAGTTCGATCATCAATATCAGCAGCGTGCTCGCGCTCACCAGCATGGGCCTGCCGCAGGCCGCGTACACCGCGAGCAAGGCCGCCGTGATCGGCCTGACCCGGGACCTGGCGCAGCAATGGACCGGCCGCAAGGGCATCAGGGTCAATGCGATCGCGCCAGGGCACTTCGAATCGGAGATGAGCGACCAGTTCAACGAACACACCCACGCCGCGATGGTCGCGCGCGCTGCGGCAGGCCGGCTGGGCGCGCCGGGAGAGCTCAACGGCGCGCTGATCTTCCTGGCCAGTCCCGCCAGCAGCTATATCACCGGCATCGTCCTGCCGGTCGACGGCGGAACGTTGCTCACCTGATGGCGACGACATCCCGGCCGACGCGCGCGCCGAACAAGGCGCTGTACCTCACCGACTACGCCCGCTCCGCCTGGGACGTCGGGGCGCTGTCGGCCACCCTGCCGGCGCTGGCCCGGGCCCCCCGCGGAGATGGCCACGCCGTGTTGGTCATCCCCGGTCTGGGGGCCAGCGACAGGTCGACGCTGATCCTCCGCCGCTTCCTCAGCACCCTCGGCTACCCGTCCTACGGCTGGGGACTCGGGCGCAACATCGGGCCCACCGCGCGAGTCGTCAGCGGCCTGCCCGCACGCCTGCACGAGGCCCGCGCGCGCCACGACGGACCGGTGAGCGTGATCGGCTGGAGTCTGGGCGGCATCTTCGCCCGTCAACTCGCCCGGCGTCATCCGGACGCCATCCGCCAGGTGATCACGCTGGCGAGCCCGATCCGGCTCACCGACCACGCGCACAGCAACGCCCGGCACGCGTACGAACTGCTCGAGGACCAGCACGCAGAAACGCTCCGGCTGCCGTTGGAGGCCGGCCTCGGGCCGCTGCCCGTCCCCGCCACCTCCGTCTACACGCGTCTGGACGGCATCGTCGCCTGGCGGGCCTGCCTGGACCAGCCCTCCCGCCGCGCCGAGAACGTCGAGGTCTACGCGAGCCATCTCGGCATCGGTCACCATCCCGCCGCACTGTGGGTCATCGCCGACCGGCTGAGCCAGCCGCCCGGCCAGTGGGCGCCCTTCCGCCCCCCCGCCCGGTGGCGTTATGCGTACCCCACCCCGATCGCGCCCGATCCGGCGGAGTCCCCACGTGCGCACTCCTGACGGCGGCTCGGCGCTGCCTGCGGTGCGGATCGTCGCCCGCTCCGCACGCTAACACCGCTTCTGACCTGGCCCGGTCTGCGGCGAGCCGGCTGATCAGGTCGTCGATGCCCGTTGCGGCGGGCAGGCTGGCACCGTCGGCGATGGCCCGCCGCCACGCGCTTTCCTGGTCGTCGACCGCCTTGGTCATGGCGAGCACCGCCGCGAGGTGTTCCCTGGGGACGACGACCAGGCCGCTGGCGTCGCCGCGGACCACGTCCCCGGGACGGACGGTCACTCCGCCGCACTGCACAACCACGTTGATCGCACCTGGTCCCTGGTTCGATCCCGTCGCGGGATGGGCGCCCGCGGCGAACGTAGGCAACCCCGCCGCGTCGAGACCGTCGAGGTCACGGACGGCGCCGTCGACGACCAGCCCGTCGCAGCCGAGGTCGGCGAGAGCCTGACCGGCGATGTCGCCGATCACCGCGGCGTCCGCCCGGCCGCCGCCGTCGACGACCAGCACGTCGCCGGCCGCGATCAGGTCCGTCGCCTTCAGCACGTACAAGATGTCGCCGGGCTTGGTCCACACGGTCACCGCCGGGCCGCACAGCTGCGCGCCGCCGGCCAGGTGACGCAGCGGCGGGCCCATGATCCCGACCGGACCGCCGCAGTCGGCGATCTGCGTCGTGGCGAACTCGCGCAGCGCGGTCACCAGCGAGGTCTCCGGCCGTTCCGCGAGCTCGTGGATCGTCCACTGCTCGGGATGGGACTTGCTCACCTGTGTCTCCTCGTGAATCGGCGTTTCCGCACCCGCGGTGCCCCCTCGGGCCCGGCCGCCGTCATACTAGCCATCGATGGCCGAGCCGGTGATACTGGAGCTGGCGGTGAACGGCGCAACCCCCCGTCACCGCAACCGTCACGTGCCCCGCACGCCCGCCGAGATCACCGAGGTCGCCCTGGCGGGAATCGAATCGGGCGCCTCGATCGTGCACAACCACAACGACGAGCCGATGTTCACCGCCGATGGGGTGCATGCTGTCGAGCCGTACCTGGCGGCGTGGCGACCGGTGCTGGAGCGCTATCCGGACGCGCTGCTGTACCCGACGATGGCGGCGGGAGCGCGGGGCATCCCGGTGACCCGGCGGTGGGCACACGTGGCCGACCTGGCCCGCCGGGGGATGGGCGGCATGACCCTAGTCGACCCCGGGTCGGTGAACCTCGGGCTGACCAGCGTCGGCGCCGTGGCCGCGGAGGCCGCCGCCGGCCCCTACGCCAACTCGCTCGCCGACGTCGAGTACATGTTCGCGCGCAGCGGCGAGCTGGGGGCCGCGCCCAGTATCTCGGTTTTCGAGCCGGGGTTCCTGCGGGCCACCCTGACCTGGCAGCGCAGCGGCCGGCTCCCGCCGGGGGCGATGGTCAAGCTGTACTTCGGCGGCGAGCTGGAGTTCGGGCTGCCGCCGACCGCGACCGGCCTGGAGGCCTACCTGGAGTTGCTGGAGCCGTCCGGGCTGCCGTGGTCGGTGGCGGTGCTCGGCGGTGACGTGGTGGGGTGCGGGCTGGCGGAGCTGGCCATCCGCCGCGGCGGCCACGTCCGGGTCGGGCTGGAGGACTACGCGGGGCCGGGCGAGCCGTCCAACCTCGACCTGCTCCGTGCCGCGGTCGCCATCGTCGAGGGCCTCGGGCGCGCCCCGGCCACGATCGCGCAAACCCGCCAGATCCTCGGCGTCCCGTTCAGCCCGCAGCGCGTTTGAGGAAGTCGACGGGGAAGGCGCCGGCCGCGATGCACCGCTCGCTCCAGACGTCCAGCCGGGCGCACACCTCATCCAGCCGGCCACCCAGCGCGGTGACGATCGCCTGCTCCGCGGCGTCGGTGCGGTCCTCGAGGTCAGCCCGGGCGGCGCGGCCCGCGTCGGTCAGCGCGCCGTCCCGCAGCCAGCCGCGGGCTTCCAGCCCGTCCACCGCCGCGCGCATCGCCGCCTCCGGCCAGCCGCGGGTGGCGGTGTAGGACAGCAGCGGCATGCCGAGCCAGCACTCGGTCAGCACGTTCATCTCCACCGGCCCGAGTCCGGCCGCGTTCGCCACCGCGACGTGCGAGTCGCCGCGGTGCTCGCGCACCAGGTCACAAGCCCACCACAGGCGCTGGAAGGGATCGCCGGGCCGGCCGCGCCCGCGCACCCCGCTGAACAACGGACGCCCGGTGCCGTCGGCGCCCTCCGCGGCGTCGGCGAGCAGGTCGGCCACCTCGGTCGGGTCATCCCCGGCCAGCACCTCGGCCAGGCTGGCGGCGGTGGCGGCGTCCCTGACGGCCAGCAGCCGCTCCCGCGGCGCCGCCGACCGGGCGGCCTCATACAACCCGGCCAGCAGATTCGGCTCGAACCAGGCGAACGTCGCCGCGACGACCGGCGGTGACGGCTCGCCTAGGCTCGCCGCGCGGCCGCCGACGTAGCCGGTGAGGAAGTCCAGGCCGAGCTCGGCTAGGCGTTCGTTGGTATGGCGGTTCCACAGGGCATGCATGGCGAGCGGCTCGCACGCATCTCGCAGCCTGCGGGCGGGGCGGCCGACGCGGACCACCTCAGGCAGCGGGGTGCCCGCGGGGCGCGGGCTGCTGAACGTCGCGAAAGCGTCGGCGTAATCCATTTCTCAGTCCGCCCGGCCAGGAGGCGGAGCGGACCTACTTCTCTCCACTTCCAACCTATAGCGCACCGGGGGGCTTGCCGCAAGACCCCGGTCATGCCGCATAATCGCAGGCCGGGCCCGGAGCGCGGGCACCGGAGCACGGCCAGAGGAGGTATCGCGATGATCGAGCGCTACGTGCTGGGTCTCGAAGAGATCGACCAGACCCAGGTCGCGCTCGTGGGCGGCAAGGGCGCGAACCTGGGGGAGCTTTCGCGGATCGAAGGCGTCCGCGTGCCGGCCGGCTTTTGCGTGACGACGGACGCCTTCCGGCGGATCATGGCCACGGCGCCTCGGATCGACGACCAGCTCGATCGGCTGTCGCACCTGGACCCCGGCGACCGGCAGGCGATCCGCGCGGACAGCGCGGAGATCCGCCGGACCCTTGAGGAGATCGCCATGCCTGACGATCTGGCGGCGGCGATCACCCGCTGGGTCACCCGGCTTGGCGGGCAGGCGGCCTACGCCGTCCGGTCCAGCGCGACGGCGGAGGACCTGCCGACGGCCTCCTTCGCGGGTCAGCAGGACACGTACCTGAACGTCGTGGGGTCGGCCGAGGTCCGCCAGCACGTCAGCCGATGCTGGGCCTCCCTATTCACCGAACGAGCCGTGACCTACCGCCTACGGCATGGCTTCGGCCACCGGAAGGTGGACCTGGCCGTGGTCGTGCAGCAGATGGTCTTCCCGCAGGCGGCCGGCGTCCTGTTCACGGCCGACCCCGTCACCTCCAACCGGAAGGTCGTCTCCATCGAGGCCAGCTTCGGCCTCGGCGAGGCCCTGGTCGCCGGCCTGGTGAACCCGGACGTCTACCAGGTACGGGACGGCGAAGTCGTCGCCAAGGCCGTCGCCGCCAAGCAGCTTGCCATCTGCGCCCAGCCGGCCGGCGGAACCCGGCAGGTGGCGATCGAGCCGGCGCGTCAAGCGCAGCCAGCGCTGACCGATGCGCAGGTCGTGCGGCTCGCTCAGCTGGGCCGCCGGATCGAAGCGCACTTCGGCCAGCCCCAGGACATCGAATGGTGCCTGGCCGACGACGGGTTCCAGATCGTCCAGAGCCGGCCGATCACCACGCTGTTCCCCATCCCCGCGACCAGCGACGAGGGCAACCACGTCTACATCTCCGTCGGCCACCAGCAGATGATGACCGACCCGATCAAGCCCCTCGGGCTCTCCTTCTGGCAGCTGACGACCCCCCGGCCGATGGCCGAGGCCGGCGGGCGGCTGTTCGTCGACGTCACCCGGGCGCTGGGATCGCCCGCGAGCCGCGCGGGCCTGCTGGACGTCGCGGGGAGATCCGATCCGCTGCTCGGGGACGCACTGCGGACCGTCGTCGAACGCGGCGACTTCATCCCGGCCCCTGCCGACGGGGCCCCGGGCGCCATGCCGCCCGGCAGCGAGCCGGCCACGATCGAGACCGACGCGGCCATCGTCACCGGGCTGATCGAACGCAGCCGGGCCGCGATCGCCGCCCTCAAGCGCGATATCGAGGGCAAGTCCGGGCCGGCGCTGGCCGACTTCATCCTCGCGAACATCCAGGAGCTGAGGCGGTTCATGTTCGACCCGCAAAGCCTCCCGGCGATCCTGGCGGGGATGCAGGCCGCCTGGCAGCTGAACGAGCGGCTGCAGGAGTGGCTGGGCGAGAAGAACGCCGCCGACATCCTCACGCAGTCCGTCCCCGGCAACGTCACGTCGGAAATGGGGCTGGCGCTGCTCGACGTCGCGGACGTGATCCGGCCGCATCTCAACGTGGTGGCCTTCCTGCGGCACGTCCGCGACGAGACCTTCCTGGACGAACTGCCCGCGCTCGACGGCGGGCGCGAAGCGCGCGACGCTATCTCGGCCTATCTCGACAAGTACGGCATGCGCTGCGCCGGCGAGATCGACATCACCAGGCCACGCTGGAGCGAACGACCCAGCACGCTCGTGCCCCTGATCCTGGCCAACGTCAAGAACGTCGAGCCGGGCGCAGGCCAGCGGCGCTTCGAGCAAGGCCGGCTGCAGGCCGAGAGCAAGGAACGGGAAGTGCTGGCGCGGTTGCGGGCCATGCCGGACGGAGCGCCGAAGGCCGAAGAGGCCAAGCGCCTGATCGACCGGATCCGGATCTTCGCCGGCTACCGGGAGTACCCCAAGTACCACATGGTCAGCTGCTACTTCGTCTACAAGCAGGCCCTGCTGAACGACGCCGACCGCCTCGTGCAAGCCGGCCTGCTTGGTGAGCGGGAAGACATCTTCTACCTCAGGTTCTCCGAGTTCCGCGACGTCGTCCGCACCAACCAGGTAGCTGACGAGCTCATCCGCCAGCGCCAGGACGCGTTCCGGTCGTACCAGGCGCTCACGCCGCCCCGGGTGCTCACCTCCGACGGCGAGGTCGTCGCCGGGACGTACCGGCGCGGCGATGTCCCGGCCGGCGCGCTGACCGGCCTGCCCGTTTCCGCCGGGACCGTCGAGGGACGGGCCCGCGTCATCCTGGACCTGGCCGAGGCCGATCTCGAAACGGGCGACATCCTGGTCACCGCCTACACGGACCCCAGCTGGACACCCGCGTTCGTCGCCATCAAGGGCCTGGTGACGGAGGTGGGGGGCCTGATGACCCATGGCGCGGTGATCGCACGGGAGTACGGCTTGCCGGCTGTCGTGGGGGTGGAGCATGCCACCCAGCTGATCCGGGACGGGCAGCGGATCCGCGTGCACGGAACGGACGGGTACATCGAGATCCTGCCCTAGGCGACCCCTGATCAGGGGCGCCGCGATAGCTGGCGCGTCCCCGTCAGACGACACGGTCGAATGATTGTGCGAGACTTCCTGGATGTTAATCATGCTTACCTGTAGAGTCGCTTCGTGGGGATGCTAAGCGAGGGTAACCAAGCTCGTGCGATCAGTGTTGTCCCTGGTGAAATGGCTTCTCTCGAATTCGGATTCGAGCAGGGTCAGCGCGAGTTCGGGACCCCCGTCGAAGGCTCCCCGGCGATGGCCGGACTGACGTGCCTGGAAATTTGCGCAGGCGGAGGCGGCCAGTCGCTCGGTCTGCACCAAGCTGGATTTGCGCACCGCGCCGCGGTCGAGATTGATCCGCACGCCTGCGAAACGCTGCGTCTGAATCACCCGGAATGGAATATCGTCGAAGGCGATATTCACCATTTTGACGGAACGAGCTATAAAGGCGTGGACCTGCTCGCTGGCGGCGTGCCCTGTCCGCCTTTTTCTATAGCTGGTAAGCAACTCGGCGCGGACGATGAGCGTGATCTTTTCCCCCGTGCGCTTCGTCTCGTGGAAGACTGTGAACCAACGGCCGTAATGCTCGAAAATGTCCGGGGCCTGTCTACTGCCCGATTTGCCGGCTACCGGGAGCAAGTTCTCGGACGACTGCGCGACGACCTCGGGTATGAGGCTGACTGGGAAGTACTCAATGCGTGTGATTTTGGCGTGCCGCAGCTACGTCCGCGCTTCATTCTCGTCGCCATGAAAGCGGCAGTCTTCAAGCATTTTAAATGGCCGGACGAAGTGCAGAACCCGCCGACGGTCGGCGCGGCCCTTTATGAATACATGGCAGCGGACGGGTGGCCGGGCGCAAAAGCCTGGGCCGAAAAGGCCAACGGCATAGGTCCGACCCTGGTCGGGGGTTCGCGAAAGCATGGCGGCCCGGATCTTGGCCCCACCCGCGCGAGGAACGACTGGCTCAAGCTGCACGTCGATGGGAAAGGTCTAGCCGACACGCCGCCTAAAGTTACCGACCCCGTTGACCACCTGCCGCGGCTCACCCTGCCGATGGCCGCCGCCATTCAGGGGTTCCCGTCTTCCTGGCGGTTCTATGGACGTAAAACAGCGGCCTACCGTCAAATTGGTAATGCTTTTCCGCCGCCCGTGGCCCGAGCCGTCGGCGAAAGTATCCGGTCGGCGATTCTGCGGGCGCGCGAAGAGTCGGCAGTGGCCCGCGATCGTCTGCTCCGCGTGGTCTGAGGCCCCTGCGGCGTTGGAGATGAAGCAAGACTCATTGCCCTACATCTTCGGTGATGATCCCGAGCTAGAGTCGGTCGAAGCCCGGCTGCACATCCTGGACCCCGCCGGCGCACAGGTGGCCGAGGTGCTACGCGACACGCTTGACCAGATTTACGACGGGCAGCACACCGGGCGGTGGAGTTACGATCAGCTGCACAAGACAGAGAAGACTCATGTCGGCACTCTCGTCGAGATCAATCTGCACCGAAAGTTTAACTTTGCGGACGGTATCGCGACGGATTATCGTATCGCCGGGGTCGAGGTCGACTGCAAGTATTCGATGAATTACGGCGGCTGGGAACTCCCGCCAGAAGCCATAGGTCATATTTGTCTCCTCATCACCGCAAACGACCAGCGAAGCTCTTGGCAGGCAGGCCTTATCCGGGTCAGCGAGCCGCTGCTGCGGGCACGATCGAACCGGGATGCCAAGCGTCAGCTAGCGACCGGCAGCCATGCCTACATACGCGAGCTGTGGCCAGACAACAGAAAGCTCGCGGGAAATCTATTTCTCAGCCTAGATGCAGAGCGCCGGAATAGGATCTTCTGCGCGCAGGCAGAGCACGGAAATCAGCATGGCCGGGCTCGGGTAAATGAGCTGTTCCGCCTGGTTCAGCGCCGTATTATCAGGCGCGCCGAACTGGCTACCGTCGCGCAGCAGGATGACTTCATGAAGCGCGCCCGTGGCAATGGCGGCGCACGATCCACGCTAAGACCTGAGGGCATCCTGGTTCTAGGGCATCAAGATAACGACCCGAATGTCGCCGCGGCGCTTGGCTTGCCGGTGCCCAAAAAGGGCGAGCTCGTGTCCGGCCGGGTAATCCCGGCGCGAGATGATCGTAATGATCCGGCCGCCATCATTGAAGGACAGCGTTGGGCGCTGGCCCGGCCGGACGACCCCGTGGTTCCCGCACCGCTAGTCCCGAGATGACTCGCCATCTTGGCCACGGCGACCGGAGTCGGCCGTCGCGGCGGGGAGGTGCAGCGCCGCGCGCAGCTGCCCGAGCGAAGGCGCCGGCCCGACGCGGCCCTGCTCGTCGCGGTACAGCCGGCAGGAGATCGAGGGGTTCTGCCCGGGGCGGGCGAACGGGTCCGTGCCGTCGGCGAGCAGCGTCGGGGAGCCGGTCATCCCCAGGCGCCGGGCGTCGTCGGCCGTAGTCACGATCTCCCTGGTCACCGTGAGGTCTGGCCAGGCATCGGCCAGCTCAGCCAGCCGGCCGGCCAGCACGGCCGCGTTCGGGCAGTCCGGTACCTGCAAGATCTCCAGCTTCATCGTGCCTCCCGTGTCTCCCGGGAGACACGCTAGCCTGCTGACGCGGACACCCGCAGCATCCCCGGCCCGGGAGGAGACCACACGGTGGACAGCCAGGACCCGGTGGCCCTCGCCGCCGTGCACGCGATCCGCGCCGGCGACACCACGTCACTGGCGAGCCTGCTGAGCCGGCATCCCGGCCTGGCCTGCGAGCAGATCCACGACACCCGGACACCGTTGCACGTGGCTGCGGACTGGCCCGGCTACTTCCCCGCCGGGCCCGCCACCGTCCGCCTGCTCCTCGACGCGGGCGCCGACCCGAACGCGGGCAGCGAGGGAGGCCGGGGCGAGACACCCCTGCACTGGGCGGCCAGCAGCGACGACGCGGACGTAGCCGACGCGCTGATCAACGGCGGCGCCGACATCGAGAGGCCGGGAGGATCGATCGGCACCCCGCTGGATAACGCGGTCGGCTACGGGTGCTGGAACGTGGCCCGCCTCCTCGTCCGTCGCGGCGCCCAGGTCGACAAGCTGTGGCACGCCGCCGCCCTCGGCCTCATGACGCGTGTCGAGGAACTCCTCGCCGCCACCCCGCCCCCGTCACCAGACGACGTCACCGAGGCCTTCTGGCAGGCCTGCCACGGCGGCCAGCGCCGGACCGCCGAGCGCCTCCTCGCCAGCGGAGCCGACCTCAACGGAACCCCGGGCTACAGCGACCAGACCGCCGCCGAGGTCGCCGCGCAACTCGATACCCAGCGCGAGAACCTCGTCGCCTGGCTGCACGAGCGCAAGCAGGCCACCTAAGCACCGCTGGGAGAGTACGGCCGAGCGCAAGGGAGAGGGGCCAGGCGACCATGCAGGCTTCGGAGGTTCCGCGCGCGATGGCTGCGGCCACGTCGACGGCCTCATCACTCGACCTGACCGCCGACGACGCGATCGTCCTTCATGACTCGAACAAGCTCACTTTGCGTCTGCTGCCTTGTGACGTGCTGGCCCGGGTGGCACCGGCAGCGGATCAGGTCGCGCGTTTCGAAGTCGAGCTTGCTCAGCGGCTCGCCGAAGCCGGGTGCCCGGTGGCCGCTCTGGATCCTCGAGTGGACCCACGTGTCTATGAGCGTGACGGCTTCGTGCTCACGCTGTGGACCTACTACGAGCCTGCGGCACCTCTAGAGGTCTCACCAGCCGACTACGCCAGTGCGCTCGAGCGGTTGCACGCCGGAATGCGTACGCTCGATATTCCTGCGCCGCACTTCACGGATCGAGTCGAGCAGGCTCAGCAGCTCGTCGCGCGCCGCGACCGCACCCCGGCGCTCGCCCGCGCGGACCGGGAGCTGCTCGGCGACACGCTGCGAAGCCTGAGACGAGTGATCGCCGGGCACGACGGCGCCGAGCAGCTGCTGCACGGCGAGCCGCACCCGGGCAACGTGCTCAGCACGAAGGACGGGCTGCTGTTCATAGACCTCGAGACGTGTTGCCGTGGGCCGGTCGAATTCGACCTCGCCCATGCGCCCGAAGAAGTCAGCGAGCACTATCCGGGTGTCAATCAAGACCTGCTGCGCGAGTGCCGGATCCTCGTGCTGGCGATGATCACCACGTGGCGCTGGGACCGAGGCGACCAGCTCCCCAACGGGCGCCAGCTGGGCACAGAGTGGCTCAGCCAGATCCGGGCCGCGCTCGATGGCAACGGGCCTTAAGTCAGGCGAACGGTTTCTCGATGCGGACGCCATGGATCATCTATGCCTGGGCCAGCTGGCATGCTTGACGGGTGACGGATGAGACGCCACCTGCCATGCAGGACACTCGCCGGGATGAAGCGGAGCAGTTCGCGCTGCCGCTGGTTATCCGGGTAGAGCGAGCCACGCCGCCGGCCAGGACCGACGCGCTGGAAGGGGCGGCCCAGGCGGTCCTGAGGTTCCTCTCCGACCCTCGGGTCGCCGGGGATGACGGCGAATGGGCCGCGGCGGCCCGGGCCTGGGAGGACGCGCGCATCAGGAAGGTGGTCCGGCGGGCACGGGGGGCGGCCTGGGAGCGGGCGGGCGCGTTGCCAGGGATCACCGTGGTGCGCGGGTCGGCCGAAATCCGTGTTTACCCGCCGGTTCCCGTCGATGACTGGCCTGCCGAGCTCGCCAGGCTTCAGGTCTCGGGAACCGACTTCGATGACCCGCGAACTCCGGCGGACCCGGCCGCGGGGACACTAGTGCTCTGGCTGAATCCGGAGCTGCCCATGACGGCGGGGAAGGGCATGGCGCAGGTTGGCCATGGGGCCCAGCTGGCGTGGTGGAGGCTGCCACCACGTGCCCGTTCGGAGTGGATGGATCTTGATTTTGATCTTGCGGTGCGGACCGCGGGTAAAGAGCAGTGGGCCGAACTGCTGGCGAGCGGGCTGCCCGTCGTGACGGACGGGGGGTTCACCGAGGTGGCGCCCGGGTCGGCCACGGTGGTAGCGGAGCATCCGGCGCTGTTGCGCTTCGCTCAGGACGGCGCCTCAACGTCGCGGCACCGTCATCTCGATTAGTACATTTCGCCCATAATCGTCCATATCAGCTAGGGCGAAATTGTATGGTTGTGACAACCTGCACACTCTTGTGTTCAGGTTGTGACAACCATACACACGCCACAGCACACGCCTCTGTGCAGGTTGCCACAACCATGCACAGGCGAGTGACGCAGGTGATTCGCGGTCAGGAACTCGCGGCTTTGTGCTCGGCTATCAGCATCCAGCCTTCCGGCTGGGGCTGCGGGAGCGTTACAACGAGGCGGAAGAGGCCGAACCGCCGGGCCGGTGAGCTGATCGCGAGCTTGCGGACCCTAGCGGGTCTCCGGTGAAAGATTAATTTGATCACGACTTGAACATTCTGGTTTCCGCCGAAATGCTGTCCTCGTGATCAGCCCTCGCGGTCCGCTGGCGACGCGCCGGATGACCGCCCACTGGGCGGTGCTCGCGGCCGCCGCGCTGACGACTCTGGTCGCGGCCACCGTGGCCGCCGCGCTCGCGGTCTTCTCGGGTCAGGCCCTGCCGCAGGTGGTCCGGCACGACCTCGTCGCCGCGCCGGGCACCACACTGTCGGTCACCACGCTGGTGAGCGAGCCCGGCCAGGCGGCGCAGGACAATACGGCGCTGCGGTCGCGGATCGCCGCGGCCATGCCGGGCATCCCGTTCAGCTTCGACGAGGCCCTCTGGTCCGATCCGCTGGGGCTCGTCCCCGGGGCACTTCCGGCGCCGCCGCCGAGCGCCGGCCGGGGCAACACGGCGCTGCTGCAGGCCGCCGCGATGAGCGGGATCGCCAGCCACGCCACGCTCGTGGCCGGCCAGTGGCCGCCCGCCTCGGGCCGCGGCGGGCGGCAGGCGATCCCGGCCGCCTTGCCCGCCTCGGCGGCGGCCCTGCTTGGCGTCCGGCCAGGTGACGTGCTGCGGCTGCGGGACCGGACCACAAACGCGCTGGTGAGCTTCGATATCACCGGCACCTTCACGCCGCGCGCCGGTGATCCGTACTGGAAGCTCAGCTACTTCCCGGCCAGCGGCAGGTCGGCCAGCTTCGGGTCGACCACGTACGGCCCCCTGGTCGTGAGCCAGGCGGCCCTCGGGCCGGCGCTCACGATGATGAGCGGGTCGTGGGTCGCGCAGCCCGCCATGACGGCGTTCGGCGACGGGGACCTGGACTCGATGTCGGCCAGCGTCGCCGCCCTGGTGAAGTCGCTGCCGAACTCAACCGTCCTGACCGGGGCCCAGCTGGTCACGAGCCTGCCGTCGGTGCTCGCCGCGGCGGCGACCAGCCTGGCCGTGGCCCGGTTGACGCTGATCATCAGCGCCCTGGAACTTCTCGTCCTGGCCATCGCGGCGCTGCTCGCGGTGGCGCGGCTGCTGGCGGCCCAGCGCGAGGCAGAGACCGTGCTGCTGGTCGCGCGCGGCGCGACCAGGGCCCAGCTCACCTGGCTGACGGCGGCCGAGGTCATCCCGTTGGCGGCGCTGGTGTCCGCCGTGGGCGCCCTCGCGGGGATCAGGCTCGCCCGGGTGCTGGTGACCGCCGGGCCGCTGGGCCGAGCCGGCATCCGGCTCGCGGGCCAGGCGGGAATCTGGCCCAGCGCGCTCGGCGCGGCGATCGCCGTCGCGGTCATCGCCGCGGCCTCGCTGCTCGCTCCCGGGCTCACGCCCAGCACGGCGGCCGCGCGGGCCCGGCGTGGCCGGCCGGCCGTGATCGCGGGGGTGGCCCGGGCCGGCCTGGACATCGCCCTGGTGGTGCTCGCGGTGCTGGCCGGCTGGCAGCTGCGGCACTATTCCGCGGCGAGCGATGGCGGGACGGCGGGGATCGATCCGGTGCTCGCGCTGGCGCCGGCGCTCGCGCTGGCCGCCGGCAGCGTCGCCACGCTGCGCTTGCTTCCGCTGGCCGCCCGGGCCGCGAACGGGCTGGCCGCCCGCGGCCGGCGGCTCACGGCCTCGCTGGCCTCCTGGCAGTTCAGCCGGATGCCGGTCCGCCAGGGCGGCGCGGCGCTGCTGCTGACCATGGCGGTCGCCACCGGCACGCTCGCGCTCGCGCAGCACGCGAGCTGGCTCAGGTCGGCTTCGGACCAGGCGGCCTTCGCGACCGGGGGCGACGTCCAGGTCAACCTGCCCGCCGCCCTCGATCCCGGCGGTACGGGCGCCGTCACCGCCGCGAGGGGCGTGCGGCACGCGCTGGCGGTGGCCGCGGACCAGACGAGTCCTGGTGAGGTCATCGCGGTCGGCGCGGCCCAGGCCCCCCAGGTCGTCCGGCTGCTCGGCGGTGAGTCGCCGCTGCCGCCGGGCCGCCTGTTCGGTGCCATCACGCCCGCCGGCGGCCTGCCGGGGGCCGTGCTACCGGCGCCTGCGCCCGGGGCGCGGGCCGGCACGATCCAGCTCACGGCCACGCTCGGCCCGGCCGCCCCGGTGCCCGCGGGACAGCTAACCGGGCTGGCCGCCTCACTCGGGCCGGTCGCCGTGACCCTGACCATCCTGGAC
>Ga0302325_10016960_pt1 | contig 15411 bp, 15 predicted proteins | sample Palsa_T0_2_FD_201948 | JGI IMG/M metagenome (GOLD analysis project Ga0302325, IMG submission 201948) | Peat permafrost microbial communities from Stordalen Mire near Abisko, Sweden - Palsa_T0_2 | ecosystem: Environmental > Terrestrial > Soil > Palsa > Peat permafrost | place: Sweden: Abisko...
CCGAGGCCCAAAGTGAAGCGCCCCGCGGAGAGTCGCTGCAGTTCGGCTGCCGTCAAAGCGAGTGTCGCCGGCGTGCGGCTCCAGACGGAAAGCACGCCGGTCATGAGGCCGATGCGCTGGGTTCTCTCGGCCAGCCGCGCGAGCACGATCGGCGCCGCCAAGCTCATCGCCTCGGCGACGGCCACGAACGCCAGACCCCGCGCCTCCGCGTGCGCGGCGACGGCCTCAATGACTTCAACACGATCCTCGAACGGGGTGAAGCTGACGCCGATCGATTCCGCGGGAACCGCGCTGACTGTCATGACCCGGCGCCCGCAGCCAGGGACGTAGATCGAATGCTCCTCACCCGAACAGCCTCCCTGGTTCTGCCCTCCCCAGCAACCGTCCCCGCCGGCACGTCCGTGCCAGGCGGGTCAAGACGACGCTGAACCGCCCGGAGTTTCCGGAGGCGTCGCAGATGACCGGATCTGCCAGCAGGCCTGCGCGGTGTCCTCAATCTCCGGGCCGAGCCCGGCGTACTGCCAGCACACGTGCGCGATGTCGTGGATGCGCCGGCCCGGCGCGGCGATGTCCCAGTCGATCAACGCCACCGGCCCCAGTTCACCCGCCCGGTCCCGGTAGACAGTGTTGGCGACAGGTCGTTGCACTTCTTCAGGCACACCGCAGGCGTGCCACCAGCCGGCCACGCAACACACGGGACATCCGAACTGAGCGGCGCCACCGCTGCAAGCGGACGGCGGTGCGCGCGAGAAATGACCACACGTAAGCGCGCGCTGAACACTCGGCGAACCAGCGCAAGGCGGGCACGGCCGGCCCCTGGCGCCGGGACGTGACTGCGGTTACGGTCGAGCCGGGAGCAGGATGCCGATGAGCAGTCAGAGCGTAGTGCCGCCGGGCGTCTGGGTCGACGATTCCGACGAGGACGACCCCGTGCTGCGGCAGGCGGACGGCAGCATCGTCGATACCTGGCGCGAGGATTACCCGTATGCCGAGCGGCTTGACCGGGCCGAGTACGACCACCACAAGCGGCTGCTGCAGGTCGAGCTGCTGAAGCTGCAGTACTGGGTCAAGGACACCGGGCAGCGGATCGTGGTGCTCTGCGAGGGGCGGGATGCCGCAGGCAAAGGCAGCACGATCAAGCGGTTCATGGAGCACCTGAATCCGCGCAGCGCCCACGTTGTGGCACTGGAGGTGCCGACCGAGCGGGAACGGAATCAGTGGTACTTCCAGCGCTACATCGCGCATCTCCCGGCCGCCGGAGAGATCACGTTCTTCGACCGGTCCTGGTACAACCGGGCCGGGGTGGAGCCCGTGATGGGTTTCTGCACGCCGGAGCAGACCGAGTCGTTCCTGCAGTACGCGCCCGTGTTCGAGCAGCTGCTGATCGCCGATGGCATCGCACTGACGAAGTTCTGGTTCTCTGTCACCCGCGGTGAGCAGCGGACCAGGTTCGCGATCAGGGAGATCGATCCGGTGCGGCAGTGGAAGCTGAGCCCGACCGACATCGCGCTGCTCGACAAGTGGGACGCCTACACCCAGGCGAAAGACACCATCTTCAGCCGGACGCACTCGGAGCACGCACCCTGGACCGTGGTGAAGAGCAACGACAAGAAGCGGGCCCGGCTGGAGGCCATCCGCAGCCTGCTGGTCAAGTTCGACTACGACGGGAAGGACGACGAGATCGTCGGCAAGCCGGATCCGCTGATCGTCGGCACGCCGGACTATCTCGCGTAGGCCCGTCAGGGGCGGGCTGATCTCCCGCAGCCTCCGGGCCCCCGGGTTGCCCGACGTGACCTGCGGGTATGGTCCGCGTGCCGGTGCGCGAGCCGAGTCCGGGGGAGGTGCGCAGCGCCATGGCAGCGACGATCCTGATCGCGGAGGACGAGCGCAAGCTTCGCGAGCTTGTCCGCTCGTACCTGGAGCAGGCCGGCTTCACCGTGCTGACGACAGCCTCCGGTGCCGAGGCGCTCAGCCTGGCCGCCTCGGCTGCGCCCGACCTGCTCATACTTGACCTCGGCCTGCCGGACGTCTCAGGCGAGGCAGTGGCGCAGGAGCTGCGGATCGCCGGCACGGCGCCGCCGATCCTCATGCTGACCGCCAGGAGCGGCGAGGAGGATCGCGTCCGCGGCCTCGAACTGGGCGCCGACGACTATGTGACCAAGCCGTTCAGCCCGCGTGAGCTTGTGCTGCGGGCACAGGCGATCCTGCGGCGCGGCGGGCAGGCTGCCCCTGACGAGCCGGTCAGCTACGGTGGCGGCACCGTGGCGGTCGACGAGGCGCGCCGCACGCTGCTGATCCGCGGCGAGGCAGTCGACCTGACGCCGACCGAATGGGGCATCCTGCTCGCGCTGGCGAGTGTCCCCGGCCGGGTCTACTCCCGCTTCGAGCTGATCAACCGGGTACGCGGATATGAGTTCGAGGGCTACGAGCGCATCATCGACTCGCACGTCAAGAACCTGCGCCGGAAGATCGAGCGGGACCAGGGCAAGCCGGAGATCGTGCGGACAGTCCTCGGCGGGGGATACCGGCTCGGCCTGGCCCGCGACGACTGAGCGCAGCAGGCAGGCTCGGACCCGCCGCCCGCTGCGCCGGGGGTACGCGAACAGGGCGGCGGACCGCCGGGTTGCACCCGGTCAGCGGCGGCTAGCCGCCGTCCTGCCACCCGACGGGCCTGCCGTGTGATGCCGGTGCCGATGGCGTGGAGGTGAGGTGGAGAGCAGCTATAGTCCTGCGTTATGCCCAGGTATCTCGCCCTGCTGCGCGGCATCAACGTGGGCGGCCGCAACAAGGTCGCCATGGCCGACCTCCGGGACCTGGCGGCGGGCCTCGGGCACTCAGATGTCGCCACCTACATCCAGAGCGGGAACCTGCTGTTCACCAGCGGCGAGGCTGACACCGGCAGCCTGGCGGACGAGCTGGAGCGGGAGATCTCCGGCAGGCTCGGCGTGCGGCCCGCGGTCGTGGTGATCTCCGGCGCGGAACTCGGGCAGGTGATCGCGGCCAATCCGTTCCCGGCGGAGACCAACCCGAAATACCTGCATGCGGTGTTCCGGCGCGAGGTGGTCGACGCGGCCGGGCTGGACGTAGTCGCCGAGGCGGTGCGGCGGTCCAGAGCGGCCGGCAGCGCGGACGACGCCGTTGTCGTCGGACGCACGCTTTACCTGCACACGCCCGCCGGCCTGGGGCGCAGCGACCTGGCCGCCCGCCTGTCGCGGTCCGCGGTCCAGACGGCGGGCACGGCCCGTAACTGGGTGACCGTGACCACCCTGATGGGCATGCTCGATGCGGCCAGTTAACCCGTGCCGGCACGGGGGATGATGGTTGCATGAGCCCTGTGACGCGCGGCTTTCATGGCCGCCGCCGTGAACCGGCGGAACAGTCCGGCCGGGTACCGCCCGGCCAGTACGTGACATCCGATTTTCCGGTTTTGTCGGCCGGTCCGACGCCGCACGCGTCGCTGGACTCCTGGACGTTCTCCATCCGCCAGGCCGGCGACACCAGCAAGTCCTGGACCTGGGAGGAGCTCAGGGCGCTGCCTGCTGAGGATGTGACGGCTGATATCCACTGCGTCACCCGGTGGTCGAAGCTCGACACCAGGTGGCGGGCAGTGTCGATCGACACCCTGCTGGCGCAGGTGGACCACCAGGCCCGGTTCGTGCTGGCATTCTGCGATGGCGGCTACACGACGAACCTCCCGTTGGCGGACGTGACCAGCGGGCAGGCGTGGCTTGCCTACGACTACGACGGCGCCCCGCTCGCGCCCGAGCACGGCGGCCCGGCCCGCCTGCTCGTCCCGCACCTGTACTTCTGGAAGAGCGCCAAGTGGGTGCGCGGCCTTGAGCTTCTGGCGGCCGACGAGCCTGGTTTCTGGGAGCGCTACGGCTACCACAACTACGGGGACCCATGGCGGGAACAGCGGTACGCGGGCGACTGACCTGGCAGGTCGCCACTGTCGGGGCGGTCCGGCCGGAGACCTCGTCAGTGCGCACGATCGATCTCGACGTGCCGGACTGGGCCGGGCACCGGGCCGGTCAGCACCTGGATATCCGGCTGACCGCCGATGACGGTTACGTGGCGGAGCGCTCGTATTCGATTGCCTCGGCACCAGGCGAGCCGGTGCAGGTCACGGTCGAGCGGCTGGACGACGGAGAGGTATCCCCCTATCTGACCGAGGAACTGCGGCCCGGCGACGAGATCGAGATACGCGGCCCGATCGGCGGCTACTTCGTCTGGGACGGAACCGAGCCGCAGCACCCGCTGCTCCTGCTGGCGGGCGGCTCGGGTGTTGTCCCGTTCCGGTCGATCCTGCGCCACCGGGCCCGCATTGGAAGCACGGTGCCGGTTCGTCTGCTCTACTCGGCGCGGTCTCTGCCAGACGTGATCTACCGGCCGGAACTGGCCGCGTCCGGCGACGGCGTCGACGTGAGTTACACACTCACCCGGCAGCAGCCGCCTGGCTGGACCGGACACTCCGGCCGGGTGACGCCGGACCTGCTGGCCGGCGTCGCCTGGCCTGATGACCTCATGCCGCTCGCGTTCGTCTGCGGGCCGACCGCCTTCGTCGAGACGGTCGCGGGCGCACTAGTCGGCCTCGGCTATCCGGCCGGCCAGGTGAAGACCGAGCGCTACGGCGGAGCGGGGGCATCCTGATGCACGCACTGGACAACACCGCCCTGGACGGCAATGCGATCGGCGGCCTGCTCGGCGAGATCTTCGGCACCGAGATGACAACTGCAGCCGCTACCTGCGCGGCCTGCGGGACAGTCAGCCTGGTCGCCGAGACGATCGTTTACCTCCGGGCGCCCGGCGCGGTGATGCGCTGCCGCGCCTGCACCGCGATCCTGCTGGTCGTGACGCCGCACGGCGAGATGAAGTGCGTTGACCTGCTCGGTCTTAGCGCGCTCGAGCCTGGTTAGCCCGCCGGGCTGAGCGCGGCCACGGCGCGCCCGCACTGGCGCTGCCAGGCGGCCTCTGCGGCGGGCTTCCACTGCGCGTGCTGATGGCGGAACAGCGCGGCAGCGCTGGCGCCGATCCACGGCGCCGGCAGCAGCTCTCCCGGCAGATCCGGGTCCGTCCAGGGAAACCGGCGCCAGGCATGTACTAGCTCGATCGTGCTCGTCAGCGGGTCACCGGTGCTGCCGTCGCTGAATGCGGCGAGAAAGTCCTCGTACTGGCGGGCGACCGCGGTCAGGTCCCAGGCCTGCGCGACCATGCTGGCCAGGTCTCCGGCGGCATGCGTGGCGCTGAACACCTGCGCATCCTGCGCCAGGCCCGCCTCAGCGAGGATGGTCTCGGCCTCGCCGCCCCGGTCCGCGTGCGTGCTGATCCACACGCCGGGCGCCGGGCTGCCGAAGCCGGCCCAGGTCATCCGGCTGCGCAGCACGTGCCGCGCGGTTCGCTCGGACTCGGCCGCCCTGGCCAGGACCAGCAGCCAGCGGCCGTCCCAGTCGTCGCGGTGCGCCCCGAAGCCGTAGATGCGGTCTGTGCCCTCAGTGAGCAGCCGCACTGCGCTGCCGGTCAGGCTCCACCTGGTCCGGCGGCCGACGCGCTCCGCTGCCAGCCAGCCATCCGCGGCCGTCCGCATCAGGGCCTGCCTGGTGGCCTTCTCCTCGACGCCGAGCCCGCTCATGACCTCGATGAGCGTCGCCGTCCAGGCCTGCCCGCCAGCTGGCAGCACGAACTCGCCGAGAATCGTGAACAGCAGCCCGCGCGCGCTGGGGGCACCGGCAGCATGACGCCGCGACATCGCCGGGCCTGCTGCCAGGCCGGACTCGGGCCGCGGTTCGATTGCGGTCGGCATCGCGCTCCTGTCCTCAGCCGTGGGGGCTGTGCCTGCCTGGACCAGCCTGGCCAGCCTGGATCAATATGCTACGTTAATTTGTCGTAGACAGCATCAACTGTAGAACATAGACTGGCGGCACCAGATCACGACAGTCCAGCGGAGACATGACGATGAGTCAGCTGACGGCAGGTCAGAGGGTCGAGTTCCGGGTGCAGCCTGACGCCTACCGGCACTGGGAGCTGCGCATCGACGGCCCGGTCGCCACGCTGACCATGGACGTGGCCGAGGATGGCGGGCTGCTGCCCGGCTACGAGCTCAAGCTCAACTCCTACGATCTGGGCGTCGACATCGAGCTGTACGACGCGGTCCAGCGGCTGCGGTTCGAGCACCCGGGCGTGCGGGTCGTTGTGCTGGCCAGCGGCAAGGACAAGATCTTCTGCGCCGGCGCGAACATCAGGATGCTGGCAGGATCAGAGCACTCGTGGAAGGTGAATTTCTGCAAGTTCACCAACGAGACCCGCAACGGCATGGAGGACGCGACCGCCAGCTCGGACCAGATCTACCTGGCCGCGCTGAACGGCACCGCCTCGGGCGGCGGCTACGAGCTCGCACTGGCGTGCGAGCACATCATGCTGGTCGATGACCGCTCGTCGGTCGTGTCGCTGCCCGAGCTGCCGCTCCTCGGCGTGCTGCCCGGCACCGGCGGCCTGACGCGGGTCACCGACAAGCGGCACGTGCGCCGCGATCTCGCCGACTGGTTCTCGACCAGGGCCGAGGGCGTGGGCGGCCGGAAGGCCGTGCAGTGGCGGCTGGTCGATGAGGTCGTGCCGCGGCCGTCCTTCGAGCAGGCCGTCGCGGAGCGCGCCGCAGAGCTGGCCGGCCGCTCGTCGCGGGCCGGCGCCGGAGAAGACGGCGTGCAGCTGACGCCGCTGGCGAAGCAGCGCGATGAGGACGAGATCAGCTACCGGTTCGTGAGCGCGCGGCTGGACCGCTCCGCCGGGGCCGCGGAGATCACGGTGCGCGGTCCCGAGGCCGGCGCCCCGGCCGATGCGGCCGGACTGCACGAGCTGGGCGCTGACTGCTGGCCGCTGGCGATGACGCGCGAGCTCGATGACCTGATCCTCGACCTCCGCACGAACGAGCCGGAGCTCGGGACCTGGATTCTGCGGACCAGCGGCGACCCCGGCCGGGTGCTGGCGTATGACGAGGTGCTGCTCGGCAGCTCGGGCGACTGGCTGGCGAACGAGATCGTCCACTACTGGAAGCGAACGCTGAAACGACTGGACGTGACCAGCCGGAGCCTGATCGCGCTGATCGAGCCGGGAAGCTGCTTCGCGGGCTCGCTGCTGGAGCTCGCGCTGGCCGCGGACCGGTCGTTCATGCTGACTGGTGTGTTCGAAGACGACCGCGAGCCGGCTGGCGGCGGAGTGGAGGCAGAGCCCGTTCCCGCAGTGATCGTGGTCGGGGCGGCCAGCCTCGGCGCCCTGCCCATGAGCAACGGCCTGTCCCGGCTGGCGACACGGTTCCTCGGCGACCCGGACGCGCTCGCGGCGGCGGAGAAGCAGGCGGGCCAGCCGCTGGACGCCGCGGCGGCTGAGGAGCTCGGCCTGGTGACCTTCGCGCCCGACGACATCGACTGGGACGACGAGATCCGGCTGGCAACGGAGGAGCGGGCGAGCTTCAGCCCGGACGCGCTGACCGGGCTGGAGGCGAACTACCGGTTCCCCGGCCCGGAGACGATGGAGACGAAGATCTTCGGGCGGCTGACCGCCTGGCAGAACTGGATCTTCAACCGCCCGAACGCCGCGGGCCCGGCCGGGGCGCTGCGCCGGTACGGCACCGGCGAGCGGGCTGAATTCGACAGGAAGCGAGTCTGACCCATGACCACTGTGTCCGGCGGCACGAGCGCCGACTACTCGGAGAAGATCCCGAACAACGTCAGCCTGCACGCGGACCGGCGGCTGCAGCGGGCGCTGGAGTCGTGGCAGCCGAACTTCCTGAACTGGTGGCAGGAGATGGGCCCGACACTGCCGACCAGGGACGTCTACCTGCGGACGGCGGTGAACGTCGGCCGCGAGGGCTGGGCCCACTTCGGCCACGTGCCCATGCGCGACTACCGGTGGGGGATCTTCCTGGCCGAGCGCGACCCGGGCCGGTGCATCGGGTTCGGCCAGCACATGGGCGAGCCGGCCTGGCAGCAGGTGCCGGGGGAGTACCGGTCGGAACTGCGGCGGCTGATCGTGATCCAGGGCGACACCGAGCCGGCCTCGGTGGAGCAGCAGCGCAACCTCGGCGCCACCGCGCCGTCGCTGTATGACCTGCGCAACCTGTTCCAGGTGAACGTCGAGGAAGGCCGCCACCTGTGGGCCATGGTGTACCTGCTGCACGCCTACTTCGGCCGCGACGGCCGGGAGGAGGCCGAGGACCTGCTTCGCCGCAACTCCGGCAGCGAGGACTCGCCGCGCATTCTCGGCGCCTTCAACGAGGAGACGCCGGACTGGCTGTCGTTCTTCATGTTCACCTACTTCACCGACAGGGACGGCAAGTACCAGCTCGGCACGCTCAAGGAGTCGGCGTTCGACCCGCTGTCGCGCACCTGCGAGTTCATGCTCAAGGAAGAGGCGCATCACATGATGGTCGGCACCACCGGCGTCGACCGGGTAGTGGAGCGGACCGCGCAGCTGATGGCCGAGAACGACACCGACGACGCCCACGAGATCGCCGCCCGCGGCGCGATCCCGCTGGACGTCATCCAGAAGTACCTGAACTTCCACTACTCGGTCTCGCTGGACCTGTTCGGCGGCGAGACCTCGACGAACGTGGCCAACTACTACACCGCCGGGCTCAAGGGCCGCTGGTCCGAGGATCGTCGCAGGGACGATCACCAGCTCACAAGTGACGCCTACCTGGTCGACGCGCTGCTCGACGCCGGGACGGGCAGCCAGAGCATCGGGCAGACCGAGGTGTCCGCGCTCACCGGCCTGAACACCGACCTGCGCCGGGAGTACATCGCCGACTGCCAGAGCGGCGTCAACCGGTGGAACAAGATCCTCTCCGGCGCGGGCCTGCCGCAGCGGCTGAAGCTCCCGCACATCGCGTTCAACCGCAAGGTCGGCGCATTCGCCGCGATCGAGGCCTCACCCGACGGCGAGATCCTGTCAGCGGATGACTGGGAGCGGCGCAGCGGCCAGTGGCTGCCCACTGACGTGGACAAGACGCACGTTCGTTCGCTCATGCAGCCCGTCTACGAGCCCGGCAAGATCGCTGCCTGGATCGCCCCGCCCCGCAACGGCATCAACGGCAAGCCGTTCGACTATGAGTACGTGCACCTGGCCTGAGCTGGCTCTGGCCTGACCGGCCTTCGCACGCTCAGCCCGCGAGCCGGACCGGCAGGTGCTTGATGCCGTTGACGAAGTTGGACCTGAGCCTGCTGACCTCGCCGTCACGCGCGATGCCGGGCATGCGCTGCGCCAGGGCCATCAGCAGCACCCGCAGCTCAAGCGCGGCCAGGTGCCGGCCGAGGCAGAAATGCGGGCCGCCCCCGCTATAGCCGACATGCGGGTTCGGGTCGCGGCCGATGTCGAACTCCTGTGCCGCGGCGAAGACGCTGTCATCCCGGTTGGCTGCGGTGAGAAAGGCCACCACCTTGTCGCCCGCGGCGATCCGCTGGCCGCTCAGCTCGGTGTCGCTGATCGCCGTCCGGCGGACCAGGTTCGCCGGGCTGACCCAGCGGACGATCTCCTCTGCCGCGCTCGCCGCGAGACCCGGCTCGGCGACCAGGCGCTCCCATTGCCGCGGGCAGTCAAAGAAGGCGAGCATCCCGCCTGCCGCCGCGTTGCGGGTGGTCTCATTGCCCGCGACCGTGAGCAGCAGGAAGAAGAAATTGAACTCGACCGTGCTCAGTTCCTCGCCCGCGGCGTCGGGCTGAAGCAGCTGAGTCACGATGTCGTCGCGCGGCTGCTTCCTGCGGCTGTCCGCCAGGTCGCCGGCGTAGGCATACATCTCTGCCACCGCCTCCATCTGGTCAGCGGGCGAGGCCGCCATCTCCGGGTCATCGAAGCCGACTATGCGGTTGGACAGCCGGAAGATCCGGTCCCTGTCCTGCGCCGGCGCCCCGATCAGCTCGCAGATGACCTGCGTCGGCAGCGGCGCCGCGATCTGCGTGACGAAGTCCGCTGCGCTGGCACCGGCCAGGTCGTCGAGCAGGCTGTGGCAGATCTGGGTGATGTGCTCCTCCAGCCCGCCGATGATCCGCGGCGTGAATCCCCGGTTCACGAAGGCGCGCTGCCGGGTGTGCTGGGGCGGATCCATGTTGATCATCATCAGCCGCAGTCGCTCGATCGCCGCGTCCGGCCACTCCTTGAAGACCGCGGTGCGGCGGGCCGAGGAGAAGACCTCCGGATGGCGGGTGACGTAGGCGGCGTCCTCGTGCCTGGTGACCGCCCAGAACCCGGGCCAGCCGGGATCGCCGCCGTCGGCGTGCCAGAACACCGGCGCGTGCTCGCGCAGCCAGGCGAACTGATCGTGCGGGGCGCCGCCGCGCTGGTACGTGTCGAGGTCGGCAAGGTTGATCTCGGGTGCCATCGCCATCGGCCGCCACCACCTTCCCCGAGCGGGCCGCTACGGACGACTTTACGGCAGGCTCTCGACATCTCCGGCGGCGATGGCGCGGACGAGCTGAGCATGGTCGCGCTCGTTCTGGTCGGCATACTGACGGGCGAAGCGGCAGATGGCCGCAGTGAATTTCGTGGCCTTCCCGATGTAGCCGTCGATGGCAGCGGGGTCACCGGACCGCGCGTGCGCGCGGGCCAGGGTCTCGCCGCAGGCGGTCGCGAACTCGGCCAGGCGGGGAGCGATCAGGTCGGTCGTCGGGATGACCTTCATGTCGCGGAACTGCCGCACGTAGTAGTCCCTCCCGTGCAGCGAGCCCCAGCCGACGAAGATGTCCGTGGCGGTCTGCACGAGCCGCTTGCCGCTGATCACCCGCGCGCCGTGGCTCTCGTGCCGGCTGGGCTCCGTGTGCGCCTCATACACCGACGGCCCGGCCTGCTTGACCTGCAGGAACAGCGGATCGACGCCGGTGCGGCCCTCCAGCAGGACCAGGTAGACCTGCATCCCCACGCTGCCGACACCGACAACCTGGCGGACGGTATCGACTTCGGTGAACCGGTCGAACAGCTCGCGTCTGTCCTCCTGAAGAGTCAGGCGGTACTCGGCCAGCAGATGGTCGACGAGATCAGCCTGCTCGGCATCACTGATGGTGACGCGGACCGGAGGATCCTCGGTAATCCGCGGCCGCCCGTGCGCCATCTCGGTCAGCTTCGCGTACGCGCCGCTGCTCGTGCGGCGCCGGCGCTTCTTCTCGATGTGGACCGAGACCAGGCCGCGGTCGGCCGGCTCGAAGTAGCCGAGCAGGTTGTCCACGTGCATGCCGTCGTACCAGATCTCAAGCTCTGGCATCGTCGCGTACCGGCGCATGCGGCCGCAGTACGCCTCGATGCCCGCGGTGACCGCCGCGGCAGCGACCGCGGGCCTGATCCGGTTCTCCCGCGCGGCCACCACGAGGCTCGCGGCAAAGCGCTTGACGTCCCACTCGAACGGGCCCGGCAGGGTCTCGTCGAAGTCACGCAGGTCGAATGACAGATTCCGCTCCGGCGTCGCCCACAGTCCGAAGTTCAGCACGTGAGCGTCTCCGCACAACTGCACCAGCAGGCCGCTGTCGGGCTGGGACGCCAGGTCGGCAGCCATGACCGCTGCGGCACCGCGGTAGTAGTTCCACGGGGAGACGGCCATGCGCTGATGCCGGAGCGGGACTAGCCCGGGGACCCGGATCCGATTCTGGGCGAGGATGGTCCGCAGGGCGTCGTGCCCGCGCTCGTGCTCGCTCCAGGACCCGAGCGTGCCCCGGCTGGCCCGCTTCCTCGCGGCCGTCCCCGTCGCGTGCCTCTCGTTTCCGGTGGCAGGCAGGTCATGCCGCGCGGGTGGTGCCGCCGATGCTGTCACTGAACTGGACTCCCGTCGTGATCGTCGCGAGCGGCTAGCCCATGGTCAGGACGACTTCCAGGATCTCCTGCTGCCTTACCCGGTCCGCGGGCCAGCCAAGCACTGACGGCGCTGGCACGCCTGCGCGGGACCGTGCTGCCCGTGGACCTGGCGAGGGCGCCCCGCTAGCCTGCGGAGTGCGCAGGCTAACCCGAGAGGATGGCGCACGTGCACGCTGACAGCGGATATCTGGACTACTCCGGCCGGGACGACGTGCTGAGCGGAGGCTCGCGGAGGATCCCGGTCAGCACGCCCGCGGGCCGCTTCCAGGTCTGGGTGAAGCGGGTGGGCAGCAATCCGGATCTGCGCGTGCTGCTGCTGCACGGCGGGCCCGGCTCGACGCACGAGTACCTGGAGGCCTGCGACAGCTACCTGCCGGCGGCCGGCATCGAGTACTACTACTACGACCAGCTCGGCTCGGGCTTCAGCGATCAGCCCGACGAGCCGACGCTGTGGGAGGTCGGCCGGTTCGTCGACGAGGTCGAGCAGGTCCGCCAGGCACTCGGCCTGAGCCGGGAGAATTTCGTGCTCTACGGCCAGTCCTGGGGCGGCATCCTCGCCCTTGAATACGCCCTGGCCTACCAGCAGCACCTGCGCGGTCTGGTCATCTCCAACATGATGGCCAGCGTCCCGGCCTATAACGCCTACGCCGAGCAGGTGCTGATGCCGGCGATGGATCAGGACGCGCTGGCCGAGATCAAGTCGCTGGAGGCCAGCGGCGATATCGAGAACCCGCGGTACATGGAGCTGCTCACCGAGCAGCACTACGTGCATCACGTGCTGCGCATGCCGCCGGACGAGTGGCCGGACCCGGTCCAGCGCGGCTTCGCGCACATCAACCCGGCCATCTACGTGTCCATGCAGGGCCCGAGCGAGCTGGGCATCAGCGCGGACGCCAAGCTCGCGCACTGGGACCGCACCGGCGAGCTGGCCACGGTCGAGGTGCCCGCGCTGGTGATCGGTGCCCGCTACGACACCATGGATCCGGCGCACATAGAGATGATGTCCGAGCGCCTGCCGCGCGGGCGCTACCTGTACTGTCCGGAGGGCAGCCACCTGGCGATGTATGACGACCAGGAAACCTACTTCGCGGGCCTGATCGACTTCCTGTCTGGTCTTTAGCGGCGCGGCTCCGGCCGCTAGCGGCGCGCGGCGAGAATGCTGCGGATCTCTGCGGTGTCCTGCTCGCTGTGCCGCTCCAGCATCGCCTCCAGCTCACGTATGTCGGCGGCGGAGGTGTAGCTGGCCAGGTCGCGTTCCAGTGACCGGCGGGCGGCGCGGGGGCGGCGGAGCCGACTGCGGATCCCCGCTGTCAGCGGGCCGCGGGTGCGCGCGGGCGTTTTCATATCTCATCCTGTTCTGTTAGCTGCGTCGTCGACTGCTCTCAGTCTTCCCGCTCGCCATTGATGCGTCCAATGACTGGAAAGCAAGGAAACCATGCGCTAGCGTCATGGAAATGGACACTGACGCGCTGCGCTGGTTCCAGCAGGTCGCCGACGGCACGACCGTCACCGAGGTCAGCGAGCTGGAGCGCGTGACCCAGTCCGGAGTTTCGCGAGCGCTGGCCCGGCTCGAAGCCGAGATCGGCACGCCATTGCTGCGGCGCAGCGGCCGCATTCTGCGGATGACCCATGCCGGCGCGGTGTTCAAGCAGCACGTCGACTCGCTGCTGCATCAGCTCGACGACGGGATCGCTGCCGTCAGCCAGCTCATCGATCCCGACACCGGCCGGGTGGCGCTGGCGTTCCAGCACTCGCTTGGCACCTGGCTCGTGCCTGATCTCATCCGCAGCTTCCGTGCCCTGCACCCGCAGGTCAGGTTCCATCTGACGCAGGTGCGGGATGAACTGCGGGCGGTCCCGCTCGACGGCGGGGACGCCGACCTGGAGGTTGGCACCCGGCGGGTGGGCGACCCGGCCGTGATCACCCGGCGGATCGCGACCGAGCCGCTCCGCCTTGCCCTCCCGCTCGACCATCCCCTCAGCCAGCAGGCCCGGGTCGATCTGACCGACGTTTCCGATGAGCCCTTCGTCGGCCTCCGGCCCGCCTCGGCGCTGCGCCAGCTCACCGACGAGCTCTGCGCTGAGGCAGGATTCCGCCCGGCTGAGGTTTTCGAGGGCGACGATCTGTCGACCATCCGCGGCTTCGTGGCGGCGGGCATGGGCATCGCCATCCTCCCTGCGCCGCGCGCCGGAACGCCGGAGTCGGCCAGCGGGCCGGTGCTCTACCGCGAGATCGCTGCCCCGCGCGCGACCAGGGAGATCTGCCTGAGCTGGGCGGCTGAGCGGCGGCTGCCGCCCGCTGCTGAGCTGTTCCGCCAGCACGTGATCGGCAGGGCCCGGGCCGGACGGCTCCCGGCCCTATCCGGCTGAGGATGAGGCCGGGGCCGCCCGCCAGTAGACCGACCTGACCCAGATGGTGGCGAGCGCGTCCACTGCCAGAGCGTCGTCCAGCGGAACGCCCTTCTCGCCGCCCTGGCCGAGCCAGATGTAGCAGAAGTGCTCCAGCATGGCCGACAGCGCCGATGCCGTCAGCACCGGATCGACGCCCGGGCAGTAGCCGTCGGCCTGCGCCCGGCGTACCTGAGCGGCGATCCGCGACACGCCCTCGAGCCGGAGCTCGAGCCACCGGTCCCTGAAGCGCCCCTCGACCATCGCGGCCTGGAAGATGCCGATCAGCTCGCCCCGCCGCCGGGCGTACGTGCGCCAGAACCCGGCCACGGCCTCGCGCAGTGCGTCCTCGTCGGACAGGCCGGCCCGGTACGGCAGGACGGCCATGGCGGTCGCCTCGGCATGGAACTCCTCGGCCAGCGCGATCAGCAGGTCGGCCTTGGTGTCGTAGTAGTTGTAGAACGAGGCGACGGACCGCCCGGCCGCCGCTGCGATATCACTGATCTTCGCGTTCAGGTAGCCGTCGCGCGCGAAGACGGCACGCGCCGCGTCGCGGAACGCCTCGTCGGTCTCCCGGCCCTTCCTGGTCGCCTTCTCCGGCCTGACCACGCTGGCAGTCATGACACCTGCCGGTCGCGGCCAGCCCAGAACGGCGCCCGCAGCGGCGCGCGCAGCACCTTCCCGGTCGCGTTCCTGGGCAGTGACGGCACCAGCGTGACGCCGGTCGGGCACTTGAAGCCGGCCAGCCGCGCGCGGGCGAAGCCGATGAGCTCAGCGGTCAGCTTGTCGTCGGGTGGTGAGCCGGTGACGGGCACGACAACCGCGTGGACGGTCTCGCCCCAGGTGGCGTCGGGGACGCCGATCACGGCGACGTCGCCGACCGCTGCATGCCGGGCCAGGATGGCCTCGACCTCTGCTGGGAAGACGTTCTCCCCGCCGGTAATGATCACGTCGCGCAGCCGGTCGATGATCGTCAGGTAGCCGCGCTCGTCGATAGTGCCCACGTCGCCGGTGCGGTAGAAGCCGTCAGGCGTGAGCACGGCGCTGGTGGCCGCCGGGTTGTCCCAGTAACCGGGCAGCGGCGCGGCACCGCGCACCTGAATCTCGCCCTGCTCGCCGAGCCGGACCTCCCAGCCGAGTGACGGGCGCCCGGCTGTGCCGAGCAGGCCGAGTGCGGGGTCGTGGTCGGCGGGGGACA
>Ga0302325_10016961_pt1 | contig 15411 bp, 15 predicted proteins | sample Palsa_T0_2_FD_201948 | JGI IMG/M metagenome (GOLD analysis project Ga0302325, IMG submission 201948) | Peat permafrost microbial communities from Stordalen Mire near Abisko, Sweden - Palsa_T0_2 | ecosystem: Environmental > Terrestrial > Soil > Palsa > Peat permafrost | place: Sweden: Abisko...
ACGCCAGGTAGGAGCCGTGGTAGGCGAAGCCGGGGATGTCGATGACCTTGTGGAACAGGTTGCCGAAGAGGAACAGCCAGATCGCCGGCTGGACCACGCTGAACGCGAGGACGTAGGGCTGGCGCACCAGCGCGCGCAGTTTGCGGCCGGTCAGGTACCACGTGTCGGAGAGGAAGGCGGGGCCCGGGGCCGCCACGGTCCGTTCCCGGTCGATCGTCGTCGTCATCGCGCTGCCCCTTCCGCCAGTCGGGTCGCATCGCTGTACCGTCGGCCCGCGTGGTGCAGGTACACCTCGTCGAGCGACGAGACGTCCAGGTCCTGCTTGAGCCGGCCCGGCTCCCCCTCGGCGACGACGCGGCCGCGGTCGACGATCGCGAGGCAGCCCGCCAGCCGGTCCGCCTCGTCCAGGTAGTGGGTGGTGAGCAGGACGGTGACCTTGTCGACGGCCGCGAGCCGGGCGATCTCGTCCCACATAGCCGCCCGCGCCTCCGGGTCGAGGCCGGTCGTCGGCTCGTCCAGGAAGAGCACCTTGGGCCGGTGCACCAGGCCGAGGGCGACGTCGAGGCGGCGCTGCAGGCCGCCGGAATAGGTGCGGACGAACCGCCCCGCCGCCTCCGTCAGCGCGAAGCGCTCGAGCAGCTCGTCGGCGCGACGGCCGGCTGCGTTCGATCGCTGTCCGTACAGATGGCCCTGGAGGACCAGGTTCTCCCGGCCGGTGGCGGTCGGGTCGGCGCCCGAGCGCTGGCCGACGACGCCGATGACGCGGCGCGCCTGCGCCGGGTCGGCCCGCACGTCGATCCCCTCGACGGTGGCGGTGCCCTCGTCGGCGACCGCCAGGGTGGTGAGGATCTTGACCGTGGTGCTCTTGCCGGCCCCGTTCGGGCCGACCAGGGCGAAGATCGTGCCGGGCTCGACGGTGAGATCAAGGCCGTCGAGCGCCCTGATGCGGGGGTTCTTCCCCGGCGCGGGATACGTCTTCACGAGGCCCCGCGCCTCGATGGACGCGAGGGGCCGGGCGGGCTGACGGGTGAGAGGTTCGGGTTGATGAGAGTGCATGGTGATAGCTCCTCGTTACCGAGACTGGTCGTGCGTGGTCCAGTCCCGCGAGCAGGCACCCGGCATACAATCGTGATTGGGCCTCATGATCGCCGGTGCTGCCTGAGCGCAGGGCTAGTGGTTGAGGTTGCGACCCCGGTTCGTGGTGTTGCAGCACCGTGGACCGGGGTCGTGTCATGTCTCCTGGTCGGGTTGGTCGCGTTCCGCGTCCGACGACGTCTCCTCCCACCCCCTTCTCGCCTTTTCCTCCAGCTCCTCGAACTCGGGCGCTACTTCGCCGGTCTCGCGCATCCGCCGCCACGAGTCGATGCCGCTGATGGTGCCCTCGACCAGCTCGGTCAGCAGGCCGCGGAGCCACTGCGACTGCGCGACCCGCATCGCGAGCTGATATTCGGACTCGATGAGCAGGATGCGGGGCAGGATCTCGACCCACTGCTTCAGGTCGGCCTGCTGGGCGGCATTGGCCTTCTCGATGGTCGACAGACGCGCCGTGAGCAGCTCGATTACCTCGTCCGGGGAAAGGACGAGCGCCTCTGACAGTGCGACCACGAAGCCGTTGGACTCGTCCTCCGGCCGGCTGAGCAGCTCCGTCAGCCAGTCCGTGAGCTCAGCCAGGCCAAGCTCGGTGATCTGGTAGGTCGTCCGCTCCGGCTGCCTGCCCTCGCGGACGGTGCCCGCCTCCTCGATGAACCCGTACTTGGACAGGTTGGCCACCACGGTGTAGAGCGAGCCCCAGTTGATCGGGAAGTTCTTGTCCTTGCCGCGGAAGCGGAGCGTCTGGGCCATCTCGTACGGGTACATCGGCTGCTGCGAGAGCAGCGAAAGCAGATACAGCCCCAGGAGGTTGCCCACCTTCCGCCGCTTAGCCATCCGACCCGCGCCTCCTCTGCTCGCGTCCAAGTACTCGTAGACGAGTATACGCCGACGAGCGTTCAGCACAAGGCCTTGAACACTTTGAGATATGACGCGAAGCAACGCGCCCGTTCAGTCCGATCGAATTTGATCTTCCGGGACTGAACGGGCGCGACCCCCGGCGAGCGGGGAGGATGAAACGAGCGGTAGGTACTTCTTAACCGAAGAAGACCTCGGCCTCGGCGTAGCGCTCGGGCGGGACCAGCTTGAGCTCGCGGGTGGCCTCGATGATCGGGACGAGGTCGATCTGGGTGCCGCGAAGCGCCACCATCGTGCCGAACGCCTCTTCGTAGACCGCCTGGACCGCGCGGAGGCCGAACCGGGTCGCGAGCACGCGGTCGAACGCGGTCGGCGTGCCGCCGCGCTGGACGTGGCCGAGGACCGTGGCGCGCGCCTCCTTGCCGGTCCGCTTCTCGATCTCGCGGGCCAGGAAGTTGCCGACGCCGCCCAGCCGGACGTGGCCGAACTCGTCGAGCTCGCCCGAGGTGAGCGAGAGCTCGTCGGAGATCGGGTGCGCGCCCTCGGCGACGACCACGATCGGCGCGTACCTGGTCTGGAACCGGTGCTCGACGTAGCCGCAGACCTTCTCGATGTCGAACGGGCGCTCGGGGATGAGGATCACGTTGGCGCCGCCGGCCAGGCCCGCGTGCAGCGCGATCCAGCCCGCGTGACGGCCCATCACCTCGACGATGAGCGCCCGGTGATGGCTCTCCGCCGTCGTGTGCAGGCGGTCGATCGCCTCCATGGCGATGTTGACCGCGGTGTCGAAGCCGAACGTGAAGTCGGTCGCGCCGAGGTCGTTGTCGATCGTCTTCGGCACGCCGACGACCGGGATGCCCTCGCCGTTCAGCCGCCCGGCCACGCCGAGCGTGTCCTCGCCGCCGATGACGATGAGCGCGTCCACCCCCAGGCCGCTCAGGTTGTCCTTGATTCGCTCCACGCCGCTGCGGCCCGGCCCGCTGTCCTTGAACGGGTTGGTCCGTGACGAGCCGAGAATCGTGCCGCCGCGCGGCAGGATGCCGCGGACCGCGGCCACGTCGAGCGGCACCGTGTCCGCCTCGAGCGGTCCCCGCCAGCCATCGCGGAACCCCACGAATTCAAGCCCGTACTCCTGGATACCCCTGCGCACCACGGCGCGGATGACCGCGTTCAGCCCCGGGCAGTCGCCACCACCGGTCAGTACTCCCACTCGCATAGGGCAAAGCCTAGCCTGCCTTAAGGCGCTTGCAAGGAATCGTCCGGACAACGTTGGCAGAAACTCACCAGTAACTCTGGTTCCGTCGGTTCTCGCGTGCCAGAAGAGTCCCCCTTGGCCTCTTTGACCGCTTTGTCCGCCTGCAGTTTCGCCTTCGCGTCCTGGGCGTAGACGGGGACGTACTCCTGGCCGGACAGCTTGACGATCTCGGCGATGATCTCGTCGGTCACCGCGCGCAGCGCCGCCCGGTCGGTCTCCTGGCCGTAGAACCGGGAGAACTCCATCGCCGGGCCGAAGATCACCCCCGGCCTGACCGTCAGCTGCGGGTGGTGCGAACCGGGCGGCAGGAACTCGAACGTGCCGATCATGGCGCACGGCACCACGGGGGCCCTCGACTCAAGCGCGAGACGGGCCACCCCGGTCTTGCCCTTGTAAAGCCGCCCGTCCGGTGATCGGGTGCCCTCCGGGTAGATGCCGAGCACGTTCCCCGCCGCGAGCACGCGCAGGCCGGACCTGAGCGCGCGATCGCTGGCGTCGCCGCCGGTCCGGTCGATCGGGATCTGCCCCGCGCCGCTGAAGAACGCCTTGCTCAGGAGCCCCTTGACGCCCTTGCCGGTGAAGTACTCCGACTTGGCGAGGAACACGACCTTGCGCGGCAGCGGCAGCGGCCCGAAAAAATGGTCGGCGAACGACAGGTGGTTGCTCGCGAGGATGACCGGGCCCCGCCTCGGCACGTTCTTGCGCCCGCGCGACCAGGGCCGGAACGTCAGCTTCAGCGCGACGCCCAGCGTGTATTTCACTACCCAATAGAACACAAACACATAGTCGCACGTCCTGCGGGCGATCATCAGGGTGTCGGGCCCGCGAGTGGCCCCGGTCATCAGGGGAGGGAACGGGCCGTTGCTCCGCCTGGCAGCGCAGTGCTTCCCTTTGGCTCGCGGGGGCGCGCTCTCTTGCTGCGGGGCGGCGGGCTTCCGTGGGATTATTCGGGGGTGTCGTCCATTTCACCTGACGTCGGGGCCGCCGGGGCCGCCGGGCCGGACGCGGCCGAACCGCCCCCCGCCGAGCCGTTCGCCGCCGACGGCGGGTCGGTCGGTGTCCTCGTACTGCACGGCTTCACCGGCAGCCCGCAGACGATCCGCGGCTGGGCGTCGTCCCTGGCCGCAGCCGGGCTCACCGTCCGCGCGCCGCTGCTCGCGGGGCACGGCGGGACCTGGCGGGAGCTGGCCAAGACGGGCTGGACCGACTGGTACGCCGACGCCGAGCGCGCCTTGCTCGAGCTCTCGCCGCGCTGCTCGCAGGTCTTCGTGGCCGGCCTCTCGATGGGCGGCTGCCTGGCGCTGCGGCTGGCGCAGACGCAGCGGCAGCTCGTCAGCGGCGTCGTCCTGGTGAACCCGTCGCTGGCGGCGGACACGCCGCTGATCGCGCTCGCGCCGGCGCTCAAGTACGCGGTGAAGTCGCTGAAGTCCATCGGCGGCGACATCAAGAAGGCCGGCGCCGTCGAGCAGGCGGTCAAGCGGACCCCGATGGCGTCGGTGGCGACGCTGCCGGCGATGTGGCGGACCACGGCGGCGGCGCTGCCGTCGGTCACCCAGCCGCTGCTCGTGTTCCGCTCCACCGAAGATCATGTGGTCGGGCCGGCCAGCATGAAGACGCTGATGACGGCGCTGCCGGGCACGCAGGTGCGCCCGCTCGCCAACAGCTATCACGTCGCGACGCTTGACAACGACGCGCCGGAGATTTTCGATGGCACCCTGGCGTTCATCCGCGATCATGTGCGTGCGCAGACACAGTGATGTCTCTCGCTCAGCAGAAATTCGAGGGCGCGAGGCGGCGGAGAAGCGGGTATAAAGGACTGCACTGTGGCTGACGGGGACGTGCCGGGCGGAACCGGGACTGGCGGCAACGCGACAGGCGGAGACGGTGACGAGGCCGTCTGGCTCGACCTAGTCGCCCGGTTTGGCGCGCCCGTGCCCGCCGACGGGGAATCGCCCTGGCCCGACCGGGAGGACCTGGCGGGCCCGGTCGGTGTCACCCCGACCATGGGGCCGGCCCCGGACACGATGCCCGCCGACGCGCAGCCGGGCGAGCCGCCCACCAACCCGACCGGGCTGCCCGGGCTGCCGGTCATGCCGCCGGTGGCGGACGACCCGTGGCCTTACCCGGCCGCCGTGGTCGGCTCCGGTCCGCGGGACGCGCCGCTGCCCGCGGACCCGGCGCAGGAGCACTTCGTGCCGCCGGTGCCGCCGCCGCTGCCCCGGCTGCAGCCGGCCACCAAGCTGGCCTGGATCGCCCTATTCGGCGGTCCCCTCTACCTGCTGATCAGCACCGCCGTCGGGGCCACGATCTCCGGGCTCGCCGCGTTCCTGGCCGTCGCCGCCTTCGTGGGCGGCTTCGTCGTCCTCGTGCTTCGGATGGACAACGGTCGGCCACCCGACTCCGGGCCCGACGACGGTGCCGTCGTCTGAGCTCACCCACGTCTGCGGGTCCGGCTTGGCCGCCGCGGGCGGCGTCGGCGTGCTCGGCGCCGACATGACGTCCGAGGTGCTCGCGGCCGGCGTGCTCGCGGCCGGCGTGCTCGGGGTTGCCGTGCTGGCGGCGGGGGCGGTGCCGGTCGGCGTGCTCGGGGTTGCCGTGCTGGCGGCGGGGGCGGTGCCGGTCGGCCGGGGCGGCGGGGTCCGCATCGCCGCCTCGAACAGGCTGAACGCGTCCCTGGTGAGCCCGGCCAGGGCGTCGGCGGCGCCCGCGAACTGACCGCTCAGGCCGGCCGAAGACGTGCTCCCGTCCCTGGCCCGGCGGGCGGCCCGGCAGATCGGGCACCACTGGCACTCGGGCGGCTCGTCGATCGGGTCCTCGGTGGTCGCGGTATCCCAGACGTCGGCGCGCTTGCCCCCCTGGCCGGCGGCGGCGCCGATGGTGGACTTCACCCGGTCTGTTACTTCCCTGGTAACGCTGCGCGCGCCCGCCCTCATCAGCCAGCGCTGGAGATCACCAATCGGGTCGCTTCCCGGCTCTTCGCTCATACTCGCAGCGTAACTCCAACCGGCCCATGCACGCTCCAGCCAAGCCCCGGGCGCTCCGCTTCCGCGCTCTAGCCAGGCGATGGCGCTTCGCGCTTCTTGCTGTTATCCGATCAACGTGGTCAGCGCTGAAAGTTTGGCCGGTCATAGGCGGTCATAGTTTCAGCGCTGAGCATCGTGCGGGCCAGCGCCCGACAGGCGCGGCGCCGCGCTCCGCGCTTCTCGCTGTTATCCCGTTGCTACCAGTCGGCCGGTCGCGTCACAGGTGCACGACGTAGGGGGCGCGGGTGGCGCGGAAGTGGCCGACGTTGACGCACTCGGTGCGGCCGACCCGGACCCGGCGCGCCAGCGGGTTGTGCACGTGGCCGAAGAACGCGTACCGCGGCTGGGTGCGGCGGATCAGGTCGAGCAGCGCGGTCGACCCGGTCTCCATCCGCCGCGCCACCGTGTCGTAGAGCAGCTCGGGGATGGCCGGCGGGATGTGCGTGCAGATCACGTCGACCGCGCCGATCGCGTCGAGCTTGGCGGCGAACTCCCCCGGCGGGATCTCGTTCGGTGTGCGGTACGGGGAGATCAGCCCGGCGCCCGCGAAGCCGAACGTGACGTCACCCAGCACCGCCCGCCCGCCGTCGATCACCTCGTGGCCGGGCCTGAGGTAGTCGCTGGCGATGCGCGGCACGTCCACGTTGCCGTAGGTGAGGTAGGCCGGCTCGGCCAGCGCGCCGAACATCGCGGCGTACTGCTTCCTGATCGCCTCGTCGGTCAGCGTGCGCAGGTCGGTGCCGCGCTCGGCCGTCAGCTGGGCCGCGATCCGCGCGGTGAGCTGCCTGGCTTCGTCGAACCGGCGCTGGGTGCGCAGGTCGATGTACTCCCAGGCATTCTCAGCGCCGTAAAGCTCTGCGAAAATGCCCTGGGTGTGGTCCGCGTAGTCGAGGAAGAGCAGCATGTCTCCGAGGCAGATCAGCATGTCCGCGCCGTCGCCGGCTTGCGCCAGCGCGTCCGCAGTGCCGTGCACATCGCTGACTACGTGAACCCGCATGGGATAAACATAGACTCGGGTGGACGAGGAACGGAGTTGTCGTGCGCGAGTACAGCATGCCTGCCCTAGCGGAGGTCCCCGCATCAGCGAACCTGGCCGACATCGTGGCACGCCGCGCGACCGAGCAGCCGCGGGCGGTCATGCTGCGCCGCAAGGACGCCGCCGGCCGCTGGGAGGACGTCACCGCCCGCCAGTTCGCCGACGAGGTGCGGGCGGTCGCGCGGGGGCTGATCGCGGTCGGCGTCGCCCCCGGCGACCGGGTGGCGCTCATGTCGCACACCCGGTACGAGTGGACGCTCCTCGACTACGCGCTCTGGAGCGTCGGCGCGGTCGTCGTGCCGATCTACGAGACGTCCTCGGCCGAGCAGGCCGAGTGGATCCTGTCCGACTCCGCCGCCCGCGCCGTCATCGTGGAGACCGAGGGGTTCGAGCAGATGATCGCCGCCGCGCGTGACCGGCTGCCGGCCCTGGAGCACCTCTGGCGGCTGCGGGAGGACCTGGACAAGCTGATCGCCGGCGGCGGCGACGTCAGCGACGAGACCGCGGCCGAGCGGGCCAAGGCCGCCACCGCCGCCGACCTGGCCACGGTCATCTACACCTCGGGCACCACCGGACGCCCCAAGGGGTGTGAGCTCACCCACGAGAACCTGCTGAGTGTCATCCGCAACACGTTCATGGGGCCGCTGGCCGCCATCCACTCCGTCAGCGGGGCCTCCACGCTGCTGTTCCTGCCGCTCGCGCACGTGTTCGCGCGGGTCATCGAGATCGGCTGCCTGGAGTCGGGCATCGTGCTCGGCCACTGCGACGACATGGCGAACCTGCTGCCCGAGCTGGCGTCGTTCCAGCCGTCCTTCGTGCTCGCGGTGCCGCGGGTGTTCGAGAAGGTCTACAACGGCGCCGAGAGCAAGGCTGCCGCGGACGGCAAGGGCAAGATCTTCGCCCGCGCCGCCGCGACCGCCGTCGCCTACAGCGAGGCGCTCGGCTCGCCCTCCGGTCCCGGGCTGCGGCTGCGGGCGGAGCACGCCGTCTTCGACCGGCTCGTCTACAACAAGCTCAGGGCCGCCCTCGGCGGCCATGCCGCCCTGGCGATCTCCGGCGGCGCGGCGCTCGCCCCACGCCTGGGGCACTTCTTCCGCGGCGTCGGGGTCGCCGTCCTCGAGGGGTACGGGCTCACCGAGACGAGCGCGCCGGTGTCGGTGAACCGGCCCGACCGGCAGAAGATCGGCACCGTCGGGCTGCCGCTGCCCGGCGTCGCCGTCCGGATCGCCGACGACGGCGAGGTGCTCGTCCGCGGCAAGTCGATCTTCCCCGGCTACTGGCGCAACGACGAGGCGACCAAGGACGCGTTCACCGCCGACGGCTGGTACGCCACCGGGGACATCGGCGAACTCGATGACGAGGGCTTCCTGTCCATCACCGGCAGGAAGAAGGAGATCATCGTCACCGCGGGCGGCAAGAACGTCTCCCCCGCCGTACTCGAGGACCGGATGCGCATGCACGCGCTGATCAGCCAGTGCATGGTGGTCGGCGACGGGCGGCCGTTCGTCGGCGTGCTCGTCACGATCGACCCGGAGGCATTCGAGTCATGGAAGGCGCGGCACGGCAAGCCGTCCGACGCGACCGTGGCGGACCTGCGCGACGACCCGGACCTGCGGGCCGAGGTCCAGGAAGCCGTGGACGACGCGAACAAGGCCGTCTCCAGGGCCGAGGCGATCAAGAAGTTCCGCATCCTCGACGTGGACTTCACCCAGGAGGACGGCCACCTGTCGGCCAAGCTCGGCATCAAGCGCTCCGTCCTCGCCAAAGAGTTCGCCAGCGAGATCGACGCCCTCTACTCCTAAACGGCTAGCCGCAGGTTGCCTCGCTCACCAGCCCCATGAACCACTTCCGCGGCTTGGCTTGTGCGGGAATCGATAGCGCTGAAAGTTTGGCCGCCTATCACCGGCTCAAGTTTCAGCGCTAACCGGATACACGGGCCGGGACGGTCAGGCCTCGATAAGGGCGCGGAGGCGGGTGGCGGTTTGGTCCCAGGACCAGTCGCGTTCTACCCAGGCCCGGCCCTTTTCGCCGATGGCCCGGGCGACGGGGGGATCGGACAGCAGGGCGATGAGCCGGTCGGACAGGGCCGCCACGTCCCGGCCGCCGACCACGTAGCCGGTTTCGCCTGCCAGGATCGCGTCGGGGGCGCCGCCGGAATCGCCGCCCACGACCGGCAACCCGGCCGCGGAGGCCTCCAGGTAGACGATGCCCAGGCCCTCGACGTCGAGGCCGCCGCGCCGGGTGCGGCAGGGCATGGAGAAGACGTCGCCCGCGGCGTAGTGGGCGGGGAGCTCGGCCTGCGGGACCGGGCCGGTGAAGTGGACCGAGGAGGCAAGCCCGGACCGCTGCGAGCGGCGCTGCAGGGCGGCGCCGTACGGGCCCGCGCCGACGATGAGCAGGGCCGCGTCAGGGACCTGCTTGATCACCGCGGGCCACGCCCGCAGGAGCGTGTCCTGGCCCTTGCGTCGGACCAGGCGGGAGACGCAGACGACGACCGGGCGGGCGGCCAGGCGGTACCGGTCCCTGATCGCCGCGCGGGCCGCCGGGTCGGGACTGAAGGCGGCCGCGTCAACGCCCGGATGAAGCTGGGTCAGCCGCGCCGCCGCGGCCGGGGTGAGCGCCCGGGAGAGCCTGACCCGGAAGTACTCCCCCAGGTAGGTGACGACGTCGGTCCGCTCGCCGATGCGGCGGAGCAGGTCCCGGGCGACCGGGAGCGCCGCCCAGCCGGCCTCGTGGCCATGGGTGATCGCGATCGCCCGGGCGATGCCGGCCCGGCGCAGGGCGGGCGTGATCAGCCCCAGCGGGGCGGCGGCGCCGAAGATGACGACCTCGGCCCGCCGCGACCGCACCAGCTCGGCGGCGCGGCGGGTGACGCTGGGGCCGCCGATCATCAGCGACGTCGGGTGCCGCACGACCTCGAACGGCTGGCGGGCGTCGAACTCGGCCGCGCCGTCCCACTTCGGGGCGTAGACGGTCAGGTCATCGGGGTCGAGGCGCAGCGCGAGCTCGTGCACGAACGACTGGATGCCGCCCCGCCTGGGCGGGAAGTCATTGGTGACGATCAGCGTGCGCCGCATGGTGCCTGCCAGTCTAGACAGTGAAGGCAGGTCCAATCACGGGACGGCGGCGCCGTCGAGGTTCTGCGCGTACCAGTCGGTGTCCATCGGGAGCTCGCGCACGGGCTGGCCTGGCGTCGGCGCGTCGATGATCATGCCGCCGCCGACGTACATCGCGACGTGCCCGATCCCGTTGTAGTACAGCAGGTCACCCGGCTTGATGTCGGCCACCGGGATGTGCGGCAGCGCCGCCCACTGCTGGTAGGTGTCGCGCGGGATCGTCACCCCGGCCGACGCCCAGGCCGACATCACCAGGCCCGAGCAGTCGAACCCCTGGTTGCACGGTCCGGTCGCGCCGTAGACGTAGGGGCAGCCGAGCTGGGCGAAGGCGAAGGCCACGGCCGCGTCCGCCTGCGTGCCGGTCGGCCCGGTGTAGTGGCCGGTGGTGACGCCGCCGCCGCCGTTGGACGTTCCGGTGTTCACCGCCGTCTGCTGCTGCGCCGTCAGCGAGTCGAGGATCGACTTCTGGTCGTCAAGCAGCGTGAGGATGTGGTTCTTGGTGTGCGACGTCTCCGCGGCGAGCTCCGCGATCCCCTGCTCGGTGCGCTGCTGCTCCTGCTGCACGCTGCTGAGCTGGGTGGCGTCGGCCAGGAAGGTCTGCGTCTCCAGGCTCCTGCTGTCGGTCAGCTGCAGGACGATCGACGCCTGGGCCAGCACCTGGGCCGGGTCGCCCGAGGTGAGCAGGCCCGCGAGCGACGTCTGGGCCGAGTCCTCGTAGGTCGAGTCGACGATCTGCACGACCCTCCGCTGCGCCGACCGGTACGTGGCCTCTTCGCTCGCCAGCTGCTTGTCCACGGTGCGGAGCCTGGCCTTGGCCGCGGTCAGCTGCTGCTCGGCGTTGTCGTACTGCTGGTTCGCCTTGTTGAACTGGGTGGTGAGGTTGTTGATCTTGGCCTGGACCGACGATAGCGACGGCTGCGGGAGCGCCCCGGCCGCCTGCGTGACCGCGGCGACGAGCCCGCCCGCCGCCAGGACGGCGACGCCGATCAGGGCAATGCGCCCGCGCGCGCTCGACGTACGGGTAGCCAGTCTCGCGCGCAACGTGACCTTCATGCTCCCTCACCATGCCTCTTACCGGGTCAAATCCTGGCTAGGTTATTGAGTCCGATAGCGGCATTTGCCCGTCTTCTGGCAATCGTGATCATCGCGTGATTGGCGGGAGAGCACCCGGCCGGCCGCTTCCGATCCCGCGCCTGAACGGAAGTCATCGCGCGCCTGAACGGGAATGTCGGTGGTCCGCTCTACCGTGGTGATCATGACTGAGACCCGCGACCGCGCCGTCTGGGACGCCCGGCTCGCCGACCTCGACTTCACGGTGGTGGACGTGGAGACGACGGGGTGGGCGCCGGACGACGCGGGCATCACCGAAATCGGCGCGGTCCGGGTGCGCGGCGGCCGGGTCGTGGCCGAGTTCGAGTCCCTGGTCAACCCGGGCAGGCCGGTACCCGCGCCGATCACCGAGCTGACCGGGATCGACGACCAGATGCTGACCGGCGCCCCGCCCGTCGCCGCCGTGCTGCCGGGGCTGCTCGCGTTCGCACGCGGCAGCGTCCTTGTGGCCCACAACGCCCCGTTCGACCTGCGATTCCTCACCGCCGCGTGCTCCGGCACGGGCCTGGACTGGCCCGGCTTCGAGGTGCTGGACACGGTCCGGCTCGCGCGCCACCTGATGGCCATCCCGCAGGAGGTCCCGGACCGGAAGCTGGCGACGCTGGCCACGTTCTTCGGCACGCCCATCCGGCCGTCGCACCGGGCGCTTGACGACGCGAGGGCGACCGCGGCCGTGCTCGGACGGCTGCTGGCGCGGCTGGCCGAGCGCGGTGAGGTCACCACCCTGGCCGAGCTCGACGCCTGGCTGGCCGACCGCGACGCGGTGACGGCGGCCGCGGCGGAGCGTCGCGGCGGCGTATTCGGCCCGCTCGCGCGGCTGCTCGGCCGTCTAACGCGGTGGCTGCGGGCGCCGCGCGGGCACGGCGGGCACGGGAGCTAGCCGCCGGGGATGACGCTGGCGGCCGGGGATAGGGTGAACCGCTATAACCGACGGCCAGTCGGCACCGGTCGCAGCGCGCCCAACCCGGCCCGCCGGCCGGCCCAGCGCACCGGGAGGCACCCAGTGGTCACCGCCATCGTCCTCATCAAGGCCGAGATCCAGCGCATCCCCGAGGTCGCCGAGGTGATCGCCCAGATGCCCGCGGTGAGCGAGGTCTACTCGATCACCGGGGACTTCGACATGGCGGCGATCGTCCGGGTCCGCGCCCACGACGAGCTCGCCGACGTCATCCCCGGCGGTCTCAACAAGGTGCCTGGCGTCACCGCGACCCAGACCCACATCGCGTTCCGCACCTACTCCCGGCACGACCTCGACGCCGCCTTCGCCATCGGCCTGGCCGACGCCTGACGGCTAGAACGTGCGGATGGCGATCTCGGCCGGCGCCGCCAGCAGGCCGGCGATCTCGTCGTCGAGGCGGCTCAGTGTGATCGACGCGCCCGCCATGTCGAGCGACGTGCAGTATTCGCCGACGTAGTTCCGCCTGACGTTGATGCCGCGCCTGGCCAGCTGCTCGTGGGCGTACCCGTAGAGCAGGTAGAGCTCGCTGATCGGGGTGCCGCCGAGGCCGTTGACCATCAGCGCCACGTCGTCGCCGGAGTTGAACGGCAGGTCGCTCACCACCGCCTCGAGCAGCTCGTCGACGATCTCGTTGGCGCTGGCCAGCTTCTCGCGGCTGCGGCCGGGCTCGCCGTGGATGCCGACGCCCATCTCCATCTCGTCCTCGCCCAGGTCGAACAGCGGCGATCCCTTCGCGGGGGGCGTGCACGAGGTGAGCGCCATGCCCATCGTCCGGGTGACGGAGTTCACCTTGTTCCCGATCCTGAGCAGCTCTTCCAGGTCCGCGCCCTGCTCGGAGGCGGCGCCGACGGCCTTGATGACGAAGAAGTTCCCCGCCACGCCGCGCCGCCCGACCGTCCAGGTCGAGTCCTTCACCGCCACGTCGTCGTTCACGATCAGCGTGCCGACGGTGATCCCGTCGGCCTCGGCCATCTCCGTTCCCATCTCGAACGCCATCCGGTCGCCGGTGTAGTTGTTGACGATGTGCAGCACGCCCCGAGGCGAGGCGAGCAGCTTGGCGGTCTCGTAGACGTAGTCCATCGGCGGCGCGGCGAAGACGTCGCCCGGGCACGCGGCGTCGAGCATCCCCTTGCCCACGGCCATCACGTGCGCGGGCTCGTGGCCGGAACCGGACCCCTGGATGACCGAGACCTTGTCGTCGCGCGGCGCGTCGGCCCGCATGATCAGGTTGTACTCGGGGATGTACCTGAGCGTCTCCGGGTTGGCCAGCGCGATGCCCTTGAGCATCTCCGGAACGAACTGCCTGGGGTCGTTAACGAATTTCTTCACGACAGTGCCTCCATTGGTCACGGTTGTCGTCGGTCACGGTGTCGTCGGTCACGCTGTCGTCGGTCGCGCTGTCGTCGGTCACGCTGTCGTCGGTCACGCTGTCGTCGGTCACGCTGTCGTCGGTCACGCTGTCGGGCTCGTCGGCGGCGATCATCGGCTGGTCAGGCGGACGCCGGGCGGCTTGCCCACTCGTCCGCGATCGCCTCGAACATGACGGCGACGGCGACGGCGCCCGCGTCCAGGGTGCCGATGCTGCGGTCGCCGGTGTAGGAGGCCCGGCCGCGCTTGGCGAGCATCTGCCTGGTCGCCTCCGCCCGCTCGCGCGCGGTGACGGCCGCCGCCCGCAGCACCGCCGCCGCCGGCTGCCCCGCCTTGACCTGCTCCTCGATGACGTCCACGGCCGGCTCGAGCGCGTCAAGCAGCGTCTTGTCGCCCAGGTCGGACTTGCCGCGCGCCTTGATCCCGGCGATCGCCGCCCGCAGCATCGCGACCACCTGGGCCCCGTCGAGCGTTGTCACCGCGCCCGCGGTGGTGCCCGCGCGCAGGCAGGCGGTGCCCCAGATCGGCCCCGAGGTGCCGCCGATGCGGCTGGTGATCACGATCGCGATCTTCTTGAGGAAGGTGCCGATATCGGTCCGGTCGAAGTCGTCCCAGCCGGAAAGCACCAGCTCGAAGCCGCGCGCCATCGAGTAGCCGAAGTCCCCGTCGCCCACCACCGCGTCCAGGTCGCCGAAGTACCTCTCGTTGTCGACGGCGACGGTGGCGATCGTCTTCACCACCGTCTCCACGTCGGCGAAGTCCGCTTCTGACATGCTCGTTCCCTCCGTTCCCGGCGCTGGCTCGGTGCCCGGCAGCAGGCCGTCCAGGTCAGCCAGCGTGATCAGGTCGCCCGGCGCCGCCGCCTGGCTGTGGTTGGCGAGAAGCCCGTGTTTGTCTAGAAGCCCGTGTTTGTCGAGAAGCCCGTGTTTGTCGAGAAGCCCGTGTTTGTCGAGAAGCCCGTGTTTGTCTAGAAGCACTGCGGCTTCCCCGTCGGGGCCGGGATCGCCCAGGGACGAGACGACCATGGCCGCCTCGCTGAAGTCCTCGCCCGCGGTGAGCTCGTTGACGGTCACCAGGCAGGTCAGCCCGGCGCCGACGGCCGCCAGGAGCCCGTTGCGCGAGTCCTCGACGGCGACGGCGCGCTCGGCCGGCACCCCAAGCGAGCGCAGGGCGAGCAGGTAGATGTCCGGTGCGGGCTTCTTGCGGGGGACCACGTCCCCGGCGAACACGGCCACGCGAGCGGTCGCGATCGGCTCGCCGACGGCCCGCGCGAGCGTCGCCCGGACCGAGGGCTCGGCCGAGGTCGAGGCGACGGCCACCAGCCACCCGGCCGCCAGCGCCTCGCCCACCAGGCGGGCCACCCCCGGCCGGGGCGGGACCGCGCCCCGCGCGACCAGGTCGGTGTAGATCTCGGTCTTGCGGCGGTGCCAGGCGGCGACGGCGGCCCGCTGCCCGTCGGCGTCGGCCGGCAGGCCCGCCGCCGCGACGAACTCCGGGGTGAGCAGGCTGGCCAGCCGCTCCTTGCCGCCCCCGATGCGGACCTTCTCCCGGTACTCCTCGACCGACCACCGGACGGGCAGCCCGAACTCGGAGAAGAC
>Ga0302325_10016963_pt1 | contig 15411 bp, 14 predicted proteins | sample Palsa_T0_2_FD_201948 | JGI IMG/M metagenome (GOLD analysis project Ga0302325, IMG submission 201948) | Peat permafrost microbial communities from Stordalen Mire near Abisko, Sweden - Palsa_T0_2 | ecosystem: Environmental > Terrestrial > Soil > Palsa > Peat permafrost | place: Sweden: Abisko...
TCTCAAAACCTCTTTTGGCCTTTGGTCTCCCTTCACACTCAAAGCTGAAACTCTTCTGCGTCAAAGGCGCGCTTGAGTCATTCTAATCGCGCGATCTACAAGTGTTTGCTTTTCACCGTCTCATTTTAGTTTTCCACCTCCTATTATTGGTACCTAACCTCCATCCAAATTTCATACCTTTCACTGTGGATGGGTCGATGTCATTGCATCACCTTTTGCCAGTGCGCCGTGGAATTTGCAGGCATGACATCGCCCCCTTTTTTAGACGAGACGCGTCTCATCACGTCGTCCTCACCTTCAAAACATTCACTTGACCAATGCTAACCACCTTTAAATAGCTTCACAATCAATCATCATGTCTACTTGGAGCACCGGTGACATGGTTGCGGCCTTGCCTGATGCCACTACTGAGCAAGCTGCTGTAGAACAAACTCCCGATGCTCCTGCCACTGAGAAGAAGAATCCTCAAGAGTATGGCTGGGTCGCCACTACGAAGTACGATTATGCAACCTACAACAAGACCAACAAGGAATTGGCTGAAGCTCAGGCTTCGCCCGAGCACCTCGAAGGCCAAGAGTAAGTAATTCAACGAGATCTTGTCACCCTGTCCGTTGTGAACCAACAATATTAACTTCATGCAGGTTTACTGATGGTGGTCTTGGCGGTGGTGACTGGGCTAACAAGGGTACTCTTTACGAGTGGAAGGAGGAGTACGGCGACGTTGGACCACGATTTGAGGCTCTTGAGAAGCAACTGTTCGGCTCCGATTTCCATGTTCGTACCGGCATCGAGTTTGACGCGTAAGTAATGATCCGGTATCGAGTCTAGTTTCCCCGAGACATTGTTGACTTTGGAACAGATTGCAAGAAATCAACGTCACCCAAGAGGGCAACATTCGCATCGAGCCTGTCAAGAGCTTTGATGATGCCGGTACGTCAAATCCCATTCTCGGCTGCTAACTTGCTAATGTCCTATGTCTGAAAGGTTTGCATCCCGCGATGAGAACCAATGTTATGCTTGCAGGCTATAAGAAGCCGACTCCAATTCAACAATACGTTCTTCCTGCTATTTTCAAAGGCCATGACGTTGTTGCTTGTGCGCAAACTGGTTTGTAGCCTGCAAATCTCCCTTGTTGTCTCAAACCCCTGCTAACTTCGAGGTAGGCTCGGGAAAGACTGCGGCTTTCTTGATTCCGATCTTGTCAAAGCTCATGGGCAAGGCCAAGAAGCTTGCTGCTTACCGTGGCAATCCCGCTTTCATGCAAGAGGGTGAGCGATATCGCGCTGAGCCTTTGGTTCTCATTGTCTGTCCCAACCGCGAGCTTGCTACTCAGATCTTTGATGAGGCCCGACGCTTTTGCTACCGTACCATGCTTCGCCCTTGCGTAGTCTATGGTGGCTGCCCCCTTCGTGAGCAGATCCCATTGCTCGAGAAGGGCTGTGATGTTCTCATTGCTACTCCTGGTCGTCTGATTGATTTCATGAACCGTCCTGCTCTTCTCACTCTCAAGCGTCTCAAATACATGGTTATTGATGAGGCTGACGAGATGCTGAACTCCGACTGGGACACTGAGTTGAAGCAGATTATGTCTGGTGGCGGTAAGTCTACTCAGCTCTTGGTGTGATCGAAAATCACTGACTTCTTCACTAGATCAAGAGGAGGGTAACATCACCTACCTGATGTTTTCTGCAACCTTCCCTAAGATTGCTCGTGATCTTGCCAAGGAGCATCTCGCTCACGATCACGTCCGCATTCGGGTTGGTCGTGCAGGCAGCACCCATGCCAACATTAAGCAAGATGTAATCTTCGTTGAGGCTCATGCCAAGCGCCAGGCTCTCTTCGATTTGCTAATGTCAGCCCCTCCTGCTCGCACCATCATCTTTGTGAATAGCAAGCGCACTGCTGATGAGGTTGACGATTACCTCTTCAACTCCAACATCCCGTGTACCTCGATTCACAGTGGTCGTACTCAGAAGGAGCGTGAGGATTCCATCCGTGCTTTCCGTACTGGCAAGGCTCCGGTCTTGATCGCCACTGGCATTTCGGCTCGTGGACTGGATATTCACAACGTCATGCATGTTATCAACTTTGATATGCCTTCTCCTCAGTACGGTGGCATCGAAGACTACACGCATCGTATCGGTAAGTTCACCCATTTTAACGGGCATGACACCAGCTAATAATGACCTCAGGTCGTACTGGTCGTATCGGCAACTTGGGCTTGGCGACCTCTTTCTACAACGAGCGAGACTCTGATATTGCCGAGACTTTGGTCAAGACTCTTCTCGAGACTCACCAAGTTATACCCGACTTCCTTGAGCAATACATTCCTGAGGGTTTCACTGCTGAAGGCGAAGGTGACGTCCAGAAGCTCAAGTTCGAGACCGACTCTGAATACGGTGAGGATGAGGGTGAGAACGGTGAGGCTCCTGCTGAGGACGGTGAGGCAAACAATGGCAGCGGATGGGGTGCAGCTCCTGCAGCTCCTGTTGAGACTCCCGCTGTTTCTGGATGGGGCGCTGCTCCTGCAGCTCCTGTTGAGACTCCTGCTGTTTCTGGATGGGGTGCAGCTCCGGCAGCTCCTGTTGAGGCTCCCGCTGTTTCTGGATGGGGCGCTGCTCCTGCAGCTCCTGTTGAGACTCCTGCTGTTACTGGATGGGGTGCTGCTCCTGCTGCTCCTGTTGAGACCCCTGCTGTTTCTGGATGGGGTGCAGCTCCTGCTGCTCTTGTTGAGGCTCCCGCTGTTACTGGATGGGGTGCTGCACCTGCTGCTCTTGTTGAGGCTCCCGCTGCTCCTGGATGGGTCGCCCCAGAGCAACCTCCGGTTCAATCGATGCCCGCTAACAATGATGGTTGGGGTAATGCACCTGCTGCTCCCGTTGCGCCGTCTGCAAGTGGTTTCGGTTCTACGCCAACCAAGTCTGCTCCTCAGGGCCCTCCACAGGCTCAACCTGCAAACCAAGGCTGGGGCGCTGCTACTGGCAATGCTTGGGGTGCGACCACTTCGGCTCCCACCAATCCTGGATGGGGTGCTCCTCCTCCTTCCTCCGGTGGTCCTGCCTGGTAAATCTGTCCGAGATCAACTCAAGACAGAGATACGCCGATAGATCTGCCTGCTTTCCTCGTCCATTTCTCCGTAGATGACTGGTTGGCGTTGGCAATCTGTTGAAGCTCGCACATCTGCCTGGGATCACAAAAAAATATGTCACTTGCATTCAAACGCATTGACTTATTCATGAATTTTCTTTCTTTCTTCTTTGAGGGTTAGCTGTTGGGAGAAAGCTTTTACATATTTCTGCGGCGGTTCGTTACGAGGGCCATCGCTGTGGACATGGACGTTTCGACCGGGGTGTAGATTGGTAGAGCTTGGAGTTGGGAGAATGGGTCTTAGACTGGCAGTAGTTATCTATGAATGGCTATTGCGAAAAACTTGCTTCTTCTCATGAGTGATTTTATGCCTTAAAATGATGCACTGTGGGGATAATCCAGTCACTAATTACTATTATCTGGTGGCGTAAAAAACCACCATCGTCTATCAATCATTCCGTCATGCAGTAATACGAAATGGGTATGCTGCAAAAAAAAGCCTGCCTGCTCCCAATGCAACACTGTCCAAATACAAGATGCGATTTTTATGTACAATTTCCCGTCTCCGAAGGTTCCACCACACACTGTGTTTTCTAATGGATGTGCTCTCTCCAAAATATACAGATCCAAAGTGGTGCAGGGATGTGACAGATGGTCATTCATCCGACAACATCCAAAAGCCACCCCCTAATCCCCATCCAAACATCCATCCAAACACTCGATCCCACTTCAACTCTACTAGTGGCTTTGCTCTTTGGAATTGGGAGATATCGGATAGTCTCTACAGGCCTCTGGTTCAAAATCTCCTCTTCACTGAACCAATTCCCGTGCAAACCATACGGCACCCTCTGCGGCAACTGTACTCTACACACAACTTCTTTCATCTCTTTCGCGTCAATGATCCAAAGCTCGCTCTTTGCTCCCGGTCCCGCGTTCCCATTTTCATCAAGTTGGCTCTCGTCAAATACGTAAGAGAGGATCCAGCCGTCGTCTTCTGATGTTCCGTTTTGACGAGGCACGAAGCGAGATTCCTGGGCGTAGAAACCCGGAGGTAGTTTGAAGATCTTGATGGGATCGTTCGGATCTGTTGAGGCGAGGATTTCAGGGACTGTGCGGGTGTCGACGCAACCAGAAATTTTAGTTGGGGAGATATCATTCCCACGCTGGATGAGGGCTAATGCTTCAACTTTGACTAGAGAGTCGATTTTGACAGCCCGTCCGAGTGCTGCTCCGAAAGAACTATCGGAGACTGAGCAACCGTAGATATAGCGAGCAGCGGACATGGATGCGTCGTCTCGCAGTGAAGGGAACTCGAATGGAATGGCAGTCAAAGCGAATTGATGAGTTATGATGTTTTCAGCTTCGGACAAGGAGAATCGGTAATAGTAAAGCCGGCATTGTTCTTCTTCCGGCGGATATGTAATAGGCGTGCTTAGTTTGGGAACAGGAGCGGCCACATCTCCAGCACTAAAGACGAGAGATGCACTTGTAAGGCGGCAGGCAAGCATGTTCACTGCTGTCGTCTCTGGTTCCTTGCTCAAGGGGTTGATAGCAGTCTCATCCCAGGTGTTGGCTGTGTGGAAGATGCAGCAAGGGTTTGTCTCGAACCACCGAATAGCTTCTGGATTCCGCCTTGGAAAGATACCGAACCTCGAGCACCCAGAAGGGTCATATAAAACGGCTGGTAGGTTGCGCGCAAGATTTCTTGGGTCCAGGGAGAGAGGTAGATCCATGATAATAGTATGTGTGAAGGAAACTCCAAAGTCATGCATCATCTTTGCAGACTTGATGCCAGGAACCGCAGCATTGACGAGTCTATTTTGGGGAACGAAGGAAGAAACTTGCGTACTGGGTATAATCGAATAATATACAAATGGCGCGAGAAACGTTGAATGAAAAAGTATAAGCTCGTTGGTGATAGGGTCGACTCGAGGATGTGCCGTCGTCCAGTCTTTCATGAAACTAAGAACACCCTCTCCCCCAAAGGCGTCTCCTGCCACATTCTCTGATGTAGGTTCACCTTCCGTTCTGCGTCCGTCAAACCAACCAACAGTCTCTAGACCTGGAAGAGATACGCGTATTGGTGGCCCGCTTTCGCAAGTTGCCAAAGCTCTCCCGTCATGGTATAAAATCCCAGTGTTGGCGACACTGATCTTTTTGATGACTTGCTGGGAGCCTGGGAGGTTGGAGAGAAGGACCAGGAATATAGTTCGAAATATTCGGACTATAATGAGGAGCAGTGAAGAGGCTGGGTTGACAAGTGTCGCTATACTCGGAAGTATTGGTAACCGCAGCGAAGGGGTGGTGATAGTCGAGAGATATGCGTCCGTGAGGATGTACTGGTTGACGAATTCTGGCTGTATGGAACCGTCTTTCTGCCTTCGAAATGCGACTCCACTCACCATTCCATCTCCGTCAAACCAATGTGCATCTCGTCCCAGATCCTCGTTGGTCACTGGGTTTCCTCCATTCCGAACGTACTCCCCGCCAGCGAGCTCTTTTGGTATCGAACCAATGTATGAACATGGAGTAAGTGGCTGTACGCAGTGGATTGGGGCGAAGTTTCCATGCAGATATGGATGAGGTTTCCCGGACCTGCTCTGCTTCTCATTGACGAAAGTCATGAATATAGGTTGACCAGAGCAGCGAGGATTGAAGTCGTAGCTGTGAACATGAGGCGATCTGAAACAGGGTCCAAAAAGAGAATATCCTAATAGTACAGATGCAAAGTAATGCAAACAAGAGTAAACATTTGGACTACGCGCGCATGTTTTGGGTAGCTATGATGAAATGCTGTTTGTGAGCTGGACCTATGGCTACTTGAAGCTGTTAGTAAGTGTAATTGTGGAGGTCTGCCTGGCCTCGGCGGCGTTGGAAGAATTGTGTTCTGGATCATCTTTCCGGCCTCAAAAAGCTCAGAGCAAAGCAGAACCTGTCCTGTGATGGCTCAAGCTACTGAGGGAATGACGACAAGTTCTCCTCTTTCGATGATTCAGTTCTGCAGTGACGAACGACGTTGGCGACCCCTGCATCTGCCTTGCAGGGGGGTCATGCAGCTAACTTCATGACCCCTGTTACATATTTCTGCCACACGCAAAATCCGACTTTCCCATGGTCGTGGTGACGAAGGAATTTGAGATTCGAAGGGTCACACCAACTAAGATGGCTCGAGGGTCAAAGAGGCAACCGTGAATCGGGACTTGGAGATGGTTTGCTTTTGCCGTGCTGCTGCTTTACCTGGTACAGTAATGTAAATTCAAACTTCAAAGTTCTGTACTCCATCGACGACGTCATGCCTGGGCTGTTCCTGGATTAACTTTCTAACCTCGTACTGTACGAGTACAGTAACCACAGTCCAGGCCCAGCGTCTCAATCGTCGACAGGCCGCTTCAACAGAACAGCAGCAGGTCATCTTCTCGTCTTTGCTCTATTGCTCCACTCATTGGCCTCTACACTTGTTGTTCCGCTTGTTGCTGCTTGAACTAGTCGGACGTGGCTATTTGGAATCAGCCTCGCGAACGAACTGCTGACTGTTTCTATTCGCGGCTTCTCACCACAAGCCGAAATACGAAAGCAAAAAACATCTCATCTGCTTTCCTTTTCCACGGGGTGCCCATCACCATGCCTCAATTGTTAGGCAAGGTGTGCTAGTATCATAGAGAGTACTGGCGCAACAATGGGTTTCGACTATGCCGTTGTGTAAGATTGTCATCTTGGGAAATACGAGCGGACAGAGCTGATTGTCCTACAGGCACCTCAAGTATACCATCCCTCCAGCCATTGCCTTGACGCTCCTTTGCCGCCCACTCCTCAGTCGCACAGATCTGTACAAAGTCGCCTTTCTGATATCAATTGCTGTCGTTTCAACTATACCTTGGGACTCTTATCTCGTCCGGCGCAAAGTTTGGACATACCCGCCGAGTGCAATCATTGGACCGACTCTCGCCTCGATACCAGCCGAGGAAGTCTTCTTCTTCGTGATTCAAACCTACAATACGACGCTGTTATATCTGATCTTGAACAAGCCGACCTTTCATCCAAATTACCTTACTTCTAGTAAATGTCAGCAGAGCTCGGGAACTCGATTGAACGCAGGCCAAGTAATCTTGACGTCCTCTATCATAGCTGGAGGAGGGTTGGTCTGGAGAGGAAATGAAGGAACATATCTGGGGTTGATTTTGGTTTGGGCAGGACCATTTGCGCTTTTGCTATGGACCCTTTCGTCCCAATTTCTTATTGCGCTTCCATATTCAAGCACGGTTGCGCCAATCGTGATACCCACTCTCTATCTCTGGCTAGTGGATACTCTAGCATTGCGCAGAGGAACTTGGGTTATTGAATCCGGCACAAAACTTGGAATCCACTTGTGGGATGGACTAGAGATCGAAGAGGCAATATTCTTTTTAGCGACCAACACCCTGATTGTGTTTGGTCTCGTTGCCTTTGACCATGGTCTCTCAATTCTCCTGACCTTCCCGAGGCTATTTCCCAAAGTTCCGGAATTGCCTTCTCCGGTATTGCTTGTTCAAGCACTTCTTACTGATCAATCAAAATATGACTCAGACAGGGTGGGTGGCATCCGGGAAGCAGTAGCAAGATTGAAGGAGAAGAGCAGGAGTTTCTACCTTGCAAGTTCGGCTTTTTCGGGCCGCCTGCGGATCGATTTAATTCTCTTGTAAGTAGGATTTGCAGATCTGAATGCGGCTGCTGACAATCTCTAGATACTCCTTCTGCCGAGTCGCTGATGACTTGGTTGACAATTCTAACACAGAATCTGAAGCTCGTGAGTGGATTGGAAAGCTCACACATTACTTGAATCTTGCATATGCTTCCAAGGAAGCCCGTCTGGTTCAGAAACAGCCAGATGTGCACTCCTACATCACGGAGAATTTCCCAGAGTCTTCACAATCGGCGCTGCGCCTTCTTCCAACTCACCTGCTGCCGTTCGGGCCGTTGTATGAATTACTGGAGGGCTTCAAAACGGATCTCGAATTTCATGAAAACGATTTCTCGAAATCGTTGCGGACATTTCCAATCGCCAAGGAGCATGACTTAGAGGTTTACTCCTCTCGTGTTGCAGGTACAGTCGCCGAATTGTGCCTGGAACTGGTGTTCCATCACACTTACTCAATTACGACAAGTGCTCAACGAGAGACTTTGGTGCGTGCCGGCGGCCGAATGGGGATTGCGTTGCAATATGTCAACATTGCCCGTGATATTAGGACAGATGCTGCCATTGAGAGAGTGTATCTCCCAACATCCTGGTTGAAAGACGAAGGATTGACGCCGAACGACGTTTTCAAGAATCCAGATGGTCCTGCGATTGAAATCTTACGTGGAAGGCTATTAGACAAAGCTTTCGGTATTTATCGAGAAGCACAGTCAGCTCTCGCCCAGCTTCCACCTGATGCTAGAGCTCCGATGCGAGTAGCCGTGGAAAGTTACATGGAAATTGGGAGAGTACTAAGAGAAAAAGGATACAAAGTGAAGAGAGGAAAAGCTACTGTCTCGATAATGAGAAGGTTGAAAGTCGCATGGAGGGCATTGAACGAAGGATAGACGATAGATCTTCGTGGATATCACGAATAGTGTATAATGATATCTGCAGAATTCGATTTCAAAAAGACTTAGAAATTGACAGGGGGGTGGGTGAGCTGTTGCTCAGATCATGAAGTGCTCCCTGCGCCACGACAGTACGTCATGATTCGTCCACGCCGGCGGGAGCTACCTCCTTCAACATGCACTAGGAAGTTTACCACATCCAACATGTGGAAGTTCGATGCTATTTCACTGCCAGTCTCCGTACTGCGCAAGTCACCGAATTCAAACCCACAATGGCATCCAAAGACAAGAAAAGAACCGCCATTGTCGTCGGCAAGCTACCCCGCTATTCCCTACACATCACTCCATTCAAGCTGACAATTCTCCAGGCGCAGGAGTAGGCGGCGTAGCAACTGCAGCACGGCTTGCTAAAGCTGGCTATAGTGTCACACTTCTCGAAAAGAACTCGTTCACCGGCGGACGCTGCAGTCTAATCACGCACGAAGGCTACCGCTTCGACCAAGGTCCTTCCCTCCTTCTCCTCCCCAAGCTCTTCAAAGAAACGTTTCACGACCTCGACACTTCTCTCGAAGCCGAATGCGTCGAGCTCCTCAAATGTGAACCTAATTACAACCTCTGGTTTGGAGATGGAGAGAGCTTTGAACTAAGTTCGGACACGAGTGTTATGAAGAGGGAGATTGAGAAATGGGAGGGGAAGGAGGGGTTCGAGAGGTATCTGCAGTGGCTCAGAGAGGCGCATCGACATTATGAGATTAGTGCCCGGGAAGTCCTGCATAAAAACTTCACTTCAATATTTAATTTGCTTAGGCCGAGTTTTCTGGTGCAATTGTTTGCGCTGCATCCGTTTGAGAGTATTTATGCGAGGGCTGCCAAGTACTTTTGGACTGAGAGGTTGAGGAGAGTATTTACATTTGGGAGTATGTATATGGGTATGTCTCCTTTTGATGCGCCGGGAACGTACTCGTTACTTCAATATACGGAGCTGGCTGAGGGAATCTGGTATCCCGTTGGTGGATTTCATGCTGTGATAGCAGCTCTTGTCCGGATTTGTGAACGGCTGGGAGTCCAGATTCGTCTCAATACTCCTGTCTCGTCAGTTCTCACCACACCAGATGGAAAAGAAGTCACAGGAGTGCAACTCTCCTCCGGCGAACAAATCAAAGCAGACTTGGTCATCATAAACGCAGACCTTGTCTACGCCTACAACAACCTCTTCCCCACCTCCACCTCACACTCTTACGCTCACTCCCTACAAAAACGTGCCGGCTCCTGCAGCTCCATCTCCTTCTACTGGGCACTCTCCAAGCAAGTTCCTGAGCTAAGAACACACAACATCTTCCTCGCAGACGAATACCGCGAGTCCTTCGACTCAATCTTCGACCGACAAAGCATCCCTCGAGAGCCATCTTTCTACGTCAACGTCCCTTCACGCATCGATCCCACCGCTGCCCCCTCAGGCAAAGACTCAATCGTCGTCCTCGTCCCAGTCGGCCACCTCTTGAACTCCACAACACCATCTCGCCCCAATGGCGACACCACCGAAAACTCTGCCTCCGGCCTCAAAGCAGAGCAAGACTGGCCCTCAATCGTGTCCTCCACCCGCCAAAAGATCCTCTCTACAATCGAATCCCGCACTGGCTGCACACTCCTTTCCCCTCTTATCGTCCACGAAGAACTCAACACACCCACAACCTGGGAATCAACATTCAATCTCGACAAGGGCTCGATTCTCGGACTCAGTCATTCATTTTTCAATGTCTTGGCGTTTAGGCCAAAGACGAAGCATCCCGAGATCAAGGGTGTGTATTTTGTGGGTGCTAGTACGCATCCTGGGACTGGGGTACCGATTGTGCTCGCGGGGGCGAAAATCACTACCGAGCAGATATTGGGGGATAGAAGGGAGAGCGTGCCGTGGAAGGGGAAGGAGAGTGTGGTTAGAGATCAAGGGGTAGTGCAGGGGAAGGGAACGAGGGAGTTGGATAGAGTTAATAGGAGAGGGGGGATTTTGAGCAATGTTGGGATTTGGGTGTTGGCGTTTGTGGTGTTGCTTGGGACATTGGGGTATTTGAATAGTGGGTTGGTGGTGACTTGGGATCCAAAGGGCCAGAGGGGGTGGGGCACTGGAAGGGTTTGAGTGACATTTAGTTGTCTGGAAGGGGTAATTTGGGATGGTGGATCGAAAATATATATAATGTTAATGATATATGGATCAAGCTCATGAGCTTCTGTCTGCCTTCCTGCTTCTCTCAAGCTGTCGCGGTGATCTCGTTCGAGACAGAACATGCTACCACTCGAGAAGAGAGTAAACAAATCTCGTCACGTGTCCTCGCCTCCTTTTCCCCCAATTCCACAACTTCTTCTCTGGATGCTTCTCCGTCCCTCTGGTTCTTCACTACAAACTAAAAGCAGCAGCACTCAACTTCATTCACACCCCCAGATGCCGTCCAGCCTGCTGACACAAGCACTGATCCTCAATGGAAAAGTCGGTAATATCGGCTCCCTACACTGAGATCGAAGAAAAGCTTGTTTCCCGTAGCACGAGGTCACAAACAAACGCCCCGTGCAGCACCCCGCTCTTACTGCAGAACTAGTTCTAAGCTTCTTGAATTCTTAAGTTAACTCAGACGGTCTGATGGTCCGGGCAGATCTGTGTTGTGGGGATCGGAGGTTGCTCCTACTGTATCTAATTTCTCTGAACACTTCAGAGGAAGGCTTCATCATTTCGGTTTGCGATCGAGGTAGGGGGGTCGACAGACGTGGTGAGAGATTGTTGGTGCAAAGATGCTGCATGTGGCTGAGATCGAACAAGGCTTGATCTTCTACGGAGATCGTGGCCGCAGGGGGTGCCTCGAGGAGGCTGATGAGCAGAAGAGACGCTTCTTTTTCAAGGGACCTGCAATCGTAGGATCTTTAGTGGTGGCCTGATTCTTCAAACATGCAGCTGCAGTGTGGCTTTGCTTCACTTGTCCAGCGGACATTTTATCGATTTTCGTATTTCCCTACTCGAGAAAACACAACGTGCCAACGGCTCTCGTTGCGGTCTGCAGCGGGATGTGGCGCTCCAAGCGACATGACGAGATATCTGACATCACCAGTCGACAACAGAGTCTAATCATCCACGAGCATACGAGTTCAAGCACCAAGCATACAAGGTATGCCTTGGTAGCCGCCCAGCATACTTCTTCCTCTTCTTCGGCCCGGAGCAGATTGACCATTCGAGATTCGATTTGGTAAGGGTCTAAATTGGGTATGGGTGTAGAGACCTCGAAGTTCGTCGACTCTGGACCTCACAGGCCCCAAAGACCTTCGCGAAGGCAAGTTAGCTCGATAGTTACAGGTAGTGATTCATGAGACTTGTTCTTGTCCCTTCCTCTCTTCAGCTCCCACAGCTAGCTTCTCTGACCAATGCTAAATTTGTGCGGAGGTAGCTCGCTGTTCTAAAATGGGCAGGGACTACTCGTACCGTACCTTCTCAACGTCACTGCACTCCCTTCCGGCACATCAGAGCAAACAAGCTGCAGGACGAGCCTTCCTAAAGTTTCATGTTTGAGCTCTTCATAAGCACTTCTATCATCGCCTTCTTTTCCTTCCTCCATCATCAACAACAACATCCTCTCCACCATTATCAACCCTTTTTGGATTCCTCGCCCCTTTCTCTTCATTAACCTCCTCTAATCTGCACTTCTACACTCTGCATTCTTCGACCAATCAGTCAAGATGTCTAGCGTTGTCAAGAGAGCCAACGCGTTGAGCGTAAATCCCAACGTGTTCAACTACCCATCCACCAGTGATATCAACATCACCACTCATGGCTCCGACTGGTATTGGGCTGTTACAGGAGTCATGGTTGTCTCAACGGTAGCCTTCATGGGTTTGAGCTTCACTGTTCCTCGTCGCAACCGCATCTTTCACTACATTACCGCTGCCATCACCCTCGTCGCAGCCATTGCATACTTCACCATGGCATCCAACTTGGGCTACGCTGCCATCGTCGTCGAGTTCCAACGAAGCAACCCCAAGGTTGCAGGTCTTTACCGTGAGATCTTCTACGTTCGATACATCGATTGGTTTGTTACAACACCAGTGAGTACTTTAGCTCTGCCATTTTCCCAGTAGCTGACGATATCCCCAGCTTCTGCTCTTGGACTTGCTTTTGACTGCTGGTCTCCCATGGCCGACCATTCTGTACACCATCCTCATGGATGAGATCATGATTGTTACAGGTCTTGTTGGCGCTCTCGTTGCTTCGTCCTACAAGTGGGGTTACTTCGTCTTTGCCACCGTTGCTCTGTTCTTCATCGCCTGGAATGTTACCTGGGTCGGAAGAAAGCGTAAGTTCTGTCTTTCTCTGTGCAACTATAGCTCGCTAACCTTCCAATCTCAGACGCTCGAGCACTTGGTGGAACCATTAGCAGAACTTACATTATGTGTGGCACATGGACCATCTTCCTCTGGTTCATCTACCCAATCGCCTGGGGCCTTTCCGAGGGTGGCAATGTAATTGCTCCAGACTCCGAAGCTGTGTTCTACGGTGTTCTCGACATCCTTGCCAAACCAGTCTTCGGTGCCCTGCTTCTCTGGGGTCACCGCAACATCGACCCAGCTACCCTCGGCCTCCACATCCGCGATTACGATGACAGTGCCAACACACACGAGAAGAATGGTGGCTTTGGATCCGCAGTTGCCCACAATAGCACCACCACTGGTGGAGCTGCGAACAACGGCACTACTGGTGCTCATCACAACATCGCAAATCCAACAATCGACAACAGCAACACCACCACCGGTGCCCCTGTCAGCACTGGCGTTCACAACAACACATCTGCTGTCTAAAGCAGCAGGATTTGCTTTCACGACGACATCACCTCTCATACATAATATGTCTTAGACGTCCCGTCACATCACCTTGACTACAGTCTTGTTTGATGTATTCATACTTATAGCGTTCTTTCCAAGCTTGGCATGCCTTGTGGTTGACTCGTTGGGTTTAGGCGTTCATTTTCTTTCGTGTTTCCCGTGTAGAAGTCGAATGGTGATGGTTTACGAATAGAATTAATTAATTTTGTACATAATCAATGATGAGTAGGTGGACGATGAAACGGCGACGGGCGTTTAGTAGAGTAACACGATAAAATCCCTAAAATCCCAAAGTTTCTCTCTTTTATAGTGTGTTATATTTGCAAAGAGCCTGTTAATTTGTTCTCCATCATCTCCTTTCCCTTTCTCCTGCATTGTATCTGTGTTATAAACGAGAATTTAGGTATATACCTTGATCCAAGCCGAGGAAGCCCTAGGGGAGACATCACAAACCGTCGAAAAAATCTAGAAACCTAGCTACTAGACTTGATGGGATTGTTTCCATTAGAATTTATAGGGTTAAGTACGAAGCGAAATCATCTTTCTTTCCAGGTGGGCAACTTTCGTCAAGCAAATCGAGTTTCCTCTGCACATACCGGTAGGCCTATAATAGGGTACTCGACCATTGAGCCAAGGGATGTATCTGGAGTTTGAGAGAGTTGAAGTGCTGAATAAGAAGAATGAATTATCTAGATACGGGGAGGAGGGACGAGTGTAAGAGATGAAGTGAGCCACAGATTGGAGCATGTGATGGAGGGGTGGAAGGAAGTAGGTACGTCTTCAATTTTACGCTTCTGGGAAACTCTATAACTCGTGCCCTTCTAGGGTAAGCTATGAGACTTTTCATCTGGACAACGTCGACAACTCTAGTTGAGATCACAGATCACGATGAGTCTACCGTCGATCACGGTGGTTCGCTTTTGATGTCTTTGAAAGGACTGCTTTGACGTTCGTTATCTCGTTGCTTGTAGAATAAATTGAATAATCATAATTCAGACTTGAGGATGTGATATCTCGGCGGTTCTTCAGATTGGTGATTTGATTTGACGAGCTCGGATCGCTTACAGCTCTTCCTTCACTAAATTACTCCCGGCTTTCATGAAAAATATTGTCTAGACTTTCTTTACCAAACCGTTATTTCTTAAAGAGGTGGGCAGCAGTGGTGTGTGGGAATTGGAATGGCTTTTGATTCGCCACAGATGGCGATATGTATGGATAACTATCCGGAAATGTGTATTCGGAATGAGGTTATATGGTGTATTGAGGCGATTTAGTCGGATCCGAAGGTAAGGTTCGTAGTAAATCCTTCAATTTCAGAAGATATGGTTCCGCCGATGGGTAATGACGTGAGGGACTGTATAGAGGGAAGGTGTTAAGCTCAGGAGAGTTTAATGATTCACCAGGCTCTTCATCGTTTGCCCAGTGCCAACCTTTCTCGGTATACACAATATCTGACCAGCAATTAGGAATATGCACATCCGTTTCTGCCTGTGGTATCTCAGGTGGCGATCCTAGGTTCCTTTCTTCTTCCATCATGTACTGCCCCCCTGCTAAACTCCCTCCCATTGGAGAAACGTTGGCTGGGCTCCAAGGATTGACGTTCATTCTAATTTCCGCATCTTGGTCGAGAATATTGATAGCAGCTGTTAAGTTCTCATCACTGAAGACTAGTTTCGAAGTGGCGAAATCAGAATCAAAATCAAAATCTCCAAATTCAGATTCAGATTCAGCAGCCTGCTGCGTGATATTCTTCTGCGTGAGCTTGGCATAGTGCAGTCTGCAAATATTGCACAATGTCTTCTCACCATCTGGTCCTTTTCTCCATTCGATAGTTTCCGACCTGTTGCAACTATGGCATCGACCAGGATGTTCGGTTCCGCGGTTCCCCACCGCAGTATCAGTTAC
>Ga0302325_10016966_pt1 | contig 15410 bp, 15 predicted proteins | sample Palsa_T0_2_FD_201948 | JGI IMG/M metagenome (GOLD analysis project Ga0302325, IMG submission 201948) | Peat permafrost microbial communities from Stordalen Mire near Abisko, Sweden - Palsa_T0_2 | ecosystem: Environmental > Terrestrial > Soil > Palsa > Peat permafrost | place: Sweden: Abisko...
GAGACTTTAGCAGAGTTTGCGTACTGTGTGTGGAAACGATCGTCAAGGAGAGTTTGGAGCTTTGTCGAGGAAATAGGGTTCAGACTGAAAATTTGTTGACGACGAGGGGTCAGACGTCTAAGGAGCCGCACTCTAGTTGGCTCATTTTTATGCACTACTACGGACCACTCCTTCGGGTTTGTGATTGGAGTGGAACACTTCCAACTGGCTCAGAGTTGCCCACAACAAGCCCAGCAAGCGCAACGCCAGATATACAAGAACTGGCACGATTGACACCGTTTGAAAACAAGCTATACCTTTTGAACAGTCCATAGCCATCGCTGGTGCTTCCAATTTTTGGCTCCTCACACATCTTGGTTTCCTGAGCCGCGCCGTCGATTTTGAGCGGTGTGCAAGGTTGCAATAAGGGCGCCCGGAAGTTATCCAGGTCTCCTGCACACGCTCGGTCGCGTACAAGGAGCTGACGGATTCAGTGTGGGGCACATAAGGAGTAAACTCTTGAACGGACTGGAATGGACCAGTGATACGCGTGATCGGCAGACTCTGGAAGCTTTTGGCGTCAGGGGCCCTTGTTTTGGGCTGCCGAAGCCCTGTAATTCCCCTCGTGGAAGAGGTGACGATAGCACCAGACATTGTCAGGAGTTGAGCCTCAAAACTGCTGTCCCATGATAAAGGAGTGATGCCCTCATTAGGATGCCACAAAAGGCTTGCCCATCAAGTGTGAAAGCCAATCAGACCACCAACAAAGGAAAGTTCCTATACACGTCTGGAGATACTGTCCACAGCAATCACCATACTGTATGAAAAAATCCAGGGGAAAATACACAGGCTGCCTACATTGGGCCTCGTTCATCTGCTTCTAAGTCGATGATTCTTTACAAAACAGTCAGAAGTCTCCAACGTTGCTCATGGAGGACGCTTAGCGACAATGAGACCACTCGAGGAACAGGAGGTAAGACCAGCGACTTGCTGTACCTCTCAGGCCTCCATCGAAAATTCAATCGTCTTTTCTCGATTTACTTTTGTTGCAATGTGCGGTTTATCTTCTCGCGCGTTTCGGGCCATCATGCGTTGACTTTTATATTATTATACCAATTCCTAATATTCTTCACTACTCAAGCAAAGTCAAATCGACCTTCTCTTCCACTCAGAAGTGGTGATTGCCTGTACGAAGGTACCTAAGTAGCCTCCAGCGCATGGGCCGCAAAACGCACCAAGCGTTTCCCGCAGGGGTTGGCCGGGGAGATGCCACGCTTCCGGGACACACTAGCCCGGCCAACTCAGGCCGCCAGCTCACTGAGCGGGAAGAGGGGCAACTGCATGATGGGAAAGCATGTCGGAAATTGAATAATGATCTCCTCGAGCTCGCGAAAGTTGCCAAAAGCAGAACAGAAGTGAATCGCGACTTTTTGCGAACCACGAGACCCAAGGAATGGGGAGTAAGGCAACTAGGCCAAATCTTCCCATCGGCCCGGTCCGCGCTATGCTTGAGACGACCTTTGTTGATTCTTTTCTCATGCTTATGAGTCGGATCTTCTGCTGAAGGACTTTGTGACCACTCTTATACCCAACCCGATGCTGCCCTAAGTTATTGTCGCAGAGCGCGGCACGAGAGATACAAAGGGGAAACCCGAAGCCCCTAATGGAAGGTGGAAAGTACTTATCCCTAACCTAACTGCATGCAAACCCGGTTGCATGGACCGGAGACGACCAATAGAGGGGTGTTGCTTGGATGCTGAAGTAGCTGCAGTTGCTGTCTTGGCTTCGTTCCTACTCTGTCATTGTGATGACTTGCAGTTCGCTGGCCGTCACAGCTTGGAGGCACATGCATAATGCTCGATGGGGAGGAATACCAACGAGGTATGCAGAATAGCCGCCGAGCTGCATATCAAGTTGTGCCCGTCCGATCGTGTCGAGTTCTAGTGCCTTTGCGTTCCGCCTGTGCGACTTGGTTGATTTGTGTTCGTCGGTGTGAGCAGGATATACGGAGAAGAAAACAAACCTCGTTAAGTTTTCTGTAAAAGCTTCTGCCAGTGCGACGATGACTGCCTGGCAAGGCCTTTAAGTAAAAGAAGGGCGTCCCGTTCAACCGAGGCCCACTACAAGTATTCCCCGAGACCACACTACAGTATCGGCAAGGGGCTTCAAATACCCTGTCACAGGAAAGTAGGTTCCAACATCGTATTATTCGAACGCCCATCACTTCCCAAATGATAGCACAGAGGACGAGGCCATCATGGTGCCGTTCCTTTTTCAAATACCATGAGACACGAAACTGGGGAAACGACCACATGTGCTGCATTGAAAAGTACCAAACATACCTAACAATCCCTCGGAGATCTTCTTGAGGCCTGGAAACTTCTGGTCGCGATCGGTGAAAAGTTCCTAATTTCTTTGCGTTTGCTTGAAATGGAGTTGATTCGATGAGAACCCATTTACGAAGAACCGATACTACCTGGAGCCGTCTGGTGCCGGAGATGATTACCATCGCTCACGTTCAGGTGAGCGGACCATCGGATCAGTGCCCTATGGCGTTCGTAGAAAGAACTAGGGGGGTCTGGAAGCTGGCGATGTATTTTAGCTCATCACTTCTTTCGTTCCTGAGGAAGCTGTTTAACCCCAGCCTCAGCGCCATCTCCACATCCCCAGGTATTGTCAGGAGCTGAATCTATCAAACCTCGTTATCCATACGGCAAACACTTCTTAGTCTACTCATAGAGCTTCTCAAAGAGCTCTTCAACGAGCTTTTCAACGAGCTTTCCAAAGCCTTTAGGCAGCTCATTCCACTCGGTCAACCTCTCGATTACTCTCGTAATGCTCGGTCGAACACTCCGTCCAGCCACCCTTCGCGACCCCTCGAGCTCTCGTTATCACAAACTTGTGGATTAGATCAACTTACCACTGCGATGAACCCACTCAACTTCGACTTGCTTCTAGCAGATTTCACTCACAGTTTTGTCGTGTTAAGACACAGTAACTCCTAGCTGGACAACGACTTGCAGAGAGTCCCGCAACGACATCCTCGAAAGACTCAACGAAAACACGAAAACTTCGGAGTCTTGCACCAAATACTTGCAGTTCCAAATCTTACAACTACAGTTTCAAACTGTTGGAGCAAACTTGGAGACTTTGCAACTAAGATAGAGGTACCCAACTTTGGAAAGTCTTCTACGGAAGGCCAGGAAGAATACCCCTTTCCATAAAGTTCCTTGAAACACTTCGACGCTACCTCTTTTCGCCGGGAAGATCAATGCGCACCTAAATGGTCACCTAAAGTTCCTTTGCGTTACAGAAATTGATCGGGTTTACGCATCTCATTCTCAATACATGATCTCGACCCGGTTCCAAATCCGCAAGCACATCGAGTTAGTCCCATTGTGTTCCAAAGAAACACTCTTCTAATCTTGTTGGCTAACAATTCCTCGCTGCGCAAGGGTTGAACCGTTCCCCGAATCTTTGCGATTCGCTCTACTGAATCTCATTTCCGACTCTCCCACGAGTACGAACTATTTGAGCAGTCGAATGATGGAACACTACCTTCCAAAAGAATACAAAGGGTTTAAGACTACCTGCAAATGCAGTGCTTGGTGATTGCTGATGTGCCAAAGCTGGCGTTGTTGCACGATTCAAACGCCGACAGTGCAATCTCCGATTCCACAGAAACTCAATTCCGGGACTCCAAATACTGCTCGTAAGGGACACTAAATGGATTTCACGAAAGCGTGGCGTGGTTTGGGCAGCTGAACGGACGGAGTTTGATGGGAAAGATGGTTCCAGTGGACGGTTGTTGAGTCGCGAACTGTTTGAACAGCACTATCTGCACCCACAATAACAAGGTACCAACAGGAACCGTTATCAACAAGTCGAACTGTAGTGCATATGGGGCTCTCGAGGTAGATGATTAGTTCTCACATCGCTGAGTGCTACCGCTCTTCCTTCCCAAATTCGCACACTCCTGTGGATACCTCCCACCTAAGTCTCAGCTTGATCAAGTTGTGTACTATGGTCGAATACAAAGAATATATCTAGGCGGATGGATGGCACAGATGCTGGTAAGAAGCTCAACTACATATTTGGAAGATGTCAATAAGGATTGACCTGACCTCTCAGGATCTCGGTGGATGTCGCACGAGGTTTTGCTTGGCTTCACTCCCCATTTCTTCCTATGGCGACTTGAGCGAGAGAGCATTACGATCGCTATGCAATCTGAAGTTTTAAAGTGTCTGACTTGGCTAAAGAAGAGGATCCGGACAAGTGTTCATGCTCCTAATTTCCGATATAGAACACTTCCTGTATCAACGACACATCATCTCTGGGTCTCCATGAACCATCACAATTTTCTTCTCTGTCACCAACTCCTGTATAAAGAGTAAACTACATAAAGTCAAGGTTGGTCTTTGATTTCAATATCTCTTCATTCTGACGCTTGACAATTGAAACGAGACATGAGTCATGTTAACCGTTGGGTAGTTGACACCCAAGTTTCGATCGTACTCCCTCGTGATTGCCTTAGATAGACAATGGTCGCTTTTAATTTTTGATAGCACTATCTATATGGTTGTTATCTTGATTTGGCATCTCGAGATGACTGCATCTCATTTGTGGGAAAAGAAGAACGAGCTGCTGACGCCGTTCTACTAATGTGCAAAGTAACATGCATTGTCGAGACCACGATCTTTTTCCTTCGGGGCATGGTATCTCGGAGAGCAATTAAAAGTCTAAAGTCAGGTCTGTGGAGAATCTTGACCTAGACCATAGAGAGGTACTAAAGGGATGGGGGGTGTCTGACGCGAAAAGGGGGTTAAGATAGGGGTATGTCACGTGCTCTGCAAGCAAACAACAAAGGCCTTCCAACCTCTTCACCAAGGTATCAGGTGTTTGAATGTCATAATAGTAAATCAATTTTTCTAGAATTAATCACATCCGTATACGGAGTAAAATCATGAAAGCGATAAACAACTTATCCGTCCCTGTTGCAGTACCTCTTTTCTTATGGAAAGCGCCTCCCCATTTATATTTGGCCTACTCCCAAGCCGAGCTCTCGGATATCTTCCTAAACTTTTTGCTCATATTCTATCTCTCCTCTGATTATGAATAAAGAAAAGAAAAAGCAGTCTGATACAATTCTCTCTTCAAGACCTATCTCTACATTTGGGGCAATGCAACAGGCAAAAATACGCAAATACACATTTCACCAGTCCTTTGCACTCGTCTTTCTGTCCTCTTTTGCACTTTCTTCGACAGTGTCTTCCACATTTCCCTTACCAGCATTTACTGCTATCTTGCTGCCAGTTTCTTCTGATTCTTCCTCGCCGGTCTTCTCCACCCTCGCCTTGGCAGCCTGTTCTGCTTTACTTTTAGCATCCTCTGCTTGTCTCGCCTTTGCTGCAATGTCCTGGCGAACCTCTTCTTCTCTCGCCTTGATCATCTCATATGCTTGACGAACCAGCCCGGAATTCAAACAAATCCGCCTCTTGATAAAGTGAATTAGTTCACGCTCTCTTGTCTTGTATTCCGTCTTCTGCAGACGAAGAAGCTTCCTAACATCCATATTCTTCTCTTGCTCCCAAAGCTTGATCCAATCTACCAGGTGTTTCGTTGCCTGCACTTCAAGGAGAAACATACAACGGGGAAGGCTATTGCCGGTGTGTATATCGAACGCTGTTCTCTTCTCTTCTTTGGTGAAAGATAGATTGTTGAACCCCGCCACGCGATTCTTGGCGAACTCATCCCAGGATGTGACAGGGTTGTAATAACCGTATTGAGCACTTGCAACGTCAATGGCGTACGCTTTTCTGCCCTCCTTGAGTACCACCCTGAGCACATCATGTCGTTGGTCATGGTGTTCTGTGCGTCCATCGCTGCTGACAACCTCCCGTTTGTGTCCTTTGAGCTGGACGCAGGCTCCAAGCATGCTTACGGTGGCACCTGTTCCTGATGATAAGCTTACGCTCAATTTGAAGTAACCCATCTCTATAATTCACCACGGAGAAGATATTCAGCAACTTCTTTCAAGTAAATATTGACCGCAGTGCAGGAATCATACGACAGTAGAGCCTCCTCATCCGCTAAGGTTTTGCATTGTCGTGCTGGAAATCTGAACAATCGGTCATCTAGCGGTGGGCCAAACTTTTCGGCAGGAAGAAAGTGTAAGTTCATAATCTCGCTCTTCTTCTTATCCCTCTTCTCATTCTTCTCGTTCTTCTCGTCCTTCTCGTCCTTTTCCATCTTCTTGTACTCTATCTTCTCAACTGGATGGTTGAATAATTTCTCACGGCAGGCATAGAAGATTTGTTGAAGTATTGATCCGGCACGGTAAAGGCCCCTCTGGGCAGTGTGGAGTTCGTAGCTACCCTTGCTCTCGTACCGCTCAGGGACTTGGCATGCCTGCTTCGAATATTTTGTAACCCTTCTCTGGTCTAGAGACGCATTTTCGTAACTACTGCGACCCAAAGTCTTCCGAGTGGAAGGATGAAAACCATTGGAGGATTGAAGATTAAGGTTTTGCAACCATTTTCTTGTGGAGATTTGGTGTTGAGGCATTGAGTTGAGATTTCAGTTAATTTAACCTTGCTGGGGTGATCTTAGATGCAAAGCAGGGAGAGTAGAATCTATATAAGCTGCTAGCTTTATAGGCATTTCTGAATGAGATGCCATGGCTGACAAGGGACTGTGGGTAAGGACTCTCGACACGAAAGAGATCAAAGGAAAGAAAAGCCATTCAACAGATGCCTCTTTTCAGTTACCTGAGATGCAAGAAACCTCCTCTGAAGTGGCTGAAAGAAAACCATGATATAAAGCATTCGGTTAAAAAGGGGGGAGTGTATTTTCACGTGCTCACATGCTACGGCCTCTACGTGCAAAAAGAGGAGGCATCTCATTGTGCAAAAGAACATTCTTTCACAAACTCCTATGACTGCCACTACTAACAGAAGGTTGAAGAAGTTTTTGAAAGGCTGCAGGAAGACATGAAAGTTGATTATAAAACCAAATAAAGGTAACCTTTGAGCTCTAAGCTGGAGAAGAATTAAGGCAAGAGCTTAGAAAAGTTCTGTCTTTGATGGGACGGAAGAGAAGAGGCAATTTCTAGCTATGAATTGGCTTCGTGGTTCACTCCATCTGCCTCCTACAATCCGATCATTGGTAGCGCTCTTACCCCGCACCTACCCCGCGCTGCCTGGAAGATGTTGGTACAGGGCATTCATCGCTAAATTATAGTGGGAATGCGCTATATCTCAACAAAGGATGTCCTATTAGATCTGTAGCTGCAAAATCATTTGAAGGACCTCTGTCAAAGGTACAAAACCTTGCCACTATCTATAATTACGCACAGTACAATAATCATACTTTTAGTCAAGCTTTCACGACTGCATACCAAACCATTCCCATTATTCCCCCAAGCAAAATCGCAAGGGGTGCCTTCAACCCAAACCACGCTCCTCCCACGAAACTCGTAGCTGTTATGGCAACCCACCAGGGATCTCTACCCAGAGGGCTCCCGCTTTGGTTATCAGCATCGACATAGCCAATTTGCCATAATTTATAGACCGCTGTGAACACCAAGCCCACAGCTCCAGCATTGACCCCGCGCAAAATAGACAACAGCCAACGACGAGATCGCAAAACCTTCCACAATCCCATTATTCCCGTCAGGATGATGATTCCGGGAGTAAATATTCCTAAGAATGCAATGATGGCACCTCCGAAGGATGGTAAAGAGGTTTGAGCTGTCGCGAGCGAGCCGAGGTAGACAGCGAAGTTGAAATTAGGTCCAGGAAAAGACTGAATTATAGCAAGACCAAGGAGGAAATCTCTTGGAGAGACCCAGCCTTCAGCTACAATATACTCTCGAAGAAGTGGGATGACGACAGGACCACCGCCGAATATGATTGTGCCTGCGAGGTAAAGGTTCGCGAAGAGGGAAACGCCTCGTGGGGGAGCCTTGAATAAACTTCGGACGATCATGATGGTGATAAAGGAGATAAAGAAGCCTGTGATGATATACATTCCTGTTTTCCAGGTAATTAGATTGAGCTGGATGTTCGTTGGCACCATCCTTTCTGATAGCTCTGGATCCGTTGTTGGCTCAGGCCGTCTAGTGGCAGCAGTAGATCCAGCTTCAAGTGAAGGAAGAGCTACCTCCTCCTGAGCAATGGTGGTGTTGCGACGATGATGTAGAGATCTTTCAGGAGGATTTTCCAGAGTCGAAGAGATTTGCTCGACTTCAGAATGCTGCTCATTCATACGCCTCGTACGTGGACGTGCTCGCCAGAATAGCTTGAATAGGCTCTGCATCCACTCGAAATCCCACACCAGGGTTGCGAGTCCAGCTCCGAGCATCAGGATTGGGAAATACCACAATGCAGTGTAGAGCATTCCCGCAACACCGCCGAGAAACACCAGGACTCGAGTGAGTTTGTCCGTAATGGCTTTATCTGCCAGCTGAACGGCAGCAAGGGCGATAATACCTACGGTCGCCGCATTCAGGCCAGACAAAAGAGCGTATACAGGCGGAGGTAAGGTATCGCCAATCCGGGAGACTCCCAAGGAGAGAACGTACATGCCAGTGGCACCAGGAAAACTAGTTCAGGAATTAGAAAGGGATCACATGCTTGATGGCTCTAGGTTTAAGCTTGCATACCACCATAAAGCAAACGAACCAAATCCCGCCAGAAGGCCTCCATGAATATAGTTTATGCAGAATAACATTTTGGTGCTTGCTGGCCCCGGAAGAGCTTGACTCAGCGCAAATATCTCTTGATACTGTTTGAACTAAATTTAGCAACAATATTTCCAGCTCTGAGGCTTGCTCACCAATTGCTCACTAATCCATTCATTCTTTTCAACAAATTTCTTGTGAAGCTAACTCAAGTCAGATAAACTTTGCAGGCAAATTGGGTCTTAAATACGATTTGGAAATGCACCGGTGGGCCACCGAACGCCGTGAACCCCAAGTGCCAATTTTTAGACAAGATGTCCCTAGATCTTTCCCATATCGTTGCACGATCAATCTCAATCGACCGCAAGAATCGCAGCCATACGGGAAATGGTAATCGAGTCATTTCTCGATCATCTACTTTCCTTTGCGATGCGACGATTTGTGGAGGTTTAGGAATGACTGTTTTTCGTAATGCTGGATTGGATGATATCTCTAATTTATCTTAGTAAGGATTCATCACGCCTTCACGCGTGACTTACCTTTCATGGGCCAAGTCTGTCCTTCAGAAATGACATACCCATTTTCTCTAGCTACGTGTATCCATGTTCGAAGATGAATTACCGTGAGACAAAACGGGCTTTTGTCATGATTTAGTTGACTGCCTATAAAAAATATGACAATCTCGGGGCCTACCATCGCCATCCACTTCGGCACTCGATATGCTTAAACACTAGCTTTTCCGTATGGCTTTAACTCCAGCAGTCCTCGAGCAGTCTGGGCTCACGAGCCGACAGCAGACAGCTGAACGCCCACACGTTGTCGATAGTCCAGTGCCAAGTCTGGACCAAGGGAGATCTTGTGGAGAATTTTCGCTTGCTCTTCTATCGTTGTGTGTGAAGTCGTGACTTCAAACGATCTAGAGACCTGAATACCTTGGGGACATTGCCTCATTATGGGTTGCTGGACAAACGAAGGGAGGATAGCCAGACTCGGTATTTCGGAAGAAAGGGTGCTCATATGTTGGGATTTGACCAGAGCACGAAGTCGGTTCAGGATGGCGAACTCGAGCTTCAGTTTAATGCTGTAGAGCGTACTCTTGTACGTCGTCTCGATTGAGTATTCGTTTGCGTATTCTGTCCCCAAAAGAGTGATGTCCATAAGAATCATCAGGATGTTGACGAGTATGAGATGAATCATGACGCTGCGTGCTTCTTCTTTCTTGATGTTTGCTATTGATCGGAGCATCTTCCTCGCTTCCCAGATATATAAAGCGGAGATGATGAATTCTTGTACGGAGAATGCCGTGATTTGTATCTTCTCGCAAATTTCGAATGGGGAAAGGAACGCTTGAGGATTCGAGGAGTTCGAGCCAAAGAAAAGAACAGTGGTGGGGACATGGAAGAGGAAGAAGTCGAAGATAATCATTCTCAAAACCCATCTTATTCTCCTTCTATCAACGAGCAGATGGAGTCGGGAGTAGAGGACCACGGACTGCCCAGTAACCATTCCGTACCAGCCAATAATCACGAGGGTGGCACTGACGTAGTCGTTGCTGCAAAGATCGAAAAACTTCAACAAGAACCCAATCGCATGCATAGGTATGCCCCAAGAAGCAATAAGAAGGCTCCAAAAGTAAAGTCCTGTACGTCGCCGAAAGGTGGTGAAGATCCAAAACTGGATCTCAAGGACATTGAAAACTGCAATGGCGAAGAAGGCAGCGATAACCATCGCAATCGGAAGCGAAAGATCTTCTATTCCACCGCTGTAGCCCTGACCAGAGAGACCGTTCGCCATAATTTTCTATGTGCTTTGCCGACATCAGTGCATGTCGAGAAATATAGTCTTATAGAATCGGTAAGTGGTGGCGCTGAAGGTAGATTTAGATCTAGCAAGGGAAATGACCCATGGACCCGGGAAACAGGAAAGCCCTTCAGACACTTAATCTTGATCTATGATTGAGATATAGCATGAACCTAATCTGAATGACGATCAAGTGGTGTCCAATGCTCATTCAAAGTTCCTCATGCAAGGTTGCTTATTAGTCAACCCGGGCTCCTGCGGATTGCGGACAAAGCAACATCGATCCAATGCCCTCGCCAAATCAAATAATGAAAGAACGTAAAATCTTACAACCTACAAAGCCCGCTTGATTTGATTTTCAGCTTGAAGTAAGACAGCTCAAGTAGAAATCTTGTGCCAAATTGGAGATCGGTCCGATAAGTGAAAATCCCCGATCTCAGTTGGCAACTTAACTTGTTCAACGCTAAGTCGAACTAGTCTGTCGTGGCACCCTAAAGAGAGATCAGGAATATGGTCTGGTCGCTGAATCTGTGGGTAGGTGGATATCCCGGAGCTATCCTGACTTGGAGTAAGGAGAATGCAAACTTTGATATGATAGACCAAAAACGGTCGTCTCGACATGTTAGCCACATATCAGCTTGGATTTCCAGACGTAGACTTCTTTGTCGGTGCTCCCCAATACCCCATACCATAACGGTAACAACATGCTTCCTTCTGATTTTTCGGTGATGCCCTTGGGCCTCTTGGATGCACCAAGCGTGGCAGGTAACCCCTGGCAGCTGTTCCGAGGTGAAAGCTTTCCTCAAACTCACAGGGGCAGCAGCGAGCACTTCTGCAGGATTGACATCGTTGGCTCTGTTTGGAACAGAAAGAAAGATAAGATTGCGAATGCTGCTTGTGCAGCCTAAGTTCAGAAGCCGCCTCTGATTAAATGAGACGAGCAGCATCGTGGAGACTGAGGAGAGGTCAGATATCTTGACTGAGGCTTGAGCACCGATCATGGGGACTTGAAATATGAGACCAAGACCAATTTCAATGATCATTGGTAAAAATTCTGTTCTCTTGTTGGACTGTTGACTTCATATAAGCGTGATAAGTTGTTTCGCCTTACTTTCAAAGACGCTCTCGGTATAGTATCGTGAGCCATCACCAATACGAGTGTCACCCAGACCAATCCTTTTGAAAGCGCCACCAGCGGGAACGAGCACCAAAAAGACTTCGTCCCAAATCGAACCGAAGTCCAATAGCTTTAGACATGTAACCGATATCACAAGTACATCCTCCTTGGTGTCAGGATGAAAGTTCCCGAGTGGTGTTCCTTCGTGGTAGAGAGGGATATCCCACCGGGTGATTGGTCCGAGGCATATTGCTTCGAGCAGAAAGCCAGACAACTTCAGGAATCCATGGCGAACTTGGCCAAACGGATTATGACCCATGGGTACCACCTTACCTTCCAGAATATCAAAAGCCGCGGTGACATGTCCTGATTCTGCGTTCTCAAGGCAGTACTTGTGTTCAATTGGGCCATCAATAGACGCCCATGACCAAGACGGAGCTCGATAATCTGAAGGCTTCATGATTTTCACACCACCGTCATCCCATTTCCCTCGTTCAGTTCGCCATGTTAAGTCAAACAGCAGAGAATTCTTCCACAGGCCAGCCAGGTAGACATCTCCTTCTCTGACTGCAGAAATTGCATTGGCGATTCCCGAGAGCGCCGGAAGCTTGTCACTGTGTTGCGTAAGTTGTCTTCTGGAATACGCCTCGACGACCTGGCGCCAGTAATTGTCATCGCTCGATGCTTTCTTCAGTGCATTGTGCGCCCCGGTAAGCCATTCTCGTCTTCCGTTAGTGACCATACCGTCCTCTTGATCCACAGTCGCCCTGCATTCCCAGCAGGTTTGCTCACTCTCAAAATGTAAGATCCGCCTGGACATGAGCCGCTCTTGGAGAACCCAGCCGCGTTCACTTAAAATCGATTTCTCAACTGTGTGGTTGAAGTCATGTGCTGAATACGATAACATGGCAGGAGTTCTGATCAGGACCGGAAGGGTTTTGTCATGCCCAGGCTGAATTCTGAGGCTCAAGGTCAAGGGTTCGTTATCTTGAAACGTGCGAGGTCCAAGAAATCCTTCCTCGTCGTCTCGAGCTCTATCAGCAAATAGAGTAATGTAAGCCTCGGAGTAGACATTGACCATTTTGGATGACTCAATATCCCAATCCACCGCTGAATCCTGCAAAATACAAAGTGAGTCAACCCATAAATATTGCAGAGTCAACTTCCTTGTGACTTTGATTGCGTCTTGTATTGACTTGGGCAAATCTTTAACATCTAGTCCTTTACATCGTTCCTTGACGTTGCTGGTCGTCGTAACCCAATTTGGCGTCTTTCCCGCCGTCCAACGGTGGCTGAGTGCCGCAAATTTGCCAAATAAACCGTAAGTTAGAGAAATTTTGACCTCCTTATCCCCATTTGAGCCTACTTCAATGAGACGAGTGGGTAGTGTTGGTCTTTCCTCCTCTCCGGGGCGGGAGCCTATGATTCGACATTCGGGATGATTGTTGTGGCATCTCTCCAGCCATTTCCGCATAATGTATGTCGATTGATCAGAGATCGGGTCAGACATAAGATGACCCCCTAGTTGTACAGCCTGTTGAAGATCATCTGTGTCTATTATCGTCAACCAGACCTGAATTGAGCATGATTGTCCATCATACCTTCAAGGGTCATGATTCTCGTCGCTTCGCGATAATCGACTTCACAATTACCTTTGCACTTTATGAAGTGCGGGTCTATTTCTTTCTTACCGTTACACTTTCTAGGGCAACCTTCTGAAAGACCGAGAACGAGAACACGGAGAGGGCTTCCTGGCGAACTCCCCCCACCCGTCGTCGCTCGAAGGACAAGTTGAGGCTTTTCTGGATCTTGGATGCGAATGATTTTAGAAATTGCAGCGCAAAAGGAACATGACTTGGCGCTCTCTTGGATGTGCTCCCACCTATGTGGAATTATCACCCCGCGAGCGGTTGCAAGTTGTTTAAGAGTGATGTCAGAGCATGTCTTGCAAAGCGTCTTCTTGCTCTTCCTAGCTCTGGCACTCAGGAATCCTTTCATGCTGGGCCTGCACGATACCCCCTAAGTGCTCTGGTCGATGCTTGTATGGACTTTGTCGCGGGTGATGAGAATCTGCATTTTAGAGAAGAGTCATTGGTTGACGTTCAAGTGCTGATACGTGAAGTAATTGAAGGAGCCGTTGGGCTTCAGCTGAATTGCTAGCGCATTGGAAGTTCCCAGTCCCATCGTGTACCACTCAGATGACCCTTCTGCAGCATTCCGCAACATGAGAATAAGTAGGTGGTGGAGACTTATGATCATCGCAATTCGGGATATACCGCATGATACCGAGATAAACGGCTTTTTGCGAAGAGCGTTTCTTGCAAGGGCAAGCATGAGAAGTAGATATTCCATCTGACGATGCCTAGCGAACTGTCTTGATCGTGCACGGGCCACAGTAGGAAATCCCCTACTGTGGCCCGTGCACATCCATACTGGTAGAAAGGGCCAAGAATCAAGCTCCTCCGCAACTCCAAAATTAAAATATTATTCAGTATGGAAATTACCTAGTCATGCTGTCGATTTTCGAAGAGGCAGCTCCTAAGATGCCTTACTATCACGTGACTCTGAGAGCCCCTCCAAGAATATCTCACCACAGAGCGATTCTGTGGCATAGCACTGGTAGTTTGAGCAGTTTCTACCTGGCTTTCAAGGCTTTTCAAAAGCTAGCCAATGTCGAAATCCCAAACCTGTCGACTTTTGCTTGCAGCAGCGTAGGGCAAGGCTTCTTAATCGCGTGAAGTTCTCTTCGCACTTCGCATGACAACACATTGGCGAACTCGAAGTTGTATGTGTCTAAGAGGCTTAGCAATCTTCAAAATCGATGCCATCGACCCTCAATGTGATATAAAGAAGTTCTAGAAAGGGGTTGGTTGATCGACTCTGCGAGTTCGGTAATCTCCTTTCTGCCCCTTTTCAGCTAAGCGAGACTGACGTACAAGGCTCGACAGTCTGTCCTTCCTTCGTATCCCTAGGGCCAGCCTTATAGGATTTATACTATACAAATATAAGTTGGATATTAAGACATGCAAAGTCGCAAACGGTCCCATGCGCCACCAAAGTGTCTGATCTAACGGCCAATACGAGTTATCACATCTGCCTGTTTACTCACGTAAGCTGCTGTGTTTGTACAAAGTGATATAGAGATTGTAGCAAGCTTCAACTATCTGTGAACCCCACTTAATGACAGACATTATAACCTGAAATCTGAAGAAGCAAACGTTACAAACAGTGTAACCACTCGTCCAACTGTAATTATCGTGCTCAGACAGAAAACAAAACAAGAAAGAGAGCAAATTTATGCGCCAACCTTCATCTCCAAGCTCTCAACCAAACCCCAAATTCCCTTTCAAAGACGGAATCAACCTCCAAAATGCTACTTACCACAATCGGCAGGCCAACCACCGTCTCCGCCCTCATCTCCACTTCTAACGCCCTCCCACGACCTGCAGCGAACCCCGGTGGCATCATAGACTGTCCCGTCACCAGAATTGTCATAGACTGCTCTCCAGGTGGCTGCACCTACAGCTTCAACATCAGCGGCAACTCCACGGCCGACGTCGGTCCCGCTTTCTCAACTTACTGTTCAGGAACTGACGTCCAGCAAAAGATAGTTCTTGCGAAGACCAGAATGTAAAAGCCAATTCGGCGCAAACACAAGGTGAGAGCTTGGTGTTGGTTGTGGATAGATATCGTGGGGGATGCGATGGGAATAATGGGTTTATGCCCGGAAACGCGACGGCGGCGCTGACTGGAGAGCTTGCTCTTGCTAGCTTTGTGACCTGGCTAAGTTCTATGGGGATGTTTCTGGAATATTGGAAGGTAGATGCTGTGAGG
>Ga0302325_10016967_pt1 | contig 15409 bp, 17 predicted proteins | sample Palsa_T0_2_FD_201948 | JGI IMG/M metagenome (GOLD analysis project Ga0302325, IMG submission 201948) | Peat permafrost microbial communities from Stordalen Mire near Abisko, Sweden - Palsa_T0_2 | ecosystem: Environmental > Terrestrial > Soil > Palsa > Peat permafrost | place: Sweden: Abisko...
CGAACGAGAATCCATCCAACTAACAATCTGGTCCAACGCCATAGCAGGATACCTCGTCGGCTACACTCTCAGTCTCTTCATCTTGTACTCCCTGGCGCCGATTTTATTCAGACTTTCTTCGGCGATGTTTTATAATCTCAGTTTACTCACTTCTGGTACCCCCCCCCCCTCCCCTTGCGGTGTGTTATTGTGTGTGCGGCTTTGGCTTGCGTGGGCTATGTGCTCGTGTGGAACGGAGGGCTGACTTTAGATTTCTGGGGACTTATTATTGGGATTAGACTTTTTGGGTTTTATGTGTACAAGTTGTATCCCGTAGCCTTCGTCATGGTCATCGTTGGTACTCCCCCTTCCCCGTCCCCTGTAATCTCTCCTTTCCTCCCCTTGCCGTCTCATAGGCTGCTTATCTCGTAAACTACTTTTACTTGTGATTTTTCATGGTTTTCAAGGGGTACTGACAAAAAGGCCTTACGGTGTACTATACGATAGTGAACAACATCTCTGGCGAAGCCATGAAACCATGGCTAGGAGGCGCATCCCAGCCGGAGGGAATTGTCGGAGTTGGAACTTATAAACGGAAATATATGGCGGAGAATAATACGGAAGAAAGTCAACCTACTGTGTAAGTCACAAACAGCACAGTCGAGGATTGGACAGTCTACGATAAAGGAATGGTTTTTAAAATTAGTGGCATGAAGTTCTTAATCAACTCTAGTGAGAGGAGGGAGGGGGAGTATATCTCACACGAGGGATATTTTCAATAGTCAAGTAAAGGCATAATTAAGAAAAATTATATCTTTTTCTCTAGAACTTTTCCAACTCTTCCCTCATCGCCTGACTCCTTCGACCTCTCCCCGGACGTCACTCCCCTTCGGCTACCTTGTCTCCCCCCATCATAAGATCCTACTTGGAGGCGCCCGTCGCCAGCTCCCCCTGCATGGTCCTAAAAAATTCCTTCTGCGCACGACATTTCTCGCTCACACAGCTGGGACAGCGTAGGAATAGTTGCTGCAAAGTTTGGTCTTGGCCTTTGAGATGGGTGTGGACTATTTCTGCTGCTGCGTCGAGGAAGGTCGGCGAGTCGTTCAACGAGTCGACGCGTTTTACGCCGTGGAAGCCAGCCTGACGTAAGTAACAATCAACAATACATGAAATTTAAAAGTCGCGTAAATGGGAGTTGCAAAGCAACGACAGTGAGTTATGGAGAGTTGTTTTTGGAATGGGGAACAGGGATCGTGGTGGTGGTGGTGGGGTTACCTCCTCAGCCTCCTTGATATACTCCCTATCCAACTCAAATAACGTCTCAATATGATCGCTCGTAAAGGCAATTGGAACCAACGCAATATTCGTCCAGCCCTTCTCTGTAAAACCTTTGATGCTCGCGTTGGTCTGTGGGCCAAGCCAGGGACTGGGACCCACTTGCGATTGCCAGACTAGTTTGTAGGGGTTTGAGAAGCCTAGGTGGGTCATTACTGCGTGGACTGTTGCGGCTACTTCGGAAGGGTAGGAGTCGCCTCTGTACGTGGGGTCAGTGTACTTGCCATGAAGAAAAGAGGACGAGGGCTAGGGGGTCAGATGGTAAGGGGAATTGCGTGGAGTGAAGAGGGACCTGTTGACAACGGACATAGGGAGAGAATGTGCGCTGAATAGCAATACTACGCTATCCCTTTCTTCCGCCGGATACGTCTCAAGACACTTTCGAATATTCTCTACGAATCAATACTGAATCTCCAACAAGCATTCCATCCCCCAGGGAGACAGGCGGGGGTAGAACGAAAGTAGTGGTTCTACCAGTGATAGCTTTAACAAGACCAGGATGTGTAGGCCAGCGATCAATGACGCTCCACTTGACGGTATTCTCAGGGTCGTTCTTTCGAATATATCGCCACAGTTCGTTTAATGAGGATCCGGTGGTGGAGCACGAGTATTGTGGATACTGACTGAATGCGATGGCACGGGTTATTCCGTCGGAGCGTAGTTTGGAGTACATTTCTTCCGTGAGGGGAGCGGCGTAGCGGAATGCCACGTATGGTTTGTGGGGTGCTATCATCAGTATCTCGAGAAACAAAATGCAACAACTCGCAAGTAAAGACATAGATGAAAGGTAAACAAAGCCGAGAATCGCGCGGGAGACACAACGGAGACCCTTTGGAGGAACGCACGAGGGATTACCGGTCTCAGGAGACAACTTATCCAGTCGTTTGCAAATTTCTGAAGCTTGTAATTCACTCCATTTCCGAATAGGACTTCCGCCTCCAATCTCCGTATAAGCCTTCTCTATCATCGGCGTCCGTCTCCGAGCAATCAATGGCCCCAGCCAACTCTGAAAGCGTCCTAGCGGAATCAAGTCCCCATCGGCAAACAGTCTTGATAAGAAATCGTAGACTTCAGGAATTGTAGACGGACCTCCCATGTTGAGCAGAACGACACCCTAACAGTCAAAGTTGCAACAACAAAGGAATACGGTGCCATTGGAGGATGTCGAGGCATGGCGAGGAAGAGGACGATAAAAAGGGCGTTTCGAGGGAAGAGACGTGAAGATAATGCTGGGAAGCCGACTGAAGAGAGGCATTGAATTCGTGGTGATCGTGGTCGGTGGAGGGTGGAAATCTGGGCTTTCTGATCGTGATCTGCACAGCCGAGTGGGTGGCTCAGTTTCCAGCCTCTGATCCAGTGTCCGAGGATGCGTGGTATTCAACACAGATTGTGTGCATCATCGAAATGAATTCACCGATCGAGAATACGCAAACCAAATTGTGAGCGACTTGCCGATGTTGATGATAAAAATATCACCCCAAACATGAATTATGCATACATATAATTATCCAGAACTATATGCAAACCTGTAACGTTATCCTTTATGCTGAAACCCAACCGAAATACAACAAGCCATCCAACAGCCAACCAGAGAAATTCATGACAGACGCCAAAAACAAATCTCCAAAATGCGGAGTCCTCCAGACGTCCCGCCGTGTTCCCTAGTCCGTTAGCAATCGCCAAAATTTCATTTACCTCTTCATTACGAGTACGAACAGTATACGTTGACACAGTTGCCATCGACAAGGGGTTCTCGACAATTGTCGCAGACTTTTGAGCTTGTTATCGGGGATTTGAGGATGTCGCAGAGGGAGGAAGGGCGTGCGTGCCTTTCCGAGTGTGATCTACAATCAGTGGAGTGACCATATAGAGCTACGATGATTCCCCTATTTCGGTATAAGGGCTGGAAGAGACGCTGTCACACTCTATGGTTATCAACACCGCCGCAACGTTGCAGGCCCGTTTTCTTTGATAGTAGATTAGCATCCTATGCGGGAGTTCCAGTTTTCAACCCAGGCCCGATCAACGTATCTTCGAAAGCGCACAGATATGCAATATCGACTCTCATGTCGCATCTGTGTAATACCGGTTCCTCCAATCAGTATCTTGCGAAATATCACTTAGAGGCGCAAAAGTGTGTTGACAACAAATCAATTCTAGAACTGGTAGTTGCCTCATATATCGTTGCCGTGTGGAGCAATATCGATAGCCCATCGATCACCACAGCGATATCCCTCATTTCCCAATTTTGCAGTTCGGTATTATTTCTGATAAGAGCACCTAACGGCGACGTCGATCTCAATTGGATTGAGATGCTGCTGCAAAGCCTGCTTATATCTCTACGCCAGACTCATCTTGAAACCATTCTCTTTAACCATCCAGAGAAGCCTGAGCGACTGGCGGATTCTTTCAAACAAAGGCAACAATTGATCGACAAGAGCCTTGCAATATTGCCTAGTAAAGACGAGATTTTGAGGCTCCCCCGTTCGATGACGACCGAAGTCATGTTACATAAGGTTCGTACTCTGTCAATCCATCTGCATTTTCAACTCGAACATTTTCTATTTCAAGCAATCGTCGATGTCCAACAAACGGCGCAAATCTGTACGAGCCTCAAAACTGTCGTCGGCCGTATTATAGACCTTATCCCTCGCTTAACCGGCATCTCCGACTATATATTTCATGCCTACTCGAATACGGGCTCGATGACGGCGGATGACTTTATCTGGTCAGAAAGGTTATCGTGGGACAAGAAAATTATTGTTCGTGGACTGAATTCCAAAGTTAGAGAACGCGACACAGCTCTTGCAATTCTGTATGCCTTCTCGCAGTTGCTTAGAAATATGCTGGATAACAAAGCCGACCCCTCAACAGACGCGGAGATATGCGACTCTGCGATCGCGGTTTGCCGCCTATGCGACAGTTTCACGTCACCACATTCACGTATGGCCACATTCCTTATCAAGAGAACTCTATTTTGGGCCCGTATGGCTTTGACGAAGTTAAAGTTTTCTGAAGGTACAATCTTTATGATCGATTAGCTGATTGTTATAGGTCAACGTTGGATAGAAGATAACATGGAACGGTGTATTCGTACGGGTTATCACTGGGGAGGACATTCATTCCTAGATAATGAGGAAAGAATCGTGCTTGAAATGATGGGCAAGTGGAATTCTTGTCGGACCTTTCAAGATATTTTACAGGTGAATGTCAGGGGGGTGTCTGTATTCTACTACAATGCAACGTTGGCCACATGGTTTTATGGTATTGATGTGGTGCGGTTCATCAATACGCCGCATGCTGGTCGTTGTTTAGAGATAATCTAGGTAAGGCTCAAGGGAGTCATTACAATGTCGTTACTCATGAATCACCGATATGTGTACAGTGTACTATTGAAAACATTGGGCTCCAGAACAAATCGCTGAAGGATTGACTGGAAAGAGCCTGTGAGAGCAGATAAAAATTTCTTTTTTGAGAGTTATCGGTAGGCAGTGTCAGCAAAGATCTAGTAGATGTTTGGTTTCATTGAGATAGTCCCAGAGAATGTATCTTTAACAACTCAGTTACTGTGCCTTGAATAACTATTGCGACTCCGGTCTAGATTGAAACGCAACACTTCTTCAACATCGCGAGTACCTCACTGGAACCCCACCGCGGCGGCCTTTGGCCTTTTTGCGTGTGGACTGGCCCGAACTGTGTGTGTGTGTATGTGTGTGTGTGTGGGCCATGCAGGTGCGGGTTACCGGTTTTTTGTGGTGGCCAATCAGACCGATGATCTGCAAGCTGGCCTATCAGATCACTAGGAGGGGAAAATCAGATTCACCCGGGCTGCGGGCACACACTAAAGATTCACACTAAGATTTATTTACCCGCACGCACACTAAGATTCACTCCGCGCACACGCTAAGATTCACCCGCACACACACTAAGATTCACCCGCACACACACTCCAGATTTCTCTCCCAACGCGCTACCTGACCAAGAGACTCCGTCCGGGACACAGAATCCATCCAGTTCTGGGCTTACCTCATCCATCCATCAAAGGTGAATGATCTGTGGTGATCTACTAACCCGTAGGTGCTGCATTTCAACCTCCTGAACCCTCCCTCCATCCAAATCACTCCACAAGCCACATCAAGCCGCATTTTCGCTCTTTTTCAAGCCGCGAAAAGCCGCGATCAAGCCGCGCTGACCTCGTTCCCTCAAGCCGCACTCTATCTACTTGTGGCTGCAATCTACAGTATCTGCTGCTGCTCCCACGGCTCTCTTTATTCTCCTGGAGCCACGTGCTATCTTTGAACTATTATACACGGTCCCAGGTCCGTGTGAAATAGCTCCGGGCTTTTGCAATTTGCTAGGTACCCGACTCTAGCGTTGATGGAGTAACTAACAGTAGTTTATATAACTTTCTCCTATAACAATCCAACTCTTTCATCTCATCTTCTATTCTGTTGTATTGGTTCTTGGTTGAAGCTACATTCTGCATTACAGTCTCGGTGTACAGGCACTCGATCCTCAAGTTTTTTCTTGCCCCATGCGGTGCTGTTAAAGGAGAGGGGAAATGCCTATCACATCTCAGAGAGACTTGCAAAGGAGACTCTTCCTTGAATTAGCTGATACCTTGGGTCAGAACCAGGAGTTCTGTGCCCTTGTCCAAGGACATGATGATGATCGGGATACACAGTTGGGTTCTATGATCTTGGAAGCTTCTGCTACTGTCGGGTATGAGATTCACCAGTCTCAATCTATCTCGCAGAGCTTTGTCACACGCTTGGGCACTGCTGACCCGGTCCAGCTTTCCCCTGCTGCTTTGAGACTTAAAGAGATGTTCCAGGAGTACAAGTCCATGACAGCAAAGCGTCGTTGTATACAGAGAAAGGTTGCCGATCGGATTAGCTTCAAAGAGAAGGACATCGATTTCAGAGGTCTACCAGACAATATTCCAGTCGTATTTGTTGATCCTCTACCAATACCATACCCTCCCAAGGACCATATCGTTCTCGAAAGACACTATTCAACAGTAACGAAGCAAAAAGCACCCTCAAAAGCACCTTCTCCGGGCACATATCAGCCCTCCACCTGAGGTATCAATAGGCTTCATCTCGAGATTCCACGCCTTTGGAGACTGGGATTGGTGTCTCTAGAGTACAACACGAGCTAAACTTCTCATGTGTCCTCGATAAAACCTCTATCATTACGTGTTTTAAGCACCTCACCATTGGCAAATACAAACTGTAGCCTTTCCTTGCTGAAACCATCAAATCAATGGCTCAGCGCGCTCGCAAACAGGCTGGAGCTGCTAGCTGGAGCTGCTAGCTGGAGCTGGAGCCTGGAGCTGGAGCCTGGAGCTGGAGCCTGGAGCTGGAGCCTGGGGCTGGAGCCTGGAGAACGCTAGTGCGTGTTAGAGGTGCGAGCTGGAGCTGGAGGTGCGAGCTGGAGGTGCGAGCTGGAGGTGCGAGCTGCAACCTGGAGAATGCTAGCGCGAGCTGGAGCTGGTGATGAGCTGGTGCTGGAGCTGCGAGCTGGTGCCACGAGCTGGTGCCACGAGCTGGTGTTCTGGCATGGAGAACGAGAGCTGGAGCCGCTAGCTGGCTAGAGGATGGGGTTAGGAACTTAGGATGCACTGGAGCATGGAGCTTGATGCTGGAGCTGGATAAGGGAGCTGGATAAGGGAACGGGAGCTCCAGTTGGAGGCTAAGGCACTTCAATCTGGTGCGCTGGAGGCCGCCGATTTTTGCAGGCTCAAATTAGGTACATGAGAGCATTGGCGAGAGAGTTTGTAATGTAAAGTACTGTTTTTCCACTTTAGAAGCTGCTATTCCCGTTGCATCACTGTTACAAGCATTCCAACGCTGCCGCTAGCACTAATCTTTGGGTGTTGAACTTGGTCGTAAATCACCTCTTCTTCTCTCGCACCACGCTTGATAAAGGCCTCAGCGAGTAGCCGCTTCATCGGTGGAAAGCAATGAGTATTTACCAACGATTCCGACCCTTAAACCATGCAAATACGCGTGTTGCGCGCTTCAGTGGCTGTTTTTTATGAAAATGGGGTATTCGCGATGTTGAAGAGCTGTTGCGTTTCAATCTAGACTGGAGTCGCAATAGTTATTTATTCAAGGCACAGTATCAGAAACTTAAAAATGAGGCAGGATGGGCTGCTGCTTGTGGGAACACTCTTCTTAATCATCGGGTCGTTGCTAATTTGTTATTTACTCCAGGGATTCAAGGTCTCGATGCAAATTGTAGTTCCTGAGGTTCGCACTTAAAGATGCATAATTATGCTGGGGAGACGGGTCAGTAGTAGGTCTACATAACATGATATAGATCGGTCTAGCAGAATTTAAGTGGCTTATGAAGTCATCGCCTTTAATTTCGTACCCTTATGAACCCGTCGTTGAATGTCAGAGACATTCAGATATGAATTGCACTATTCATTCTCAAGTGTATCCGGGATCCATGCCATCTGACGATTAAATTCCTTTACGGATACCTCACAAGGAAGGCCAGAACAAACTTGAAACCATATGCGCTGCGTAATATATGTATCTATTGGTACGCGCTCAATGAAAGCAGACATATTCTAGCTCCCTCCTATACCGCCTCGGGATAACTCTCAATGAAAGCCCATCTGCACCATTTCCACTCAGTATCTCAAAAGTTCGTCCTGGGCCCCAATGTGTTTAACAGCACGCTCAACACATATCGTTGGTTCATGAGCAAGGACATGGTTGTGAGCAGCCACAAAAATGTTGAATCTTGGAGCAAGCCGACTATGCCTGTTGTGATGTTCGGAGGGGGACCAAAGAGGGCTGTCGCCAAGGAGAAGAGGTTGATCACCGCTTGAGAGGAGAGATAGCGAGGGGAGTTCCGCTGCCATTCCACGGTTTGAGGACCGAGATAACTGTGATGCCGGGCACCCTGGAATTGAATAATCTCGGCCATTGTCAATCCGCAGACAGACGCATGAACAATCAGAGTAGCATAGTACAAGACCATCCCGCCGCCGCCGAAATCAAAGGAAGAAGACGAACAGCCTTGTAAAAGCACACCGACAATCTCCACAACTCCAAAACATATATAGACACTTTCACCAATCCCACTGATTTCAAGGACAGTGGCAACACCAACAAACGGAAGGAACATGGCAGAAAATCCAAGGACCGTACACATGTACAGTGGAGGGCTAACGCAAGCTTGCTGGGGGATTGCAAGGCAGGTTCGATAATCTCAGATGATGCAGCCTGAGGAAGAGAGGTCGCGCCTGGGAGTCCAATTAAAGTGGCCCATCTATCACTGACTTGCTCGAATTGTAAAGCCATGTCAGGAGGTATGTCCGGGTGTGATTGATTCTCAATTGCATAATGCGTATTGGCGATGATTCTGCTGTGGCCACATTGGACGTCAACAATGTGTCCTTGACGGTCCAGGTCGAGAGAAGATTGGAAATGATATCGACCTTAGGCAACGGCAGCTTGCCTCCACTCTCTGATTCCAAGACTCCGTCCAGTGGATACCCAGTGATTGAACCATCTTTTGAACCACAAGCTGTCCCTCGATGTTATCTTTGTGAGTGTTGTAATAATCTTTGATAACATTGATAATCGTCTTAAATACTGGATCTTCGTCATAACCCGATAGGAGGGAATTTTTGAATTCTTCGGTGAGCTGGAGTAGCGAAGCAGTGACATTTGCATCTTGCGCTTGTATGACTTCATGGGTTTCTGCTGCATATGCCTTGACTTCAATTTCGTCCAGGCTGTCCTTGAGCTCGACGATTTTCTTGTCATCTCGCGTAAGCGCAATCATATCGATGCTTTTGAACTGAAAACAAAGATAGGTACCGGTCCAATGATCCGCTTTATCCCAGGAGGAGAATAAGTAGACCGACATTGCCGTAAAGCCTACCATCTTGAAAAGGTTTGCAAAGAGAAGTTGAGTCGGGCGAACATAGAGCAGAAAAGAGGCAAGTGCCTGGCAGCTCCTCCCTTTCGGAATAAATCTGGGGATTCCTTTGTGCCGAAACACTTCGTTCTGGGCTTTGCTGTTGGGAATAAGGGTCGCAAAGCGGTTCCGGTAGATAAACACAGTCCGTTTGTTTCCGTTTCCATTGGCATATCGAAGCCCGCTGAGCTCAGACATCCTCGATGGTAATCCAGATGACAGATGTATGAGGGTTGCAAGTTGGCATAATAGACTGTCCACTTCTCGATTCCATTGCTCGATTTCCTTCATCCGAAAGCGCACAGTATTTCCATCATCTGATTCCACGAATCTGGTATATGTCGCTGCATTGGTAGCGATGAAGTTGAGAAGACTGTACGAATTCTTGGAGTAGCTGGAGGCGAAGGAGAAACCCGGACGAACATCTCTCAACACAGTCCACCCGTAATGTACATGAAGACAATGATATTCTTCGTACGATTGTCTGGGTTCCTTGACATTAACCGAGATTACAAGACAATACGTCAGATGGGAGATAGGGTAAGTACCTTGGTTGGAAAGCTCCTGGTATCATGGATCATCCGGCAATTTCTCTGGGATGATTGGAAATCCGATTGATCAATCATTCGATGCGGGAGAACTTTGACGTGCAGCAATGTCAATTGCAACCATGCCATCTGACGAAAAATTTATGGACTTGGAGTCCCAAGCTCCCCCGCTAATGACTCTGGAAGCTTTAGAGGAATAGTGGGAATAGTACTTCTATGCGCGGCTAGTGCATACGCGATTTTTCTCAGCTATTCCGCCCGCATCATCTGGTCTACATACTATAATATGGGTCCCTCAATGCACATCTTTTGCCTCCTCATCATTTTCACCTGCATCACGGTAGTCACCAGTTTTGTGAATCCAACTTGACAACATGCCACACTCACGTCGGTGTGTCAGATAAGACCAGAGTTCACTGGTATATTCAGGTATCTTTCAAGGGGTCCGTCTGTTATGTCCAGGTCTCTTTCATGGACGCCAATAAATTTGCGTGTCTTCAGGAAGTCATTCGTTGGGACACCGGTGTGGTGAGAGGGCTCGGACAGCAGGCCTCGCACTTATGTACTCCTGTCCGACATAGGGATTTGCCGTGCTCTACAGCGGACCAGCTAGTTTTCGTTTTCCGAGATCACACAACCACCGCCGGACACTACATCCTTCGCACGATCGCCAACCGCAGCGGACGAAAAACTCTATCTTTCTTCCAGGAGCACTGCCCGTACGTCACAGATGCTGTCGCCAGACCAAAAAACGATACGACTACCTCCACGATCTTCTACATCGTCGTTTCCAATCTCACCGCCGGAACAGCGGCGGTGGAGTCAGATCCCAGACGAACTACCTCTAGTGGAGCTAGCGTGGATGAAGACCGCCATTCAACTGACCCGTGGTTCTCGTATGGAAGTCGTACTCCACCAGAAATGCTCCTCCGCTCTCCAACAGCTAACGAAACTTGGACTCTGTTCTACAAGGATTCCATCGAACCTGTCCTAACAGCCCACTCTTACGCGCGCTCAAACCAACGAAGTGCTACGCCAAGGTACCTTCAAGCAGTCTCTGGCGGAGAGGAAGCTGGTACTTTCATCAAGTGGCACAAGAAACAAAGGAAGAATAGAAACATTCGTCTATACGACAATATTTACACGATGCTTTTTACGTCCGTCTCATTGATCATTAACAGGTTCGCAACTCCCTTGCAGTCAAACAAAGTCAAAGCCGCTATGATTATAGCTCTACAATGGGCCGCGACCGTGATCGGGGTCTTTTTGAAGAGAAAAAGTTTTCACACGAGGGTATACTAGCAAGTTATATTACAATTCGATGCCTGGACACGGATAGCAGAGATCGTGCATTAGGAAACCTGGAGGTCGAGTCGGTCAAGAGCTCGATAGGACAGATGGTAAGGAGAAACGAAGAGGTGGATGTAAAATGGGCAGGAGGAGAAAATAGGCTCAGGATAGTCAGAGGATAGGGGAAGGCGAGTGGATAAAAAAAAGGTGAGATGAGGATGGGAGAAAGTGTTAAGTTGATGAAATAGTTTCGGTTAAACTCTTTATTATGAGAGCAACTGTCTTGTAACTCTTCTACTAATTCTCAAGCAAAGAGAAGACAGATACGGTAGATCGTGCTGAGTAGATGGATAGAAAGAAGAACCGTCAGAATGAAGTCCACATCCTTCTCCACTCGCTTCCGCTGAATACGGCTTAGCTCTTTATCGGACTCCCCCGTCCTCTGTAAATAGACATAGCTGCTCAGTGTTTCAACCGCATTATTCTCGTCAGGATCCCTCACCCATGATTCTTTATCCTCAACCCACCAGGTATGGCCATTCCGGTCCAAGATGACATCTGGAATTATTTGAGGAAATATCTCTTTCGTCTTTTGTTTGCTTTGGATTCTCAAAGTCTTCTTGATCCAACTCTGGATATTCCCTTCGATCTCCATGTCACACACCGTTTTGTTACTTCCACAGCTGCCTTGTTCCGGAAGCAAACGACTAGACATGACTTTAGATTGTCTTGGAGTGAAGAAATTTTGTGGGAAGAGATGTCATTAAGTGAGCTGATCGAGGTGTCAGATGTTGATTTTGTTAGATCGTCGAGAAAATCTTCCGCTCGTCATCGCAAAACGGATACTTTGTATGTCACGCTGAAGGGTAAAAGTACCGCTATGATTAGCGGTCATCTTATTCGATGTAATAGGGACCGTAAGTGAGACACTGGATCACATGGGACTCATGAAACAGAGGAGGTTAATGCGTGGGATATCGAGGTGCAATATCAAGTAATGGAAGTGAAGAAGTTCACAGGCACCGATATCTCAGAGTGACTCAGAGTGACAGCCACGCTGTCGTTTGTATTCCTTAATCTTTTCGAGAGAAATGTCTTTTCTATTTACTTAAATAACGACAAGTCTACTTTTGTCTAGCACATCCCCAGGGTTACCTCATAGCGCTTCGTAGTCCCCCTTTTTGCTCTAAAGAGCCTCCTTCACAACGAGATCGTTAACCCCTACCTCCCCCTTCACAACTCCAGCCTTGCTCAAAATCTCCACTGTATTCTCAATCATACTTCTCTCCACCTTCGAAGCGTCCTTCACATGCTCCACAGTCTTCAACCAGTCGCGCGCATCCTGTGCAGTATATCCTAAATTGGCAGCAATATACTCGATTCCCTCGTCGATGTGCAAATAGAAGTATTCGATCCCCTTGGTGACGCCGGAGAGGAAAGTTGCGAGACGGGGGTCGGGCTTGTCGCTTGAGGAGGTGAGATCTTTGTGTGCGGTTATGAGCCAGGATGACCATCTATTGTTCAGGATGTCTACCCTGAGGAGAGAGGGAAACCGGAGGTAATAGAGGGCTTGGAAGGGTGGGGGGCTTACGGAGTGTAGATATCGCCGATGTGACGCAAACGACCTGAATCGTAGTGTTTCTTTGTAGTAAAATACTCCCACATAAAAGCCGCACTACTCCCGTCCCTATCATAAGCCAATCTCTCAATTCCCAGTATACCTAACAGAATTGATCATATTCTCAAAAGTATTCAAGACTTTGAACTCGAAAGGTTCCTTCCCCTTCTCAAGCCATCCGTTCTGATCGGCCATTACATACGGCATCACATAACTCCCACTACAATCAGTCCCTTTTATCCCTATACTGAGTGGTTACCTGCCGATGCGACTGATTCCGATAGCACTGTCTTTAAGATCCTTGATACTGTTGTACTGAGATTGCGGACCGGTGGAAATTGCCCATCGAAGGGGTGATTTGACATACGATCCGATTATCCTGACGGGCTCTCCACGAGCAATTCCCGCAACCCATCCCTCCGTCAATCCAATAGCGACATCTACATATCAGTACGATAATTTATACACCATCTAGGATAAGAATGGGGGAGTACCGATTTCGTGGTTTCTGAGTTTTTCGAGCATTTGCCCGGTTCCTGAGGGACATGGATTGAGGGCAATGGGCGTGTTGAATAAACCGTGTTTATATGCTAGGAGGACCGGTGTGAGGAAGTGTTCAGGGACATAGCCTACTCTGCAGGACCACATTAGAATGACTGGAAGGGGACGTACCGTAGTGCAACTGCCATTTTTGAAGAATGTTGGTGCGCTGAATGGATTGAAGGTGGATTTTCGCGCTCGGGATCGGCGTTCCCGAAGCTGTTGAATGATGTGGGGGAAAATTGCCGATTCCGGGGATGACTTTTCATCTGAACAGCAAGAGCATGGATCAATTTTTGAATGATTTGTTCACATCTGCCACTTAGCGGGTTTCTGAGAGTCTCGCTTCCAGTCAAATATTCAAACCCCTGCATACCATTATCATCAGAGCAAAAGTTCATGTATCATTGTACCAGCTATGCAACTTCATAATGCAAGGAACATCCAATATCTCACTATGTAGTTCCAGCCAATCTTTCCATGCTTCACAAAATGCAAATATAATCTCAAAAACCAAGCTATATCCAACTTTCCTCACAATAGCAACTTTCTCCCATCTAAATCCCCGCCCCAAGAGCTTCCTTCTCCCAGCTATTCAAACTGCTCTCATCCGACCCCTCTGTCTCTGTTTTAGTCATCCTCGCAAACGCTCTCTGAGCATCCACACTAGCATTGGAATTCCTTCTTCCCAGCGCCGCAGGTTGTTCCGGTTTCAATGCATCCCACGCAATAAACCCACTGACTTTTTCCCTCGGGGACATCGCGTCGTCCACAACGGTTTGCTTCGACTCTGCGGAGATATTCCCGACTTGCGCATTGGGGATACTGGTTTGCATGTGAGCGGGAATAGATTGCATATTAGAAAATGGAGTGTACATATTAGGAATTGTGGCGCGACGGTGTTTGGTCATGGGTATGTTTCCTAGGGGCGAAGTATCCAAATCTTCGTCAGATGAGAAAATATCATCCTTATGATGACTATGCCTCTCCATTGTCCTTCCCTTGGAGGAGATTGGAGACTGCGTGACTGGACGAGAAGCCGCAGGGCGGAACTTGTCGCTATACCTTTCAAACGCAAAGTCTGCGGGATCGAAGTAATCTTGCAGGGAGTGTTTCTTCAAGTTCCTCAGAATATCGGATTTCCACCATGCGTCCATCCCACGAGGAGGATTAAGTTTGTTATTTGGGGGAAACCGGATTGCCGTATGCGGTGCATTGATTCGACGAATATGATGGTACGTTTTGAGTCGTTCGGTAGTATAATTGACAAGACCGAGTTTCATTTCTTTCATAAAAGCGGCGTATTGACTCTGTGGATCACGAATAAACGTCATTATAGTGTCCAAGTAGAGTAACATCCATCCGATGAGCGAGGTGAGACCAATGACGGCCATTTCGAGGATCTCCATCTGTGGCATGGGAATGAGAAACAGAGTGAACGTGATGGTGTAAATAGCGAGAATATTGCGCAACTGACGAGTCATGCAAATCGCTGTTGTTGCCGCCGACGTCGACGAACTAGACGACGAAGAAGAGAAAGGCCCCGTCCCAGTCGTAGGAAACGGTTCAGGATACGCGACCACGGTGTTTCCTCCACTCGTACTAGAAAGATTATTCCCCGTCGAAGTCGCAAGCATCGAACTTGTCCCCATAACAGCAGTTTTGGATCCCACGGGACCCGACGCAGACACGCCAGCGGAACTTGTCGTAACGATATCTTCGGACGAACTTGGAGGTTGGGGAACCGAGATAGGAGGGCCAGAAGGAGCATTAGAGGTCGCGGGGGCGACGAGCTGAGCTGCTTGGTACAACATGGTGACTTGAGTGGATCCGCTTCCATCGACGACTTGATTAGCATATGAATTCACTGCGGTGAAGTCAGGGACGCAGACATCGCATGGCTGACCGTTGATGACGAGGATGTCCCCTGGAGATGTAATCAAGGCGGTAGAAGGAGTATCGTTTGTTGGTGCGGGAGGAACAATTGCGCCAGACAAGGATACGTTCAAGACGTGCAAAAGCAAGACAAGGAAGATCTATGTCAAAACACTTGAAAGCGGGAGATACCATTGAAAAAGGGTTTTAAGATGGACGACGTGCTTGTTGAGATCGGTTGTGTTGATGAGGAGGGAGCTGGTTGATGATCGGATGGAGTTGC
>Ga0302325_10016968_pt1 | contig 15408 bp, 12 predicted proteins | sample Palsa_T0_2_FD_201948 | JGI IMG/M metagenome (GOLD analysis project Ga0302325, IMG submission 201948) | Peat permafrost microbial communities from Stordalen Mire near Abisko, Sweden - Palsa_T0_2 | ecosystem: Environmental > Terrestrial > Soil > Palsa > Peat permafrost | place: Sweden: Abisko...
GCTGGCATGACCGACCCGTTCATCTATCAGCAGTATGAGAAGTATTGCGGAGAGTAACTCATGACAAGTGTTACTTACTATAAGTAATCCGGTAAATGTACCCCTGCGCATCATCGCTCAAATACATCGAACCATCGCTGCCGAATACGATCCCTACCGGACGCCCCATCCATCGGCCTTTCCTGGTTTCTCCCGGAGCCAGCCACCCGGTAATGAAGTCTTCGGCGCCGCCCCCGGGCCGGCCTTGGTCGTCGAGTTTCACGCGTACGACTTTGTACCCGGTCGGGATGCTGCGATTCCACGATCCGTGGAATGCCACGAAGACATTATTCTGATAGGCAGCGGGGAATTGCGTCCCTTCGTAGAATGCCAGTCCGAGCGGAGCGGAGTGCGCCTGCATCTGCACTTTCGGCTCCAGCACATTTTTGCAGCGGTCTTCTCCGGTTTCAGATCCAGCAGCCCTGAAGTTGGAATCAGGTACGCGTTCGCCATAGCAATAAGGCCAACCGCCGTCGCCGCCATCTTTCCCGAGATCGTAGATCGTCTCCGGCGGCAAATCGTCTCCCAGCCAGTCGCGCCCGTTCACAGTGACCCAGACCGTATCGGTCTTTGGATTGACGGCGAGGCCCACGGCATTGCGCAAGCCTTTCGCGAAAATTTTCATGCCGCTGCCATCCGGATTGAACTCCATGACAGTAGCGCGCCGCGGATCTTTTTCGATGCACGCGTTGCAACTCGATCCAGCGGAGACATACATCTTGCCGTCGAGAAATAAAATGGTGCGGGTGGAGTGGCCGCCACCGGTCGGCAGATCGGCGAGCTTCACGGGATTGGTCGCACGCAAGTTAGCATCGTCCCAGTCATAGCGTCGAACCTTGTCGTTCTCTGCGACGTAGAACTTGCCCTGGTAAAAAGCGAGCCCATGCGGCTCGTTCAACCCGTGGAGCACGGTTACGATCCGTTCCGCCTTGCCGGTATGTTTAGGGTCGGGAAGAGCAACCACCTTGCCCTCGCCCGACTCGCTGACCAGCAACACTCCGCCGGGCGTGAAAACCATCATGCGTGCGCCGTCAACCTCGCGGGCGAAAACTGAAATGTTGAATCCGGGCGGCGCCTTCAATTGCGCGAGATCGAAATGAGTTTGCTCGGCCTGGGCAACAAAGCAGAGAGCAAGCACACTCATGAACCAGAGCCAAGCGCAGTAAGGACTGTGTGTCATGGATTGGATCGTTCGATGATTACTCATGGTCGAGTGGATGAGCCCGGGACGGGATTGGTTGATTTTTCCATACTTTGTTGCTCGATAACCTTGTGCCCCAACTCATGCCTGATGAGGCATTCTTTAGAGTAGGGCTTTTGGTTGGCGTTTTTCGCAAAAGGGTATCCGCGCACGCAGTTTTTATATCGGTTCCCCCCAAAATTACCGCCAAGCGGACCTCGCGCAGGCGCCGAAGAGGTATAATACCCTTGAAAATAAAGCACTTGTTAGAAGATGTCGCGGCGGGGCCATTTGGCACCTAAACTGTTCATAGAGAATGGAGGCCATTGGACCGGCCTTCTTCTTGCAACCAGTTTTTTTGAGGCAACGGCGGCGTCGGCTGGTGCCTCTTATCAAAATTGATGAGTCGACGCAATACGCAAGAAATCGCGCCCTAAGGCACTTCGGAGTGACCTGTCACTCCCCCACTTGGAGGAAGTTAAACATATGAAGAACCGCACCATCTTCGCTGCGCTGCTGGCCGTAATGTTGGCGTTGCCAGCCTTTGCGCAAGACAATTCCTCGTCCCAGAACCAGGCTGCGCCGGCTACGGCGACAGCTTCGAGCAGTAGCAGCTCCGACACCGCTACCGGCAAGGCTCCCTTGCAGCCGGAGACTCGTGAAGGCTTCTGGGGCCGTGTCAACCCGTTCGCGCGCAAGAGATACGTGGCGCGGCAGACGCAACCGATCCGCGACCGCATCAACGAGCTCGATGAGCTGACCGCCTCCAACACCAAGGCGATCAAAGATACCGATGCGCGCGCCCAGCAGGGAATTCAATTAGCTTCGGCCAAGGCTACCGAAGCCGACCAGCATGCCGTCGACGCCGGCAACAAGGCTCAGGCAGCGCAGCAGACCGCGCAACAAGCAAACACCCGCTTGAATACGGTCGAGCAGGTCGTCACGAACATCGATCAATATCAACCCACGACCCAGACAGAAATCCGTTTCAAGCCGGGACAAACCGTGTTGAGCGAAAACGCCAAGACTGCTCTCGATGAAATGGCCACTCCGCTGAAGAACCAGCGTGGCTATGTTGTCGAAGTGCAGGGTTTCGCTTCAGGTCACGGACAGGTCGCGATCGCCAACTCGCAAAAGATGGCCGAGTCGGTGGTTCGCTATCTGGCTCTGAACCACGACATTCCGATCTATCGGATATATCTCGTGGGCATGGGTAACGCGCCAACCCCGTCTGCGGAAGGCGATCCCAAGGCCAAGCGCTTGACCGGTGGCCGCGTCGAAGTCAGCCTGCTGAAGAATAATCTGGAGCAGCTTGCCTCGACCACCACTTCGCCAGCGGATCAAAATCAGCAAAAGTAAGCAGCCCTCCTGGAAAAGCCTCCCGCGAAAGCGGGAGGCTTTTTTTGCTTCGCGGTGTCGGTGAATTAGTTTGTGGGGTGGTGACGGGGCATAGCCCTGGTACCACGCACCCTTTCCTGACACGTCGTGTTATCCTCCAACGCATCATGGAAACTCTCTACTATCTGCGAACGTCCTCGCCCGCCGGCCGATTATTTCTTGCCGCTTCCACCAAGGGCTTGGTTCGACTCGAATTCGAGGGACGCCAGCAGAAACTGAACTCCGCCACGACGCAGTTGCAGGAATCCAATTCCGAGGTCGGCCCGTATCTGCAGGAACTCGGCGAATATTTTGCAGGTAAGCGCCGCCGGTTCTCTCTCCCTCTTGACCTTCGCGGCACCGATTTCCAGCTCGCATGCTGGCGCGCGCTCGTCGATATTCCCTACGGCGAGACCCGCAGCTACCGCGACATCGCTCAAGCCATTGGACATCCCCATGCCTGCCGTGCGGTTGGCATGTCGAACAACCGGAATCCCGTTGCCATCATCGTCCCTTGCCATCGCGTGATCGCATCGAGCGGCTCACTGTGCGGCTATGGCGGAGGTCTCGACCTCAAACGCAAGTTGCTCGATCTGGAGCAAGCCGGCCTTAACGCTCACCGCAATGTCAACGCTCAACCTTGTCTTCCCTTGGGAATCGGCGCATAATCGGCCCCTCATCCCAGGGAGTTTTCGTGCTGGGAACTAGCCGCCATGTTCCGCCGCCTTGACCATGCTGAGGCCGTCTGTAGCGTGGACGACCCGTTGTGAACGATCGAATCGTGAACGATCCGGGCCCATCCCAGACGTCTGCCATCCGCAAGGCCGGTCTTTTCTATTTCGTCTTTGTGATGTTTTCCTACACCACCGGAGGCCCCTTCGGACTCGAAGCCATGGTCACCACCAGCGGCCCGGGCATGGCGCTCGTTTATCTCCTGCTGGTTCCGCTATTCTGGTGCATCCCGGTATCGCTTGTCTCCGCTGAACTCACGACCGCCATGCCGGTTGAAGGCGGATTCTATCGCTGGAGCCGCGCCGCCTTTGGAGACTTCTGGGGATTTCTCGCCGGATGGTGGAACTGGTCCGCCTCATTTCTGCTCGGCGGTTCGTACGCCGTGCTCTTCACCGACTACCTGGCATATTATTTTCCCGGAATCGCCGGCTGGAAGCACTGGCTCGTTTCCTTCGCGCTGATCGCCTTCATTACCTGGATCAACATTCGCGGCATTCAGATGGTCGGCAAGGCTTCTACGGTGTTCGAACTGTTTATTTTTATTCCGGTGCTGATCATGATTGCGCTTGGCCTTGCCAAGTGGCATCACAATCCGTGGCTGCCGTGGGTGCCGCCAAACCAGCCTTTTTCCAAAGTCTTTGGAGTAGGCCTGGCGCTCGTGGTTTGGGCTTACTCGGGCTATGAACAACTCTCTTCCGTGGCCGAGGAGATCGAGAACCCGCAGCGCACCTATCCGCGGGCGCTCGCACTGGTCGTTCCTCTTTCGATCGCGATTTATTTTCTACCGACGTTCGCGGCGCTGGCCGCGCTCGGAGATTGGCAGCAATGGAAGGATGGATATTTCTCGACCGCCGCTCTGCACCTCGGGGGCGCCTGGCTGGGCGGCCTGATGACGATTGCCGCCATGATCTGCAACGTGGCTCTGCTCAACAGCACCGTGCTGACGGGCACGCGCATGCCTTTTACGCTCGCCGAAGATGGATACCTGCCGCCGTTTCTCAGGCGCCGTCATCCCCGCTATGGCACGCCGTGGATCGCGATTCTGATCTCCGCCGCCATCTCTGCGTCGCTGGCACTGCGGTCGCTCGGAGAACTGATCAGCATTTATGTCTGGCTGCGGGCCGCCACCACGGTGCTGACCGTGCTCTCGGCCTGGGGTTTGCGGCGCAAACGCCCTGACCTGCCGCGAGCCTTTCGTATTCCCGGCGGCAATCTTGGACTGGTTTATGTGATCGCGCTGCCGCTGGCCATGACCTATGTTGTGCTGCGTTATAGCGACCCGGTTGCCATGCGATGGGGACCATGGGCGCTCGCGGCCGGACCGTTGGTTTATTTTGTGGTGAAATGGTTTCTAAGACGTGCCCGGCAGAAAGCAATTTAGGTCGCCACACTTTTTTGAGTTTGTCATTTTGGGGATTGGTCATCCGACCCTGAGCGAAGCCGAAGGGGAGGGATCTGTAGTTGCGGCGAGGATCATGTGCCTCTTACCATCCAAGAACTGGGCCTGAAGATTCGCAACCGGGAAATCTCTCCCGTCGAACTCACTCACGATTGCCTCAATCGCATCGCCAAGCTGAATCCACTACTCAACGCATTTATCACCGTAACCGCCGAATCCGCGCTCGAACGCGCCCGCCAAGCCGAGTGGGAGATCTATCACGGAACCTATCTCGGCCCCCTGCACGGCATCCCCATCGGACTGAAAGACATTATCGATGTCGCTGGAGTCCGCACCACCGCCGCGAGCGAGATGTTTAAAGATCGCATCGCCACCGAGGATGCCCAGGTCGTCCGCCGCCTTCGCGCCGGAGGAGCCATCGTCTTAGGCAAGCAGAATCTGCACGAATTCGCCTATGGCGGCAGTTGCATGATCAGTGCTTTCGGAGAGGTCCACAATCCCTGGGACCTTGCGCGAATTGCCGGTGGCTCCTCGGGAGGTTCTGCCGCAAGCGTTGCCGCTGGCCTGGGCTTCGCCGCGCTCGGCACAGACACCGCCGGTTCCGTACGCCTGCCTGCCGCTTATTGCGGTGTGGTCGGACTCAAGCCCACCTATGGCCGCGTCAGTACTCGCGGAGTCGTGCCCTTGGCATCGTCCTACGATCACGTTGGCCCGCTCACCACTTCGGTCTATGACGCCGCCTTGATGCTGCAGGTGCTCTCGGATCATGACTCACCGGATCCCACCCCCGGAAAACCGGCGCCGAGTCTTGTGTCTGCGTTCGACGACCCTCCCGCAGAGCTGCGCATCGGTGTGCCACGGGCGTTTTTCTTCGATGATCTCGACCCCGAGGTCGCCGACGCTATCGACAATGCGATTCGGGTCTTCCTCAATCTTCACGCCGAGATTCGCGACATCAAACTTGAGGTTCCGACGGACCGTAGGCTGGCGAACGCGGAAGCCTATGCTTATCACAAGCCGTTCATAGAACAATCGCCAGAGCTTTACCAGCCTGCGACGCTGGCGCGTATACAGTCTGGAGCCCAGATCTCGGCGCTCGACGCGCTGAGCGCCAGCCGTGAACTGCAGGCGAGCCGGCACGCCATCGAAGCAGTATTTCATGAAGACGAAGTGGACGTGCTGCTGACGCCAACGGTTCCGATTCCGCCGCCGCTGATCGCGGAGCTGCGCGAGCATCCCGAGGAATTGCGCCCGCGGGAAGTGCTCATGCTGCGGAACACGCGGCCGTTCAACGTGTGGGGAATTCCGACGATTTCCATCCCTTGCGGATTCACAAAAAGCGGCTTGCCGATTGGGCTGCAACTGGCCGCCGCCCCCTGGCGGGGGATTATTCTGCTGCAAGCGGCACATGAGTATGAACAGGCGACGGAGTGGCACAAGAAAAGGCCGACTCTGTGACGAACCACCCGACCAGAAGACTCACCCGCCCAAAGCGACCGATTGGTGGGGGAGCACCATCCCTGCATCCAGACCCTATACCCTGTCACCCTGAGCGAAGGGCCCCTACTCCTCGCATGCCCAAGGACCGGAAAACGTGCTGCGCGTACATCATGGGCAGCATGTCCGGAACTCTCTACATCGACAGGACAGGCAATCTGCACAAACGTGTTTTTCAGCAGAAGAGTGCTGCTGATCGAATCGGTGAATCCGCACTGGCTGGATCTGGCGAGGGAGTGGTTCCCTTGGATGACAGATTCGGGTGAGACCACGGATTCAAAGACTCCGCGGACTCCCGCGAATTCCATCCAGTAAGGCGCTCAGGATGACAGATCTCAATCCAACCGGTTCACTTTCCTAATCTTTTTTCCAACGCGCAACAGCAGTTCCTTGCTAGGAGCCCAGAAATAGATGTGCCCCGTCTGCACTTCCCCATTAACTTGAACGGCTCTTTGTTTCAGTTTTCGGATTGCGTCCGTGCCAGACTCGGCAAGTCCAGCGCGTACCAGCAGCTTGTCGAGTTTGATCGGGACCTGACGCAACTCCCGGATCTCATCAAACCGTTCCTTGGGCGTCTCCCCAGGGTGAGGCGCGAGCAGTTCCATGAAGCTTATGCTCACTTCCTCCACTGCCTCGGGAGTCTCGCGTTTCTGAAACTGCTTCGCCCAATCCTCCGCAGCCCTTGCCGCCGCTTCCGCCGAGTGAAAATCCGCCACAATCCCGCGCGCCAACTCCTTCTTCAGCGCCATCGGATGCGCTTTCCCGCCAGCGGCATCGGCCTTCATCGCCGCGATTTGCTCAACTCGGACATCCGTCAGCAACTCGTAATATCTCCACATCATTTCATCAGAAATCGACATCACTTTGCCGTACATCTCGAGCGGCGGCTCGTGGATTCCGATGGCGTTGCCGAGCGACTTGGACATCTTGTTCACGCCGTCCAGGCCTTCGAGAATCGGCATGGTCAGGACCACCTGCGACTCCTGTCCATAGGCTCGCTGCAACTCGCGCCCTACCAGCAGGTTGAACTTCTGATCTGTGCCGCCCAGTTCCACGTCGGCTTCGAGCGCCACCGAGTCGTATCCCTGCGCAAGCGGATAGAGCAGTTCGTGCATGGCAATCGGTTTCTCGTCATGGAAACGCTTGTGGAAGTCCTCGCGCTCCAGCATCTGCGAGATTGTGTACTTCGCGGTTAAACGTATGAAATCCTCGGCGGAGAATTTCGAGAACCAGCGGCTGTTGAAATCGACCACCGTTTTTTCTGAGCTGAGAATTCTGAAGACCTGCGCTTTGTAAGTCTCGGCGTTCTCCGCAATCTGCTCCCGCGTCAGCGGAGGCCGCGTCGCCGACCGGCCCGTCGGGTCGCCGATCATTCCGGTGAAGTCTCCAATCAGAAAAATGACGGTGTGGCCGAGATCTTGAAAATGTTTCAGCTTGCGGAGAAGAACAGTGTGCCCCAGGTGCAGGTCGGGAGCGGTCGGATCGAAGCCCGCCTTCACGCGCAGAGGCTCGCCTGATGCCAGCGAGCGTTCGAGCTTCGAGCGCAGTTCGGATTCCTTGACGATCTCCGCCGCGCCCTTCTTGATATATGCAAGCTGTTCGTCAACCGGCGGAAAGTTAGCCATGCGCTTTGATTATAGCTAGCAGAACGAACTGCTCGTGTGGTAACGGGGCTCCGCCACCACACGAGCATCCCTAATGCGGACGGCGGTAGAAGCTCAGCGCCGAGTCTCCCTGCACAAGTTTCCGGTAGCGGACCAATTCGGCGAACCCGTCTCCTGGATCAAATCTCTTCTCGTGCTCCGCGATTACAACGCTCGGTTCGCGCAACAATTTCGATTCCGCCAGCGCTGACAGCGTCTTTACGTACTCCTCCTGCATCGAATAGGGCGGATCGAGAAATACGAAATCCGCGGTGTTTCCCGCCGCTTCCAATTGCCGCAGAGCCTTCGCGAGGTCCAGTTTTATAATCTGAAACCCGCGCAGAATCCCCAACGACTTCAGATTGCCGCCAATCACATCCGCTGCCGCTTTGGACGACTCGACAAAGTACACCATCCGCGCGCCACGGCTCAGCGCCTCGATGCCGACAGCGCCAGTTCCAGCGTACAAGTCGAGCCAGGTCGACTCTCCGAGCGCAGCCGGATCGCCCGAACACAGGACATTGAAAAGAGTCTCGCGCAGCCGATCCGCCGTTGGACGGATTGCAACCCCGGGCAAGGAGCGCAGCAGCCGGCGCCTGTATTCTCCCGCAATGACTCTCATGATCTCCTCACTGCCGGAGACGCGGTAAGCCGCGTCTCTACAGTCACAGCCCTTCCGATTGTCGCTTTTCGCATCGATGTCGGGCTAATCGGACTCTAAATGGATAGAATACTTGTAGGAGTGTCGATGCGCAGTTGGTCTATCCCGGTCGGTCGTCTCTTCGGAATCGAAGTTCGCGTTCACCTGACTTTCTTGTTTCTGCTGGTCTTTGTGTTGAGCACCGAAGGCGTCACCCAAGATCCCAGCGCCGCCCTGCGGGTCTTCGCTCTGGTCGGCATCGTTTTCGGCAGCGTCGTGTTGCATGAACTGGGCCACGCCCTGGTGGCCCGCGGCTCGGGCATTCCGGCGAAGGCCATTATCCTGCTGCCGATCGGCGGAATCACCATTCTCGACGACGCGCACGCGATTCCCGACCCGCTCAATGCCTGGAAGCGTGACATTCGCATCGCAGTCGCCGGGCCACTGGTGAATCTTTTCATCGCCGGTTTGTCCGCCCTGATACTGCTTTCGACCATGCCTGCTCTGTCGCTCACGGCACCGCCGCTGATGCACTCGAGCGCCCTTTTGCGGAGCATGGTCTGGACGAATCTCTATCTCGGATTGTTAAATCTGCTGCCGGCTTATCCCATGGATGGCGGACGCGTGTTGCGGGCGATTTTTTCTCGGCGCGCCGATATGGTTCGAGCTACCCATCGTGCTGTCCGCATAGGGCATGTCTTTTCCATTCTGATGATCATGGTCGGAATGCTCATGAGCAGCCGTCCGGAGCACCACTGGGATGGCTATTGGCTGATGATGATTGGCTTCTTTCTTTTTGCCGGCGCGCAACTGGAAGAGCGCTCGGCCGTGTTTCAATCCGTGCTGCAGAGCGTTCGCCTGGAAGAGGTGATGCTCACCGATTTCGCCACGCTGTCGCCTGCCGATACCCTGGAAGATGCGCTGGAAAAAGCCGTGCACACGCTGCAGGACGATTTCCCCGTGGTGCGCGGCAGCGATATGGTGGGCGTCGTCTCGCGGCAAAAGCTTCTCGAAGCGCTGCGCTCCGAGGGCAACGGCTATGTGCAAGCTGTGATGAACCGCATCTTTGAAGTCGCCGCCAAGCAGGAATCTCTGGCCTCGGCATTCCGCAAGCTTTCCGCCCACAATCTGAGCATCATTCCGGTGGTTGACGAACAGCATCTGGTCGGAATCGTCACCCTGCAGAACCTGATGCACTCCATGTCGCTGCTGGCTGAAAGCCGCAAGCTGCGGCGAGAAGCGCTCGACTCCTAGGAAGGGCGTCGGATTGCAGAAGTGAAACCCCCGGGTTCGACGACGCCATTGTGCGCAGCTGGTTTTAACGTCTGCAATCCGACCTCTGACTTCCGCCCTGGGCATACACTTCCTGGGCCGCGCGCACGGCGCACCCAAATTCGACCGCCTTGCCGGTGGCGTCGGAAATCACGTGTTCGAGCGCAGCCAGCACTCCTATCGTGTCCAGATAATCGTAATAGCCAATGTGAGCAATGCGGAATAGCTGGCCCTTCATCTCGGCATTCCCGTTGGCCACGACCGCGCCAAACTGCTCGCGGAAGCGTTTGCAGATGGCGGTCGAATCGATACCCGCGGGGGCCGCGACGGCCGTCAGCGCAGCCGCAGGAGCACCAGGCGCGAATAATTTCAGCCCTAGCGCTTCGACGCCAGCGCGCGTCATGGCCGCGCACATCTCTGCGTTCGCGATGAGCGCATCGCGTCCCGCCGTAAGGCTCCCGTCGCCCAATTGGCGTACATAATCGAGCGCCGCCGCCAGTCCGGCAAATAGTGAAGTCGCTGGCGTGGATGCCGTTTCCCCCTTGGCCGCCGACTGCCGTTCTTTCCGCAGATCGAAATAATACCGCGGAGATTTCGCTTGCTCCATGCGCTGCCAAGCCCGTTCGCTGATCGCGCCGTAGGATAATCCTGGAGGAATCATCAGAGCCTTCTGTGAACCGCCGAGAATCACGTCGATTCCCCAAGCATCGACCTCAAGCCGCGTCGTACCGAGGCCGGTGATGGCGTCGACAATCAGCAGAGTGCCGGGCCGAGTGTCGGACGAGCTGCCAGACGGAGTGCCGGACAAAGTATCGGGCAAACCGCGGACCAGCCTTGCGATCGACTCGACGTCATGCCGCGCGCCCGTGGAACTCTCCGTCGCCTGCACGTAGACGCAGCGGAGCTCCGGCGTCAGCTTGCGGCGCACCTCGTCGAGTGAAAATGTCTCGCCATAGGGAGCGGTCAAGGTCTCGACCTCGCAGCCAAACGCCTTGGCCAGCGACACCCAGCGCTCGCCGAACTTGCCGGCCGTGAGGACAAGCACGCGATCGCCGGGAGAAGTCAAATTCGAAACCGAGGCTTCCATGAAACCCGTGCCCGACGAGGTCAGCACCAGCACGTCGTTCTTGGTGCCGATGAACTCTTTCAGGTCGGCAAGAACGCGCGTGAAGAGTCCGCGGAATTCGGCCGTGCGATGGTGGGCGCCATAGGCAGCCATCGCCGTCTGAGCGGAAGGAAGAAGTGGTGTGGGACCGGGAGTGAAGAGCCTGTTCTTCTTGAGCATGAGAAGAACCAGAATATGCGATGTTCGCAGATTCCGAAAGCCACTGCCGAGGTCAGAGTTCAGATTGCAGAGGTTAGAACAGTTTGCGCACACAACGTCGTCCAACCTGGGGTCTTCACTTCTGCAATCTGATCTCTAACCTCTGACCTTATCCAGCGGTCTATAATTTCTCATGTCCTTAATCGACCAGATTCAGACAGACATTGTCGCGGCTATGAAGGCCCGCGAAGAGCAGCGACTTTCCACCCTGCGCATGGTCAAGACCGCGCTCAAGAACCGCGAGATCGAGAAAATGGCGCCGCTCGACGACAAGGAATCGCAGCAGGTGCTGTCAACCTTGATCAAGCAGCGCAAAGACTCGGTCGAGCAGTTCACCAAGGGCGGACGCCAGGAGATGGCCGACAAAGAAGCCGCCGAGATCAAGCTCATAGAAACCTATCTGCCGAAAGCCGCGGGTGAAGAAGAAATAACTGCTGGAGTTCGCGCGGCGATTGCGGAGATGACTCCCGCTCCTGCCATGAAGGACATGGGAAGCGTAATGAAAGCCGCGATGGCCCGTTTTGCCGCCGCCGGAATGCGGGTCGATGGCAAGGTGGTAAGCGACGCGGTGAAGAAGGAATTGGCGGGGAAGTAAGGGCAGGATTGCAGCCAACCCCATAGCAGGCTGCGGAGATCCGCACAAGTCCGCACGAATCCGCAGTTTCCTCACAGTTCAGCCATTTTCTCGATAAAAAAGGGACATTGAAATGGTGTGCGATCAAGATCGAGCCGCGGAAGTTCGGAATCTTCGACACTTTTGCAAATGAGGCCGCGAGGCCCACCTGATTTTGGCGAAGGTTCACCAGTGTATTAATCTGTTCGACTCAAGGTTTCATGTAATTTCCCAAGGAGGAAGTAGTGCACAGAGAGACCAGGCCAGCAAATGCAGATGTCATTTTTCAATGTTTGTCATGGTTCGCGATTGTGATCGCGATCAATTGTGCGCCCCTATCGGCCAGTACAGCAGGCGGCAAACTCGTGGCGAACAGCACACCCAACTACGTAGCTACCGCGAAAAATCTTGGAGCAGAAGACTCAGCCAAGGTTATCGAAGTGAGCATTTGGCTGCAGTTGCACCACCGCAGCCAATTCGATGCGCTAGCCCAGTCGCTCTACGATCGCACTTCCTCCAACTACCATCACTGGTTGAAGCCGCAAGACCTCGCGGCCCGCTTCGCACCAACGGCGCAAGAAGCGAAGACAGTGCAGCAGTTTTTTGCGGCGCACAACCTTAAGGTCGTGAAGACGGGTCCGAATAACTTCTACGTCAGGGCGCGAGGCACGGTTGGCGATGTAGAGAAAGCCTTCCAGGTACAGCTCAACAACTATCAGGTTGGCGACAAAACCGTCCGCGCCAATGCCGGCGATCCTTATATAGAGGGCGCGGCGGGGCCTTTGGTAAGAGCCGTGTCGGGGCTGGATACGGGGGAGTTCGAGCATCCGTTGATGACCAAGGCGACAAGCGTCGGTGGTTCTAAGTTCCGTGCGGCGCAGGCGGCGGTAAGCGATTCCGACCTCTATTCGCAGCAATGTTTCACGGGCACGGAGACGGAGTCGTTTTCGACGAACGGTGACGGCGAGTTGCCGATCGGCACTTACTCGGGCAACAAACTGAATCTGCAGAGCGCGACGAGCCCGGGCTGTGGTTATGTCCCATCGTCGATCCAAACTGCCTACAACCTCACCGGCTTATATAATGAGGGATATGACGGCACAGGCCAGACGATTGCCATCGTCGACTGGTGCGGTTCGTTTTCGATTCAGAGCGATGCCAATAAATTTTCGACGAAGTTCGGACTGCCCAAGCTAACTTCGTCGAACTTCGCCATCACTTACACTGCGCCGAGCGAGTGCATTGCCTACAAACAGGTGGAAATTAACCTCGACGTGGAATGGGCGCATGCCATCGCCCCGGGCGCCAATATCAACCTGGTGGTTCCGCCGTCGGCATCTTTCCAGGATGTGGACGAGGCCGAGTTTGATGTCGCGAACTATGGACTGGGCAATGTGCTCTCGGGCAGCTATGGTTCGCCAGAGGCGTTCACCGCGCCGACGGAACTGGACACGGAGAGCCTGATTTCAGAAATTGGCGCTGCCGCGGGGATTTCCTTCAACTTCGCGACGGGAGATGAAGGCACCTACGAGCTTACTGACGATGTCTTCCTCGCCACGGTCAACGCTCCGGCGGACTCTCCCTGGTCCACGGCCGTGGGCGGTGTCACTCTAGCACTCAACTCCGACAACTCGATTGCGTGGCAGGCGGGTTGGGGGAACAATGTAAATGTAGTCGCTGCGGGAGGGGTCGTAGCCGACCCGCCGATTGGCGAATTCTATGCTGGCTCGGGCGGTGGCCCGAGCAACTGCGTCACCAAGAACACTCGCTTCAGGCGGCCGCTCTGTACCGGTGGCTTCCCCAAGCCGTCGTACCAGAAAGGCTTTGTGCCGGGTATGTATCGCCAACTTCCCGACGTGTCCTGGCTCGCGGATCCCTTCACCGGAGCCGTGATCCTGATCAGCATTCCCGGTCAGTCGCCCGAACAGGTGTTTGAGGTGGTTGGTGGGACAAGCCTGGCTACTCCGATGTTCTCCGCATTGTGGGCCATCGCCAATCAGGAAGCGCTGGCCGGAGGCGGAACGGAACTCGGTCAGGCGGCGCCCTATCTCTACTCCTTACCGGCGGGAACCATCACCGATATCGTGCCCGTGACGTCGATGACGAACGTGACCGGATCGATTCAGGACTCGCACGGCACCAAAAAATATTCTGCGGCGCGGTTGGCTGGGGCGTCCCCGACCGAGCACGAGTTTGTCAGCGCTCTGTGGGACATATTCACTGAAGAAGAAACGGCCGCGGTCGTCTCGTTCGGCACTGATTTCGGGCTGGAGACGACTGAGGGCTGGGACAACATGACTGGCGTAGGAACGCCGAACGCGCAGGCGTTCGCCGATTTCTTTTACGCACAATAACCACTCGCTTGTCATTGAATGGCCCTGCCATCCTTGTCGGGTGGCAGGTTTTTTTCGGAAACGAGTAGCGCAAGAAATGAGGCCGGTACTTGCTGACCCATCGAAGAGATAAACTCCGCCGCTTTAGAATGGCTGTGGGACTGAAGATCACCATGCTGCGCGCCATCTCAGGCCCGTGCGCCGGAGTCCATGAAAACGAAAACCTACCCCGACCCCAAGCCTTATCCCGAGAAGGTACGGCTCGTTATCCTGGACCTGGATGCCTTTCTCTACCCTTACGATAAGGCCTACCGCAAGGCCGTTCTGCGAGCTTGGCGGGCGGTTGAAAAGGAGTACGGCCTTCCCATATTCCGGAAGAAAATAGCGCAAAAGTTGATAGAAGAGGCAAAGAAAGAAGCGCAGAAGAATCCAGATGACGCATTGTACCGGTACATCAGCAAGATGGCGGAACACCTCGAAAGCATGGGCCACCCCGGCGCCTCCGTGCTCGGCATGCTGCAAGCCTATCGTCGCAGCCGGAGAGAAGCGCGCTCGGGCGGGGCGGAAGAAGGTATGCAGCGTGATCACTCCCTTGACCCACCTTACCTTGATCCGCCTTACAAGGACCTGATCGCCATGGCCTTTAATCTGAGGCTGCTCCAGGACCGCAGGAGCGAAAAGAAAGCGGGACTCACGCGCGACGAACTGCGAGGAAAAATCCTGGAGGGAGAAAAAGGGGTCACGCGGTTATGGAATGGGCACATGGGCAGCGGGTTCATCCGGCCCGATGCCGGACTGGTAAGCAGGATACAGCGGCTAACTGACGCTGGGGTCGAGGTTGCTGTCCTCTCGCATTCGTTCAAGCAGGGCGAAGGCCAGGCTATGGAAAAGCTGGAAAAGCTTGGCCTCCAAGGGGCGATTCCCGAGCACAAAATTTTTGGGTTGGAAGAGATTTCTCCCTATAAAAAAGGCGCGCACCCGGAGGTTTTTGAGAAAGCACTTGCGGCCATTAACAACATGCGCGACCCGGCGGACCCGATTAAGCCGTTCGAGACAATCATGGCAGAAGATACGATCGGCAACCTCCGGGGTGCCAAGAAAGCAGGCATGCAAACCGTGTGGGTGCCGCGCAGGGACAAGGACATGCCAGATCATCCCTCACAGAAGCTGCAGAAAAAGCTCGCATCGGTCGATCATATCTACGCCACGCCGCATCAGTTTTTGGACGCGTTGGATGCTGCGATCCATATTCCGAGACATGCTTCCAGAGAAAAACTGTAAGGGGCGGAATTACTCTCGAGGCGGGAGTAACGCTTTCGGGATGTTCTCAATCCAGATCTCATCCCAAAAAAGCGGGGT
>Ga0302325_10016970_pt1 | contig 15406 bp, 12 predicted proteins | sample Palsa_T0_2_FD_201948 | JGI IMG/M metagenome (GOLD analysis project Ga0302325, IMG submission 201948) | Peat permafrost microbial communities from Stordalen Mire near Abisko, Sweden - Palsa_T0_2 | ecosystem: Environmental > Terrestrial > Soil > Palsa > Peat permafrost | place: Sweden: Abisko...
ATAGCGGCGGCCCTGCTGCAGCCAGTAGCGGCGCCGGTGCTGGAACTGGTTCGCCGTTTCGCCCGCACTCATGGGCCTTTCACTTTGCGCGAGGTAACGGAACGCTTCGCGCTGGATACATCCCAGGTGGAAGTCGCTCTCCAGACGTTGCTTCTCGACGGCCGGATCGTCGAGGGAGGGTTCCGTCCCGGCGGCGTCTACCGCGAGTGGTGCGATGCCGAGGTGCTGCGTCTGATCCGCCGCAAATCGCTGGCGCGGTTGCGCCGCGAGGTGGAACCGATCGAGCAGCAAGCCCTGGCACGGCTGGCGACCCACTGGCAAGGAGTGCTGCAACGCAGGCGAGGCCTGGATGCGTTGCTCGACACCGTCGAGCATCTGCAGGGTGCGCCTCTGGCCGCCTCGCTGCTCGAGACTGCGATCTTGCCCGCACGCTTGGCCAATTACGCGCCGGGCAGTCTGGATACCCTGATCGCCGCCGGTGAAGTCGTCTGGTGCGGCCTGGATTCACTGGGGGAACACGATGGGCGCATCGCCTTATTTCTCTCAGAGCAGTTGAGAACACTGCTGCCTCCACGAGCCGTCCCGCCGGCAGACAATCCCTTGAGCCCGCGAGAGCTTGCGTTGCTGGAGCAACTGGGCCGCAGCGGCGCCGCTTTCTTTGCTCAATTGCATGAGGCGGCCGGCGGCGGCTATCCAGGAGAGACACTCGATGCACTGTGGAGCCTGGTGTGGCGTGGCCTGGTAACCAATGACACCTTCCATGCTTTACGAGCCTATGTCGCGCGACCAGTCTCATCGCGCCAGCCCAAGCGGCAGCACAATCTGCCGTCTTTCCGCTCCCGGCGTACCACTCCACCCAGCGCCCAGGGCCGATGGAGCCTGGTTCCTGCGCCGCTCTCGTCGTCCACGGAGTGGAGTCACGCCCTCGCCAACCAGCTGTTGAATCGATACGGCGTGCTCACCCGCGAGTCGGCCGCGAGCGAGAATCTGGCTGGGGGCTTCAGCGCTATCTACGACGTGCTCAAGGCACTCGAAGAAAGCGGCCGCATCCGCCGGGGCTATTTCGTAGCCGGCCTGGGAGCCACCCAGTTCGCTCTTCCCGCGGCCGTCGATCTGCTCCGTTCCTTGCGCAACGGGCCTCCCCTGGAGAAGCCGGAGATGGTGTCGCTCGCGGCCACCGATCCGGCCAACTTGTACGGTTCCGTATTGCGCTGGCCGGCGCTTGGCGACCCGGTAGCGGAGGACGCGCCACGCGTGCTCACGCGCAGTACCGGCACCAGCGTGGTGCTGCGCAACGGCGAACTGGTAGCTTACCTGCGGCGCAATCAACCGAACCTGCAGGTCTTTTTACCCAGCGAAGAACCCGAGCGTTCGGCTACCGCACGCGACCTCAGCTTGTTTCTCGCGACCCTGGCGCAGCAGGAGATGGAGCGGCGTGAAGATCAGCGAGGCGGCATGCTGATCTCGGCGATCAACGGCCAACCTGCAGCGCAACATTTTCTCGCGCCCTTTCTGCAGGATGCAGGTTTCCATGTTGCGCCCATGGGGCTCAACTTCCGGAGGCTGCCCTCCGTTCTGCCCGCGGCCTCCGTCCTTGGCGACGGCAGTCTTCCCAAAGTGCAATAGGAGCGCGGCTTTCTGTGCCTGAAGGCGATACCATCTTCCGCTCGGCGCGCGCGCTGCAAAAAGCGCTTGCCGGTCATAAAGTCACCCACTTTGAGACCGCCTACGCGCCGCTTGCCAGCGTACACGATCAGAGCCCCATAACTGGTCGCACCATCGAGCGGGTGGAGTCGCGGGGCAAGTGGCTGCTCGTCCATTTTTCCGGAGACCTGATCCTGGCGACGCACATGCTGATGAGCGGCAGCTGGCACATCTACCGGGTGGGGGAACGGTGGAGGCGCGCCCGCAGCCACATGCGGGTCGTGGTGGGCACACCGGAATTCGTTGCCGTCGGCTTCAATGTGCCGGTGGCCCACTTCTACACTGCAAGGACCCTGGAGCGGTTTGCGGGAGTTGCCGGGTTGGGGCCCGATGTGCTGGGCGCCGCGTTTGCCAAGGACGAAGCTGCGGCGCGGATGCTCGAATGGGCAGCGGAAGAGGTTGGCAATGTGCTGCTGAACCAGCGAGTACTGGCGGGGATCGGCAATGCGTTCAAGTCGGAAATCTGTTTTGCGTGTGGGGTACACCCGTTCCGCACGATCGCCACCCTGAGCAAGCAGGAGGTTGAGTGCCTGCTGGATACTGCGCGGCGCTACCTCGCCGCCAACGTTGCAGATGGAGCAGGTGACGGCATCGTGACTTATACGGGAGGCCGGCGGACGACGGGAGCAAGCAATCCGGCCGCGAGACTGTGGGTTTATCGGCGGGGAGGGGAAGCGTGCCGGCGTTGCGGAACGACGATCCTGACACAAAAACAAGGGCCGGGCGCCCGTTCCACGTTTTGGTGTCCGGATTGCCAGAAGCTGTAGTCCTCGCACAGCCTGGGAGGCCGCGCGGCGACTCGCGCATTGAACAGATTTAAATAAAGCCACGTTGGTGGTTGCAGAAACTCGAACCGCCTAACACCTCAGCTCTGAGTTCACCACGCTTGGTGCGAATAGAGCGGCAAAAGCTACTGCGGCTGCGGGGAGCTTGGCTGCACCAGTTGTTGCTTGTTATCGTTGTCGCCTTTACCGCCAAATAGCCGGCCGAAGAAGCCCTTTTTCTTCTTCTGTTGCGGCTCAGCAGGGGGCACGACCGTCCCCACCTGGCCTGGAGCGGCAGCCGCCTGGCTGCCCACTGGCTGCGCGGGTAACGCCGGCATCCCATTCACGGGAGTTCCCGGGCCGACCGTGGCCTGTTTGCCAACGCCAAAAATTTTCTGGAACACATTCCGCTGATCCCCGGCGCTCTGGTCGCAAGTTTGCGTTGGCGCGGTGCCGTCAAGAAAGACGGCGTCATAATCCGTGGGGCAACTGGCGTCCGCAAGCAGGTTCGTGACTTTATCCAATCGCACGGTCGAGACCCCGGGGGGTGTGGGGAACTGGCGAGTATCGGAATACTCCGGCAATTGCACCGCGTGCTTCATGAAGTCTGCCCAGACGATAGCAGCCGATTTGCCGCCTTCCAGTTTAATGTCCGTATAGTCATCATTGCCTATCCACACCACGCAAAGCAGGTTGCTGGTAAACCCCGCAAACCAGGCGTCGTGCGAGGTGCCGGTTTTTCCGGCCGCAGGCGCGGTGAAGCCAAGCGAACGGACGGTTGCGGCCGTGCCGGCATTGATCACGTTCTCCATCATGGCGAGGGTCAGATAGGCAACACGGGGATCGAGGATCGGCTTCGAATTTGCCGGGTAGTCGTTGAGCACGTCGCCGTTTGCCGACCGGATGGAAGCCAAAAGCCACGGATCAATTTTGACGCCGCCATTGGCGAAAAGGGTATAGGCTCCCGCCATCTCGAGGGGCGAGGAAACATAGGCGCCTAAAGCCACCGCAGGCGTGCCACGGGCGGACTTGATCCCGGCATCCCGGGCCAGTGCGGCTACGTTGTTGTAACCCACCATTTCCGCCAGCGAGACGGTTGCGTTGTTTTCCGACCATTGCAATGCCGTCCGCGCAGTGATCTGTCCGGTAAAACGCTGATCGTGATGGAAGTTTCCGGGCGCATACCCACCCTCAAACGTCGTCAAATCGTTATTAAGCAAGGTGGCGGCGGTAAAGACTCCACTCTGCCTGCCAGGATCAGGCGGCGCAGGATCGGCAGATGCGGCAGCTGGTTGTCCGGATACAAGCTCCTCACTTGCCTGGGGGGTCCAGGCCGGCTGGGTGAGCACGGTACCGGCCAAACTGGTGTTGAAGGCAGCGGCATAAACGAACGGCTTGAAAATGGAACCGGTTGGCCGATAGCGAACGGCATGGTCAAACTGGCTGGCGCCGTAATTTCGGCCTCCAACCAAAGCCAGCACCTGCCCAGTGTGTGGGTTCAACGCAACCAGAGCAACCTGAGGATAATTGATCGGCGAATCGTCCCCCTTTTTCACCTGGCGTGCGTGCATTCGCTCCACCAGCACATCCACGTCCTTCATGCCCTGCGTCACCGCATCAGTTGCCACCTGCTGCAGGTCGGGATCGAGCGAGGTGTAAATGCGCAGGCCGGAATGGTTGAAATCTGCATCTCCCAGGCGCTGCACCAGCCGGTCGCGGACCAGGTCGACAAAATATGGCGCCTCACCCGCATCAATGTTGATCGGCGCCACGTTGAGCGGCTCGGCCTTGGCAGCTTCCGACTCTTGCTTGGTGATCTTGCCTGTTTCCACCATTGCGTCCAGCACCATATTGCGGCGCTGCTTGGTCCGCGTGGGATAGCGATAAGGGTTGAGATAACTCGGACGCTGAATCATGCCCGCGAGCATTGCGCACTGAGCAAGATCCAGCTGCCGTACGTCTTTGCCGAAATACGTGAGCGCTGCCTGGCCAAAGCCGTTGATAGCAAAGCTTCCCTGCTGTCCAAGGGGGATCTGGTTGGCGTAGAGCTGAAAGATTTGCTGCTTGGTGAAGTGATTCTCGAGTTGAAACGTGATGGCGATTTCGATGATTTTGCGCTTCAGGCTTTTCTCCGGGGATAGGAAGAAGCCCCTGGCGAGCTGCATGGTGAGCGTCGAGCCACCCTCCCGTCGCCGCCCCACACGCAGATCGGCGCGGAGAGCGCCCACCAAGCGGAAATAATCGACCCCGCCATGTTCAAAAAAACGCCGGTCTTCAATGGAAGTGACGGCGTTGACTAGGTTCGGCGGCAGTTCGTCGAAAGTGACCAGCCGGCGCTTGGTGCGGTTCTGGTCTTCAGAGAGACCGGTGATGAGTTGTGGTTCGAGTTCATAGGCATCCAGCGCCTGTCCGCCATCGCCTGAGATCTGGCTGATGAGCCCCTTGTCGAACGAGACCGTTGCGCCCTGCTCGGAGTGATACGACTGCGGCCCGGGCTGTATGGTGATACTCGCACCATTGAGGGCGTAGGTGCCCAACTTCGACTTGTCGCGATCCTCGTCTCCGCTATAGCCCGCATTGCGCAATTCGAGAGCAACCGTTCTCGGGGTAAGCTTCTGCCCCACCCGCAGCTCTTTCGGCGCAGCGTAGATTTTCGCCGTCTGCTGGAAGAGCGGCTTTTGCAACTGCCCTTCGACGATGTGCCGGTATTTGAAGTAGTAGTAGCCGAAGATCGATTCGCCCACCACCAGAGCCAGTAAGACGGTTCCGCCCAAGACGAGCAAAATGCTGTTGCGCACCGGGTGCTGGGCGAGCAAGCTCGGACGTACGACTTTGATTTTGATCGCCAAATTACGAACTCCTGCCCCGATCCTTCTTCCAATCTCAATAACCACCGCGGCGTATCTCATGGCAGCGTCCTAGACCAGTTCTTTAAACCGCGCCGGTATTTCCGCGATGGCCACATCCTGGCTGCTCGCGGTGGACCGGGTTACCAACTCGACCTTGCCTTCCGCGGCTTTCTTGCCGACATTGATGCGATAGGGAATTCCGACCAGGTCCGCGTCTTTGAATTTGACGCCAGCCCGCTCGTCCCTGTCATCCAGCAATACATCGAAACCCGCTTCTTCGAGTTGAGTTGCCAACTGCTCGGCGGTGGATGCCAAATTTGTGTCGCTGATGTTGGTAACCGTCACTACGACATCGAACGGCGCAATCGAACGTGCCAACCAGAAGCCGTTTGCATCATGGTTCTGCTCTATCGCCGCAGTCAGGATGCGCTCGATCCCGATGCCATAGCAACCCATAATCGGCGTGACTTCCTTGCCGTTGGGGTCGAGGACTCGTATGCCCATGCCATCGGAGTACCGGTAACCCAGCTTGAAAATGTGTCCGACTTCAATGGCTTTCGCCACTTTGAGTGGGCTGCCGGGTAAAGCTGGACACTGGGGGCAGCTCTCGCCCTCGATCACGTTGCGAACGTCGGCGGTCAGGGTAGGGAAAAAATCCCGGCCCGGAGTCACATTGCGCAAATGATATTCCTCTCGGTTGGCGCCTGCGACCAGATTGTGGCGGCCTTCGAGTGCCTTATCCAGAACAACGGTCACTTTACCGGCTTCGGCGTCGTCGCCCGGAGCTAGAGTTTCCAGACCGATCGGGCCCAGATAACCGGCCGGAGCGTGAAACGTACTTAGAATCTCCTCGGCAACCATGGGCCGGATTTCCCTCGCAGAAGGAAAGAGGCTGGCAAGTTTGGCCTCATTGAGGGTATGGTCGCCGCGGAGCAGGACAACCACCGGGCTAGCGGTCTCCGCTGCGCCTTTCTTTGTCTGCACGGTTAAGGCCATATACGCCATGGTCTTAACCTGGTGAACCGGCCCCAGGTGGAGAAACGCGCCCACATCATCGATGGTGCGCTGGCCCGGTGTGTGCACCAATTCCACCGTGCCGTCTCCTGAAGGCCGCAGGTCGTCGACGGGCGGCAGCTGGGACGTGGCTTTTTCAACGTTTGCGGCGTAGTTGCAGTTGGGGCAACTGGCGATCAGGTCTTCACCCGCCTGGGCGTACACCATAAACTCCTGCGATTGGGAGCCACCCATTCCGCCTGAGTCGGCTTGTACCGCGACAAACCTGAGGCCGCTGCGCGTGAAGATCGCCCGGTAGGCGGCGTCATGCTGAAGGTAGCTGGCATCCAGGCCGGCGTCGTCAAGATCAAACGAATAGCTGTCCTTCATCAGGAACTGCCGTACCCGCAGCAGGCCTGCCTTGGGTCTTGGCTCGTCGCGGAACTTGTTTTGGATCTGGTACCAGATCTGGGGCAACTGCTTGTAACTCCGAAGTTCCTTGCGGGCGATATCTGTCATCACCTCTTCGTGAGTCATACCGAGGGCGAGCCACGCGCCTTTACGATCCTGCAATTTGAACAGGTTCTGGCCCATGCTGGTCCACCGCCCACTCTCCTCCCACAGCTCACGAGGATGCAGCGCCGGCAAAAGGAACTCCTGGCCGATGCGGTCCATTTCCTGCCGGACAATGCCCTGAATCTTGTTAATGGAGCGCTGGCCAAGGAAGAGATAGGAGTAGATGCCCGCCCCTACCTGGCGGATGTATCCGGCGCGTAAGAGAAACTTGTGGCTGGCGACCTCGGCATCGGCCGGTGCTTCGCGCAGTGTGGGGATAAATAGCTTTGACCAACGGTACATTCTGGGGGTACTTTCCGGGTTCACTGTCTCGATGTGCGTCAGCCAATTCTAAATGGTTCAACGACAGCCCACGCGGCAGGTGACGCCCACCGGCGTCCGTTGGTTACTGGGGCGGCCGTTATTCACCGGACTGTCATCAAACCGGGGGGCGTCCTTCTTACAATCACGGATGCTATGTATAACGAACCTTTGACCTTTGATGTCGTTCCCGGCAAAACTGCGGAGACGCGCATCTTCAGCATCCATGGGCCGGTTACCCTGAGCAATCTATTTGACTTCCAGAAGGTTCTCATGGGTGGCACGGAGAAAGTTACCATCATTGACTTGACGGACTCGCCCTACATGGATTCGGCCGGGCTCGGGGCCGTGCTGAATTACTACGTCTCATGTAAGCGTCATGGCCGCCATCTGCGGCTGGTAGCGGTCAATTTCAGAATCGCCGCATTGCTTGAGCTTACTCACGCGAACACCCTGATCAAGAGTTACGACAGCGTCGCGGCTGCTGAAGCCGAAGCTTAGGTTCAAATCAGGTCAAGTCCCCATAAATCATGCAGATGGAGAACGCCCACGACGGCGTTGACGGGGTCGACCACTACCAGCGACGTGATTTTTCTTTCTTCCATCATGCTCAGGGCGCGAGCGGCGAATTCATCTGGGGCAATCGTCCGGGGCGACGCATTCATGGCGTCGCCGGCGGTCATGATCAGGGCATCCGGACCCTTCGTCTCCAGCAGGCGCCGCAAGTCACCGTCGCTGAGCATACCGGCCAGGTTCGACCCTTCAATCACCGTGGTCATGCCCAGGCCCTTGCGGCTCATTTCGTAGATCACGGCCGGCATGAGGGTGGCGGGGGAAACCGTTGGAACAGCCTCGCCAGTGTGCATGAATTCTCTGACTCTCGCGAGCTTTCTGCCTAGCCTGCCGCCGGGATGCAGATCGGCGAAGTCTTCCGCGCGAAAGCCCTTTTTCTGGGAAACGGCGATGGCCAGCGCGTCGCCCAGGGCCAGCATTACGGTGGTCGACGCGGTAGGTGCTAAACCCATTCCGCAGGCTTCCTGCTCAACACTTATGTTCAGGAGTACGTCGCTGGCCAGCGCCAGCGTTGAGCCCATTGCGCAGCAAAAACTTATCAAAGCATCGCCGACGCGCTTCAGGGTGGGCAGCAGGCGCAGAATCTCTTCGGTCTCGCCACTGGAGGAGAGCGCCAACACCACGTCACCCTTGGTCAGCATCCCCAGGTCGCCGTGCAACGCCTCGGCCGGATGCAGGAATAACGCCGGCGTTCCGGTTGAGTTGAAGGTAGCAACCAGTTTTTGCCCGATAATTCCGCTTTTGCCGATGCCGGTTACCACCACGCGCCCACGCCGGTGTCCGCATTCCATTATTAACTCTACAGCGCGTGCGAAATCGGCCGACATGCCGTCCTCAAGCCGGGCCGCAAGTCCAAGCAGTGCTTCGGCTTCTATACGTATTAACTGTGCTGGAGTGGGTGAATTCATTCCGTTTCATTGCAAAACAATTGATCGTAACAGCATCCCTCCTTTCGCCCTGCTCCGGCTGGTGCGCAGACGGATCACGGCGTCCGCTAGAATAGAGAAGTGAAGCGCAATCAATGGGTCATACTTCTCGTCCTCGCCGCGTTCGCGCTGATGGTGTGGTCGGGATACACCAACTACAAGCGTCGCAAGCAGTATGCACTGCAGAAGGTGCAAGGTACTTCCGTTGCGGAAGGGGCCAATAACCAGTCTGTCCAGCAGGACGTTGCCGCCGACGAGGGAATGCCCGATCTGCGCGGCAAGCGCGCCCCCGAATTCAGCTTGAGGACAGTCGACGGCAAGAAGATCTCGCTCGCCGACTACAAGGGCAAGGCGGTGCTGATCAATTTCTGGGCGACCTGGTGTGCGCCGTGCAAGATTGAAATGCCGTGGTTTGTCGCCTTGCACAATCAGTACGCTTCTCAGGGTTTCGAAATTCTGGGCGTTTCTGAAGACGACGCCGACACGCCGCGTTCGAAGCTGGCCAAGTTCGGTAAGGAACAGGGGCTCAATTATCCATTACTGGTGGGAGAGGATGCGATGTCGCGTAAGTATGGCGGCGTCGAGTTTCTTCCGACCTCGTACTTTGTCGGCCGGGACGGGAAGGTGGTTGCGGAAACCGCCGGGCTGGTGTCGAAAGATGAAGTCGAAGCCAGCATCAAGAAGGCATTGGCTACTGGAGGGCAGTAGCGTGTTCCACGCCCGGTTAACGGTGCTAGTCGTTGGAGTTGCGACGTGTTTTTGCGCGGCCGGCGCGGGGTGGCAGGTGATCAAAGATCAGCCATTGCCGTTGCCTGGGAGCGCCAGCCCTCGAGGCGATGCTGCGGCGGCGGTCCAGTTCCTCTACCCCGAGCGCGTAACTGTATCCGCGCGCCACTCGGTACAAATTGATCTTCACTTCAGCGTCGCCAATGGTTTGCATATCAACTCGCATGCGCCGCTGGAGAAGTCGCTGATTCCCGCCAGGCTGGCAGTCGTTGAGGCCCCAGGCCTTAACGTCACAGCGGTGGATTTTCCGCCGGGTTCCGAGTACACCTTGCAGGTTGCTCCGCACGACAAACTCAGCGTGTATACGGGCGAGTTCGTTCTGCATGCGCACATGACGGCGCAACCAGGCGAGCATCTTCTGCAGGCAGCGCTTCGCTACCAGGCCTGCGACTCAAACTCCTGCATGCCGCCCCATAGCATTCCTGTGACGGTTACAGTTGTGGCTCAGTAAGCAATCGACAGAGAAAACTGCAAAACGCTTCACTCCATTCATTCCATCCTTAACTTGCCACAAGCAAGTCGGCTCCTCCGGATGACAATTCGGTTATTTACGAGCCCGGCGACAGTAACAGCATCGCGTGCAACAGCTTTGTCATCCCGACCGGAGCGATGCGGAGTGGAGCCTGCCCTGAGCGAAGTCGAAGGGGACCTGCTTTTTCTTTTCCCCACTGCACCGCTTCTCGTCCCTTCTAGCTAACGCCCAATTGCTCCGATTCCCCTTGCGGAGTAGGTATCGAGCCGGCCGCCTTGAGCCTCTTCACTACCCGCTCCTTACCCAATGTGGCCATCACCGCGAACAGGCTGGGGGCGACCCCCTGGCCGGTAAGCGCAACGCGCGAACCGTTGATCAGGGCACCCGCCTTGACCCCTTTTTCTTCCGCGAAGGCGCGCAGCAACGGCTCCGCCGAGGCCTCTGTGAATTCCTCCAGGAGCTGATAACGGTCGCCCAGTTCGACCAGCAGCGCGCGGTTCTTGTCGTCGCTTAGAAATTTAGCCACAGCGGCGGTATCGTACTCGTAAGAATCACTGAAGTAGCCGCGGAATGCTCCCGCGAAATCCTTCAGGCTGCGCGCTCTCGGCTGCAGCAAAGCGATCACAGGGAGTATTTCTTCCCCCGTCCGATCGGACCGGAAGTCGGCCTTTACCCACTCTTCTTCGATGAGAGGCAGCAACTGCTGCGGGGAATACCGGCGGATCCACTCGGTGTTGAACCAGGCAAGCTTGTCATTGTCGAAGACCGCATTCGATTTCGAGATACCGCCCAGCGAGAACAACTCAATCAGCTCAGCGGAAGAAAAGATCTCCCGGTCTTTCTGCGCAGAGCTGCCCGGCGACCAACCCAGCAAGGCGAGAAAATTGCGGAAGGCTTCGGGCACGATACCCATCTCTTTGTAGGAGATGACGCTGGTGGCGCCGTGACGTTTGGAAAGCCGGCTTTTATCAGGTCCGAGGATCAGCGGCAGATGGGCAAAGACCGGCAGAGGCTTGCCCAGGGCCTGGTATTGCAACACCTGCTTGGGCGTATTGGAGATGTGATCAGCGCCACGAATGATGTGGGTCAGCTCCATATCAAGGTCGTCGGCCACCACGCTTAGGTGATAGGTGGGCACACCGTCGGAGCGCAGCAGGACAAAGTCCTCCAGCTCTGCGTTGGCGAATTCCACCCGCCCGAAAACCGCGTCTTCAAGTGCGGTCGTTCCACCTTCGGGCACTGCGAAGCGCAGAGCGCCAGGTTCGCCGGCCTGAAACCGCTCGTACGCTGCCGCGGGATCAAGGCCCCGGCAGCGCCGGTCATACATCGGAGGCTTACCGGCGGCGACAGCCTGCGCCCGCCTTTGCTCCAGCTCTTCTTTCGTGCAGAAGCAGTAGTAGGCATGCCCGCTCTGGCGCAGCTTCTCCGCAGTGGATTGGTAGAGGGGCAGGCGAAGGGATTGAAAGAACGGTCCTTCATCCCATTCGAGACCCAGCCACTGCATACCATCGAGGATGCCCTGCACCATGCCCTGCGAGGAGCGCTCGAAGTCAGTATCCTCAATGCGCAGAATGAGAGTGCCACCTGCGTGCCGGGCAAAAAGCCAGTTGAACAGGGCCGTGCGCGCGCCACCTACATGCAGATAGCCGGTAGGCGAAGGCGCAAAACGAACACGCGGTCGTAAGGGGGTATTTTGCATCGCTGGCAAGGCCGCAGAGGCCTGGTTCGATGCTAGATCATTTCAGCGGCGGCTGATAGGGAACCGGTGCAGGATAGACCATGGCCGCGGGAACAACGTTCCACCGCGCAAAGGCCAGAAAGTACAGCATGAAGAGATTTATCAGCGGCACGAACATCAGCAGTGACAGCCAGGGGCTGAAACCCGCCTTCTTGAAAATGAACCAGTGCGGAATCAGCACCAGGAACATGATCATCAGCCCAAAGAAGCCACTGAACAAAAAGAAAATCAGCGAATGCGCGGGGTTGAATCCATAGGTCGGGTACATGGCTTAAGTCTCCACGATAAGGTGGTGGCCAGCTTATCGCGCAAGCCGGAGCCGGGCAACAAAGAAATCAGCCGATCCTAAGTGATGTCTTCGGTGTCGAAGTCGGGTAACGGCACCCTGCGCCTGCCTGGGCCGCCAAGGGCCTCGCCCACACCAATATTAGTCAGGATCTTCTCTACCGCATCAGGGTCGTCGATCTCAGCTTCGAGCGCGCTAATTTCGCCGCGGTCCTCAAGTGTTTCCAACAGAACGACGGCATGCGCCTGGGCTACGTGGTCCAGGTTCAAGCCTTCCGGCGTCTTGGCCTTGATTCCTACCGTGTTGGGCTCGATGTGCAGGAGTTCCGCCACGCGCTGCCGCATATCACCGGAGATGGGCCCGATCTTGGGCGCGGCCAGCACCAGCGTGGTGTCAATGTTTACGATGCGATACCCCGCCGTGCGCAATTCGTCCAGGGCGAGGTTGAGAAAAATCACCGAATCCGCATTCTTCCAGCGGGGATCGCCGGGGGGAAAGAAGCTGCCGATATCTCCTACCGCGAGCGCGCCCAGGAGAGCATCCGTAATCGCATGGAGCAATACATCTCCATCCGAGTGCCCGGCCAGGCCTTCCGGGTGTTCGATTGCGATGCCACCAATTTTCAACGGCACGCCCGCCGCAAAGACGTGCGAGTCCCAGCCGTAGCCTATTCTCATACTCATCGTTCTCTCGTTCTCCGCGTTTCAACGGCCCCCAGGTTGGGCCAATCCCAGCGAACATTCGCTACAGATCCGGAGGCAATCTGGTGGTGGAAACACCAGGTCTTCAGGACCGGTGTTGCAAATAAAATTCCGCCAGCTGCAGATCGCCAGGATGAGTGATTTTCAAATTCGCCGGGGATCCCAGGACCACCGCAACCTGCACTCCCGAGCGCTCGACGACACTGGCTTCGTCGGTTCCAATAAATCCATCTGCTTCTGCATCCGCGAAAGCCTGCCGCAAAACGCTCCAGCGAAACCCCTGAGGTGTTTGCGCCTGTACGATGTATTCCCGTGGAATGGTAGAGGTCACGATGGCCCCGCGGGCCGTGCGCTCCACTTGCTTGATCGTGTCCACGGCCGGCAACCCGACGATCGCCGCGCCATAGATTTCTACCGCTTCGATGGTTCGCTCGATGGTTGCGGGGTCGATCAACGGCCGGACAGCATCATGAACCAGGATAACGTCGTCATCGTCCGCAGAGAGCGCCTTGAGCGCCCGGCTCACCGACTCCTGGCGGGTGTCTCCCCCCTGAACCACCTGTACCCGCGAGGCCAACGCGTGTTCGGCAATCAGTGCCTGCATGCGGCTGATCTCCGTCTTACGCACCGCAACATAAATAGAGGTGACCCGGGGCACGGCGGCGAACGCGCGTAAGCTGTGCACCAGAATCGGCAGCCCCTGCAAAGCAAGAAACTGCTTGGGGGCATTCGGGGTGGCGTGACCCGGCGCCATGCGTGTTCCCAGGCCGGCGGCCGGTAGAATAACGAATACCCGCATAAACATCGGAGTATAGCAGGAAGGCCGGATGACCCTTATGACGAGCCATCCGCCCAATCTGCCGCTCACACCAGGCCGCGACCCGCTGTTTGGCTGCGCCTCAGCCGTCCACCGGCTCTACATAGAACATTTCGTCGGTTCGGCGAAACCCATTGCTTTCATAGAGAGGCTTTCCGGCATCGGTCGAATGCAGTGCGATCACCTTGATTTTTTGCTTACGGGCTTCAGCCAGTGCCTGATCGATCAGAAGGCTGGCCAGTTTTTTCCGTCGATGTTCGGGTTCCACGTACACATTCAACAGGTAACCGCGCTTGTCCTGGCGTGGATCCAGGGGGTGCGGAGGCCAGTCGAGAACGATCAAGCCGGCGCCTGCAACGACCTCGCCGCCTGCAATCGTAAGCCAGCCCAGGTATCTTCCATCCGCCAGCCTGGTTTCCACCCACGGCTGGAAGTGCTCTGCCATCACATCCAGAACCCGGTTGTTCTGGCGGCCGGCGTCGACAAACATCCGGCGCCTGTGATGGGTGATGACGGCCGCATCTGCCGGCGTCGCTGCCCTTATCTGATACATGCCCGCAGTATAGCCTCGGGGCAGACCGCTCACCACCTGGGGAGACGTGTGATTGCTCTAATATAGCCGCAGCGATGCAGCCGCCAACATTCCGAAGTGGTCTTTTTCGTCCCGGTCAGCGGATCGCCGTAGCGGTGTCCGGAGGCGCCGACTCGGTAGCCCTGATGCGGCGAATGCTCGAGGAGCGCAAAAAGCTGGCCGTTGCGCTTTCTGTGGTCCACGTGCATCACGGCATTCGTGGCGCAGCCGCCGACGAAGACGCGGCGTTCGTTGGCAGACTGGCAGCGTCCCACGACCTGATCTTCCACCTGCATCGCACCGATGCAGCGGTCGCCGCCGCAACTCTGCGTGAGACGCTGGAGGAGGCCGCCCGTAATCTTCGGTATGCATTTTTCAAGGAGTTGATGGCAAGTGGCCAGGCGGACGCGGTGGCCACTGCCCATACCCTCGACGACCAGGCGGAGACGGTGCTGCTGAAACTCCTGCGGGGAGCGTGGACGGAGGGGTTGAGCGGCATCCATCCGATCCTTGCCGTCGAGCCGGGCAGCGTCCTGCGTCCTTTCCTCGACAATACCCATGCCATGAATGAAGCGTGGCTTCTCTCCCTGCAGCAACCATGGCGGGAAGACGAAAGCAATCAGGACATGGCGCATACGCGCAATCGCATCCGTCAGCAGCTATTGCCTTTGCTGCGAACCTTCAATCCGCAAATTGCTGCGCAGCTGGCGCGTTTAGCCGCCATTTCGGCGGACGAAGAAGCCTACTGGGCAGCAGAGTTGCGCCGCATGCTGCCCGCGCTTCTACTGCCGGGGCGTCCCAGCCGGGGCGGTGGCCGTTCGTCCAGCACCCATCCCGAGGAAGAAACGGTGGGGATTGAGCAGGCACGGCTGCGCGAACTGTCCCCGGCGGTGGCCCGGCGGGTCATCCGGGCGGCTGCGCGACGGCTGGGGGCCCAGCTCAGTTTCGAGCACACGGAGCATCTGCTGGCGATGGCTGGGATGGCGCCGGCAGAGAACCCGCGAGGACCTTCCCGCGCGGCTAAATTCGAGCTTCCCGGCGGGATTTTGGTCGAAAGGAGCCTGCGGGAAATCCGCCTGACCCGACGGTCGAGCACCGCTGCTCACCCTCCAGTGCCGGCTTATGCGTTTGTCATCCCGGGCGAGATTCGGGCCCCGGAATACGGCATACATCTGAGTGGCGAGCAATTGGAGCCGCTAGACCAGAAGGGTTTGGCCGGCGCGGGGCCGCGAGGTGAGGTCCCCAGGCCGGCAACCTTGCGCGTTTGGAGAGCGGGCGACCGGGTGACGCTGCGCCACAGCCGGGGCCCCAAGAAAGTAGCCGAAGTGCTCGACCGGCTTCGCATTTTAG
>Ga0302325_10016971_pt1 | contig 15406 bp, 15 predicted proteins | sample Palsa_T0_2_FD_201948 | JGI IMG/M metagenome (GOLD analysis project Ga0302325, IMG submission 201948) | Peat permafrost microbial communities from Stordalen Mire near Abisko, Sweden - Palsa_T0_2 | ecosystem: Environmental > Terrestrial > Soil > Palsa > Peat permafrost | place: Sweden: Abisko...
ACGTCTTTGTAAACGTGAATACGAATAAAGTTATAAAGTGCAATTAAGGCTAGCATAAGCTTTACTTAGATATCGATAGAATATTCGGGTAAAGTATTAAGGATCTTAAATCGACGCTTTAAGATACTAAAGATTCGTTTAATAGCATTCCGGAGGGAGGAGTGCCGGAGGTTAAATAGCTCTTAGTATGTCGACGGGCAAAGCTTTGCTAGTGCAGTCTCACGAAGGTGATATTTGACCCCCCGATATAGAGTTAGCATTTAGTTTTTATTAGTGTATCTTGCATCTGCTAAGTAGTACTTCCCGGGTAAGACAGTAAACCCTCCTCTAGTAGTAGCATCTTCCAAGACTCTTATATCGTAAGCAGACCCCTCTTAACTAGGGTAAATATAGCAAAATTGTAAGTTAAAAGTGCATATATTAAGGACGTTTTAAGATAGCCCACCTTTCCTGTTCCGGTATAGTATAGCCTTTGCTACCGGCATAAAAGCATAAATGTGTGTTTTATTAAGAGCTCCCACGCAGTTGTAAAAGTATAGTTCGTATTTCGTATCCTTTGCAATTCGTGGATATAGTGTTGCTTCCGTTATAGGCTAAATTACTACCTTCTTATGCAAGATTACAAGAGCATTAAAGACTTGGTAGAAACAACGACTAATAGCAGATCTTAAGTGTTAGTAGTACTCTTAAGCAGCTCTATTAGACTCTCTTTAGCCTATAATAAAGAGGAATATAGCTAGCTTCTCCTTAATAGACACATATCGACTGCCCCGCAATAAGGTGTGCTCGTGGCAAAATAGAACTAAGGCTTTAAAAGCATTTAAAGGCATCCTCAAAACCTTAACAATACGCTTAGTATGCGCATATAAAAGCAACTCCTCGATTTTATCCCTCCCTTTTAGATGTGTAGTCCGTTTTAGTGCGCGAGATGCGTGCTTTGCAATATGCTTTAAGGCTAATGCGGCAACTATATAAATTAAAACTTCCTCGTATTCGTCATCTGTATTATCCTAATTGCTTTTGTGCACGTTCGTCTCGTTCGTAGGTGTCAATTAATCCATTTTTAAGGCAATAATCATGCGTGGTTGATGATTATTAAAATTCAACGTAGTAGGCTATTAGCCAAGGCACATGATTATTAGCGCATATGGTAGTTAATACCCCTATAAAAGCTAGTCGCGATCACCTTCTCTACTATATAGAAAAAATCGATCCTTAATATGAGAAAACCTTATTTATTATAAGCTACTCATATACTATATGCGCTTAAAGCAGTGGTAAAACGCCCATAGTGGTTACATAGTCATTTGCCTGGTGTATAGTGGGAGCTATGGTGGCAAAGAACAGGCCCTTAATTGATCTACGCTACAAAGTTGTATCTGGAGAAGAAGTCAAAACTCTTTGGCGGATGGGTGCATGATTTTCATATACTAAAGATGGTTTCTGTTTGCTTTCTGGGCTGAATTTGGAGCTTGTCTCGGTCGTTTTATCTTGCTCACGGGATAAAACGCCTCGGAGCTTAATTATAATTATCCTTTGCAATCTTCATCTATACTACAGATATTTGACGAAAGGAAGAGGTAAGTTGCTAGTCATCCACATTTTATAAGCTCTTATAAAGTTTATTCGCGACCTAGACTTCACCTTGTCACATCATATCGACGCGTTCACTTTCGGCGTAGCCTGCTCACTCGTTTTGACAGTTGGACTGATCTTCTCTCCACTCACCACCAGTTCCTCCCTAGTTTTCATTTCACAATTTGTTTCTGCCTTCTTTCCGAACGGGAACTTGGCCTCAGCCCATTTATTCCCAAAACCGATGCCTGGATGCAGTACGGTCAAACAGGTGCAGGCGATGATGACCATCACGCCGTCCAGAATCATGAACTGCACTTGGCTATTTGCCAGATGGCCTGAGAAGCCACCGCTGAGTTCAACAGAGCGGAAGACCGTTCGGATGAAGAGGCAGGCTGTTGCTATACCGAGTGCTGAAAGGGGATTAGAGGGAGAGCTGTTGGGGAATGGGACATTGGGGAGACGCACAGATTAGGAACCAGTTGAATCTGCGGCTGTTGTAGAGATTTGAGTGCAATCCGTTGAGAGATACTTTTCGAGCGTGCACGCGGTAGAGGAACTCGAGGCTGCAGCAAGAGAAGAAGAAGAGACTTGCGACTTGGAGGGAGAGACCTGCTACCAAAATGTGCGTGCCAAGATCGATCTTTGGAGCTATCAGCTAACTTGGTTGTTGCGGTTAGAAGGAAGTTGACGAACCATGTATTGGTTAGTCAAGGGATAGGAGGCAGCGATACCGCCTCCAACAGCTTGCACAACGAGACTGAGAACGTCGCATCCCATGAAAAACACTGTATAACTCCTAGCTCGAATCCGGCTGATCTCCTCCCCGTAAACCATAACGATCCTCCCGAGGCAGAGATATATCGCAGCTGCCATGAAGACTGGTCCCAGAGTCAAGCAGATGAGATATATGAGAAAGTACGTTCTGTCGAATGGATCGCCGTTCATCAGGACACGAGCAATATATCCTATCACTTCGCTAGTGAGCCCGAGCAACATTGAGATGCAGACCAGACCCGTTTTATATTTTATCCCCAGGAACAGTTGGGCGATGCCTAGGAATGCGAAGATGACGAGGAATAGAATGTTTCCGGGCATCGAGGGGCGGTAGTGGATGAAGCCCCATTTCGCGACGCTGCATTTTTTCAGCGTGCATACGATGCCGGGCACATAACCAGCTGGAATTACGGCCATGTTGACCAAGAAATGGTTGAAATTGGGATGGATGGTGAAGCTTGAGCTTTCTGGGGAGGTGTTCAGCTACAGTATATCTCTTAGCGAGGCTTCTTGGCTCCTCGCGAGGCCGAGATGGGTCAGGGAGCGGACAATGTCCACAAGCCAGTCAGATCTTTATCTCATTCTCCAGTGGATGGAGACGAAAGTATCGGATTGTTCCACAAGTCGTTTTCAGATGAAATAGAGTGTTGGCGCGTGGACGGAAAACACACGAGGTACTATCGTACATGGGGCATAAATGAGGCGCATATTGCGTGATGGTGGGTTCGCGTCTGTCCATATCTGACAACCGATTCGAAGAGCGGAGAATTGCTCGGCCTCTTGGAGTCCAGACAATGAGCTTTATCTTGAAATGCCTCCAATTTGGAGCCGAGCCGCTTCATAGTGTGGATTGTGTGGGCATCAGGCAGGGGATGCGGGACGTGGGGTAGATCTGCACCTCTGAGACTTTGTCCAAGTTGAATCGGATCCATCTATAAGGTCGAGATCAATTGGCATTCGTAATACTGGAGGCGAGTTACCAAGCAGACGAACTGTTGGTCAAGATCCGACCCTAAGGAACACTTTTCATGCCCTAAAGCTCCCTGGATTAGGCTTTGAACTAGGATTCTTTAGTGGTAACCTTAGAACTACTACGGCCTGCCGTCTCAGGTACCGTAACCTTACTGTAGGCTAAATAGCGTTTCGCTTCCGCTATCCGAACAGCCGGTACTCCAATTCCAACCTCTGGCTACGGATTTGGAATGTCTGCAAGCCCAGATCTATTTCCGGTTTGCATTTTGGCTAACCGGGAATCGTATAAAAATATGTATATTCACGTATCTAGGTAGAAAGAAATATAATTGTTCATTAATTATGCTCACATTTCCACCTTTTCTTGCTCTTTGGCTCTTTGAAAGTCGAATCCTTTGTTACATCCACCAAAGAAATACCTAGAAACATCCAAAAATAATCTATTCTGCTTTCCAGCCCATCTTAATACTAATTAGTCCGAGATCTACCTAGCTGCCGTGAAGATCTTCCCTCTCCTGGTTCTCCCAAGGGATTCATCCCAATTCCATTGTTGGCCGAGTTGAACACATCGTCCCAATCAATGTTCCGATCGGTCCAGTCGCTCATCTCATCTGGATCGTTCTCAAGAAGACAGTCTAAGTCGTTGCTGTCCGGCACATGATGTTGTGGGGGTTGCATCTGGAACTGCTGTCCGAGAGAAGCTAATGCCTCGGGTTGGGATGTTAAAATCTCATGGCCAAGTGCATTGTTGAAACTTTGAGGAGAATTCTGACTTGATGGGATGAAATGATCAGCGCGTCTAGGATGATAGTAGCTGTGTGAAGGGCTACGTGGAGCTGCGCCGGGGAAGGGCTGAGGCGGTTTCATGCCTGAAGGGGAGGCATGTCCCTGGGACATACTTGCATTTCGAACCAAAGGCGGCCACTGGGTATTGAACTGATTTAAAGCTTGTGGAGAGTTGTTTGAGTCCATCCTTTGGCAGCTTTGTAGCACGTCCCCGTTCGTTTCTCCAGCTTGTTGCTGTGGTGGTCCCAGGGATTGGTTCAATTGTCCTTGGAATGACGCAATTAGACTGGCTTGAGTGGGTGTAGGGGGGACTGAGGAAGGTATAGCTATGCCATGCTTCGACAATATCGCAAATATCTGCGATGCCATTTGCCCAACCTGAGCTAGTTCTGCCTGATCCTCAGGGAACTGGGGGACCATGTTGGTCCGTTGCGAGGCCATCTGATCGGGGGTGTTATTTCGGCTTTGATCGTAGTAGGTGTTCCGGTCCTGTGAATTAGCGGGCTGATTTCGCGGCATTGCGCGAGATGTTATATCAGGAGGTATAGCTTGTTGGTTGACAACGGCAGGTTGAGCTACATACAAAGGGTTACTACTTGCGGTCGGCACTTGAGGTGCGTTTTGGTCCAGTCGCGAATGACCTTGAGCATTTTGTGGAGGAGGTAAGTGCTCCTCATCTCGCTGAGGTTGACATTGAGGAGAATAGCTCGAATAATGAGCTCCAGGTAAGGCACTTGCTGCACCCAAAACCTGGTTCCTTTCTGTGTTTTGGTATGCCTGCCCCCGAATCACATCAGGAGCCGATGCCGCCGCATAGGATATGGGAACTTGGACACTCGGTGAGCTTGCATGACTTGGCGACCTTGCCGATCTTGGAGATGGAGGAACAACTGGGGGTAGCATTCGCCCTACACTCGATGAGGCATTCCGTGGATGAGGCGTTAGGACTCCATCGAAACTGGATCCTTGCGCCGAGAAAGGGGTGCCTGGGGCATTGCTGCTCGAAACAGGAGTTGGCATTGATGTAGCATTTTGCACCGTATAGGTTTTTTCCAGAGATTCCATCTCGAGTGCTTTCCGTAAGAACCCTTCATAAAGATCAAATGACTCTTTGTGAAAAATAAATTCGTTCGGTTCTTTTATTTTGGCGCGAATAAGAGTCCGCAATCTTTCAATCAAGGATTCGATTGCAAATGATGAGGCTGGGAGCTGGACAGTCTCGTCAACTTCCGAACTCCCTATGATTTCGTTAGACGTTTGTGAAGCATCGCCATGGGGATGATACTTACAGGGATCTCTTGGCTTTCCCACATTTGGGAAGATGACTTTCCAAATATCCATCCACTTATCAATATCAGTATAGCTCTTTGTCGTCCACTTTTTAAGTATGTCTGTAATGGCATCCCATTGGCGTGGTTCAATGCCAGGCCTTCCAGGTCCTTGAAGAAGCCTGGTGCCCGTGCATGTGGCTCCTTCTCTTCCTCTTTCTCCAATATGCCTTATGTATTGACTGGCGTCGTCGAATGGTTCAAAGCAGTAACTGCAGTCAAAAATTTGGTGTTTCTTGAGGTGGTCACTAAATCTGTCAGTGATTCTCTCAGAACTAGGAGCTTGAAAATTGCATGAGCAAGTCTTACATCAGGTGTCGTAAGTGAGGAAATCCTTGGCCTCCGCAAATAGCCCACTTCTTCTGCTCCTTTGTTTTCATATTGGGGTCTTTGCTTAAACAATATATTGTTGGGAGTCTTTTGTGGAATGGGCAACCAAATTTTCGGTCCGTAGGCCCATCTTCGCCCCGGAGACGTTTTGGCTGGGGATTCTCCTCCTCCTCCTCCTCTTCCTCGTCCTCGTCCTGTTCATTTTCTTCGCGGAGAGCTGGATCTGACTGCGAGTTTCTGCTCCTTTGTGCTTGTGCCTTTCTTTTGCCCGTGGAGCTTTGAGAGGCTGAAGCAGTATATGTTTGGGCAGGGGTGCCTCCCCTTGGGCAACTGACCACTCCAGGCGACAAAGCAAGACTCTCAAGTCTCCATTGTGATTCAAACAGTGGAAGTGCAAAGGTCGCTAGCCCGGGGTCAGAGGCCAGAGTCTCTACTAGCGCACGTTTTTTGACCTCAAACGGGTCGACAGGCTCTTCAAGCCAACGATCGACGTTGTACTCCGCAGATAGTTCGCTTTCAGCCAGGGAATAGTCAAAGTTCAATGACTCGCAATCCTTCGGACACGTGGAGCCTTTCGCAGTTTCGCCACAAGAAGCCTGATTGTCCGACGAGTGCAGAGAATCGATGACCTGCACAACTTGGTTCTTGAAAAGAGGATCATTTGTAATAACCACTTCATTCTTTTCCATTTCTTGACTAGTTTTTGATCTATCACCATCAAAAGGAGTGTGAGAGGGCATGCTAGCCTCATCGAATTCTGTTTGGCTGCAGGTAATTTCATGCCCGGAAATGTTAACTTGATGACCCTCTAACCTAATATAGGTCAGCACTTCTCCCCAATCGAGACAGACTATCATACTTTAGGTCTTCTACATGCAAATCACCGATGATGGAAGTGGGCATTCCTGGATAATACGGCCAGTCGTCGGTAGAGATCAACGAGTTATGTGACGGTTCTGTCCACTTCTGCCCCCACCATAACAGCTCAAGTCCAATTGCGCTAGTCAACTCTGCATATGAGTAATCTGCCAACCAGGGAAGTTCCGGGGTAATGTGTCCAAGTCTACCTTCGCAGTGAAAAAAAGTAGACGCAGCCGAAGCAGTATTTGATATCAGTGAGGGAGTGATAGACATTTCAGACGAATTGACAGCCCCACTGTCATCTTGTAGATCCGTTTCGTAGCCCATATAATCTTGGATTGTTATTGGCGCTGTCGAATTAGGTTCAATATCAAGTGGCCGGCCATGCCACCACGTTCGTTCTATTCGTTCATTTTCATAGCGTGATGGTCTGGCACCAAATTTGAACTCAGGGGGCGCTTCTCCAAAATTAATTGAAAATACTGTCTTGATAAGACACAAACTTACATGGGATGTTGGGGATTTGCGATCCGGGAAACAAAATCATCCATATCTCGAACCATTTGGCAACTTTAAGCTGGTCGGTTTCGGTAGATGTATCTCCTGGGCCGAGACATTCTTTAATCCTCTGCATTTGTAAATCATTTATACCCTCCGTTGGACTTTCATCTCTTGGGTGAAGCCGTGCACTGTGATAGTGATTTTCCAGCAGGATCTCGCTGGAGAAATTGAGTTCGTAGACGGAACAATGGGGTGCGATGTAATGCTTTCTGGCAAGATGTTCCCTATATTCGTTAGCCTAAATCCAGAATAAGGCGTTGATACATACTTTAAATGTGCTAAACTATTCCACTGCTCTGCACATGCCTTGTATCTGCGGTCAGAAGCTCTTACCGAGTACCTCGAGGGATCGTATATGTGAAAGTGACAGGGTAGGAGAACAGTCTCCGGCTCCTTTGGGGAACAATAGACCTCAGTTTTGTGCTTCTTCGGTGGTTGCCCATCGTCCTCGCCACCGCTTCTTCGCCGTTTGCGGCTATTTGAACTGGAGTCTGCGGAGTGCCGAGTAGTCCAAGCATGTGAATGATTGACTATGGCTGATGGCGATTGTTTGAAGTTATAACTATTCTCTTCGGGATGTTGTGTAAAGAAATCACTCGAAAGAGGGAGGCAATAGTCTTCAGCAATGATCGTACTATTGTCTGGTCCATTCCGTTGCTGCATGCTGTGCACGAACAAGATGGCATGGCTTTGGACTTGCAATTTCCAAAGATCGAGGAGGAAGTATATCATGGAACAGCCGGGTAGTGATATCCTTGAAGATTCGGGGCTATGCGAAAGACTTTGAAGGGCAGCTAGATAGCTTACCATAGGGCCCTCCAGGCGCGACTCCACTTGTTTTGAGATCATCGGGACTACAGTTAAAGGTCAGCTTGTCAGGTATCGGCTCATTTCTCTGGAATTAAGAGCTTAACGACGGACGCTTCTCATAACCATAAATTGAGGGTTTCTAGTATAAAATGACAATCTCACAGTGTGTTGGAGCCGGAGGCGCTTCAGCAACCCCCCCGCTGATCGACATATGTGGCTGATTCACAATAGTGGCGTTCGTTCGAGACGTGGCGGGGTAACGTGGTGAACGAGAAAGGAGATTTTGGGAGGTGAAACTGTTCTGTCTCATCAAAGGGACACGAAATTTGCGAGACTTCGCACAGAAACTCGATTTACGACAAGTGTCCACCTCATTCCGTTGATGTGCTCACCGAAGGGCTATTAAACATGTGGATGGGGGCTGTGGTGGATTTTGCGAAAGTTCGCAACTTCCCATCCTGCACGAGCAGGGGTGTTGACAATACTGAGAGCGAGAGAGATCGCAAGAATTGACGCGTTAGCCACCCCTGAACAGCCACTCAGGTGACGAATTCGTCACCGAGAATTCCTTGAGGGTTGCTACCATCATTGATTCCAAGAAACAATTGAAATATCGATACATAGTTCTCTGTCCCGCTGTCGACAGACATCGAGGACCTCGTTTCTTATCCACCTTCGGACTGAAGCGTTTCAATTGAAGTATTAGAGGCAAAGATACGGAAAGCATGCCGCTAGGATGGTTCCTGCGTCCGCACTTCATCCTTGCACGGTAGACCTCGCCACTAATGCTTTATTCTTGAAGTTGCGAATTTTCTCTACTGACTGTCGTTCATGATAGCTTATCGAATCAGGAAACTTGAATCCTCTTGCGGTGCGAACTTCTGCAAGGAAACTTCCCTGTGGTATCTGGCGAAGATACGCAGAAACACAATGATGTGGGCGTTACAATGATATAATAAACAGCCTAGCCTCACAGCCTGTCAGGACTCAGTACGATCATCACAGATTCCCCAACATCGTCAAATATTTTGTGAACAATGATGCACTTTCCACATGCACGCAGAAACTCTTCAATTATACCGGATATGCATCTTTCTTGCGATCTCAAGGTGTTGCGGACATCAAAGCCCCTCACCAATGTCCATAGGCAGGGAGAGGGAGGCAGCGGTAACTCATCGGGCGGGACGAAGCCGCAACCGGGCGATCCAGGTACGCTGAGCCAGCCAATGAGAACCCAACGGCTTACTAACGCTTCACGAGGTCAAGGAAAATAGACAAACACGCATCGGTACACCTTTGCAGATATCGGTATCGTATGGAAGCAACAAAACTAACATCAGATGCAGTTTCAATGCTTCCTTGGCCGTCCAAAACACCAAGTATTTCGTACAACACGACCAATCGCGAGGTTACAGGCGTTGGATATGATGGAGTAGACAGGTCTTAGAAGATAGGAGCTTCGGGAGTGGTGGGTCTGATAGGCACAAACTCAACTCAATCTTGAAAATTGTAATCTTACAACGAATATTGAAAAATAACACTTCTCCATTCTCAAACTACTAGCTACTTCCGGAGAACTTTCCCGTTTCTTGGGGCTAGAGCATTTAATTGATTAATTGAGGCATTTGCGGCGGCTGAGAAGACGAAAAGTAGAATTAACGAATCTTGCGACGAGTTCACGACATTCAGCGCTCGGTGAATGACATCTCTCCACTTTACGTCGCAATCATGCATCTCAGATACTTCTACGAAGAGCCTAGCACTTGCGCCATAGGGTAAAGCTTTTGGATGAGACATAGAGGCGTGAAATACTCGAGAAGATCCTCAGATTTCCCTCCTCGTTAAGCTTTGTCGTTACCTTCGGAAGTATCTAATTCCTGTCCGGACTCCGTAACTGTGACTAAGCTTGACGTATCTCCAAATAACACATGGCAATTGAAAACTGTCTGCTTGACCAAAGTAACAACGCATAGAACAAATTAATCATAATCACAAACTAGATGAATCTTTGTGCAATCCTTGTCCCCAAGTCATGGAATGTACAACATCACGTGATTTCCAAAGAGTGGAAGCAAACCCTCACGAACCTCTGTATGCTCCATAAGAAGGGATCGAAATTGCATTCACAGAGGTCAAACCCCCTTATGCCTCTGCTTGCACCCTCCCTCCTTCACAGCTTATAAAAGATACCTGCCTAAATCAAGTCAATAATTAAATCACGTGATAAACAGTCCAACGATTTGACGAATGTCTCTCCCGAACCAACCTTCAACCAACCACCAAGCTCCTCCCGCTCAAGTTGATCAACATCTCATTCATGGATTCATATCACTTCACTCGGACACAGCGAAGATCCTTGGGAGTCGGTCTAAAAGTCCGACAGCTTACGGCTGACAGCCTCCTCCACGCAGATCACCATGGACGGATGATTGGCTAGAGAGTGACACCAAGTCCTGCAGAGTCCTTTTGCGCCCTCAAGCGAAGTCCTGAATATCCCTCTGACCCACTCTTCCTCTCTGCGACAGGTGCGCGTTCAAGACCAGGTGTACAGGTCTATTTCGATCAGACCGCGTATCGACCTTCTTGAGACGGCTTCGGTCGGGACAAAAATAGAAAGATCGAGGGCTTTTGAGACCTCTAATTATAGAGATGATTTCCATCTCCATGATGGCTATATAATTACACCCTCTGCACCCCCCTTGGATTTGAAGTTGAGATTTTTGCGCACTGCTGATGGAAATCCTTCATCAGCGTTGAGTCTGATTGGCTTGCCCATGCACATCTCAAATCAGGAATTCAGACTTCACTTATCACTCGTACTATTATTCACCAACTATCAATGTACTCAAGTCAGGGAGTCTGCGGTGAGTCCTTCTCCGACTTCAGAGTCCTCAATCCTACGTCAGGGAGGAGAAACAGTTGCAAGTTTGCATTTCACACTATCTACACCTAGAGCAAGGTCTAAGCACTTGCGGACCATCGAGAATTTTCAGGCCCGAGGCATCTGCATCGAATTGTACATCATGGGGGATGAGATTCGCTGCCGTGGTGTTCAGCTCTCAGTCTGCCCATCAGTCTGCCTCGCGCTACCGTCAGCCTTCTTCAGGTGTTCAGGTGGGCCGGGATTCAGCGCGAGGCGAGCGCAAGGCAACCACCAAATCCCGCTGCCCGCTGACAGCACCGTCGCACCACACCCCAGGAATTGAGGAAAGCCATAGGCGGACATGCGATTTGAAGCCTGCTCTGCTGGATATTGACCAATTAATTGGCTCCTCCGCAGAGTTGTTCCTACTTCTGGCTCGGTGAGGAAGATGGCTCATCCGAACCCCCACCACTCACGTGCGCGAGGCGGCCATGCTGGAAGTCCTGAAAAAGTCCTGCCTAGTGTTCTGACATAGAATTTTGCAATGATTCAGAGGACTTATATCGTTGCATGTGGCAATTTGAGAAGTCTCCCAATACTCTTTTCTTGAGGCATCAAAAATCGTGGAAAGTTACTAGAAACATCGTCACTCAACACCACCCAAGGACTTCAACATGTCATTTCTTCGGAAGCGTAGTCGAAGCCAATGCTCGTTCTCCAAAGGAGATGAAGAGATTACGGTTACAAGAATTCAGCAGAACGAGTCCAATCGAGTTTCTCGTGCCGATACGTTTCTCTCTGCAAGATCCTCTTTGGAAGTTGACGCATCCGACTTTGCTGTTCATGATTCTTGCGTGTAAGATACCCCAGCCCCTCAGACCAATTATAGTATTAATTTTACTTCTAGTATTCGCAATTTACCGAAGCATAAGTCATCGCACCTTAGATTTCTAGCTTGGGTCGCATACACCCGCAAGTACACGGACGAGTGGATCACGGAAGATGAACGACGGACTTGTCCTTTGCTTTGGTGCCGGACCGTCTTCAACGACCAGGAAGAGATGCTTCAGCATGTCTGGAATTGTGAGCATCTATCAAAGGGTCTTTACTGGTGTTTCCACTGTCAGAAACCGGAGCGGGTCGGCAAGTTTCAGTGCAAGCGATGTCAAGGACTTCCGTCTCGAACGGATCGGATGGCCTCTGTGGCAAAGAGGATTTTCTCAAAGCTCGGGGCAAAGCCTCACCATGGCGAATTTGTTGGCCCTGAGCCCGAGCCGCAACAGACGCTTTCAAAGATTGCTGAGGACTCCGAGACATCATATCCTGCCGGCTTTTCGGGCTTGTCTCAGTCATTCGACAAAGATCAAGCTATAGATTGGGACCATCAGTGTCCCCAGGAACTTCCAAACAATTCAATCTGCCGGGAAATGCCAGGTGACTGGACAGCAGCTTCCCATGAGCTTCCTGATACTTACATCTCAGAAATGCAAGGCACCGAATGCCCGATAGAATTAGGTGTCGGGTCAGAGAGTTGGGCGGACAACTTTTATGCATCATCTACAGAAGAGTGGGACATTCCATCAGCGCCCGTCAAAGAGAAGAGCAGTTCACCAAAGCTAGCCCGTCTCGATACCTCCTTCACCCATCTGAACAGCCATCTTAATCCAGAAAACCATGGACAAATATCACCACAGAAATATTCTCCCCATTCATGGGAGAACCCCCTGTCAGCAACGTTCATCTCTCCTTTGAGTGCTTCGGGAGGTTTTGATTCAAATACGTTTGAGGTCTCACCCACAGACACTGAGGCTAGCGGAAATTCATTTTTCACAGACTCGGGTTATTCAACCGCAACAACTGCGTCTGCTTGGAGTACGACAGCCACTAGATTTGCGGATAGCCATGCCTTGAAAGGGCTCACTGGGGGAAAGAAGCGATCTCGACACTTTGAGACGATTTCTAATGATTGGATAAGCGATATGGCATTCTCGAGACCTCAAGAATTGGCTTTAATGCCAGTTTTAGCAAATGTACCACAGATGCCCAAGGAAGTTCCGATGAGTGCAAATTCTGCCAGCAGATTTACTGGATCCGAAAAGCCTGTCCTGGCATCTGCACACTGGTCGGACTCCCGAAGTCTAGTCCAATACTTCTCCGAGATCTTGGATGCTCATGTTCAGCATACCAAATCCTCACTTAAACAGCTGCCGTCTAGCCCATTAGTCACGGAATTAAATCAGTTAATGGCACTTTCCAGAACGACAATAGTATCCATTGGCCTCGATGTGTTAGCTGGGACTCTTGACGGACGAAAGCCCACGTCGATTGTGCAAATATTTTCCTTGACACACATTGCATATGCGTTTGCCATTGCAATTGATCTTGACGAAACAAACGTTCAAGACCAGAAATGGTTCCATGATTCGCTGGCATGGACTGAGGAGCTGATATCAGAGAGGCAGCGTCAGATGTATCATCAAATCGCTCGCTCCATCTGGCAGCCTTTGGATATATTTGGTGATGATACACCGTACGAGGCATCTCGATCCTCAAGTAAGGAGAACATGCTTCTCACTGCTTGTAAACGTTTCTTAGATGGTACGTTCGCGAAACTTCCATCCGGTACCGGGCTAACAACCGTACAGTATTTGAAAGCTTCAGTACTTCTGAAAATGTTCTCAGCTTGCCACATGGCACCGGCTTCGATTTCTCACAGGATATGTTTCAAATCAAATCAAAGGCCCGAGTCATTGATGAACTGATCAAAACCCGTTCAATCGAAGCGTTCGACGGTGATGTCGTCAAAATTGGGAGACGCTTGCGGGAAGGAAAGATCACAAGTACTCGCCAACTGGAGCTGGAATTAATGTGTGCTGGTAAAGTAAGATCACCCCCACGGTCTCGAAAATTTCTTCCTAACTAACCTTCACTAGCTTGCCTCACAATCAGCTGCCGCCTTCGCAATATTCCTCAACCACGTGACCCGCTTCTGCGATTCTCTCTACCAAGAAGAATTGGGCACCGCCAAGTCACGAACCGCATATCACGTTCAAGATATCTCTCAAATCAAGCAATTTCTCCCAGAAGAGCACTACGTCGACGAGAACGAAGGCGATAACTGCCAGCATGACGAGCACCACAACCATGCTCACGACGACGAGGAAGATCTGCTGGATCTCAACTTCGACACGAGATCCGAAGACATTCAAGCCTGCATCAACCTATTTGAGAACGATGCGGACCAGACATTGAGCCATATAAACATCAGCTTCACCGAAGCTGCTTCTGCATCGTCCCGCCCCGGCGAGCAAGGACTATCTCCCCAAGCCTTCGAATCCGCCCATCAGCAATCTACTTCCTCTTTCCGCCTCCAACCAGCCCCTCAAACCTCCATATCAACTCCACAACCTGGCCTCCCTCCTTCCCCATCCTCGAATACGAACGCGAATAAATACCGTTGCCACTGCGGCTACATCCCCTCAGGCGAAGAAAAATGGAAAGCATCAAACCTCCGACGCCATAAGAGAACACAACACCCTACAGAGCAGAAGGTCCATTCTTGCGGGTATCCTGGCTGCAAGAGCGTGTTCACGAGGAGTGACAATTTGAGGAGTCATCGTAGAGATAAAGGACATTTTGAGGCGTTGGACAGTGACCCGTTTTTTGGGGAAGGGGTTGAAGGGATGGGGGCGAGTGAGAGGGCGAGAGGGCCGAAGAGGAGGAAGGGTGGTGATTGAGGATTGTTGGAGGACTACGGCTTGGTCGAGCATCAAGAAAGTCGAGATGATGGCTTTTTGCTTCGTTCTTATTTTTAAGCGCGTGCATGGTAGGCGTTTGGGAAAACTGTTGATACCCAAAATAGTTACATTAATAATTGCAAGCACTACAGCTTCCCCTCATAAATATATCGAGGACACATGCCCTATAAAATTCCCAAAAGTTCAAATTCAAACCAAGTGTCATTGAACCTCGTTAATGTTCTGTCGTACCCTAAGGATCTAGCTCTCTTTTAAATTGCAGAGAAGAATATTTTGCATGAAATTGCAGTACAAGAACCTTTCTAACTCCTCGCTATATCCAATCTGAGGTTTCTCATCGCCGTCTGTCTATCTACCTGCTTCTAACATGTCTTCCCTTTACTAGCAATCTATCCTAGTAATGATTAAGTACCTCAATAATTGCTCGAAAATGCTCGATAAGACTGTTAAGTGAGCCGACGTAAACGGCAAGAAAAACGAAGATATGTTGACCTTCAGACTAAGAGATGATATGCTACCGTAAGTACAGTCCTCTCTAAGACACGTCAACGCTAATTCTCATTTCGTACTAGTCTCCTCTACCAAGTTCAATCCCTCTCTAACACTGCCAAATTTTTCTACATGCGAGTCCTCCGCCTCCCAAACAGAACCCTCGAAGATAAAGAAACCACCTTCGCCGAACTCCAAGCCCGCATCACCACCACCATCTCAATCCTCAACTCAATCGACCTAACTACCATCGACGCGAAGAAAGTTGCTGAGGAAACAATGATAATGGAGACAGG
>Ga0302325_10016972_pt1 | contig 15405 bp, 9 predicted proteins | sample Palsa_T0_2_FD_201948 | JGI IMG/M metagenome (GOLD analysis project Ga0302325, IMG submission 201948) | Peat permafrost microbial communities from Stordalen Mire near Abisko, Sweden - Palsa_T0_2 | ecosystem: Environmental > Terrestrial > Soil > Palsa > Peat permafrost | place: Sweden: Abisko...
CTGGTTTTAAATTACATTCGGCATAATCTATTCCGATGTTAACCTGAGCTTGATCAATACGCCCCCCTCATCTGACGTAGCTTTTCCGGCACAAGTGCGTCTGGCGCGGATTTCCATATAACGGCGGAGCGTCGTATTACAGTGAAACCCGCAGCCGCCTTTCCGCGGCCTCTCTCTGGCCAGGTTCCGGGCACTCCCGCTATGCTGTGCCGCATGCCGAATGGCGCGAGCAATAAAGACAGCTTGCCGGTTACGTTTTGGGAGCGGGCCGCTGAGACACGCTGGGGACGCTACCTGACCTCGGCCGAGAAGGCCGCCCTGGAAACGGCGGCATCGAGTGTACGGCCGGGTACATCACTTGAGATCGGCTGCGATGGCGGACGCTGGTCCCAGCTCCTCGGTGCGCTTGGTTGGTCCACCATCTGCGTGGATGTCCGGGAGGAGGCAGTTGAGCTGTGCCGCTTGCGCATACCCTCGGCCCGCTGCCTGCTGGTGAAGCCCGATGACAGCTCTTTCCCCGTCGCAGACAGTTCGGTTAACCTCCTGTTGGTTTACGAGGTCCCGCACGTGACAACTTCACCATGGTTCGCTGCTGAGGCGGCACGGGTGCTGGAGCCTGGTGGCATGCTCGTCTGTACTGTCAGTAATCCCGCATCGATACGAGCCGCTGCGTATCGTGCCTGGATGCTGGTAAGTGAAGCTCGCCGCCGGGTGTCCATCTACGATGGACCTCCGTTTCGGCACGTCCAACGGGACCTTGAGGCACACGGATTTAACTTGCTCCTCAAGGAAGGCCTTGGCTGGGCTCCATTTGGTCGCCGTAGTGAATCGCGCCTCATTCCATTCTTCACCTGGCTTGAGCAAGTGCTTGGCTTGCGTCGCTTGGTTCGGTTCAGCCCGTTTGTAGTCGTCGTGGCGAGAGGAAGGGCCACCGAGTCGCTGCGCGAATCGCGCTCGTGATGGGCCGTTTCTGCGACCGGACCGGTTACCGGTGAGCACGCCCGCCCAGCGAGCCATCCCCAGCGTAGCCCTCAGGCAAGCGGACCACCCGGCTGCATGTCTCCCGGCCGGACGGGTTTGGTCTCGCCGCGGCCGACCGCTTGGCCCCCCATCGTACCCAACTGGCCTACGTCATATAGGGGCTGCGGCGAGTCCCCCACGCGATTTAAGTTGATGGAACCTCAGGTGTCCTTAATTCGCAGTTCTCGCAATTACCCAGTAACGACAGCCTTTCTGCGGGGGAACTCACGTGGGAAAATCCTCGGAGGCCGACGGGTTGCGCATTGCGTTGCTGGGATGTGGCCACGCCAGGTCCGCCCGCGCCAGCGTCCTGCAGGTCTTGATCTGGTGATCCTCCTCAAGGCGGTCCCTGTGGTGCCCTTCGCCCGGGGTGCACTATGACGGGTTCGGACCTTCTGTCAGCTACCCGGCAGCGGGCAGACCGGTCACAGGCCGCCTCAGCGGTCGGCGACTCCATGATCGTGGCCGCCTGGACGATGGTGAGCCGGGTCACCGGGCTCCTCAGGTTCGCGGTGATCGGCGCGGTGCTCGGACCTACCTTCTTCGGCAACACCTACCAGTTCACGAATTCGCTGCCGAACCTGGTCTACTACGGCTTCCTGGCCGGGTCGCTGTTCCCGTCACTCCTGGTGCCGGCTCTGATCCGGCATATCGACGCGGGAGACAGACGGGCGTCCGAGCGGGTTGTCGGCGGTTTCCTAGGCGTGACCATTGCCGGGTTGCTGCCCGTGCTAGCGCTGGCGGTTCTCTTCGGCCCGCTTGCCCTGCAGGTCGCGGCCATCGGCGGCTCGCAATCCGTGGGGGCCGCGCAGGTGTACGTGGGGCGGCTGCTGATCCTGATGTTCATCCCGCAGACGTTCTGTTACGGAGTCATCGGGACCGCGACCGCTGTGATGAACGCCCGGAAGCGCTTCGCGCTGGCCGCGGGCGCCCCGGCGATCGAGAACATCGGCACCATCGCGGTGCTCGTGGCCACGGCCGCGCTTTACGGGACGAGCCGGAACCTCACCAACGTACCGACCGGGGAACTACTACTGCTAGGGCTGGGTTCCACCGGCGCGGTCGTGTTGCACGCGGCGACCCAGTGGTGGGGGGCCAAGCGGGCCGGGGTGGTGATCCTGCCGCGGCCGGGCTGGCGCGACCATGAGGTCCGGGTCGTCGCGCGGAGGGCGATTCCCGCACTGGGGCAGGCGGGACTGGTCGCGGTTCAGTCGCTGGCCCTGCTGATTGTCGCCAACCGCGTGCCTGGTGGCGTCGTCGCCTTCCAGATCGCGCTGAGCTTTTTCGCGCTGGCCGACAGCCTCGGAACCCAGTCCGTAGCGCTGTCCCTGCTGCCCCGGCTGGCGCGGATGCATCTCGACGGCGACAAGACCGCCTTCCGTGACGCGCTGGTCCGCGGGATCGCGCTCGGGTCCTTCCTGGCGATCCCCGCGGCAGCGGGCTACCTCGTCCTGGCCGTGCCGCTGGCCCGCGCCATGTCGTTCGGCCGCATGGACTCCCCGGCGGGCGTCAGGATGATCGCCCTTGCCCTGGCCCCGCTTTCGCTGGCGGTCGTCGCCCAGACCACGTTCCTGATACTCATATACGCCTCGTATGCGCGCAAGGACACCAAGTCCCCGTTGTGGTCCACGGCCCTGCAGGCCGTCATGTGTCTCGGCCTGGCGAGCCTCGGTCTGCTACTGCACGGCCCCGCAGTGCTATTTGCCCTTGGCATGGCGATGACGGTTTCGGCGGCCACCGCGGCCTGCCATCTGGCGGCCCGGCTATGGCGGCGGCTGGGCCCCAGGGGTTCCGAACGGCTCATCCCGTCCCTCGCCAGGTTCGTGCTCGGCGCTGGGGTCATGGCCGCGCCCGCCTGGGTCACGGCCAGAACTGTGGCTGACCGGCTCGGCGGGCCGTTCGGTTCCAGGGCGGGGCTAGTCGCTGCCGCGCTGGTGGGAGTGGCGGCATACGTGGCCGTCGAGGCCCTGTTGCGGGCCCCCGAGGTGGACTGGCTTATCGGGGGCCTGGCCCATATGCGTGCCAAGGCTGGGCGGGCGCTCGCGGCGCCGGGCGCGGTTGGCCAGCGCATGCCCGGGCGCGCACCGAGAATCCCGGTCGGCCGCTGGGATCAGCGGTTGCTGCGCCCCCGGTCCAGCCGCTGGCTTGCCGGGGCAACGCTTCTCATGGTCGCTGCGATGGCCGGCGTGAGCGTGCTGAAGCCGGTGGTAGCGGTGGCCGCGCTGCTGGCGCTCGCCGTCATGGCCTGCGTGTGGAGGTGGCCGCCGCTGGCCGCATACCTGGCTATCGGGCTGACTCCGCTCACCGTTTCGCTGAACGTCGGTCATGCCCTGCCCCTGATCCGGCCCAATGAGGCGATCGATTTGGTCCTGGGGGCCGCGCTGGCAGCGCGCGGCCTCGCGCTGGCGCGATCGGGCGAGCTCCCGCGTATCCGGCTGACCCGAGTGGAACTGGCCATGGTTCTCATGGCCGTGACGAACTCGGTCATCCCGTTGCTGTGGAACGCCGTCCGGCAGCAGCCGATCAGCTCCGATGATCTCGTGTACGCCTTGGTCCTGTGGAAGCTCCTAGGCCTGTACGTGCTCGTCCGCGGCTCGATCAGCACAGATGCCCAGATCCGGAGGTGCCTGTGGATTTCTGTGACGCTGGCATGCGTCGTGGCGTTGGTGGCGATCTTGCAGTCGCTGGCTTTGGCGGGGATTCCACGGCTGCTGGCGGAGTTCTTCAACGGTCAGCAATCCGTCTCCGGTCCTGCCGGAGGCCGCGGTACTTCGCTGCTAGGGCTGACTTTCGCCGTTGCGGATATGGGGATTATCAACCTGGCGGTCATAAGCGGCCTGTGGGTTCGCTACCACAGGCACCGGCTCATCCTGGCGGCGGCCGCCGCCCTCATGATTTTGGCTGTTGTATCCGCAGGTGAGTTCTCCACCGCCATCGGTCTGGTCGTGGCCGTGGTATGCGTCGCGATCGTATCCGGCTCCCCGAGGCTGCTTGGCCTTTTCGCCGCTGCGGTCGCGGTGGGTGCCGTCATCCTGTGGCCGGTCATCAGCCAGCGCCTGCTCGGCTTCCAGTCGGCCTCCGGCCTGCCGAGCAGCTGGCTCGGCAGGCTTTACAACCTGAGGACCTTCTTCTGGCCCACGCTGTTCTCGGACTGGAACTGGGTACTCGGTGTCCGGCCAGACGCTCGTGTCTTCGTTCCCAGCCCGTCGGGGGGCTTCTACGTCTGGATTGAAAGCGGCTACACCTGGCTGCTCTGGGGGGGCGGTATGCCGCTGCTGGCCAGTTACGCCTTCTTCACCGTAGTGACGGCGAGGGAAGCCTGGCAGGCGGCCCGGACCGGTCGTGACGCGCGGAGCGTAGCAGGCATCGCGGTATTCACGATGGTCATCGCCATGGTCGTGTTGATGATTCTCGACCCCGACCTGACCCTCCGGGGCTCTGGGGACGACTTTTTCTTCCTGATCGCGCTGGCGGCATCCCGAAACCGGCGTATTCAGCCGGTACCGGTTGTCCAGCGCTTTTCGCCACGCATCCGACCGGTGACGACGGAAGTCAGACCGGTGATCACGGAGGTTAGACCGGTGATGACGGAGGTTAGACCGGTGATGACGGAGGTTAGAACGTGACACTAGACAACAGCGCCCATAACGGCGATGGGGGCCTGCATCTGGCCGCGAGCCGCAACGGCAACGGTCAGAACCCGAAACTGGCGAGGCTGACAGCACGGGAGGCCGGCCGTGGGCCGGGGACGCCAGGCTCATGGCCGCGGTTCCTGGCCGCGCACATTCGCTGGATTCTGGCTGTAACCCTCGCGGTGGTCGCGGCCGCGGCCATATTCGCGCACACCCGGACCCCGCTATACCGGTCCGAGGCAGACGTGGTCGTGCAGCCCGCGCCAGCAGTGGCAGGCAGCGGCAGCGAGCCTGATATGGGCACTGAGGCAGGCATAGCGACCTCCGGCATCGTGCTCGATATGGCCGCGCAGGCCACCGGCGTATCCGCCGCCGCGCTAGGCAGTGGATTGTCCGTCAAAGAGCGAGGGACCAGCTTCGTGCTCGAGATCATGTACTCGAGCCCGGACCGATACGCCGCACAGTGGCAGGCACAAGCGATCGCGCAGGCCTACACATCATTCCGGACTCCCCACTCGGGCTCGAAATCGACCTCGGGCTCGAAATCGGCGACGTCGAGCACGGCGCCGGTCGCCACGCTGATCACGCCGGCCTCGCTGCCGGCGTCGCCCTACACCCCGAACTATCCGCTCGACATCGGTGTCGCGCTGCTCGCCGGACTGGCCCTCGCCGTGGCGACCGCCTGGGGACGCGACCACCTGGATGACCGGCTGCGCGGCCCGTTCGACCTCGAGCGCCAGGCCGACGCCGACGTACTGGCGCTGATCCCGGCCTTCCGCCTGCGTGGGCGTGAGCCCGGCGACCGGCTGGCTATGACGTTCAGCTCCCGCTCGACCGTGGCGGACGCCTACCGCGGCCTACGGACACGGGTACTGCTGGCCGCAGCAGCCGGAAACACGCGAACATTCCTCGTTACGAGTCCGGCCTGGGAAGATAGGGGAACGGTGGTGGCCAACCTGGCGGCCGCGTTCGCGCAGGCGGGCCACAGCACCGTGCTGGTCTGCGCCGACGTGCGCTGGGGCTGCGCAGATCTTGTCGTCGGCACCCTGGACGATGGCCCCGGCCTGACGGGATTGCTGGAACGCCGGACTGACCTGGCAAGTGCTCTCCAGGCCACCAGGGTTCCCGGCCTTCAGTTGCTTCCTCCAGGCGCGGTGCCGCTTGACCCGTCGGCGCTGCTGCAACGGCCTGCCTTGCGCGGCGTCCTGAACGAGATCCGCAGTCAGGCCGATGTAACCCTCATCGAGGCCCCGCCGCTGCTGGCCAGCCCGGACGCGCGGTCGCTGGCCGATATCGCGGAGATGGCCCTGTTGATCGCAGACGCCCGGGCATCTACCAGGGCACAGGTCCGGGCGGCGGCGCGAGATCTCCAGCAGGACCGGATAAGACTCGGCGGATGCGTGCTCGTCAACGTGGGCAGGCGTCGGCGGCTGACAGCAGAGCCGCTGGATAGCACCCCGACTTCGCCTTGCTCGTCCCCGAACGATGATGACACCCAGGTAGATGATGATGACACCCAGGTACAAATAGTCGGCTCGCAGGAGCCAGATATCGTCCGGAGCATATCGTCGTCCACCGGGTAGCGCTGGCCGACGAAGTTCCAGGACGAGCGGTAGCCGTGCTTGCGCTCTGGCGAGCCCGGCAGCTCCATGTCCCGGTAGCGGGCCGCGACCGCGCCACCCCTATCCGGCGCAGCCAGGCTCGGTCAGCTGAGGGCTGCACTCGGCCGCCTGCGGTGGCTAACTTAGATTCAATTGGAGATTCTTTTGACGCATATCAAGAAGGCCATTGAGATCGGCTTATCGACGGCGGCCAGTGTCCGGTATTCATAAATGACGACTTCGGCAACACGGCAATGGATCCTGTTCCGGCGGCGCCCGCCAGAGCCGGGTGGAAGCCGTCGAGGATCGCAACGTTGAGGTTTACGAAGTTACGCCGTACGACCGACGGAGGGAGTCGTCGTGCCGGGACATGAGCGTAAGGTCGCGACTTGGTGGCGCCAGCGCGCGGCGTCAGCAATCCGGAAGATCGCGGTTGGCCGGCTGATCGGCAGCCCGGCATTCTCTTACGGCAAGGGGCACTCGGCGTCTGCGGCGCCGTCCGGCCCGGGCTCTGACGTCATTCCCGCACCGGTGACCATGACAGGCGCACCAGCCGACCTACGGGCGCGCCGAAGTGCTGGCCATGTACTTGTGGTTATCGAGAACGCGCCGATAGGGGTCGACTACAGGGCCCTTCAGCAAGTCGGCGATCTGCTCGCTAGCGGCTTCCGGGTGTCCGTGGTAACGATAAGAGATCCGGCAAATGCCGGCTACCGGGAGCAGCCGGGCATGAAGATGCTCGAATATCCGCCGCCTTGGAAGCCTGGCGGCAAGCTCGGATACATCAGTGAGTATGGTGTGTCGCTCGGCTGGGCTGCGGTGCTCAGCCTGTCAGTCCGGCTTCGCGGCCGCGTCGACGTTGTCCAGTTCTGTCAGCCTCCGGACATCTATTTCCCACTTGGCTGGATACTGACAAGGTTGGGGGCGAAGGTCGTCGTCGACCAGCGCGACCTCATGCCCGAGCTTTTCGCCGCCAGATATGGCCAGGCGAATCCCGCCGTGACGTCTGTGCTGCGCTGGCTTGAGCGGCGGACCCAGCGTGTGGCTCAGCACACGCTGTGCTCCAACGAGACCTTCCGAGGACGCCTGATCGAAGCGGGCGCCAGGCCTGAGCGAGTGACGATCGTAGGGAATGGTCCTGTCCTGAGCCGGATCCAGGCGGCAACCGCCGACGGTACCCTGCGCGGCCAGCACAAGTTCCTCTGCTGCTGGATTGGAGCGATGAATCCCCAGGATCACGTGGATCTGCTGCTACGCGTCATCGAGCATATCGTGCGCGACCTGGGGCGCACGGACTGCGGCTTCGCGGTTATAGGCGATGGCGAGTGCCTTGAGGAATCGCGTGCGCAATCGGCCCGGCTAGGGCTTGAAGCCTGGGTCCACCTTCCTGGATGGCTGCCGCAGGACCAGGTCTTCAGTTACCTTGCGAGCGCTGACCTCGGCCTCGATACCTCGCTACAGAACGAGATCTCCCCGCACAAGGTCATCGAGTACATGGCCTCCGGCTTGCCCTTCGTCGCGTTCGACGTCCGAGAGACCCGAGTATTGGGTGAAGGTGCGTCGGCGCTCGTACCGCCCGCCGATATTGAGAGTTATGCGGAACAGGTCGTCGCGCTGCTTGATGACGTTGCCCGTCGCTCTGAAATGGGCGAGATCGGGCGCCAGCGGGTCCGGGCCGACCTGTCATGGGAGCGGCAGTCGATCGAATACATCGATATCATTTCCAGGCTCAGTCAGCGGACCCTGTCCGCACCCGGATCTGGGCGGCGGGCGATCTCTTCACGACGATTGAGGACCAGGACTCTTTCTTCCTACAGCGACCGCCACCTCGGAATGCTTGGCCGGGCACGCGAGCTCTTTACGCTCTGGCAGAGCCAACGCCAAGACGTCCCCGGTCAGGCCCGCGAAATGCTGGCCCAGCTGGAGAGCGGCCAGTCCGAAATGGAGCGCGCGCTCGGCGGCAAGCTCCAGGACAAGGACGTTCTCATCATCGGGCCAGGGCAGCAGTTGGTCGAGATGTCGTTCTTCGCGCGGCACAACCGCGTCACGGGGATCGACCTTGATGTCATACCGCAACATCCGTCGGTTCGCGAGTATCTCAAGATGTTCCGGAAGAACGGCTACATCAGGACGCTGAAGACCATGGGCCGCAAGGCAATGGGCTACGACCGGGCCCTTCGCCGAGAGGTCGAGCGCCAGGGTCTGGCCGTGGACGATGACCCGACGATCGTCGCCATGGATGCCGCCGCCATGACCTTCCCGGACGGTTCCTTCGACTGCGTCTTCTCGCATTCGTGCTTCGAGCACCTATCGGAGCCCGGCGACGTGATCCGGCAGGTGGCTCGGGTGCTGCGACCGGGCGGACTAGCCCACGTCGATGTCCACCTCTACACGAGCGACAGCGGTTGTCATGACGTTCGGATCTTCGGCGGTCGAAGGGAGTTCATTCCAGCGTGGTCGCATCTGCGCCCCCAGTACCGTCACCTCGTCCAGCCCAACAGCTATCTGAACGAGATCCGCCTTTCACAGTGGAGAGACCTCTTCTCGCCGCACTGGCCGGGTGTTATGTTCCGGCTACGTCCGGAGCGCGATCCGGCGATCCGCAGTGCCCTGGCTCCCCTCCGGTCGGACGGCCAGCTCGAGGAGTACGAGGACGAAGAACTTCTGTCAGACTACTTGTTTGTCGATTGGGTCAAGCCGGCCAGCCGTTCGCTTCCCCCGATCCGGTATTCCTGAGAGCGAGGAGAGGAAAGCGAAAAAAAGTTCATCTTTTTTGAACCGGCGGCGATTGCGGTCACTGGCTTTGGTAGTGGTAGTAGTTGTCCTAGTGGCGGTGGGCACCTACCACGTTCTCAAGTCCCCGGCTCAATCTGGGTCGTCCGCAGCGATTACCTGTAATCCGCAATATACGATCCGGCACTGGGCTGTTGCTCCGTTGGATGAGGGTGTCTACGAGATCCAAACTAATGAATACAACTCAAGTGCTGTATTCGCGATGTGTGGCAATGGGGGGGAAGATTTTAAAATCACTAAATCTCAAATAAGCGTACCTACCGACGGTGCTCCTGGGGGTTACCCGTCAATCTACCGCGGTTGCCACTGGGGTGATTGTACTAAGGATAGTGGCCTGCCGATACGAGTTTCATCAATGGAAACAAATACCAGCCAAGTGAGGCTGTCATATAACACACAGGTCTCGGCTCGTGGAGTTTGGGACGATGCGTTCGATATCTTTTTCACTCCATGTGATGATCATGACATATCTCAAAGCGGCTGCAGCCAAAGCGGGCAACCACACCGCGAGATGATGATTTGGCTAAGCCACAATGGGCCGGCCATTCCCGGTGGGCAACTCACTAACGTTACTATAGACGGTATTGATTTCAATCTATGGTGGAGTGGCTATCGCACCATGTGGTACGTAATAAGGTCGCCCAGTCTGACCAGCCCGCGCGTGCAGAACCTTGACTTGGGAGATTTTATCAAGGATGCAGTTAATCGAGGCTACATCCCGTCCCCGTCTTGGTACCTCATGGATATAGAAGCTGGATTTGAAGTATGGCAGGGAGGTCAGGGGCTCCAAGCTAGTTCATTGAGTATCTGCACACCAAGTCCGGTCGGATGCGGAAACGCGTGAGCGGCGGCAACGGCCGAGGCGGTGTAGCCGAGCATCGCCAAGGCGGTTATGCCGTTACATAGTCCCGTATCCCGGAAGGAAATGAGAGCCGGTGGATTCCATGCTGAGCCGTATGCGCGCCGCCCGGGTCGGTGAGCGCATGAGCGACGTCACCATTTTGGAATTGACGGATCCTCGCTGGCGGGACTTCGTGGCGAGTCAGCCGTCGGCGATACCGTTTCATCACCCGGACTGGGGCAGGGTGATCGCTGATTGCTATGGTTTCCGTGCCTTCGCGATAGCCACCAGCGACGCGGCGGGCGATATTCGGGCCGGTCTGCCGGTGATGGAGGTACGCCACCTTTGGGGCGAGCCTAAATGGGTGACGCTCCCGTTCACGGATTACTGTCCGCCTCTCATTCCGGCTTCGCACCAGGAAACAGACCTCGTCCGTGTTCTGCAGCGAGCGAGTAAAGCCGCGGGTATCCGGCGGGTGGAGGTCCGGGCGCCGCTCAGCGGCACCTCATCCGGCAGCCGCGCCGGGTTCAGGCACGTGATCGCTCTGGAGGAGGATCCGGATCGGGTCTTCGCGCGTTTCCATTCCGCAGTACGGACCCATATCCGACAGGCGGGACGAAGGGGGGTGACGATCCGCCGGGCAGAAGGCCCGGAAGACGAGGACACGTTCTACCGGCTCCATCTGCGGACCCGGCGCCGGCAGGGGGTACCGGTCCAGCCGCGCCGCTTCTTCCGCATGCTCTGGGAATACGTGGTCCGCCCAGGACTGGGGACAGTCCTGATCGCGGAAGCATCCGGCCAGCCGGTCGCGGCTGACATGTTCCTGTCCTGGAACGGGACGTCGATCGGTAAGTTCAGCGCTTCGGATGAGAGAGCATGGCGGCTGCGGGCAAACAACCTGGTCATATGGCACTGCATCAAGACAGCTTGCGAGCAGGGTTCCCGGTCGTTCGATTTCGGCCGAACAGACGCCGGCAACGAAGGATTGCGCGCTTTCAAGTCGTCATGGGGAGCGGTCGAGGAGCCGCTCGTCTACGAAACCCTGGGGGCCACGCCGGAATCCGCGCCCGCCAGGAGCGGGATGGCCGATCACTTGCTGGCGTCTGTCATCCGCCACGGCCCGCCAGTAATCTGCCGCGCCGCAGGGGGGGTGCTGTACCGCTACGCCGCATGAGGCTGCCGGCCGCGACCTCAAGCGGATGACGCTAAAGCGGCAAGGATTGCGTTGCCTGTTCGGGTGCTACCTTGACGGGACCGTGGTCCATACCCTCCGCACGTCGTCGGCCAGCCGCAGCAGGAAGAACCCCATCGCGGCAACAAGCACGACCCGAACGGCGTCGACGCCGAGGAGCAGTGGGACGAGGAAAAGAGTCGCAACCTCCACCTCCACCCCCGAGGGGTAGGCCATCAACCGCCGGTCGTTGAGCCATCTCTGCCACCCGCGTCGAGCCCCTCCCAGTCGCTCGGGGATGGCCCCGTGCTGTACCACAGGCTGGTGAGCAAGTACGGCGACGAAGAAGATGACGGTGACTAGCGGCAGGAGCACATGCCACACCCCACGATGCGGGCTCACCACGAGCGCGACCGCAAGGTAGGCGCCTCCGCTACACGCGGTGTCGCTAAGTTCGTCTAGATAAGCGCCGCGTTCGGACGAAAGCCGCCGCAGCCGTGCGATCTTGCCGTCGAGGCAGTCGAACAGGAAGTGCACCTCGAACACAACCGCACCGAGCCGCAGCAGGCCGGCCGCGAACATGCCGACGCCGGCCATCCCGATTGTGAACGCAACCAGGGTCACGAAGTTAGGCGTCAACCAAGTAATCCTCGCCAGCCGTGGCGTCAGCCGTGTCGCGATAGGGTCGATCACCAGTACGGTCCACCATGAGTCGACAGGTTTGGTCACGCTTACGCCGACATCTTCCGCCTTGATCACGCTTACGGCGACATCTTCCGCCATTGCTGCACATCCCTTCGTTCCAGGTAATCGGCGTGTGTGCTCACGCTTCATGCCCCCGGTGAGATCCACCCGAGATATTGCGCCGCCGGAAAGTGCACGCGGTAAGGAGTACCTGGCACACGGCGGCGCATTGTCACAGGAGCGAGCGCGTATCCAGCGGCATCTCGTACGAGTCGCAGTTGCCTAAGGCGCCGCAAGTACGGTCCTTCACATACAGCAGACAATTGCTAAATACTTACTGTGCTACAGCAGCATATGTGGTAGCTGACCTACTTATTCGCCCCCACAATTACGAGGGCGTCTGCGTCATATGGGGGGTGCCGCACTTGCTCAGCGTCGCTAACGTTACGTCACGCACGCAGGAATCCCCCAGCGTGCATATGCGTCAATTCTTGTCTTGGGGTGGAGAGCTGCCGGCGGGCAGGGGGATGGGATGGACTTTTCGCTGAGCGACGAGCAGCGTGAGCTGAAGGAGGCTGCGGCTGCGTTCGCCCGCGGGAAGCTGAATCTGGATCTGGCTAAGCGCGAGGAGGCCGGGGAGTTCCCGGCGGAGGCGTGGCGGGCCTGCGCCGAGTTCGGGATCCAGGGGCTGCCGGTTCCGGTGGAGCTGGGCGGCGGCGGGGCCGACATCGTGACGACGGTGCTGGTGATGGAGGCGCTGGGGTACGGCTGTGGGGATAACGGGCTCATCTTCTCGCTCAACGCGCAAATGTGGAGCATTGAGCTGCCGCTGGTGAAGTTCGGCACGCCAGCGCAGCAACAGGCCTACCTGCCCGGACTGGTTTCGGGGGACCTCATCGGCGTGCACGCGATGACCGAGCCGGAGTCGGGGTCGGATGCGTTCAGCATGCGCACCCGGGCCGAGCGGCAGGGGGATCACTACCTGCTGAACGGCACCAAGCTGTACATCACCAACGCCCCGGTCGCAGATGCGGTGCTGGTCTTCGCCTCGCACCCCGGCCGGTCCAGGCTGGCCGGCATCTCCGCGTTCCTTATCGACAAGGGGACGCCTGGGTTTACCGTGAGCCGCAGCCTGGAGAAGATGGGCCTGCGGACCTCGCCAATGGGCGAGATCGTGCTAGCCGACTGCCTCGTCCCCGCCGAGAAGCGCCTGGGCCCGGAGGGAGCGGGGATAAGCATCTTCAACTCATCGATGACGTGGGAACGGAGCTGCATCCTGGCCAGCGCCCTGGGTGCCATGCAGCGCCAGCTCGAGGCGTGCGTGGGATATGCGCGGGCGCGGAAGCAGTTCGGCCTGGCCATCGGGAAATTCCAGAGCGTGGGCGGCAAGGTAGCCGACATGTACCTGCGGCTGGAGGCCGCCCGGCTGCTGGTCTACCAGGCCGCGTGGCTCATCCAGCAGGGCAAGCCCGCCCTGGCTGAGGCGGCTGCGGCCAAGCTGTTCACCAGCGAGGCGTGGATCCAGTCCAGCCTGGACGCGATCCAGATCCACGGGGCCTACGGCTATATGAAGGAAGCCGGGATCGAGCGCGATCTGCGGGACGCGGTGGCCGGCACCATCTATTCGGGAACCTCGGAGATCCAGCGGGTTGTCTTGTCCCGGATGCTGGGCCTGTGAGCCAGCGTCGGCCGCCGCGACCGGTCAGGAGGGGAAGGGAATGGCATATCTGCTGCAGCACCTGTTGACGGAGAGCGCAGCGCGGCGGCCAGATCGACCAGCGGTGGCTGCGGGAAGCCGCTCCTTGACCTACTCCGAACTGGACAGGCTGAGCAACCAGGTAGCCCGTGCGCTGCTCGCGCTGGGGGTGGCGCCGGGTGATCGGGTGGGGATCCTGGCGCCGAAGTCGGCTGCCTCGGTGGTGGGTATATTCGGGGCGCTGAAGGCCGGAGCCTGTTATGTCCCGCTGGATGCGGCCGCGCCCGCGGCGCGGTTGTCGGGCATCATGCGCGACAGCGGCATCGCCGTGGTGCTGGCCGACCCGGCCCGGGTGCCCGGCGCTGCCGCCCTGGCCGACGGCGTCCCGGCCCTGCACACCGTGATCGTGGTGGGCCCGTCGTGGGGTGATGAGGGCGGCGGAACGGCCGGGGCGGCGCCCGCCGGGCTGACCGTGGTGGGCTGGGAGGCGGTGCTGGCCCAGCCGGGCGGCCCGGTGCCCGCTGGCCCGGTGATCGAGACCGATCTGGCGTACATCTTGTACACGTCAGGGTCGACCGGCACCCCGAAAGGGGTGATGATCTCGCACCGTAACTCGCTGTCCTTCGTGGCGTGGGCGGCCGACTACGCCGGGCTGACCGAGTGCGACCGGGTGTGCAGCCAGGCGCCGCTGCATTTCGACCTGTCGGTGTTTGACATCTTCGCGGCCTGCCAGGCCGGCGCGTGCATGGTGGTGCTGCCGGTGAGGATGTCGATGTTCCCGGTGCGGCTGGCGGAGTGGATCCAACAGGAGCGGATCTCGGTCTGGTATTCGGTGCCCTCGGTGCTGACGATGCTGGTGTCCTACGGCAACCTGGCCGGGTTCGACCTGTCCCGGCTGCGGGCGGTCATCTTTGCCGGGGAGGTGTTCCCGGTCAAGCACCTCGGGCGGCTGATGGCGGCGCTGCCGCACGCGCGTTACCTGAACTGGTACGGGCCAACCGAGACCAACGTGTGCACGGCGTTCGAGGTCCCGGCGGGCGGCGGGCCGCCGGATCCGGTCCCGATCGGGAAGGCCTGCGCCAACACGGACGTGTTCGCGGTCGCCGCCGACGGACGCCGAGTTTCCCGGCCCGGAGAGGTGGGCGAGTTGTACGTGCGGGGCCCGTCGCTGATGCCAGGCTACTGGGCCCAGCCCAGCAAGACCGGGGAGGTCCTGGTGGCGAACCCATTCCAGGCGGCTTACCGCGAAACGGTGTACCGGACCGGTGACCTAGTGACGCTGGATGAGGACGGCAACTACCTCTACCTGGGTCGCCAGGACGGGATGGTGAAGACGCGCGGCTACCGGGTGGAACTGGGGGAAGTGGAAGCCGCGCTGTACGCGCATCCGGCCATCCACGAGGCGGTGGTGCTGCCCGTACCAGATGAGCTGCTCGGCAGCCGTTTGCGGGCGGTCATCAGCGCCGATGGCGGCGGCCTGACCCGCGAGGAGGTGCTGGAGCACTGCCGCGGGCGGCTGCCCGGCTACATGGTGCCGGACGTGCTGGAATTCTGCCAGGCACTGCCCAGGACCTCCACCGGCAAAATCGACCGGGCCCGGCTTGCCCGGGCATGGTAGACGCTGAACATGAGGGAGCCGCACGACATGCTGGAGGTGACTCACTTGGAAACGGTCATCAATGACTACATCAGCCGGGAACTCGTCCAGGAACCGGCGCTGCTGCCGCTGGGGAACGCCACGCCGCTGCTGGAGACTGGCGTGCTGGACTCGCTGACCCTGCTGCGGCTGGTGCTTTTCGTCCGGGAGCGGTTCGGGATCATGGTGGACGATGTGGACGTCGTCCCCGAGCATTTCGCCAGCGTGGACGCCATCTGCGCCTACGTCCGCGCCAGGGTCGAATCAAGCGCGGACCAGGCAGGCAGCCGTGGGTAAGACGGCAGCCAACGCGGCATCCTCAGCCGGGGGG
>Ga0302325_10016973_pt1 | contig 15405 bp, 20 predicted proteins | sample Palsa_T0_2_FD_201948 | JGI IMG/M metagenome (GOLD analysis project Ga0302325, IMG submission 201948) | Peat permafrost microbial communities from Stordalen Mire near Abisko, Sweden - Palsa_T0_2 | ecosystem: Environmental > Terrestrial > Soil > Palsa > Peat permafrost | place: Sweden: Abisko...
CTGGAAATCTTTCTTTTTCTCCTTCTTCTTTCTCGTGCTGGAACCCATCTTGACTTAACAACAACAACAAAGTCACGATGAACAACACAGCACCACTCACCAAGGCCGGAACCATTGTAAGTTTAAAAATTTCGCTTCGTGAATCTACGGATTAATGTTTCACCGAAACCGACGAAAGCCCCGAGTGCCGAAGTTGAGCCGCGACGAAAGTAAGCTAACGTTCTACCTAGGGTGCTTGGATCGGGGTTTCGGTTGCTCTCTTCCTCGTTTTCGGCGCAGCTTTTGCTGCAATAATTCATGAAATCATCTGCGGAAGCCCAAGACGACGTGCATTCTTCAGTCATGACGTCCCAACTTTCGTCGTCTGGTGTGGAGGTGAGCATCTCCGTTTCATCGAATTCGAACATTACCTTTGCTAATTCGCGTCCGATGCAGGCCTCCTCGTCCAATTTCTCTCAAACCCTCGAGAGACTCTCGTCCAAGCCCGGCGTTATTGCCACTCTCGTTCTCGAGCGCGCTTCCAGCGCATTGTTACAATCAACGGGTTCCTTCGTGTTCTGGAGTGCGAACACGGCATCACCAATCGGCGGATCTGCACCCAGTGCCTTACCTACGAGCAATTCCGTGACCGAAGCTTCCTCAACCGACTCCGTATCAAGCTTCGCTACTACCGTCATGGCCTACGTCAATACCTCGGGAGAAATGATCAAGCATATGAACTCCACTGAGGTAAGCAGCCCGAGCTCCAAAGCTGAACGGAAGCTGACCCTGTGGAAATTAGGATGACCTGAAGCTGCTCCGCCTCCGTACGAAAAAGCACGAGATCGTTATCGTCCCCGATTCCAAATTCATCTTCGTTGTCGTTCACGAGATCTCGGCTTGAGCATTCATGATTGTTAGATTTTACGCATGGCGTTGAGATATTTGAGCGCGAAGATACCCATGCATGGTTGGAGTACGGGTTACACACACATTTCCTTTAGGCACGCACATAAATTTCCTTCGATTACGCACATACAGAGAGAGACGGGAGAGCATGGAGTGAGGAATTGATGGATTGATGATATGAAGGGAGCTTCATTACGTGGCAGATTCACTTCTCCAATCCGGAATGACTCCAGGAGTTCAGGGAGATTGATACAATGAAATTTCTTCGGCCGAATTCTTCTCTGGCCTGTGATGTGTAATTAAAGATGTGTTACAAGGTTTTTTCCCTACTAATGTGACTTTGATGCGTTGGTCCAGAACGAGATGAGCTAATTTACAGGAAAATCCCTTTCAGCAGTTCATAAAACAAATTCGAGATGTTTCAAGGTCCCTTGTCCCTCCATCTCTAACTGCCGGCCAATCGGTATCCAGAAGTCGCAAAGTCTCCGATGATCCAGGATCCCTACGGTAATTGAAAACGCTGCTGTCCTCTACGGCTGACAAGGCTGAAACCGGTAGACTCTAAAACGGGGCGGCCAGTTTCCTGCAGAAACAAAAGTCTCACCTTTCGGTCAGGAACGGAATCGCGTTCTAGAGCAGGGGTGGAAGCCGACTCTTGGCCTACTGACTACTGCAAGGCGACGCTGTAATCATTGAGAAGCAACAACTAAATCCCGTCCCGAGGTTGGTCCTGATTCTAATTGACTTTTCATATTTCTCATCTCATTGGAAGTTTGTTTCTCTATCAATGAAACAAGGCCCCTGGGATACAAACAATTGTAGATTGAGGCTTGTTCGGAATACGGTAAGGTCAGATCGCTCCCTCAACGGGCGGCCCAGATCTGGGCGATAAGAAGCTGGCCAGGGTGCCACAGCCAGAAACGTCACCAGCAATCGCTGCAAGGCAAAACATGCATACCATGGCAGGCCAGGGCTGCTGCCAGCGTTGGATCCATGTGCGCATCAGCTGTTGGCATGGCCTGGCCTGGCCTGGCTTACTGCACCACCGTCCACGTTCTTAATTCGATTACGCACAGAGTCTGCCTGTCAAGTCAAGTGCTGCCCTTCCCTCCTCCCAGGTCAAGGTTTGTCCGCTCATTTTCCAGGTCGTGCTATTTCCTAAGCTGCAGCTGTGCCATGATTACCGGCTCTGATTACTCCCTCAACCAGCTGCCTCGCTTTAAAGAGCCCAGGGTTGCCACACATTACACCTACTTAAGCACTTACTCTCTGCCAGCTTTCTGGCGTGCTACTCATTGCTTATTCCACTTTCCTTTTGTTCATGTCCAATTGCATTAGATCTGATGCCTTGACGGACTTTCTTCTGAGCCGTTTGATCTGAGCTCAACGATGCCGTCATTTACTTTCATGAAAAGCCCGCGGAGGCAGAGCGAGCAGATAGAGAGGCATGAAAGCGGTGTTAGTCTGGAGAATGATAATAAAGAGGGAAGAGACGTGGTACAACAACGGTCTTCTAAACGGAACTTCTTCCGGAGCCTCCTCAAGAGATCCAGCACATCCTCGGAGACGCGAGCGGGCCGGCGGAGAAGTGTTCAATATTCGGTATGGAAACTCGTTTTCAATGATGATCGATCAATTTTGGAGAAATTGCTTTTGTTTGCAGTTTTACTAACTGCTCGAATAGCCCTCGCCCAACCTTCCCTCTCCGAACTCACAAGCGACGTCTCCCATGAACAAGCCACTCCCGCCACCTCCCCCTCCCGGCTCCGAGCCAGAACCCACCCCTCCTGCTGCAAGAAATCCCATCAAGCTCAAAAGGATAATGACCCCTCTCTCCCAAGCCGATATACAGAAGATATTCTCTGGAGCTCCCCAGTTCTTTGCAAGATCAGAGGGTCACCATACCGGCGCACCTCACCCCTCTGTGGCTTTTCCGTGGGACTCGGAACTACAAATACGGGACTTGTGTGATCATGTTCAAATCCAGGATGAAGCGTGGGGGTGTGTTACAGCATGCCCGCATATCACCGTACAAGTTAGCAAGAATCCAGAAGCCAAAAAGGAACATTGGGAAAGACAAAGGGCTCACTTCCTCCCGCGGTGTAGAGAACGGCCGAATATGTTGAGCATGCAAGGGATAGAAAGAGGGACAGTGGGGTTTCAAGCTGCCCTGGAAATTGGAGTTGCTGATGCGCTGGAGATACCGGATAGTGGAAGCCAAGACGTGATTTCGGAACATAGGAAGAAATTTCTCAATGGAAAGGATGGACTCAGGCCTATCACGGACTCGACGCTTATTGATCAGCTTATAGCTGTTAGCGAGGTGTACCAGGAAGATCCCCTGAAACACCAACGGCCCACAATTCAAATGTATACCGAGTTGTATACACAGATTCTGTTTCCTCCGTCAAAAATCACTGACCAAAATGATCCATATAGTCTCCAGGTCCAGGTCGAATCCTTGGTTCAGGTACTTGCTGCTCCTCTGGTATGGGTTGATTTCAGTTTGGTGGAATGGCGAATAAGGCTGGGTCACATATTGTGGGGATCCCCATCTGATCCAGGCCTCGAAGATGAAATTACCGTCAACGATGAGGTTATCCACGATCGCGGAACGCAAAAGTACTGGCTGCTGCTTCAAGTATTGTTGTCTTGCGAGCTACTGGTCCGGCTAGATATGATTTCTGCGAACATTGATCATGGTTTAGCAGCGGTCAAGCCAGCGGAGATTCGGCGGTTTGAACAGCATGCAACTAACAATGTGAAATGGTCCATGATACTGGCACGAACGTGGCTGGAGAGCATCAAGATTGAGAAAATTAGTCCCAAGGCTGAAAGTACTGAAACGAAGCCTGTAGGATGGCTGGCCACATTGACTGGTATCGGAGGCCCAGAAACGAGGATCAATCAAGGACTCATCAACAATGTCCAGTTTCACGGGAGACATCAAGCCCAGCAACTCGCCGGACTGGTCCACTTTGCTCAGAAACTAAGTTGGCCAGATCTCGACGGCCTCAAAGCAAAAGTCACGGCAAATACAATATCCATCACGGACAGCGTGGCAAGCTCTGTTGCCGGGACGCCGATGTCAATGGCAACAGGAAGATCCTCATCATATTTCTCAAGTCGGAGACCTAAGATAAAGCGCGGTCTCTCATCACACAAAAACGTCTCAGCAATTATTCATCCAGCAGGGTGGCTTTCGAATTCATACATCAGCGGCTTGATCCTCCCTGGCGAAGGACTCAGCCATTTTTTAATATCAACTTTACTGGAGAACGACGACGAGGCCATTGCTAGGCTTGGCGTTGAGGCGAACTTGTATGGTGGTTTCATGTTTAGGTATAAAAGTTTCTGGAGTACGGCTTGCATTATCGGGAAGGTTCTTGCTGCTGGGAAAGGGGCGTCGGAGTGTATGGGATGGGTTTCTTCGGATGTGTTGCCGAGGGGTGTTGGTGAAGGGTGGGTTGATATTGACGTTGAGCCTCCTCCACGAGATGGTATGTCCATTTCCTTCAATGATTTTGCGATTTTGATATCTGACTTGTCGCAGACTCAACCAAAAAATCGAGCAAACCTCGACTGTGGCACAAAACATTAGTCGAGCACGACGGCAACGTGCTTGGTGGAGCAGACACTTCCAGCGTTCTCCCTGGTGATTTCATCCTCCCGTCCGACCTCTCGACTCAACCTTCCTTCTCCATAACCTTCGAATCCCTCGACCTCTTCTCAACCGCTGAATCCGTGCATTCCTCCTCCTTCGTTGAACCAACTCCTCTCTCTGACGCCGACTCTGAAGCAGCAAATATCCAAACCTACTCCGCAATGATGAGGTTCACAAGCCTTGCCGAAGGAGAAGAGAAGAAAGAGATAAATGTCAGCTTGACACATGATGTTTATTTCGTTACTGCGCATCCTTGTATACCATCTCACCATGCGGAGATCCTGAAGGCGCCCACGAGTCCCAGTTTCAGGGCGCAGAGTCCAAGTTCTGTCTCATCTCCTTCATCCTCCACCTCTGTTTCCCCGCCAAAATTCTCAGGTAAGACCGTCTTTAATTCCTGTACCTTTCTCAACTTCTTCCATCAAATCAACTTGGCTAACAAGACCGAAACAGGACACCCCCTCCACAAAGCCTACACCTACACCAAAACTCCACTCCTAACCCTCCTCTCCCTCCCATCCACCACAACCTTCAGCGCCCTTCTTTCTCCACCTCACCCATCCTCTCCAACACCAGATTCACCGCCTTACCTCACAGACTCAACAACCCACACCACATCCTCCACTATTCCAAAAGTGCTAGTTATCGACTGCACCGATTCCTCTATGCTTCACTTCCCCGTAGTAGCAGGCATAGGCGGGAGCGAGACTGAGACTAGTAGTATGGGTAGTGCCGATGGGGTAGCTAGTGGAAGTTCTAAATTTGGAGACGGGGAGAAGCATAGAAGGAAAAGGGGCAGTGATCTTGAAATGCTGGCTCGTGCTCTTTGTGCGGAGAGGGGGTGGAATGCGCTTATTAGTCGGAGAGGAAGAGGATGCCTGGCTTGTGCGATCAGGGAGGCGGGGAGTTTGGGGTGGAGGGTTGTGGTTAGGGTTGCGTAGTTGGCTGGTGGATGGGTGGGATGAGGGGAAAGGACAGGAATGGGAAGGGGAAGGGGAAGGGGAAGGGGAAGGGGAAGGCGACTGATATATATGATACCCTTGAAATTAATTTGAATAATTTGTTCTGTGTTGAGTGAAAGTATGAAATGTGATCACAATCCCTCTGCCGAGTTCAATGAGTTTACCTTACCCCTAAAATACGTTAAGCGAGAGACATTCAGGGGCTGGCGCGCGATACCTCCCTTCCATTTCTCTTCCGCCTTTACATCTTTCTGTCTTTGCTTACAACTAGCTCCTTCTTGCACTCACTCAACCTTTTATGAGAGCGCTGGCTCTAGTGCTCTCTATCTCGTACTGTGTATACTCCACACAGTACAAGACTGTCTCGGATATGTGCTGCATGGGAATTGACGGCAAGCACCTTGAGACAACTCCGAGAGAAATGCAACGCTCTTCGAAGCGCAGATAAGGTCCTTTTTCCACGGCGGAGAGACTTCCTGCTTGGAGTATAAGGCACAGTTTCGAAGTGCTGTCATCGGAAAAGAAGCGGGATGTAGACTGGAAATGGGGTTTCATACAATCACCCATATTTACAGTCCCAGGTACATCGGAACAAGAATTTGAGCTTGAGTAAACAGTTTTTCATGATGCTAACCCCCCTCACTTTTGTCAGAATGCTAGATTGAATCCTTCTATGGCAAGGGAAAATCGGGTGGAGCCAGCCCCGTGAATATTAGGCAAGCCGACGATACACCCATCAATCATCATTACAACGCCCACATCACAGGTTTTATATAGCAGACAAGCAAGTTGCCAGGTCTTGCGTGCGGCATTTAAATTGGTGGAGCTGAAATCCTTCGGTCAGGAAGCCGTGTGGCCCCCTCTAATATGCCAAAGCCGTACATCATCAACAGCTGGCCCTTAGGAGGCGGTGAAGTGAGTAACTGGTGGCGGGATTAGGACTTGTAATGGAAAGTTTCGAGATATAAATTTCCGCGCCTCAAGGCGAGATTGTTAATGAATATGCCCATTGCTTCTATCCTGAGGATAGATGGCTGTAATGCGCGAGACAGGCAAAAAGTTTCCGCTTTGGACGACAAGCAATCTCGGGACTTGAGACTTCAAGCCTTGCAACTTTCCAATTACGAAAGATTACAAAATAAGCAAGATATTTCAGGATTTGAAATAATACCACGAATAAATTTCAGAAGAACGCCGTTGTAAAGCATGTAAAAAGAGATCCATCTCGATTGCAACATCCTAATGTCCTACCAATATCTTAGCACTTTTTGTAGCATCTTGAAAACATCAAGAACACTCGAAATTCAGAGGCTAAGACTTAGAATATTTGAACCTTGTGCCAAGTAAGAAGTGAAGTTGCTACAAAGTGTTGGATGATGAAGGTGAAGAAAAAGAAGGAACGAAGTCACGAAAAGGAGACGAGGTTGCCAAGACATGGTCTGTGCACAAGGCTATGTTTACTCCAACCTGCCCCCGCGTCTACCTCTCTCCATTCTCAACTCCAACTCCCAACATCTCATAAGCACAACCACCTCATTCCAACGGCCTCAATTACACTCAACAGTCTCTCGACCTCAAATCTCAACATCTTCCGCAACCCGCGAACAAAGTCCTAAACCCCACACCCTCCGAGCAACGAAAACGACGCGTCGCACGACATCAACGAGATAAGCACCACCAACACCAAAATGACATCTCGAATCCCGAACCCATCTGCGCCGCGACTAAGCACAGCACCAAGCAGTATAAAGCCGCGACAGCTCGTACGTCTTCCCTTTCCATTTTCCGCTCTTCTTTCCCTACCCAACCACCAAAGTGCTCGAGTCAAAGTAAACCCCCAAAAAGAAGGATGAATGGCTAACGGAAAGTAATACAGAGCCACCTACACGCCCAATTAGCATCCCTCTCAGCAAACCTCGCCGATCTAGAGAATTTATTACGGATGACGAGCGTACAAGCCGAGTCTGTGAGAGGATTGGGGGCGTGGCATGGTGGGCTGTATGTGTTCCCTGCTTTTACTTGATTCCTTTTCGTTTTGGATTGTTGGTTGAGAGACGAAGGGGGGAGGGGCTAAGGAGACGGGGGATAGAAGCTGATGATGTATAGGTTCATGGCAGCGTCGAAAGTGCTAGGTGAAGAGACTATTGCTGCGACGGCGGCGAGGGAACGGTTACAGGCGCAGGGACAGCAGAGGGGGAATGGGAGTGAGTCATGAAGTTTAACGTTGATGACGATATGAATGATGAGCTATGGGATGTGCTGTGGGCGAAGGGATGTGTTTTGATGAGGATACAAGGAGCTGGTCTGCAACAGAAATGATCAGGAAGAGGCGCCGAGCCCTGCACGAGATTGGAAACGGCATGCGGTATACGAATTTACAGAAAGTGTTGAAATAATACAGCAAGAGCCTAGACAGCAACTCTACCTAGCCTCCGCCGCAGAAGCAGCCAAAATCATATCATGAAATCCAACTTCCGATCCCACCTCTACCACCGAATTTTCCCCTTTCTTCCAAACCAGAAGCCCGTTCCTCAGATCAAGTACTAGTTCTCATTTCTCCTCATTTTCTCCCATCGACTCCGCTTCTCATTTCTACACTACAGCCCACTTTCTCTGCCTCTCTCTTTCAACCCCTTATCTTACTAATCATCAACCCACAACTACCTTCCCATTCCATTCCATTCCACTACACCCCTCCCCATCTTCCACCATCACTTTCAGAATCCCCCAATGCTTTCCTTCCCCTCCACGCACTTCCCATCTCAGCTACCATAAACTCACTATAACACCACAAGATACCGCCCATCAACACCCCCCTCCTAATCCCACTCCCACTCCCACTCCCAATCCAAGTATTCCTTCCTTCCCGGCGCAATACCCTCCCCTCCCACCCTACCTACTTCCATCCCTTATTCGCAAAACAGAACAGGAATCTCAACAAGTAACTACAATAGCTTAGCAAACATACCAACAAACCATAATCATAATCATAATATCCCAAGAACCTGAACCTAAGCTCAACTTCCACCCATTATTCATTCGCGACTTATCAACAGGCGCAGTATCTTTCTATCCCACAAAGAATCTCTCAGAGAACCAGTCCACATACCTACCTATCCAGCCTAAAAGAGAAAAAGAAAAAAAGGGGGGCAAAACAACCAAACCTTCTCCCGCAGGGAGAAGCAAACCAGAACTAGACATCCTTTTTTGCGGGCGAAGGCGGTTTGCATCCCATTCCATTCTATTAGATTGTAAATGAATCATCACTCGTTTACCGTTTACTGCCGTATCGTAGTGAGTAGACAATGAAGGGGTCCCTACGTCTCTTTAACATCTCTTCAACATCTCTGATGTTTTCTGACGTTAGTTTAGTTTCGTTTAGCTAGCCACTTTCCAGTGGTGGTGGTCATGGTCGAGTGCAAAGTAGAGTAGAGCTAGAATCCACAACCCGCGCTTCCTATACGAAAGGCTTACCTGAGCCAACTTGAGTTTGTTGGAGTATAATATGTAACATGAACTCTTGTGAGAGAATAGTGGATAGTGGATAGTGGATAAGCAGGGAGGGGAAAGGAAGGGTTAGGAATCGAGTCAAGGAAGAGGCGTCCGCGTGGACTGTTGATTTGGTGATTGCAATTCTTGATCAAGGAAGGGAGGCAGGCAAGACATCAAAAGCAAAGACGAGAGGTAGAGGAACACACTCCCTGAATAGACCATCCAAGCAAGCGGGGTTGCAAGAGCGAGAAAAGGAGCTTAAAAGTTCCATCATCACATCAACATCTCGCAGATCAAAAGCCAAGCCAAGAATCCAGATCATTAGGCATGTATTATTGTGTCTCCCATCTCTCTATGGTCTCGCTCAGCTCAAGATGCCACCCGCCTCTCCCGAGCCGATCAGGTATCAATCGAATCAAAAATCAAATCATCCTCCCCATCATCCCATGCCATGCCATCCCATCCACCCCATATCATCCACCCCTTATCATCAAATCCCCCTATCCACGCATACTCATCATATCATCAACCAAACCCCTCCATCACGCCGAATCATAAGCCAAAGCAAAGAACCGTCTATCCCTAATCGTATTCATCGCAAGCCACCCCTCGTGGGAAAAAAACTGGTGTGTCAGAAAATGGGTAACTGGAGAATCGAAAAATCGAGGTAAAGCAAACGATGGTATCAATCCGAGTCCAGATCTCCCAAAGTATACGTGCAAGAAATCCGGAGAAAAATGTGCCGAAGTGGACCGTGTATCCCCGCTCGTGAAAGATTAAAAAAGGTAGAAAGATGAACGCCGATTCCATGCTTGTGTCGTTCCCTGGGTTCATTCCTCCACCTCGACTACCGAAAATGGTGCAGGCGGGGCAAGAAAAGTCCTCAGACTCAAAGACTCATAGTCAACCACTCCCACTCCTGGGGACCCGTGCCAGCTCCCACGCCAGGGTTTCCCATCATCTGCTGCCCTGGCATTCCCATACTGCTCATGCCCATCATGCCAGCTGGGCCCATCGGCCTGGTCGTCATGCCAAAGCCGTTTGCAAGTCCTACGCCTCCAACGCCATTCATACCCATATTCATATTGCCCATACTACCGCCACCTACCAGGCCTAGACTTTTAGCCGCTTCGTTGCTGCCCGTAGAGTTTTCGGGCGAGTCGACGTCCATCGCTTGGTCGATGGCGGAAACGGATTTCGAATGGCGCCGTTGGCGTTTCGGTGCAACGGCTTGAGACCGTGTAGCTGTCGCCGCGGCCCCAGGGCCAGGCGTCGCTTTCGGTGGAGCAGCAGCGATGGGCACAACGCCTTTACCACCCGAGATTCCCGTCGTTCCTACAGAAGAGCCTGCAGAGCCGTGATAGCTGGTCGGCGTGCTAGCAGTGCTGCCTCCTGCTCCTCCGGAACCTGTCACAGAGGGCGGAGACTGGCTTTCGTTGACGGAGTGGGCGCGGTTGGATGTCGGTGTTGTGGCTTGCGTCGTGGGTGCTGTGGAAGAGGATGGATTTGCAACGATGGAGTTCTTTCTTGTGTTTGGACCGCTGGTGACTTGTTGCGAACCCATCTTCTTTGATGCTCGTGTTGATGCTCCACCTGATCCACCGACTGGGAGAGATGCACCTGAGCCACGATTGCGCTTCTTGATAACATCCGTTTTCAAAGAAAGTGGTCGAACAACACCGTGGAGCTTCAGGAAAAGCCCACAGGCATTGCAAAGAGGATGGCCTTCGGGATTTCGTCGCCACAGAGGTGTCGTTTGCGTAAAACAGTTCGTGCATGTCGTTGGAAGGCCGTTCTCACCCTGAGCTGCACCCGCAAGGTTCGTCGAAGAGCCATGTTTTGAACCACCAGGAGATGACGGCCGACTAGGAACAACTGAAGAAAATCCAGACATATTGCTCGGATCAGGTGGCGAGTTTGGATTCGACACCTGCTCGAATATACCAGCTTGTCGTCCCATCAGTGCCGTGTTTGGCGTCGATGCTGTCCGAGGAATCTTCTGCCTTCTATCATTCCCATTCCTTGCACGATTATCAGAAACAGATTGCGTGGAAGCATGCGTTCGACCCAAAGAGCCACCTGATCCATCCCATTCAACAGACCCCATATCGGCAGTGCCTCCAATCGTAACCTGTTTCCTGGGTGGACCGCCAGGATAACGCGCAGCTTGCGTGTTGAACTGTCCCGATAGACTGGCATCCCACTGCAACCCACTTGGACCCATCTCCAAGCTCGGATCGTCCATTGGCGATTGCCCAAACTCGTGCTGCATCATCAGCGTCCTGTCCGCAAAAGCACCGCCCTCGTCCTCATCCCCATCGGAATCACCTCCAAAGCTGAACATATTTTCATGGCCCATATGGACACCAGGCGACCGCGCTGGATGTTCAGAATGAAAAACTTGCGAGGGATCTATATGTTGTGTCATTCCAAAAGATCCAGGCGCAGTGAACGAGTTTGACTGTCCGCTTGTTGTCACAGCGGTAAACATCGAGCCCCCGTTAGCACTGTACATGTACTGCGGAGCCATCGAGTTCGATAAACTCGAGGGCCCATGGCTGAATGTGTGCGGCCTTTGATGGCGCATATCGATACCGCGTTGTTGAAAGAAGACTTCCTGGTTTTCTGGAATAGGCTGGGGTGTCGAGACAGCCGATGGATAAGCACTTCCTGGTGGCGAATAATAATCATTTGAATTCAGTGAAGACGAGGGCATCGAGGCGTTGTTATAAATGGCGGAAAAGGGGCCGTGCTGCACAAGGGGGGAGTGTGAAGGAGAGAAGGGGAAGTTGTGCTGATACGGCCCTGCGGAAGTAATTATTGGATCGTGTTCCAGGCTGAACGTATCCAGTTGAAAAGGCATACCCGGATGATTATGATGCATCATCTCGGGTGGGTGGGACTGATCGAGCGAGTATTCGTTCAGGTCCGCATCATGGTCCGGGTCGTGGGGTATCATAATGCTGTTCACGGCTGGTACTTGAGGGGAGAAGTCCGCAGGTCGCTTCCGGGGCTTTTAAAGGTCAGTACCTATCGCAAGTGGCGCTGCTTTAAAAAGCAACCAAAATGCACCGAAAGAGGTAGTAACTCACGCGTCGCTCGTCAATCGACGTTTTTCGAACATGTCTTTGCACATAGTTGAATTCTTCATTGCTTCGCGGGTTGTGGTGCGGGACTGGAACGGATTGCGGAACCGCGAATTGGGTTGTGGACTCCTTCCGCATCTTGATTGGAATGGCCGAGGCCACCGCATTGGACGACTTCTCAGGCTCCTTCTTACTGAGCTCTGGAGAAGGCGATATGCCAATCCCCGCAGGTGTAGAAATATTATCCGCGAATATAAAGTCGTCGAGGTTCATGGCATCTGGGTTCTCTGTCTGCTGCGCATTCGTAGGCGTCTGATCCGAAGACTTCCTCAGCTGTGCGATCCCACTCGGTCCACTGCTCGCCGTATTGTTTGCAGCACTCTGCCGCGATAGCCTGGGAGAAGTAATTAGACATAATTCACCTACTCAATGACATCTCTCCAAACGTACCTCGCAGCCTCCTCCTGCTTGCGCTTCCGCAGACTCATGGCCATCATGCGCCAGGTCAAGTTCTCCATGCGCTCCTGATTTGGTAATTGCTTCTTGGTCTTGCTGTATAACCTCCATATTTGCGTGGCCAGCGGATCCTTCTTCTGCATCTCATCGGGACTATCGAGCTCCGCGCCGGCAGCGTCGTCTTTCCATGTTGGAAAGAAGCTCTCGCGCAGCAATTCCTTGCGCGCACTGTTCGCGGTCGAGAAATCCAGCTTGACCTCGTTGCTCGCGCCGGCGGCCTCTGTCGATGCGTGTGCGTAGCTGTTGCTGGTGGTGCTGCTGCCGGTGGAGGTTGTGGTACTTGCACCCGAGTGCAGTTGCGAGATCGCAGAGAAAACCTCGCCCGGCTTTTGCTCGGCAGGTCTGCGAGGAAAACGGAAGTCGTGCTCTGTTATTGACGTCGTTGATGATGTAGAAGGATTAGATTGAGCCTCTCCACTCAGAACATTGGCATTGGCAGTCATGGTGTCGGCGGATGATGCTGCTGCTGCTGCGTGGGCGTGGGCTCGCTGCAAGAGTCCCCCACGCTCCTCATATTGCGGTGCCGCGCCAAACATTTCTTTCTGGGAGCGCACTCACACCTGCCTCGAACGGGCCTCCCTCCTATGCAGTTGGTGGAAGCGCGCGGAGGCGGAGGCAGCCAGGTTGCTTCTGCAGTCTATTGTTGTGGAGTTGCGGGTTTTTGCTTTTTACCTCCTTCCAGTGCCCCGGATGCGCTTCTGTCTCCAGACTTTTTTTTTCAGTACGGGGGAGGATATATCGGAGTGCGGCGGGCGCGGTCGCGAGTCGAGTCAAGGCTATGGGTACCCGAGGATGTGTCGCACTATGATTATGACGCTCTGGAAGTTGCGGCCGACGGAGGGGCTGCACGTATTGCTGAAGGTGAGGAGTGGTACTGGTGATAATGATGAGGGTAGATTCGTTCACTATTCATTCTGCTACCTCCACTAGCACGGACTTGCCAGAACCGCAATGCGAATATCACCGTCGGAGGTATGGGTACTTCTTCGTTGCGAGAGTGACAGTGAGTGGGGAGTGGTGAATGGTGGGTTGGAGTTAGCTCAGCAAAGGCCGGTAACTCTAACTGGGGCTGGGTAGGGGTAGTATACGTCGTGGGCGTCGCCGTCGCTGATGGTGGTCTGCACCGCTGCATATGTACAGGCGTTCGTTTCGGTACTATGGTGGAGACGCTAGAATTCGAGTGGTGGGCCTCACCACTCACTGGCTGCCCTCCAACAATTGTCGTACCGAGCAGTAGTGGCAGTACAATGCTGGCCTAGCATTCGGGTGGTGTGGGCAGAAACAGAGGTAGAGGCAAGCGACCGGAGACAGATTTGAACGTGGAAGTGGATGCGACAGTGAGGTTGATGAAGTGCTGGGGCGGCGATGTGTGGCCCTGGCGGCCTTGGCGTGCAGGCACCCCTAGCTCCAGCCGGAGGGGTTGAGCGACTCGAGCCAGACACTTAAGAACGCTGCTCTGGGATGGGATGGCCAGAAGGTGACCTGTTGTTAACTGTTGCTGAGCAGAGCATTACATAGATCAGACGGAGCATGAAGTGACTTGAATTTTCTGCTGCGCACGGAGAATGCCCAGTGAAGCGTGAAGGGAGGCTCTAAGTCGTCTCTAGACATCTGATATTTGACCCCCCAATCTTCACTTCAACCTCACTCTCTGTAAGAGTAGCGCTCACTTCCGCACTCTGACGCCCCGGCTTTTGAAGCTCTTCAGCTTTGGAAGAAATCTCTCGCCAGAAAGGGACCTGAATCCTGATACAGCCATGCACACCGCGTCCACCCGATGGAATGCGACGCTGGCCTTCTCAATGACTCGAGTTTCCCAACACCCTTGACTCTTCGTGTATATCTACCGGGCCCGCCTGCACTTACCCTCACGTCGATGGACACCACACAATCAACAATGCTGGCATCGACTGTACAGGAAGGCGCTTTTTGCGCAGCCTCTTATTGCAACCTGCTCGCAAGAACCAAATGACAACTGGTCTTCCTCTCCCCTCTCCTCTCCTCTCCTTTCCTCGGTCAAAATCCACACAATATGATGGCGTAAACTAAGGTTGCTCCGATCTGGCAGGGGAGGGCGGCCTTTGAGTGGTGAACGGCCATGGAGGGGCATGAGCACCGCTGCTTTTCGGCGGTAAGAGTGGGTGAACGGCCCCTGTCCTGCATCGCGGGATAAAGTGGGGGTGTCACAGCAGGTGGGTTGCGTGCACTCCCTGTTCCTCCCATGGAGGTCGACCTTCTTCGACCAAACGCAAGCCCAAAGTAGCAGCGAGCTAGAAGGTTGCTGTCTTAGACGTTCACCAACAAGGCTTCAGAGACACGGCTGAGATTTGTTGGCCTCGTCCTACTTTTCAAGTCGAAATACAATCCCTCATCGCGAACCTAACCCGTCGCACTCCTACTACCGCAAAATACCTCGGACTGACTGGCATTGCCGTCATCTACCTTATTTCCAAGCCTTGTCCCAGAATTTGGGAGGACGTCAAAGAGTTTTGGCGATTGATGCTCCGAACAAGTTAATTGCACCGTGCTACCGACCAGCATCATGCTGGCAGTGACTTCAAGCCCCATGGTGCTGGGTTCGGTTCTCGACGACCGGAGTCTGGCCCGACGGCAAATAAAGATAATTGGGCAATGTGCATCTTCCGAACTCTTGCAGACTTTGAAAATGCAGCATCAGCAGCAGCTTGTCGAAATCTTCAAAGTCGTCGCTAGGCCGTCCTAAGTTCCTGCGACTGCGAAAAAAATCTGCTGAGAAAACTGAAATTGATGCGTGATGCGATAGAGGCAAAGCTCGAGG